>C687J26845_10000216_pt1 | contig 39115 bp, 35 predicted proteins | sample RifCSPlowO2_12_FD_26845 | JGI IMG/M metagenome (IMG submission 26845)
GAACGACAACTGAGCAAGGCGCTGAAAAAACAAACCAGCCTGCGCCTGACCGCCACCCTGGTCGCCGCCCTGCTCAGCCCATTTCAAATGGCCAGCGCCGACATCCAGCGGCAAACACCGCCCAGCACGCTTAGCCAACTGCAGGCCCCGCGCGGCATGCAAGCACTGAGCGACGCCGAGATGAGCAGCGTCAGTGCCCAGGGCTTGAATGATGTACTGCAAGGTATTTTCGCCACAGCCGACAGTGGCGATGGCGTCGGCACTGCAGGTCAACTGGCAAAATTGGTGCTGCCGGTACTGAACAGCCTGGAAGCCGAGACATCGATGCAGGACGTACAGTACGACACCAGTAAAATGACCTCGATCGTCAATGCCGACGGCTCGGTCAACGTGCGTCTGCCCAGTTCGATCGGCGAGTTACGCTTCGACAACATTCGCGTCGCCGGCGCCAACCCCGGACAAAGTTTTGGCAGCATCGTGATGCAGGACATCGACCTATCACAGGCTTCGCTGCGGATCAGCCTGCACTGAGCTTGTCCTAGCAGGGCTTTGCCGCGCTCATTAGCGCCCCATCGCACGCACTCAAAATTCAGACAAAAAAAAGCAGCCCGCAGGCTGCTTTTTTCAGAACAACTGGGCTTAAGCCAGTTTTTCCTTGATACGTGCTGCCTTGCCCGACAGATCACGAAGGTAGTACAGCTTGGCTTTACGCACGTCACCGCGACGCTTAACGCTCAGGCTTTCTACGATCGGGCTGTAGGTCTGGAAAGTACGCTCAACGCCAACACCGTTGGAGATCTTACGAACAGTGAAAGCACTGTTCAGACCACGGTTACGCTTGGCAATAACNACGCCTTCGAATGCNTGCAGACGCTGACGGTCGCCTTCCTTCACTTTCACCTGAACGATGACGGTGTCACCTGGGGCGAATGGCGGAAGAACTTTGCCCATCTGCTCAGCTTCGATCTGCTGAATGATTTTGTTAGTCATGCTGTGCTCCTAAGGTAAGCCTAAGGCCAACCATCGATACGTTAACTATCGTCCCGCTGGCGAAGGTATTCCGCCAACAGCTTTTTCTCTTCTCCAGAAAGCGAGCGGCTTTCCAGAAGATCAGCGCGTCGTTCGTAGGTCCGACCAAGGGACTGCTGCAAACGCCAACGCCGGATGTGTTCATGGTTACCGCCAAGCAGCACCTGTGGAACACGTTTGTCCGCATACACCTCCGGGCGGGTGTAGTGTGGACAGTCGAGCAGGCCGTCGGTAAACGAGTCCTCCTCGGCGGAATTCGCGTGGCCTAATGCACCAGGCAACAACCGCGTTACCGCATCGATCAGTACCATCGCCGGCAGCTCACCGCCGGAAAGGACGTAATCACCAATCGACCATTCTTCATCGACATGCGCCTCAATAAAGCGCTCATCAATCCCTTCGTAGCGACCGGCGATAAGGATTAAAGCCTCCTCTTGCGCCAACTCGCGTACCGCCGACTGATTAAGCTGGCGACCTTGAGGTGAAAGGTAAATCACTTTGACCTTGCCGCCGACAGCTTGCCTGGCATCCGCCAAGGCATCCTGCAGGGGCTTGATCTTCATCACCATGCCCGGACCGCCACCGAAAGGTCGATCATCCACGGTGTGGTGGCGATCTTCGGTATAGGCTCGCGGATTCCAGCAGGTCAGTTGCAATAACCCCTGCTTAACCGCGCGACTGGTAATGCCGTATTCGCTGATGGCGGAAAACATTTCCGGAAACAGGGTTATAACTTCAACGCGTAGGCCAGCCATGTTTCGTACTAACCCAATTGCTTAGAAGTCTGCATCCCATTCCACCCGCATCTCGCCAGCGGCCAGATCAACTGCCAACACGCATTGCTCGGTATAGGGCAATAGGCGTTCGCGATCATCTAGACTACCGGTGCAGGCTTTAACCACCATTACATCGTTGGCGCCGGTTTCCAGTAAGTGATGCACAGTGCCGAGCAATTGCCCGAGCTGATCTATCACTTTCAAACCTTCGAGCTGGTACCAGTAGTACTCGCCGTCGGTCAGGTCTGGAAGCAAGCTGCGGAGCACACAAATTTCAAATCCCGCGAGAAGACGTGCCTCTTCACGATCATCGAGCCCCTTCAGCTTTGCCACGAGCACTTTGTTTTGCAAGCGCCCGCTAGCCAGCTCAACCTGTCGAACTTCACTGCCACGCCTAAGCGTCCAGTGTGAATAGTCCAGCAGGTTGTCAATCGGATCAGTGAAGGAGTAAACCTTCACTTCGCCACGAACACCGTGAACCGAAAAAATCTTGCCGATAACCAAATAATCATCGGCGGGTTTGGTGGTCGCGGTCATGCTGCTCAGGCCACAGCCTTAGCAGCTTCCTTCAACAACTGTGCGGCGCGATCAGATGGCTGAGCACCCTGGCTCAGCCAGTAAGTAGCGCGCTCTTGGTCGACTGAAAGACGCACTTCACCACCAGCTGCGACCGGATTGAAGAAACCAATACGCTCAACAAAACGACCATCGCGCGCATTGCGGCTGTTGGTCACGGTCAGGTGATAAAACGGGCGCTTCTTAGAGCCGCCACGGGCAAGACGAATAGTTACCATATCAACATCGTTCCTGTAGTCGGTGCTGCAAAACTAAAATTGCACACTGGGCACGGGGCCCGAAAGGCCGCACATTCTAAGGATTGTGCGGCGCGAGTTCAACACATAAGTACAAATGCACTGTTACTTAGGTGCCGCTTAAGTACTTAAATCCGCCTGCAAGCCCCACAGAGCAGGGTTGCAGGCCCGCACTCAAATTCTTGGCATACCGCCGCCGGGCAACATTCCGCCCATGCCGCGCATCATTTTTGCCATACCGCCTTTGGCGGTGAACTTCTTCATCATCTTTTGCATCTGCTTGTGCTGCTTGATCAACCGACCAATGTCCTGCACCTGAGTGCCGGAACCCATGGCGATGCGGCGCTTGCGCGAGCCACTGATGATTTCCGGGTCGCGCCGCTCAAGCGGCGTCATCGAGTTGATGATCGCCTCCATCTGCTTGAACTGCTTCTCGGCCACGCCTTGGGCGCCGCCCATTTGCGCCAGATTGACGCCGCCCATATTCGGCAGCTTGTCCATCAGGCCGCTGAGGCCGCCCATGTTTTTCATCTGCTGCAGCTGATCGCGGAAATCTTCGAGATCGAAGCCTTTGCCCTTCTTCAGCTTCTTCGCCAACTTGTCGGCTTTGTCACGATCCAGGGTGTTTTCGGCTTGCTCGATCAGGCTGAGTACATCGCCCATACCGAGGATGCGCGAAGCAATCCGATCCGGGTGGAAGGGCTCAAGGGCATCGGTCTTCTCGCCCATACCGATGAACTTGATCGGCTTGCCGGTGATCGCCCGCACCGACAGCGCCGCACCACCACGCGCATCGCCATCGACCTTGGTCAGCACCACGCCGGTCAGCGGCAGTGCATCGGCGAAAGCCTTGGCGGTATTGGCGGCGTCCTGACCGGTCATGGCGTCGACCACGAACAAGGTTTCCACCGGTTTAACCGCTGCGTGCAAGGCCTGAATCTCGGCCATCATCTCGGCATCAATGGCCAAGCGGCCAGCGGTATCGACTATGACCACGTCGATAAACTTTAGCCGCGCTTCATTAATGGCCGCCAAAGCGATGGTCACTGGCTGCTGGGTAAGATCCGACGGGAAGAAAGTGACACCCACTTCGCCAGCCAGGGTTTCCAGCTGCTTGATCGCCGCCGGGCGATACACGTCGGCAGAGACCACCAACACACTTTTCTTTTTGCGTTCTTTAAGAAAACGCGCCAGCTTGGCCACTGTGGTGGTCTTACCCGCGCCTTGCAGGCCAGCCATCAAGACTACGGCCGGTGGCAGCGCGTGCAGGTCAAGATCTTCGTTGGCCGCGCCCATCAGTTCTTCAAGCTCGGCGCGCACTATCTTCACGAAGGCCTGGCCTGGCGTCAGGCTTTTCGACACCTCGGTGCCGACCGCGCGGTCTTTAACCTTATTAACGAAGTCTTTGACCACTGGCAAAGCCACGTCAGCTTCGAGCAAGGCCATGCGTACTTCACGCAGGGTGTCTTTGATATTGTCTTCGGTCAGCTTGGCTTTGCCGGTGACATGGCGCAGCGTCTGCGAGAGGCGATCGGTTAGATTTTCAAACATGCGCGTTCCTTTCAGTGTCTCCAGAGCCGAGACTGAGCTTGTTGCCAGCGGGCGATTATAGCGAAGACTCCGCGCCGCCGACACCGCCACGGTCTTTCAGGGCAAGAGCGTTATATGCCACACTGCGAAATCTCAAGGATTGCCTGTTCAGGTTCTATGCACCCTCTGCTACCCAGCCTCGCCGCCGCCGGCTTATATGTCGGCACCACTGCTTACCAAGCCCTGCGCTTGGGCCAACGCGCAGTGCCGGACAAACGCCTGCTAAGCCTACTGGGCTTATTCGCCCTGCTCGCCCACGGTTTCAGCCTGTATTTACAGCTGATTACCCCGACCGGCCTGGGCTTGGACTTTTTTAATGCCGCCAGCCTGATCGCCGCTGCAGTCATATTGCTGACCCTGCTGGCCTGCCGGCAAATTCCGGTGGAGAACCTGTTACTGCTGCTGTTTCCACTCGGCGCCCTGACGGTGCTAATGGCGCAATTTGCCCCCAGCGGCACGGTGCAGACGATCAACGAGCACTCCGGCATCCTGGCCCACATCCTGTTGTCGATTCTGGCTTACGGGATGTTGACCATTGCGATGTTTCAGTCGCTGTTGCTGCTGCTGCAAGACCACCAACTGAAAAACAAACACCCCTCCGGGCTGATCAAAAATTTCCCGCCGCTGCAAACCATGGAAAGCCTGCTGTTTGGCTTCCTCTGGGCCGGCTGGGGTTTGCTGTCGCTGTCGCTGCTGTCGGGCTGGCTGTTTGTCGAAGACCTGTTCACCCAGCACCTGGCGCACAAAACCATTCTCTCGGTATTCGCCTGGCTGGTGTTTGCCGTGCTGCTGTGGGGCCGGCAACAACTGGGCTGGCGCGGGCACAAAGCCATTCGCTGGACACTGGCAGGCTTCTGCCTGCTGATGCTGGCCTATTTTGGCAGCAAGCTGGTACGCGAATTTATTCTGCACATCTAGGCACGCAGGCACTCTTGGTGAATGACTTACACCCCGGTTACCTGATTGGCCTGCTGGTTTTTTTGATTGCCTGCTCGGCGTTTTTCTCCAGCTCGGAAACCGGCATTCTCAGCCTTAACCGCTACCGGTTGCGGCATCTCAGCAAGCAAGGCCATCGTGGCGCCAAGCGCGTCAGCGCCCTGCTCAGCCGCCCGGACCGACTGCTCGGCACCATCCTGATCGGCAACACCTTCGCCAACATCCTCGCCTCAGCCCTGGCCACAGTGCTGGCATTGCAACTGTGGGGCGACGCTGGCGTGGCCATTGCCACCCTGCTGCTGACCTTTGTGCTGCTGATTTTCGGTGAAATAGCCCCGAAAACCCTCGCAGCCCTGCGCCCGGAGGCAGTGGCCTACCCCTTCAGCCTGCCGCTGATGTTGCTGCTCAAACTGTTTTATCCGTTGGTATTGCTGCTGGGCTGGATCAGCAATGGCCTGCTGCGCCTGTTTGGCATCGACCCCACCAGCAAGCGCAACGACAGCCTCAGCACCGAGGAGCTGCGTAGCGTGGTGCGCGAGTCTGAGCATGCCTTGCCGAACCGACAGAACATGCTGCTGGGCATCCTTGACCTGGACAACATCACCGTCAACGACATCATGATCCCGCGCAACGAGGTCACCGGCATTGACCTTGACGACAGTCTCGAGGAGATCATCAGCCAGCTGCGCACCACCAGCCACACGCGTTTGCCGGTATTTCACAGCGACATCAATCAGATCGAAGGCGTGGTGCATATGCGCCATATCGCCCGGCTCTTGACCCACAACCAGCTGACCAAAGAAGCCTTGCTCGGCGCCTGCCATGAACCCTATTTCATCCCGGAAAGCACACCGCTCTCGACCCAGCTGATCAACTTTCAAAAGGAAAAACGCCGCATCGGCATAGTCGTCGACGAGTACGGCGAAGCGCTGGGCATCGTCACCCTGGAAGATATTCTGGAAGAGATAGTCGGCGACTTTAAGCATCAAGAACTGCAAGACAGCCCCGACATTCACCCGCAAGCCGACGGCACCCAGATCATCGATGGCACCGCCAATATCCGCGACCTCAACAAGGCGCTCAACTGGCAGCTGCCCTGCGACGGCCCCAAGACCCTGAACGGGCTGATCACCGAGGTCCTGGAAAACCTCCCTGACAGCAGCGTCTGCCTGAAGGTCGGCCGCTATCGGCTGGAGGTGTTACAGCTGGCCGACAACCGGGTGAAGACCGTGCGTATCTGGCCCGCCAATCTCAATCAACCGCCGCCGACTGCTGCTGACTGAGCAACTCTTGACTGAGCAATTGTGGCGCCAGTCCACTCGCCCAGACCTGATAGCCCAGCGCCGAGGGGTGATAACCATCCACCGCCAGGTAGTCGGCGCTAAACGCCAACTCAACCGGGCAATAACTGGCGCCCAACTGCCGCGCCACCGCGCGCAACTGCCGATCCAGCAAGGCCCCACGCAAGCCCAACAGCCGCCGCAACAACCAGGGCAGCGCACTGAAGTGCTGCAGCGGTGGCACCGCGGTGAATGCCACCTGCGCACCTTGCGCCTGCAGGGCCTGGGTCATGCATGTCAGCGCTTGGCGCCAGGTGCGCAGCGAACTGAGCTGGGTGCTGTCGTTCACCCCAAACACCAGCAAGAGTAAATCGGCCGGTGCCGCCAAGGCCTGCGGCAACAAGCGCGTACAGGCCTGACTGGCGGTGATGCCGTTTTCACCGCAAGCCTGCCAGGCTACGGGCTGGCGCTGTTGCTCGGCCAAGGCCTGGGCCAAACGCGCGGCCAAACCTTGGGTTTGACAGGCCACGCCTACGCCTGCCACGGTCGATTCGCCCAATAACACGACGCGCAGCGCCGGCCCGGCAAACTCAGCCCCAGCCACGCCCTGCTGCGGGCCGGCGGCCGGCGCTAAACGCAAGGCTCGCCGGCGCGTGCGCAATGCCTGCGGCACCAGCACAGGCAGCAATAACAACGCCAACAGCCACCAGGCGCCAACCCGCAGGCGCATCACAGCGTGACGCTGACCGCCTGCGCGGCCCGTACCGCCTTGGCCCGCGCCAGCTCAATCGACTCATCCCGCGCCAGCGCCACGCCCATGCGCCGCTGGCCCGACACCTGCGGCTTGCCGAATAAACGCAGCGCAGTATCAGGCTCGCTCAAGGCCGCAGCCAAATTGCCGAAACTGACCTGACTGGACTCACCCTCGACCAGAATCACCGCCGAGGCCGCAGCGCCCAACTGGCGAATCGCCGGAATCGGCAAGCCTAGAATCGCCCGCGCATGCAGGGCAAACTCGGATAAATCCTGGGAAATCAGGGTGACCAAACCGGTGTCGTGGGGGCGCGGCGAGACTTCGCTGAACCACACTTGATCGCCCTTGACGAACAGTTCCACCCCAAACAGGCCACGGCCGCCCAGCGCCTCAGTGACCGCCAACGCCACCCGCTCGGACTCCGCCAGCGCCGCCGGACTCATCGCCTGCGGCTGCCAAGATTCATGATAATCGCCCTTCACTTGCCGATGGCCGACCGGCGCGCAGAAGGTGGTGCCCGTGGCGTGGCGCACGGTGAGCAGGGTGATTTCGTAGTCAAAGTCGATAAAGCCCTCGACTATCACCCGCCCCTTGCCAGCCCGCCCGCCTTCCTGGGCGTAATCCCAGGCCGCCTGCAGATCGGCGCTGCTTTTCAGCAGCGACTGGCCTTTGCCCGAGGAGCTCATGATGGGTTTAACCACGCACGGATAACCAATCCGCGCCACCGCCGCCCGATAGGTCTCAAGGGTATCGGCAAACTCATAGGGCGAGGTCGGCAGGCCCAATTCTTCGGCCGCCAGCCGGCGAATGCCTTCGCGGTTCATGGTCAGTTGCGCTGCCCGCGCACTGGGAATCACATTGAAGCCTTCGGCTTCCAGCTCAACCAGAGTGGCGGTGGCGATGGCCTCGATTTCCGGGACTATGTAATGCGGCTGCTCGGCCTCAATCACCGCCCGCAGGGCCGGACCATCGAGCATATTGATCACATGATGACGATGGGCAACCTGCATGGCCGGCGCATCGGCATAACGATCCACGGCAATCACCTCAACGCCCAGGCGCTGCAGCTCAATCACCAATTCTTTACCCAACTCGCCCGAGCCACAGAGCAAAACACGGGTGGCGCTGGCCGACAGGGGGGTGCCAATACGGGGCATGATGCTTCCTCAAAAGATAAGAACTGCGGCGTTGGCGCAGCTCTGCAAGGCAGAAAAAGTTTAAGCCGGCGGGCTCAGAAATTGGCCATTGGCCCGTGCACGCTCAACACAGCGGGCCAGCACCTGGCGGCGCTCGGCATTATCCATGCGCATCCAGCGGGTGATTTCCGCAGCGCTGCGCTGGCAGCCGATGCAGATATCGGCATCATCCAGCGCGCAGACATTGATGCACGGCGAGGCCAGCGGCGCTTCAGTTTTGCGTGCAGTCATAATGGCTAACTCAGGCACGCTTAATCGTCCTGCGGGTGCAGGTCGCGTGCGTAACGCTGGGCGTTGTGCACGTAATGGGCGGCGCTGGCCTCGAGCATTTTGATCTGCTGCTCGGTCAGCTCGCGCACCACCTTGCCCGGCGAGCCCATCACCAGGCTGCCATCGGGAATCACCTTGCCTTCGGGGATCAGTGCATTGGCGCCGATCAGGCAGTTTTTACCGATCTTGGCGCCGTTGAGCACCACCGCATTTATGCCGATCAGGCTGTAATCACCAACAGTGCAGCCATGCAGCATGACGTTATGACCGATGGTCACGCCCTTGCCGATCGACAAGGGATAGCCCATGTCGGTGTGCATCACGGTGCCGTCTTGCACATTGCTGTTCTCGCCGATATGGATCAGCTCGTTGTCGCCGCGCAGCACGGTGTTAAACCAAACGCTGGCGCCGGCCTCCAGCTTGACCTTGCCGACCAGCACCGCATTCGGCGCCACCCAGCTCTCGGGATGCGACTCGACCCGTGAGTCGCCCAGACGGTATTTCATAGTTTCGCCCTCAAGATGAATGTTTAGCAGGCCGTTGAAAACTACCTGCGTTGCCGATACGGCGTTAAAAACAGGTTCAAAATGCTCATTTACAGCACGTAAACTGCACTTTTGACTCACTACGTTCGCCCTGCGGGCCAGCCTACGGCTGTTACTGCGCTTCGCTACGTTGCGGCTGTTTTTACCTTGTCTCGGCTGCCTCGCCTACATTTTTCAACGGCCTGTTAGCTCAGATGGGTAAAAGATGCCGAAGGTCGATGCAGCTCGATTCCGGCGTCGTAAAGCAGGTTGACCAACTCGACCACCATGATCGCCGTCAGCCCCCAGATTTTATATTCACCGTACTGGTAACTCGGCACGTACCAGCTCTTGCCCAGATAATCGATGCGATGGGTCATCTCCCGCGGATCATCGCGAAAATACGCCAAGGGCACCATAAACACCGAGGCGATTTCCGCGTCATTGGCCTGGTACTCGACATAATCGGGCACCAAACCGACATAGGGCGTGACTTGAATGCCGTGGCGCGACACCAGCGTACTGAGCGGCCCCAGCACCTCGACCAAGCCGGCCGGCAAGCCGATTTCTTCTTCGGCCTCACGCAATGCGGTGCAGATTAAATCGGCATCCTCCGGGTCGCGCCGGCCACCGGGAAACGCCACCTCGCCCCCGTGGGTCGACAAGCCGCTGGCGCGCAGGGTCAGCACCAAACAAGGCTCGGCATTGCGGGTAATCGGCAGCAACACCGCGGCTTGCGGCAAGCTCTCGTCGATAGGCAAGTTGAATGGGCTATAGCCCTGCATGCGCCGCAGCAAGTCATCCAGCATGAGTGGTTCTCGATCTTGGTTTATCTCTGGCATCATGGCATGAAGCGCCACGCCGCCCAAGCCCACAAACCCACGGTCTGCGCTTAACTGTGTGACCCGCGGCGTGGCCGCGCTCAGCCGCCGAACAGCCATGGAGCCCCGATGAAATTTTGCAGCCAGTGTGGCAACCCGGTCGCCCAACAGATTCCCGCTGGCGACAACCGCTTGCGCTTCGTGTGCCCGCAGTGTCAGACCATTCACTACCAAAACCCGCGCATTATCGCCGGCTGCCTGCCGGTGTGGGGAGAGCAAGTGCTGCTGTGCCGCCGCGCGATTGAGCCGCGCCGTGGTTTTTGGACGCTGCCGGCCGGCTTTATGGAAAACGGCGAAACCCTGGAGCAAGCCGCCGCCCGCGAAACGTTGGAGGAAGCCTGCGCCCGCGTTCAGGGCCTGAGCCTCTATACGCTGTTCGATCTGCCCCATATCAATCAGGTCTATATGCTGTTTCGCGCCGAATTAGTCGACCTGGATTTTGCCCCCGGGGAGGAAAGCCTGGAAGTGCAACTTTTTCATGAACGGGACATCCCCTGGTCAGAGCTGGCTTTCCCGACGATCGGCCGTACTTTAGAATGCTACTTCGCTGACCGGCCACAGCAACTGTTCCCGGTACGCAACGAGCCACTTGCGGCCTTGCGTGCGCATTATAAAAAAACTTGAGCGGCCCAGCGTCGTCAACCCCCAGGAAACCGCTCCAATGCGTTGGTTGTTAGCCTTACTCTGCCTGTCCTTTGCCACGTTTTCCAACGCCAGCAGCCCGACTCTGACCGCACCGAACATCGACAAGGTGCTGGTGCTCAAGGCCGCCCATCAACTGCAACTGATCAGCCGCGGCAAAACCCTCAAAACCTACCGTATCTCCCTGGGCAAACAACCCAAGGGCCCCAAGCTGCGCGAAGGTGACCAGCGCACCCCGGAAGGCCTGTATTGGATCGACTGGCGTAAAACCAGCGACAATTACAACCTGTCCCTGCACATCTCCTACCCCAACAGCCGCGACAAAGCCCTGGCCCTCAAGCAAGGCCTGGCACCGGGCGGCATGATTATGATCCACGGCACGCCGATTGATGAGGAATACCCCGAGTGGTACTTCACCACCCTCGACTGGACCAACGGCTGCATCGCGATGAAAAACTCCGACATCCAGGAACTCTGGGGCCGGGTCAAAGACGGCACCCTGATCGAAATCAGGCCCTGAGCCAGACTAGTAAAAGGCTCTCTAAAGCACATTCTAGAGCTATGTCGCGGTCATTTTTGTGAGCCATTAGCGCTTAGAAATACCGCGAAGAAATGCCTAAGCGCATTCGCAATTGCTGTAACCGCTTAGCTCAACTGGCGCAGCAACTCGGCGCAATCCTGGGCATAGCCGTCGCAAAGCTCGGGCCAGGGATTTTCCGGCAGATTGACCAGCAGCGCCTGGGCGCCAACAGCGCGGGCACACTCCAGATCGAAGCGGTAATCGCCGACCATCACCAATGCCTGCGGCGCTACCCGCCACTGCTGCGCCAGGTGCAGCAAACCACCGGGAGCGGGTTTGGGCGGTGCTTCATTGCGGCCGATCACGTCAAGGCTGGCAAAGCAGTCCTGCAAACCAATCGCTTGCAGGGTCAATAAAGCCAACTCGTGGGCATTGCGGGTCAAAATCCCCAGCCGGCAACCGCGCGCATGCAGCTCACGCACCAGCTCCAGAGCACCGGGCGCCGCCTGGGCGGCCTCGGCAAGCGCCCGCTCATGACTCAGCAGCCAGGCATGTTTGGCCGCCGCTTCGGCGCTCGGTAAAGCGGCCAGATGCTGGAGAATGTCGTCGCTCAGTGGAATGTCCAAGGCCCGTTTGATCGCCTCGAAATCATGCACGGCCACCGTCAGGGTGCCGTCCATGTCGAACACCCAATGCCGACTCTGCTGCCACATCAGCTCTCCTCCTTGCACAGACGCAGCCGGGGCACGCTGTATGCCGCTACAACGCCCATGTTATTTCCAATCCTCGCGCTGGCGGGTCAGCCCTTCTTGCGCCACCGAGGCGACCAGCTGGCCGGCGCGGTTGAAGATACTGCCACGGGAGAAACCCCGGGCATTGCCCGACCAGGGGCTGTCCATGGCGTACAGCAACCAGTCGTCCATGCGCAGGTTGGCGTGAAACCACAGCGAATGATCGAGGCTGGCGACCTGCATAAACTTCTGGAATACCGACACGCCGTGAGGCTGCATCGAGGTGGTCAGCAGGTTGAAATCCGAGGCGTAGGCCAGCAGGTATTTGTGCAGCTGCGGGTCATCCGGCAACTCGCCGTCGGCGCGAAACCAGACGTACTTGACCGGCTCGCACGCCTTGGGCGCAAAAGGATTGATCAGGGTCACCGGACGGATTTCGATCGGTTTGTCGCTGATCGCCCGCTCGCGCATGCGCTCGGGAATCATCGGCGCAATCAGCCGCGCCAACTCGGTTTCCGATTTGAAGTTTTCCGGCCCCGGCACATCGGGCATCGGCAACTGGTGCGTGAAGCCCTCCTCGTCGTACTGGAACGACGCGGCGCAGGTGAAGATTGGCTTGCCCTTCTGGATTGCCGTGATCCGCCGGGTGCTGAAGCTGCCCCCGTCACGGATGCGGTCGACCTGATAGACCACCGGCACACTGACGTCGCCCGGGCGCAAAAAATAGCCGTGCATGGAATGCACATGGCGGCTTTCTTCCACGGTACGGCTGGCCGCCGACACACACTGGCCGAGTACCTGACCGCCGAACAACTGACGAAAGCCAAGGTCCTGACTGTTGCCGCGATAGAGGTCTTCCTCGATCGCCTCAAGGCTCAGCAACGCGACCAAATTATCCAGCACTTGGCTCATACAAAATTTCCTCTACGCATGACGTTAATTTTGGCGATGTACCCGTTAACTACTCTGGTCGCAAAACGTAGGGTGGGCTTCAGCCCACCAGCTCCCTTACCGAGCGGCGGTGGGCTGAAGCCCACCCTACAAGATCGCTCTTCAACCCATAGCGCAGACATAGCCCTTATTCTTGATACGCCGGCAGACTGCTCACACGTTCATCCACCAGCGCCCGACCGATAGTGAAATGGTAAAGGCTTTGCCAGCGGCTGTCGGCCATCTCGAGCAGTTCATGCACCTGTGGGTCGAAATAACAGCCAATTCCGGTGCCGGCCAAGCCTGCCGCCTCGGCCTCCAGATAGAGCAGCTGGCCGATCTGCCCGCATTCCCAGAACAGCCGCGGATACTGCCACGGCCCTTGCGCCAGCGCTGCATCGAAACGCGCCAACATGGCCAGAGCCACGCAGCCATCACGGGCGATGTCCTGACCGCAGGAGAGAAACCCGGCCAGGCCGCAGGCATCGCCTTCCAGCAGGCAATACAAGGGCAATTCGGGATTGACCCGTTGCCAGACAAGGTCCCCACGCCAACCGGCAACCGGCCCGCTGCCGGTGCGGTCCAGCCAATACAGGCCGGCGGGCAGCCCCTCGACGCGATGGACAAACAACAGCAAATCCACCTGCGGCGGCGCACCCAACAGCGCCAAAGGCACCGGCGAGTTGGCCGGTAGCAGCCGCTGCAGCCAGGCCAGCAGCAACTCGGCGTGAATCCCACAGCGACCATCGAAGGCCTGGGCACTGCGCCTTTGATGCAGCAACGGACGCAGCAACAGCCCAGGATTATCTGCTGGCGCCAGGCCCCGCGCAGCCAGCCAAGGTTGGGCCGCCAATGCCGGGGCGCGACAGAGTTGCTGCACCCGCGCAAGCTCCGGCCAATGGCGTTGCCGGGGCGACAGTTGATTGGGCTGGCCGGCCAACTCCAACGCCGCCAGCCCCTTGAGCAGTGGCGCCGGCAAGACAAACTCGGCGGCTTGGGTCGGGCCTATCCACAGCAAGCAATCGACCTGCTCGGCCTCGCTGAATCCCTCGCGATCCAGCCCGAACACGCCGTCCAACTGCGCCGCCGCCACGCCACTTAACAGGCGCACCTGCCAACCCAGGGCACTGGCGGCAATCGCCAGCGCGGCCTGGGCGTGGCCCAGATCATGCTGGCAATACCTATAACTGCGCTCGCCATACTTCCAGGCTTCGCGCCAGCCGATGCTGCTCAGCGCCAGCAGCACGCCAGCGGCCGGCAAGCTCGCGCTCAGCTGATCGGCCAAGGCGGCCGGCAGTTCGGCCCGCACCTCCAGGCCATGCTTATCCGGGGCGTAATGCACCAATAGCGCGGCGTCTTCGAGCGCGCCGGCGGGCAGCAACAGATAGGCCTCGGTCGGGTGCAAATTGCCAGACGACGGATTGACCCGCAGCGCCCAGCGACTGCCGCCGGACTCCTTCCAGGCCGACAGCGCCAGGCTGTCGTACAGCAGTTGCGCAACGCTGGCGGGATTGAGCGGCGCCGGCTCGCCCAGCGGCGCGGCGAACACCGAGTCATAGTCGACGGACTGCTCCAGCGGGCGGCGCTGCAGCTCAATCAGTCGCGCACCGGCATAACGGCGAAACGCCGCCGGTTGGGTCGCCCACTCCAACTGACCGGGCCCTGGGGCAAAGTTTTCCGGTTGGTGCATGCTCAGCTGGTGATAGGCGCGGATCTGCTGTTCAACCGTCATGCGGTTGCTCCAGCCAGCTGTCACGGCTCAATCGATACAGCAGATGGCGGCGCAGCGGATGACCCTCGGGCAGCAACGGATGTTCGAAATCATCGGCCGGATCGCGCTGCATGCCCAGGCGCTGCATCAAGGCTTGGGAGGGCAAGTTGGCCGGCACGGTAAAGGCCAGCAGCTGCTGCAAGTGCACCTGCTCGAAGGCAAAGGCCAACACCGCGCGGGCGGCTTCCAGGGCATAGCCCTGACGCCAATGGGCCTGGTGCAGCCGCCAGCCAATTTCCACCGCCGGCGTGAAAGCCGCCTCGAAATTCACCTGCTGCAGGCCCAGTACCCCGATCAGCCCCGGCTGCTCGTGACGCTCCAGCACCCAATAACCAAAACCGTGCTGGGCAAAGTGCGCCTGCATGCGCCGCGCCATGACATCGCTCTGCGCCCGGCTCATCACACTGGGAAAATGCCGCATCACCTGCGGGTCGGCATTCAGCGCGGCAAAGCCCGGCAAGTCGGCCGGTTGCCAAGTGCGCAACAATAAACGCTCGGTGTGCAGTTCAAGCCGGGCCATGCGCACTGCTCGCTGGGAATAGGGACTGGCCTGTCGACTGCCGACCGGCGGGAGGCACTATTGTAGGGGGGCCGGGCGTCGGCTTGCGGTTTTTTATGGATTGAAGCGCAGTGAGGAGGCGTCAAGGTTTAGCGCGCCGCAGTCACGCAACGGCTCACCGCCAAACGCGGCGCCATATGCGCGGCCAAACCAACAGCCCCCGGCAGGCCCGCTGGCCAAGAGCGCCAGGGGCGATGAGCGCACAGCTAAAACTGGCTACTGCGGCTTTGCAAGGCATCCTGCACCGGAATCACGTCCTTAAGTTTGTTGCGGTACTCCTGGGTAACGCCACGGGCTTCGTTCGGATTGGTCACCGACGTTGGGGTGATCATCACCACCAGTTCGGTACGGCTCTTCTTGCGGCCCTGGCTGCCGAACAACCAGCCCAGCACCGGGATATTGCGCAGGTACGGCAACCCCTCGCTGGTGCGGTCATTGTCTTCTTTGATCAGACCGCCGAGCACCAGGGTTTCGCCGCTCTGGATCACCACGTTGGTGTTGATCCGCCGCTGATTGATGGTCGGCGAGTCGATCCCCGAGGTGAAGGTGGGTTTGACATCGTTCACCTCCTGAGTGATCTCCAGCATGATCATGCCGCCGGCGTTGACCCGCGGAGTCACCTCCAGCAGCACGCCGGTATCGCGGTATTGAATGGTACTGGTGACCAGCGCCGAAGGGTCCTCAATGGGCGCATTGACCACCCCGCTGGTGTTGGTGGTTTCCGAGGTGCGCACCGGCACCTGATCGCCGACGCGAATGGTCGCGGTATGGTTATCCAGCACCATCAGTGTGGGGGAAGACACCACGTTCAGTTTCGAGTCGGCGGCCAGCACATCGAGCAAGCCACGAATATCGCCGCCCTCGAAGATCGCCAGGGAGCCGGTGGGTGACAGACCGGGCGGGGTGGTGGGCGGGAAGCGGCCGATATTGCCGCGGATATCCTTGCTGCCGATCGAGCCCTTGAAGAACCACTGCAGGCCGTAGCGCAGTTCATCCTCCAGATTGACCTCGACTATGGTGGCCTCCACCAACACCTGCAGCGCCAGCACATCGAGTTTCTGAATCGCCTGCAGGACCTTCTCGTAATCGCCGGGGGTGGCCATGATCAGCAGCGCATTGTTCTCGTCGTCGGCGATGATGCTGACCTCGTCCACCACCAGATTAGCGCTCTCACCGCCCGCCCCGATCAAGATGGGCGCACGTCCCGCCTCGACCGGCGCGCCGTCTGCCGCCGGTGGGGGAGGCGTTTCGAGATCGGTGGCGGCCGGATCGGCGTCGTCCTTGGTCGCGGGCTGGCGGCCCTCGAACAACTGGGTAAGGATTTCCGCCAGGTGCTCGGCCTTGCCATTTTGCACCTGATAGACGTACATGCTCGCGCCCTGGCCGCCCTCGGCGCGGTCCAGGCGCTCGATCCAGGCCCGCGCATCGCCCAGGTATTTGGCCTGCGGCGTGATCACCAGCAAGGCATTCAGCCGCTCGATTGGCAGGAACCGCACCATGCCCGCCAGCGGCCCTCCGGCGGCGTCACCGAAGATCGCCTCCAGCTCCTTGAGCACCACCTGTGCATCCACCGCCTGCAGACGAAACAAGCCGACCGACATGCCGCGCAGCTGATCGACATCGAAGGCCCGTACCGTATCGCGGATGTTATTCAGCTCCTCCGCGGAACCGGCCACCATCAGCAGATTGCGGGCCTCGTCGACCCGCAGCAGGCCTTTGACCGGTTTGAGCGGTTCGAGAATTTTCTGCAGCTCGGCGGCCGCGATGTAGCGCAGCGGAATCACCAGCAGCTGGTAACCGCGCAACTCTTGCGGATTCAGCCGCGGCACCATGGCCCCCGAAGGCGCGGCATCGACCGGGACTATTTCGTAGAAGTTCTGCGACTTGACCAGGATCGCGCCGTTCACCTGCAACAGTGCCTCCAGGGTTGGCAGCAGCGCCTCGCGGGTCAGCGGACGGCTGGTTTGCAGGTTGACGGTGCCGGTGACATTTTTGTCCAGCACGTAGTTCAACCCGAGGATCTCGCCAAGGATGATTTTGACCACCTCGGCGATCTCCATCTGCTGGAAATTCAAGGTGATGTCACCCTCCTGAGCCAGCGGCTGCACGGCAGCACTGCCCAGTTCGATCATGCTGCCGGCACCTGGATAAATTTCGGCGCGCGGCCCCGGGCTGGTCACCGCCGCCGGCGCTACAGCCTGATTGGCCAACGGCTGCGGCGCACGTGCTGGGCGCGCAACGGCGGCGGCGCTGGTGGCCGGCGCAGGCTCAGGCTTATGGCCCCAGGGGTTGTCAAAAGTGGCTCGATCGCCTCCCGGAATCGCTGCGCAGGCCGCCAGCAGCAAATAAGCGCTGAACTGGAAAGGGCGAACCAGGCATTTACGCATGTTCATCAGCGTTCTCCTTTAACCTTTTTTGGCCGGCGTGGCAGCCGCTGGCTTGCCCGCAGGGTTGACGTTCTTGTCGGTGGATGGCCCAGCAGGTGCCGGCGCCGGGCTGCCCGCAGGCGCCTTGGCGGCGGGTTCAGCGCTGGGTTCGGGGGGCAGCATGGGCTCGCGCAACAGCAGCTCCACCTGACCGCTGGCGTTACTGAACAGCACCCGATCGCTGTCGATGCGTTCCAGACGCCAGTCGTCGGCCAGCACCATGCCCACCTCCAGTAACAGGCGGCGCTCGCCTTGGCGTTCGCTGAGCAGCGCCAACTGGCGGCCCTGCTCCAGCGCTATGCCACTCAGGCGCCAGACTTCGCGCAGCTGCTGGGCGTCGAGGTTGTCCGGCTGCGCCTCCTCGAGCACCGGCGGGCGCCGCGTGCTGCTGAACAAGGGCCGTTCGAGCATCTGTTGAAAGTCACTGAAAGGTGGCGCCGCACTCGCTGCCGACGGCGTTGCGGCCACCGGCGGCGGACTCGCTGACGGCTCCTCGGCGCCGGCCAGTTCCGGCAGAATCAACAGCAGCAGGAGCAGCAGCAAGACCAGCCACCAATGCTGGCGGAGCAAGCGCAGCAGCTCGTTCATGGCGTCTCCTCGCGGGCCATAAAGCCCTGCAGGTCGAAGGTCACATCCAGCGAAGGCACGGCCTTGAGATCCGCCGCCTGGCGAATGCGCTGCATGTCCACCCGCGGGTTGCTGAGCACCACCAGGTTCTCCACCAGCAGCAAAGGTTCGTGGTACGCCAGGGCGTAGAGCAGGTGCACCAGTTGCTCGGTTTCGCAGCGCAGGTGCACCTTGATGGCCACGTTCGGTAACACCGCACCGTCATCGGTCTGATTGAGAATCTGGGTGCTGACCACCTGCCCGCCCAGCTGGTCGATCAATTTGCCAATCAGCTGCTGCAGCTCGGCGCCGGCCAGTGCCGGACGGCTCTCGGCGAACACCAGGCGCGGCAGCGGATCGTCCTGTTTGAGTTCGGCCAGGCGTGCCTCCTGCTTGGGCAGCTCATCGACCAGCCGTTGATAGACCGCAAGCTTCTGCTCCAGGCCGGCGATGTTTTCCGTATCGGCCTGAAACCGGCCATACAACGGGCCGACCACCAGCCACAACACCAGGGCGATCAGCACCAGCAAAATCAGCAGCGCCAGCAACTGGCGCAAACGCAACGGAATCATGGCGCCTCCTGCGCCGAGCGGCGCTCGGCAAAGCGTGCATACTCAAGCGCATCCGACTCAAGCGAAATCATGGGCTCTCCTGCACCGAGCGGCGCTCGGCAAGCAGACTGAAACGATCCTTCTGGGTCCGTGGGTTGCTGGTGATCGGCGAGGCGTAGCTGACGTTTTGCAGGGTCTTGGCCTGCTCCAGCAGTGCAATCAATCCCGAGGCCTCGGCCGACTCGCCCTCCAGCCGCAGGCGCTCGCCGGTCAGCTCGAAGCGACTGAGCCAGGTACTGTCCGGCAGCAGGCCGGTCAGTTCGTTGAGAATCCGCAGGGCTTCGCCGGCCTGGCTCTGCTGCGCCAGCAGGTAAGTGCGCCCGGCTTCCAGGCGCTGCAATTCATCGCGCAGCTTGGCTGCCCGCTCGGCCGCCGCCTGGGGCGCCGCCAACTGCGCCGTCAGCTGTTCGACGCGTTGCTGCTGGCGCACCAGCGGCAATCCCGCCAGCACCAGCAAGCCCAGCACCAGTGCCACTTGCAGGCGACGATTGCCCCGCCAGCCGGCATTGCGCGCATGCAGCCGGCTGCCCGGCAACAGGTTGATCGACTTGCCCGTCCAGCGCTCGTCACCCTGGGCCAAGGTCAGCACCGCGGGGTGTACGCCCAACTCATCGAGGCGTTTGAGCAACTCGTCCAGGTACTCACGCAGCACCACCAGCAGCTCCACTTGCAGGCGCTGGTGACGACGATCGCGCTCGAGAATCCGGTAACCGAAGTACACCTGCTCGCCGGTGAAGGGGGTGTGGCGGTCCATCTCAAAGCGCAGCACATTGTGCAGCCCGGCCTCGGTGGCGGCGGGCAAACTCAGCACCTTGCGCAGCACCTGCTGGCTGGGCAGCAGCACGATCAGCCGGGCAGCCTTGGCCACCCGGCTATTACGCAGCAACTCGCCGAGAACCGGCGGCAGCTCACCCGCCGGCCCCAGCTCGGCGCTGGCCAGGGTTTGGCCCTGACGGTGGCTGTCGAAACTGAGGCTGCACTGGCCCTCGTCCAGGCTCAGAAACAACCTATTACCACGCCGGCGCAGACGCTCCAGCCAGCGCTCCGGCACCAGCCCGAGCAACTCCTGGCTCCACCATTGCCAAAAGCGCCGAGCCTGGGCGAGCAAGGTCAGCGTCGTCAGCTGCAAGCGTTCGTTCATGGCGTACCCCTTGCTTCAAGGGTGGGGGACGGCGGGCGTTCTTCGGTGCCGCTGGTGTTTTGCAACACCTCGAAACCTTGCCCGCGGCCAACACCGCGTAGGTGTACCAAGACCTGCTGCTGGGTCTGCAGCCCCGGCCCAAGCGTGGTTTTGGTGATGATGGAATAGTTGACCCCCGGCGCATTGGGCGCCAGCAACAGGGGGTCGACGCCACTCAATAAGGGCGGGCGCTGACCGCTGAGGTAGTTACGCCGACGCTCCTCGATAAAGCGCTCGACACCCTCCTGGCTGTTGCCCGGCAGCGCCAGCAACACCTCGCGCGGCGCCACCAGCGGGTTGATCTCGGCCTTGTTGGAGTACAGGGTCAAGGCCGGCAGTACCTGCTGGTACAGCTCGGGCGTCATGCCCAGCACTTGACGCAGCTCCGACAACTGCTCGAAGGGCGCATTGCCCGGCCCGGTCAGCCCGAGCGCCTGGTATTGCTCCTCCTCGGCGCCGCGGGGGCTGGGCAATTGGTCCTCGTCGCGCCAGTCGAGGATGGCGTCCACCTGAGTCTGCGCCGCCTCTTTGGCCAGGCCCACCGACTCGAACAAGCCTTGCAGCAGCTCCGGACTGGCCTCGTTCAGGTCGATCTTGCCTTGCTCGTCGACCAGCGCCACCTCGACATTGAAACCATCCAGCTCCAGGTTACGGGTGCTGCCATCGGCCAACCAGCCGGCGGTATTGGCCTGCAACAGGCTCCACAGGCCCCAGTTGACCCCAGCCTCGGCCACATGCCGGGCACTCGCCGCCAGGCGCAGGTTGCTGGCCAACTGCAGCTCGATGCGCGTGCCGCCGGCCAGGTTGAGGACGATCAGCGACAGCAACACCAGCAGCCAGAGCACGCTGACCAAAGCGATGCCGGCCGCGCTCGCGCGCCGGCTTGCGCGAGCGTGGCGCTCAATGACCATTGACAATGGCATAGGCCATCTCCCGTGGCGCCACCAGCAGTTCCGGGCTGCCGCCTTGCTGGCGGCGGGGCGGGCTCAGGCGCAGCAACAACGGCAGACCCGGCCGCTGCTGCCACTCGGTCTGCCATTCCAGTTGACCCTCGGCAAGCCGCTCCAGGTAGCCAAAGCGCCAGGCGCCGGGCTCGCCCTCGAGCAGCGACTGACGCTCGCCCTCTTCGTCCAGGGTCTGGGCCAGCAACCGCCAGTTGACCTTGGTTTCCTCCTTGAAGGGCATATAGCGCAGCTCCAGCTGCCAGCTCAGCCCTTGCTCGCCGAGCTGTTTGTTCTGCACCAGCTGCACCCAGTAGAGTTGCTCGCCGTCATCCAGCGCCGGCAGGTGGGCGACAAAAATCAGCCCCTGTTCCTCGCCGTAGAACGCCGCTTGCTGCACCCCCTCGTCATCGCGCACCCCCGAGGCTATCGGGCTCTCCAGCAGGCGCCGCAGCAGCGCCTGGCTCAGGTAGCGCAACTCCATATTCTGCTCGCGCAGCTCGGCGGCGTTCCAGCTGCGCAGGGCCACATGCAGCCCACCGTAAGCCAGCATGGTCACCAGGGTGGCCAGGGTCAGGGCCACCAGTAACTCGACCAGGGTGAAGCCCAGGCTCCAGTGCCGCCTACCGCCCGCCCGGAAAATAGCCGTCACGGCCAAGCCCGCGCTGGGCGGTTGGATAGCTGGGCCGGGGCGGCTCATTGCACCTCCTGCAGCAGGCGGATAGTGCTCAGGCTGACCCGTTCCGCTGGGCGGTGGCCCCAGCTGACCGAGACCCTGATCAGCCAGGGGCTGATCAGGTAATGCATGCCGGCTTCTTCATTGCTGAAATGGTAAGGCTCGACTTCGCTCTGCCAGCGGTAGTCGCGGTCCACCCGCCCCTCCTCTTTACCCTGGCTATCGCTGTCGAGATCGACCAGCACTTGCGCCAGCTTTGACTCGGCCAGTTGCAGGGCGGTCTGGTGATGCTCGGCGTTGTCCAGCGCCGCCAGCGACTGCGAGACGATGCGCATCAGCACACTGACGCTCAGGCTGAGAATCAGGAAGGCCACCAGTACCTCCAGCAGGGTGAAGCCGCGCATCCTATTCATCGAACGCCCCCACAGCGCGGTTCGCCTCAGCGCCGCCCTGGCTCATGGACGTCGCGTCGTTCTTGTCCTTGTCCAGGGTCTTGGGTTTGCGGCTCGGTTTGGGCGCTTCGGCGCCACGCCGAACCCGCCCACTCAACCAGTCAACACTGATCAGCTCGCTGCGCCCCGCCTCCTGCTTGAGTTCGAGGCTGCCACCCGAGGAGTCACCGCGCGGATAGAACAGAATATGGGGCGTCCCCGGCACTGCGTCGTCTTGGCCGGGACCGGCCTCCAGCACCAGGCTGAGGTGCGCCGGCAAGTGATAGGGTTGCTGCCGGTAACTCAGGCGCAGGCCGCCACTGTCGGCGTCCTGACTGACCGCCACCGGGTTGCCGCTGAGAATCGCCTGGCTGCGGGCATGCCGCAGCATGGCCACCAGCTTGCGGCTCTCGGCCTCCAGCTGCAGGCCCGGCAACAGGCGCTGAAAAGCCGGGCCCATCAGGCTGATCGCCAGGCTGGCGATCACCAGCACCACCAGCAGCTCCAGCAAGGTGAAGCCACGCGCCTGACTCAGCCCCGGAGAATCGACTGCGGGCCTCGCACGCCTGTCACTCCCAACTGCGCACATCACGGTCTTCTCCCTCGCCGCCCTCGCGGTTGTCGGCCCCCAGGCTCCAGAGGTCGAAGTCACCGTTTTGGCCGGGCGCGCGGTATTGAAAGTCATGGCCCCAGGGGTCTTTGCGGATCACGTTTTTCTTCAGGTAGGGGCCATTCCAGCCCTCGACATTGCGCGGTTTAATGATCAGCGCCTCCAGCCCCTGATCGCTGCTGGGAAAGCTGCCCAGCTCCAGCCGGTAGAGATCCAGCGCCGCGCTCAACTCCTGAATCTGCAGCGCCGCCGCCTTGGTTTTCGAGCCACTCAACTGCTTGAATACCTGTGGTCCCACCAGGCTCGCCATCAGCCCCAGAATCACCAGTACCACCAGAATCTCCAGCAGGGTAAAGCCCCGCTGGCGTGCGCCGGTGCGGGTATGAACAGGCCGTTGCAAAACTACTGCGCTCGGCCATGCAGCGTTGAAATCAGCCTCAAAATGCTCATTTACGACCAGTAAACTGCGCTTTTTCGGCTGATTTCGCCTTGCCTGACCTTCGCTCGCTACGTTTTTCAACAGCCTGTTGCGAAACGCCTTATGCCAAGTGTTCATCTGTGCCTCCCCGATCAGATCGGTAGTTCAGTGATACATGCGGCACCTGCATCGACAGAATCCAGCAGGCGCCTCCTCAGTCATTCAGATCGGTAGTTCGGTGATACTCATAATGGCCACCAGCACCGAGAGGATGATGCCGGCGATCAGCAGGCCGAGGCCGACGATCAACAGCGGCTCCAACACCGCCAGCAGCCGCTGGATGGCAATTTCCACTTCGCGGTCGTACGCCTCCGCGACCTTCAGCAACATCTCATCGAGGTGGCCGGTTTCCTCGCCCACCTGGATCATCTGCAAGGCCAGCACCGGGAACACCCCGCAGGCCAGCAGCGGCGCCGCCAACTGACGGCCCTGTTTGAGGCTCTCGGCGGCGATGCCGACCTGCTCCACCATCAGCTGATTGCTCAGGGTCTGCCGGGCGATACTCAAGGCTTGCAACAACGCCACCCCGCCCTTGAGCAGGGTGCCCAGGCTGCGGGCGAAACGGGCGGTTTCGATGCGTTGCCGCAGCGGCCCGAGCAGCGGCAGGCGCAGCATCAACTTGTCCCATTGCTGGCGGTAGCCGGGTTGCTGGAGCAGCTGGCGCCACAGCAGCACGGCCACCACCACCAGCAACAGCAACCAGATCCCCGAGCTGCGCAGGGTCTCCGCCACCCCGATGACGATCTGGGTCGACATCGGCAAGGCCGCGCCCATGTCGTCGAACAGCTGGCGGAACTGCGGGATCACGTAGGTGAGAATGATCAGCAGCGAACTCACCGAGACCAGCAGCAGCACGATCGGGTAGATCAGCGCCGAGACCACCCGCTCGCGCAGGGATTTGCTGCGCTCCAGGTAGTAGGCCAGGCTGACCAGCCCCTCGCCCAAGTCGCCGGCCACTTCCGAGGCCTGCACCAGGCTGATATAGAAACCGGAGAACAGCTCCGGGCGCTCTGCCAGCACCCGCGACAGGCTGATGCCGCGACGTACCCCGTCCTGAATCGGGCTGATCAGCTGCTGCATCGGCAGGTCGGCACTGACCCGCAGCATGATCTCCAGCGAGCGGTCCAGCGGCACGCCCGATTGCAGCAACGAGGCCAGGTGCTGGGTGAACACCACCACCAGGCGCTGACCGCGCGAGCGGCGCAGCAACTCGTTGATGTCGAACTGCAGCAAGGTCTGCCAACCACGCTTGCTGCTGATTTCGATCGGGATCAGGCCGCGCGCGCGCAACTGCAGCAACACCGCGTGCTCATCCGCGACGTCCAGCTGGCCTTGCTGCAGCTCACCGCTGTCGCTGACCGCGCGGTAGTGATAGAGGGGCATCAGCCGCTACTCGCTGCAACGCATAACTGGGACATAGCCATTGATCTAATCCTCCTGAATAACCCGCAGCACTTCCTCGATATTCACGTCGCTGTCGTTCAGCGCACACCGACGAAAGAGCAACATTGATCTAGTCCTCCTGAATAACCCGTAGCACTTCTTCAATATTGGTGGTGCCGTCCAGCGCCTTCAGGCAACCGTCTTCGTACATGCTCAACATGCCTTCCTCGCGAGCCGCCTGGCGCAGCGTGCCGGCGTCGGCGTGCTGGATAATCAAGCGGCGGATGGCCTCGCTCATGACCAGCACCTCGATGATGGCGATGCGGCCGTGATAGCCGCTGCCATTGCAGGCGGCGCAGCCCTTGGGCCGGTAGAGGGTTACCGGGCGGTCGCCGGCCAGACGCTGCATGCGCATTTCATGGAGCATTTCCGGCAACGGCTGATACGCCTCGCGGCAGTGGCTGCACAGCTTGCGCACCAAACGCTGGGCCAGCACCGCATTCAGGGTCGAGGTCAGCAGGTAGTCCTCAACGCCCATCTCCAGCAGCCGGGTGATGCTGCTGGGGGCATCGTTGGTGTGCAGGGTCGACAGCACCAGGTGTCCGGTCAGCGCCGACTGGATGCAGATGCGCGCGGTCTCCAGGTCGCGCATCTCGCCGACCATGATCACGTCCGGGTCCTGGCGCACGATGGAACGCAGGGCCGTGGCGAAGGTCAGGCCGATGGCCGGTTTGACCTGAATCTGGTTAACCCCTTCGAGCTGATACTCCACCGGGTCTTCGACGGTAATCAGCTTGCTCTCGCTGGTGTTCAGGCTGTTCAACGCGGTGTAGAGGGTGGTGGTCTTGCCACTGCCGGTCGGCCCGGTCACCAGCAGCACGCCATGGGGAATGTGCAGCACGCTCTGCAGGCGCTCCTCGGGTTGCGCGCTAAAGCCCAGGGAGGCGAAATCCAGCACCACGTTTTCGCGATTGAGCAGGCGCAGCACCACGCTTTCGCCGTGCATGGTCGGCACCGTGGACACCCGGATATCCAGGTCATTGCCCTGGATGCGCATCTCGATACGACCGTCCTGCGGCAGACGTCGCTCGGCGATATTCAGCCGGGCCATCAGCTTGATCCGCGAGATCACCGCCGGCGACAGTTGCACCGGCGGCGCCTCGGTTTCCTGCAGCACACCGTCGATGCGATAGCGCACCTTGAGGCGGCTCTCGAACGGCTCGACATGGATGTCCGAGGCGCGCAGCTCCACCGCGTGCTGGATGATCAGGTTGACCAGGCGGATCACCGGCGCCTCGCTGGCGCGGTCGCGCAGCTGCTCGACGTCCTCCACCGACTCCTGCTCGGACGCTTCGACCCGCGCCAGGATGTCGCCCATCTGGCTCTGGCCCTGGCCGTGCATGCGCTCGATGGCGGCATCTATCTCGGCGCCCAGCGCCACCCGCGGCACAATCTGACAGCCCGTGGCCAGGCGCAGCGCCCCCAGCACGAAGCGATCCTGCGGATCGGCCATGGCCACCAGCAGCTCGCCATCGTTGAACTCCAGCGGCAGCGCACGGCACTCTTTGAGGAAGCGATAGGAAAGACGCTCGGCCAGCAGCGGCGCCAGCGGAAAGTCGGCGGCCGCCACCCGCGGCAGCCCCAGCAATTGCGCCAGCTGCTGGGCGATATCCTGCTCGGAGACCAGCCCCAGACGATTGAGCAGGGTCGCCAGCGCCGGCCCCTCGGCCTGCCCGGCCTGCATGCGCAGCACTCGGTTGTAGTCGGCCTCGGACAAGCGGCCGGCCTTGACCAAGGCCAGCCCGAGATCAAGCGGTTCGACCGCTGAGGTGTCAGCTTCCACGGCAAGCATAATGTTCCTGCCTCGGGCGTGACTTAAAGCGCAGCTATCGCGCGCGTCGGGTACACAGCCCCGTAAGATTGCGTGCAGTTTTCAACAGACTTGACTATAGCCAGCGCTGCCCGCTGCACCGCGAGGGCGGGCGGCTTCCCGAGCCCCAGCGCCTGCGTTAAAAACCACCACGGCAATCGGAAAAATCAACGCCAGCCCAGAAACGGCGCGGCATCCAGCCAGGCTGGCAAAGAACAACCCGCTCCAGCATGCAAGCAAGCCACTCGTCCCTTCACAGAAAAATCCTATAACCAAGCAAAAAAATCCGGGCGTTTGCCAAGCCGTGAAAAAGGCCCGCCAAGCTGCCGCGCCGAGGCCAGCTTGGCGCCCGTTGAACCGCTGTTGATTGGGGGATGAGGTCGACGATAGCGAAAGCTCGCATGTGAACCGCGTGGGGCTAGCAGCCCACAAATAAACCGCCAGAACAGGCCGGCCGAGAGCCGCATCGTGCAAGGAGGTGTTGAACCTAATACCAACCGCTCAGGGTGCGGCGCGCCACGCGGGCTTCAGTTCGCCCCCATCCAGTACTTCTCGCCGTGATAGCCGAGAACCAACCCGTCACGGGTGATTTGCAGCAGCTGCAGCTCGGCTGCCAATGGGTCGCCCTCATGCAGGGTGTGCCCACTGACGCGGATAAACCGCGACGCCGGATTGATCGAATAGATATGCGCGGTGAAGGCCAGTTCACGCAGCTGTTTTTGCAGCTCCGGCGGCGCGGTTTTCCAGTGGTTCACCCCGTTCAGTCGTTCAGCCGCTGGCGTCTCACTGACCGACGCCTGGGCACCGGCCTGCGCCGGAAAGGGTTGCGACAGGGACGACGGCCCATTGGCGGGCGGCACGAAACCGCTACTGACCGGTAGATCCAGCACCACCTGCGGGCCTGATGCAGCAACCCCGTTAACCTGCGCAGGCTCTGGGATCAGCGGTTGAACCGCCTCGCCCAGGCGAACCCGCACCCCGGCCATCTCCTGTAAAGCTGGCAAGCCGGGGGCTGGCGGCGGCACTGCGACAGGCGCAACGCTGGGCGCGGCGATGGGGGCAGGGCTAGATGTTGGCGTGGGAGCGAGCACCGCGACCGGCGGGCCGGCGCTAGGCAGCTCCCGATCACCGTCGGCGCGGCCGCCGAAACCAACCCAGCCCAGCCCGATCAGCAGCACGGCCACAGCAAGCCACAGCGCCCATTGCCGGGCGCGCTCGCCCAAGCGGCTTGGCGCCGCCGTGACAAACTCCGGCTGCGAATCGAGGTGCGGGATCTCACCACGGCTACGCTGACTCTCGGAATTTTTGAGGGCGTTGAGGATGTACGACATGCGCTTCACTCCCCCGGTTCGACGACCGTCAACAACGGAATGTCGGCGTCGCTCAGGGCGCTGAGTTGGATCAAGGTCTGCGGTCCGACCACTGCATCGGTCACCAGTTGGTAGTGGTGCTGGAAGGCCAGCACTTGCAGCTGCAACGCCTGGTCGTAGTACTCATTATGCGGCGCTTGCAGCGCGCGCCCCTGCAGGCCGGCCAACTGCGCCTCCAACCAGGGCACCAACGGACTGCGCGCCTCCGGCCGCAATGGCGCCTGGTAGCCTGGCGGGGTACGCCAGAGCAATAACTGATTGTGCTGCAGCCAACGGCGCAGCTCCGCCAGCTCGACCTGACGCACTTCGCCGGCGATATTTAGTCGCGCCAAACCCTGCTCCCGGTCAACGGCAAACAGGGTGGCGAAGAACGACTGGCCAGCCTCGTTGAATAGGTTGATGACCGCCGGTTGGTTGAGCTTGAGCAACTCATCCAAATCGACCGGTTGCAGCAGGCAGCCCAGCCGATGCAAGCGGGCAAACTGACAGATGACCGGCGCGCTGGCCGGGTCGTATTCGATGCCCCACAAACGAAACAACGCCTGATACGCCAAGACCTCGGTGGCCACCAGGTCAGTGCCCTGCGGCCAATGCCAGAGCCCCGGGCTACTCGGTGGCACAGGGCTCGGCGCGGCGACGGGTTCGGCGTTCACCAGCGGCGGCGTAACAAGCTCAGGCGCAGGCGTCTCGAAGGCGCTCGCCGGAGGGTCCGTCACTGGCGGCGACGGCAGCGGTGCAGGCGTTGTGGGTGGCGTGGCCAGGGCCAATGCCTGTGCTGCTGGTGCTGCTGGTATAGCCATGCTCGGCGCCACTGACGACTGCGCCTGGGCAAACAGCTCGCGGCTAAAACCGCCCGGATAACCGGCCGCCCACAGCAACAGCACAGCCAAGGTCAGGGTCAGCAAGGCCAATCGCCAGCGCGTCGCCGGTGCTTGCGTTGGCGAGTGACCCAGCACCTCGTGCGCGGCCCGCATCAGCAACCAACCGCCAACCCGCGGACGCCGCTCCACATAGGCGCCGAGCAGCGCCCGGTCGCAGATGATATTGACCATCCGCGGCACACCGCGGGTGAGCCGGTGCAAACGCCACAACGCGAGGCGGGTAAACAGTGCGGCCTCGCTGCCACTGATCGCCAGCCGATGGCTGACGTAGGCCGCCAAATCGCTCCGTGACAGGGCTTTGAGGTGGTAGCGCGCAGTGATGCGCTGGTTCAGCTGACGCAACTCGGGGCGGGCCAGCTTGTCGAGCAGTTCCGGCTGGCCGATCAGGATGATTTGCAGGAGTTTCTGGCTGCTGGTTTCCAGGTTGGTCAGCAGGCGGATCTGCTCCAACACTTCATTGCTGAGGTTTTGCGCCTCATCGATGATCAGCACGGTATTGATGCCGCGCCCGTGGGCTTCCAGCAAGTGGGCATTCAAACCATCGATATAGCCTTTGATCTTGCTCTGACTGTGTCGATAGTCGATTTTCAACTCATCGCAAATGGCTTCCAGCAACTCGCTGATGCCGTATTTGGGATTAAGAATGAAAGCCACCTCGGTGGAGGCCGGCAACTGTTCGAGCAGACAACGACAGACGGTGGTTTTGCCGGTGCCGACATCGCCGGTCAACAGCACGAAGCCACCGTTGCAGTTAATCCCATACAACAGACTGGCCAGTGCCTCGCGATGCTGCTCGCTGAGGTACAGGTAGCGCGGATCCGGCGCTATGGTGAAGGGCAAATCTGAGAAGCCAAAATACTTGCTGTACATGGTCATCGAGCCTCGCCAACCTAAAGCAACTATAGAGGCCTGAGCGCCAGTTGCCAGCTGTCCGACGGCCGGAAGCAGGTACTGGCCAGGCGCCACACCTTTCGTCGCCTGCACGGAGAATTACCAAGAGCGAAACTATGCTTACCAGTGAGTTGTAACGGTAGGAAGTTAAACGTGCGTCATGTGTATTAAGGACTTAACAGATGCCTGCCACCGCTTACCCACTAGCCAAATCCGAAGCACCCCGGCGGGCGTTGCTGCTTACGTCATCCGATGATCAATCCAGCTATACCGACCTGCAGATCGATGACTGGAGCTTCGACCTGATCACGCCCAGCAGCAACCATCAGGCCATTCTCAAGCAACACCCTTATCGCGTCGGCATCGCCCTGCTGCCCAACGGCCTGAGTGAGGCGCAACAAGCCCAGCTCGAAGCCTTGCTGAGCACCGACGAACACCTCTCATGGGTGGCCTTGACCAACCCAGCCAACCTCGATGATCAGGAATTTCGCCGGCTCATCTACGAGCACTTCTACGACTACTTCTCGCTGCCGCTGAACAGCAGCTACAGCCACTTGAAAAACGCCCTCGGCCACCTGCATGGCATGTCCATGCTGCGCGACCTGGAAGAGGACATGCTGCCGGTCGAGGAGAACCAGATGGTCGGTGGCACCCGGCAATTTCTGGCAATTTTCGACCAGATCCGCCGGGTTGCGGCGGTCGAAGTGCCGGTGCTGATCCGCGGCGATACCGGCGTTGGCAAGGAAATGGTGGCCCGCGCCATCCACCAGCGCTCCAAGCAAGCCACCGGGCCGTTCATCGCGGTGAACTGCGGCGCGCTGCCCGAATCGCTGATCCACGCCGAACTGTTTGGCTCCGAGAAAGGTGCGTTCACCGGCGCCTACAAACGCACCATCGGGCGGATCGAAGCGGCCCAGGGCGGCACCCTGTTTCTCGACGAAATCGGCGACCTGCCGCCGCAACTGCAGGTCTATCTATTGCGCTTTCTCGAACAGAAAACCATCGAACGCCTCGGCGGCACGCAGAGCATTGCGATCAATGCCCGGGTGATCGCCGCGACTCACGTCAACCTCGAGTTGGCGGTCAGCGAAGGGCGCTTTCGCGAAGACCTCTACTACCGCCTGAACGTCCTCAGCATCGACGTGCCGCCACTGTCCGAGCGCAACGGCGACATCGAACTGCTGGCGCGTTACTTTCTGCATAAGTTCGCCAAGGAGCAAGACAGCCATGTGCGCGGTTTCACCCGCCCCGCCATCGCCGCCCTGCTGCACCATGGCTGGCCGGGCAACGTTCGCGAACTGATCAACCGTATCCGCCGCGCCTTGGTGATGAGTGAAAACCGCATGATCACCGCCAAAGACCTGGGCCTGGAAGAAAGCGCCACACTGAGCACCGTGGAATCCCTGGAGCAGGCCCGCGCACACGCCGAGGAGCTGGCCATCCGCAGCTGCATGAGCCATGCAATGAACAATGTCTCCCACGCCGCCAAGTTGCTCGGCGTATCGCGTGTCACCCTGTACCGGATGATGGACAAGTACAACATGCGTTAGTCCTGTAAGCCTGCCGCAACAACTGGCCCGCGCGAGTGCCGCGCGGGCTACCGCGCAACCCCTCTAGATCAAGCCTAAAGCCAAACTGGCGCGCTGTTTGCCTACTTTATTGCAGAGGTCTGTCTGAGGTGGGCGAGCGTGGCGAGAGCGTTTGGCATGGCGAAGATTTTGCCACTCGAACGGGGCGAACAGTGATGTTCTTTAACCCGGCCGAAAGAGTAAAACGAGCCGCGCAGCAGTAAACGACTCAGCACCTTTTCGCACTGGCGCAGTCCTAAACCCAAAGGCTCCCTGCCTGGGAGGAACAGCATCATGCACGAACAAGGGCGGCGTGCGAGCGACCGCGATGCGCCGCTACAACGACGCAAGGATGATGTCCAGCAGACGCCCACCGGCCAGGAAGCCGACCTGGGCGTCTTTCCCTTGTTCGCCGATCCGCCCTTTCTGGTGTGGCAACACCGCCACCAGAAAAATCGCCAATGTCGGCAACTGCACCCCAGCGGCATGCCGCTGATCCTGCTCTGGGATGAGCTCGATGAGGCGCTGCCGCATCTCGACATACCCAGCACCCGGCGTAAGGGCAGCGCAAAGAATTCTCGGGTGACTTAGCCCTGGTCTAAGTCACCCGAGACACGACCAGGAAGCATGGCCCGGCGCAGCAACCGGGCCATCTCCTTTTTTCAACGGCCGGCCCACCAGCGGGGCACGCCAGATATAGACTGTGAGGGTTTCGATCATGCCTCGCCTGAATCCTGTTGGCCTGAAGCCTGTTGGTACGCCGCGCGTCTTGCGCCTCTCCCTATTGTCGGCAGCCATCCTGGCGGTGACCAGTTGCGTCACGTCACCACCGCCGGTGTCGCCAATCGTGCAGCGTCTGCCCGAACGGATCGAACTGAAACAGGTGCCGTTCTTTGCCCAGAGCAGCGATCAAGGGGCGCCGGCGGCGCTGGCTGAACTGCTTACCCAGCAGGGCGTGACGACCACGCCCGAGGCATTGCGCGTCGAACTGCGCCTGCCCGAGCAAGAGGCGCGTTTGCAGTTGAATATCGAAGCGCTGGCAAGCAAGCACGGCCTGTTGCTGCACCCCCTGCGGCCGAACCTGCCGGCCCTGCTGAGTCAGGTGGCGGCCGGTTACCCGGTGCTGCTGCGCTTCAATCAGGGCTTTAGCTGGCTGGCGCGGCCGCGCTACGCGGTGCTGATTGGCTATGACCGCAACCAGCAGATCCTGCTGCTGCGCTCGGGCAAGGATGAACGCCTGGAAATCAGCTTCGCCGAGTTTGCCCAGAGCTGGAGCGCCGCCGGCCAATGGGCGGTGCTGGTGCTCAGCCCTGGCCAGTTACCGCCCTCCGCCGCCGGCCCCGTGTCCCCCGCCCCACCCATGCCGGCCAGCGCTCAGGCCGCACGTGACATGGCGGCCGCACGCACCGAAGAACTACTCACACTGCGCCGCAACTGGCAGCAGGCCGCCGCGGGCGAGCGCAGCAAGCTACGTTCCCAATTGCAGGCCAAGGCCGAGCAACGCCGCCAACTGCTCAGCCAATTGGTGCAGGGCTATCCCGAGGAAGTGCTGCGGGTCATGATCCCCAACGACAAACAGGCGGGCCTGCCACCCGAGGTGGCGAGCACGCTGGAGCAAAACCTGGAGCTGGAAGGCCAGCTGGAGGTGCTCTACGAGGATTACGAGGACGGCTCGGTCAAGCTGCGGCACTTTCTCAAGTCCTCCTTCGGCGAGCGCTTCGAGTTGCGTCTGGCCCAGGCCCAACGGCAATGGCGCAGCGGCCAGAACGTGCGTGCCCAGGGCTGGTTGTTGTCCAGCCCCGATGCAAGCAGTGGACCGATTCAGGGCGACATAGTGCTCAACGACGACGACAGCGGCCTACTGCTGCTGGCCGACGCCGCCACCGGCAGCACCAACACCAGTGGCAGCGACCTGGCCTATGACCTGCCCAACACCCTGGGGGCCCAGCGCACCCTGGCGATGCTGGTGAACTTTCAGGATGCACCGAGCAACAAACCCTGGACCAGCGACCAGGCCAAGAGCCTGGTGTTCGGCAGCGTCAGCGACTTTTTCAAGGAAAACTCCAACCAGCAAACCTGGCTGACTGGCAGTGTGGCCGGCTGGTACACCCTGCCGGTGAGCAGCACCGTCTGCGACGGTTTCGCCATCGAGCAATATGGCAAGTCGGCGGCCCAGGCGGCCGGCTACGACCTGAGCCAGTACGACCGTTTCCTGTTCATCTTCCCGCAGAACTCCTGCGGCTACAGCGGTATGGGCCAGGTCGGCGCCATGCCATCGAACACCTGGATCAATGGCAGCCTGATTCTGCGCACCATCGCCCATGAGATGGGCCACAATTTCGGTCTGCAACATGCCCATGCCCTGGACTGCGGTGGCACCACCCTGGGCAGCACCTGTAGCTCGCAGGAATACGGCGATACCCTGGACATCATGGGTTACTCGGGCACGGTGGCGCACTTCAATGCCTTCAACAAGGAGCGCCTCGGCTGGCTGGCCAGCAGCAATATCGTCGAGGTCAAGAGCGCCGGCAGTTACACCCTGGTCCCAACCACCAACCAAACCAGCAGCACCAAGGCGCTGAAAATCCCCAGGGGGCTGGATGCCAGCGGCGCGCCCAGTTACTACTACATCGAATACCGCCAGCCAACCGGCTTCGATGCGCAGATCACTGATCGCGGCGTGGTCGATCCGGCCAACGTGTTCCAGGGCGTGGCGGTGCACCAAGCCAGCCCCAGCAATGGCAACAGCGGCCAGCTACTGGACATGACCGCCGGCAGCAACTTCGTCGACATGAAGGACGCCGCCCTGACCGGCGGGCGCAGCTTCAGCGACGCCAGCGCCGGGATCAACCTCAACACCGAGTGGACCGACGCCGGTCAGGCCTTGGTCAGCGTCGACTTCGGCGGGGCCATTGCCCCGGTCTGCACCCGCAGCGCGCCGGCAGTCAGCGTCAGTCCGGCGCAAAGCAGCTGGCTGCCGGCCGGCAGCAGTTACAGCTACAGCGTCAGCCTCAGCAATAAAGACAGCAGCGGCTGCGCCAGCAGCACCTTCAACCTGAGTTCAGTAAAACCCAGCGGCTGGAGCGCCAGCCTGGGCAGCAGCAGCCTGAGCCTGGCGCCCGGTGCCAGCGGCAGTTTCAGCCTCAGTGTCGGCGCGCCGAGCGGAACCAGCGACGGTCTCTACAATGTTGGCGCCAGCGCCAGCGCCAACACCCTTAGCAGCACCGGCGGTGCCAGCTTCGTGGTGGACAATCCGGTCGCCAGCAACCAGGCGCCCAAGGCACTGGCCGACAGCGTGATCCTCAGCAGCACAACCCCAGTAGACATCGCCGTACTGGCCAACGACAGCGACCCGGAAGGCAGCGCCCTGAGCATCGTCACCTTCACCCAAGGGGCCAAGGGCAAGGTCACGCTGAACAGCAATCGCACCCTCAAATACAGCCCGTCCAAGTCGCTGAAAAGCACTGACCAATTCAGCTACACCATCAGTGACGGCAAGCTCAGCGCCAGCGCGACGGTGAGCATCAGCCTGAAGCGTTAATCGACGGCCAACACAACACCACAGAGCCGGCGCAGGAGCAAAACCCTGCGCCGGCTCTGTGGTGTCCGCGCCTAAGCTTCGCGGGCGGCAGCCGTTCCATACGGCGCACCGCATCCATGTGGGTCATGTGAGTCCTAAAGCCGCTCCGACAAAAAGCCCTGCTGCACACCGACTGTCCCGCCGGGCACCCACTACCGGCTTCCCCCCGCCGGGCACGCGTCCCGTAGGAGCGGCCTTGGCCGCGAAGCGCTTCGCGCTGCGACGCAGACTTGATACTTGTGCAGACGCTACGGCCCAATCGCGGCCAAGGCCGCTCCTACGCAGAGCTGCAACTCGGCTCACCACTTAACGGGTAGATAACCAACAAAAAAAGGCGCGGAGCCTAAGCCCTGCGCCTTGTCGTTGGTTAAGTGGCGTCATCCCTGACGCCAGACCTCCCGTTGGTTAGCTCCTAGAAGGAGTTATCGTTGGGCAGGTCACACAGCGAGTTGTTGTCGGCATCCAGTTCCGAGGCCAATGCCAGGATGGTTGCCCGATCCTTGGTGGCCAGTGCCGCATTCACATCGGCGATCACCTCGGCAGTCGTCCGTGGGAAGTCATCCACATCCGGATGGGCCGAATTGAGCAGCGATGCTACCCCTGCGCGCAGCAGTATCTGTGCGGCGCCCAGCAGGTTGTCGCCACCAGGATAGCCCAGTGCTTGCAGCAGGGTGTCGTCACCCAACTGGTTGTTCAGCACGCCGTTCGGCAAGGTAAATACCGAGTCGACCCGTTGACTTGGGCTGTAGCCGGTTGGTGCCCAGCTGCCGACACTGTTCTTCCAGAAGCCAGGAGTACAACCTTCGAACTCTGGCGGTGGAGGAACTTGGCAGGTGGCATTCGCCGTATCCGACACAGGGCTGCTTTGCACGGCATCACTGGCGCTGGCTACCACGGTATTGGTCGCAGGGCCCGCCACGGCAGGGGTGTAGCTGCCGTTGTAGTTAGCCGAAGCTCCTGGGGCCAGGTCGCCGAGGTTGAAGGTCACGTCATCCGCCAGATCGGCCGGAGTGCCGTTGTCATCCACCACAACCACGCCCAGCAACGCCACGTTGCCGCTATTGCTCACAGTGCCGTTGAACAGGATCGGCTGACCGAAGGCCGGTGCGTCAGTGCACTGCTTGGTCACGTCGATCGCCGGCAACACATCTGCCGCGCAACTGGCCGACGCGCTAGCCTGCACCGGAGTGCCGGTCACCACATCACTGCCCGAAGCGGTCACGTTATCGGTGGAGCTGGCACTGCTGGCCGCGAAGCCACCGCTGTAAGGTTCCGAAGCCCCCGGTGCCAGGCTGATTGGGCCAAGCACTGTGACGTCATCGCTTGGATCAGCCGTGCCGCTGTCATCCACCACGGTGACGTTCTCCAGCGCCACATCGCCGGTGTTGGTCACGGTGCCGTTGAACAGCACATCAATGCCGGTACCACCGCCGTTGATGGTTGCCGTACAGGCCTTGCTCACCGCAATCGCCGGATTCACATCCGCCGCGCAGCTGGCTTGGGCGCTGTCTTGCACCGGAGTCGAGCTGATTGCATCGGTACCTGTGGCTGTCACGTTATCGGTCGAGCTGGCACCACTGGCGCTAAAGCTGCCGTTGTAGTTGGCCGAACCTCCCGGAGCCAGGCTGATAGGCCCGAGCACGGTGACGTCATCCGCAGGATCTGCGGTGCCGCTGTCGTCCACCACCATGACATCATTCAAGGCGACATTGCCGGTGTTGGTCACGCTGCCGTTGAACAGCACATCGATACCTGTACCACCCGCATTCAGGTCAGCCGTACAGACCTTGCTCACCTCGATGGCCGGGGTGATGTCCGCCGCACAAGTTGCCTCGGCGTTGGCCTCAACCGGAGTTTGGGTCAGCACATCGGAACCGGTCGCGGTGACATGGTCGGTGGAGCTGGCGCTGCTCGCACTGAAGCTGCCGTTGTACGGGCTCGAGGCCCCCGGCGCTAAGGTGATAGGCCCAAGCACGGTCACGTCATCCGCCAGATCGGCGGTGCCGCTGTCGTCCACCACTGTGACATTCTCCAGCGCCACATTACCGGTGTTGGTCACGGTGCCACTGAACAGCACATCAATGCCCGTACCACCCGTATTGACGGCCGCCGTGCATTGCTTGCTCACCGCCAATGCCGCGTTGATATCCGGCGAGCAGGTGGCATCGGCGGTCGCGCTGACCGAGGTGCCATTGCGATGCCCTTCGGCAGTCACGGTATCGGTGGCTGGGATGGCCGTGGTGGCGTAGCTGCCGCTGTACGGCTGCGACTCACCGGCCGCCAAGGTCGCAGGGCCAAACACCACGGTGTCATCGGCGGTATCGCCGGGGGTACCGTTGTCGTCGGTCACTGTGACATTGCTCAAGGCCAGGCCGCCGTCGTTGGTGACCACACCATTGAAGTCGACTGCGATGCCATCACCCTCAGCGTCCAGCGCGGCCGTGCACTGTTTGGTCACGGCGATGCTGCAGAGGTTGAAGTCACCCAGTACGAAGTCCTTCAGCTGTGCGGTTTCCGAACGTGAAGAACGGGTCTCGGCGAGGAAGCTACTGAAGCAGGGTACATTCCCGCCCAGCAACTTGGACACGTTGATACCGCCCTCGAAGAAGCTCTCGAAGGGGATCCCGTCGTAGCCAGTCTTGTTCACGTAGGGCCATTCCGGTGCCCCTGGCAGGTTGGCCACGTTGGTGATGGCGCAAGCCAGCTTGTCGCCTGAGCCGTCGCACTTGGCGTTGGTCGAGCTGTAGATCTCGTCCAGATTGGACGCCACGTTGTCATTGTCTACGTCCGCCGGATCCCATTCGTAAACCTTGATCTCCGGCTGGGCATTGGCACCCTGGGGGTACTCCACCAGGATCAGCAAGTCACCGCGCTGGTCGCCGTTACGAGCCACGTGTTGACCGTTGAAGCTGCCATTGGGGCCAAGCCCGACGTCGTCCTGGAAGAACCAGAAGCCGGCGAAGGCGTCGCCACTGTTGGCGAAGCGGTCCAGACCAAAATAAATGATCTGGTCGCCAGCCGAATGCACCACCTGGCCGTCATGCACCACATCGCTGGGGTTCACATAGGCTGCGGCGTAGGCGTTGGTGATGTCGTCCTTGTCCGGTACCGAGCCGTCTTTGTATTTCCATTGGGTAACGTCCTCGATGTCCTTCGAGCCACCTTGCCAGTAGATGGTAACCGGCGCCGGGTCCGGCAGAATGGTGGTAAAAGCCGCCGGAGTGCCCAGCTGATTACCGAGGAAGAGACTGTCCCAGTCATCCCCGGGATCGGCGGAGTCCAGCGTATTGCCATCCAGCTCAAAGAGTCCTGGCGGGTTACCGTCCACGGCAAAAACACCTGCCGTGGTCGTCAGCCCCGCCACCAAAGCCGCGCTGAGCAGACAGCGCGGTAGTGATCGCAGAAACTTATGCGTGTGCATAGCTATGCTCCCGCGCCTCCGCTACGCATTCCCTGCCGCCAAGAGACGCCTGCGCCTTGCCACTGCGAAGCTAGGTTCCCGTCCTAGCGTGGATTGCACACAACACAACCCTCGCAATCACCAGGCATGCTTGCCAACGGTGCTCCACTCAGCGACTGCACGACTGCTGCACGAGTACCGCACCAGAGCCCATAAGGTCTCCTCGGCGCTTACTTATTCAATTGCCAAGCCAAAATACCGTCGCCCATCACTAGGCAACCCACAACAAAAAATAACTCATTGTTTTTTATTGATATTCAGACTCAAGCAAGAACAAGAACCGGCCCCCAAGACGCCTCAGCGCAACGCCAGCGAGGCCAGTTGTCCAGTCAGTGAAACAGCCGGTTTTCCACCGCCACACCACTATTGCAAGTAACCCCCAAGGCATGCGGCTTAGCAGCGGTATTTCATTGCCGTGGGTTGTTCAGGGCGCGAAACAGCGGTCGCCGGGCGATGCCGGGCGAGCCGCCTGGGCGCTACCAATGGCCGGCCAAGAGCCTTGAGCTAGAGCCATCTGAGTCAAATATATAAGGTTTTTAGCAGAGCCCCACGAGTGTCAGCTAAGGCTCCTTCAGGTCGCCGAACTGGCATGCCACGCTAACAGTTGCAGCGCTGAATGCTCATTCTTGCAACAGCAGTTGCACGTAATAAACAGCAACTGTGCGTTGCTGTAACGGCAGGCAAACGCCGGGCAGGACCGAAACGAGGCGCCTTGCTGCGAGCAAGCACTCGCACGCCGCAGTGGCACAACCTGGAATCCGCAGCGCCAAACGGAGGGCTGCTGGGCCTTCAGCATGTCCCCGGAGCAGCGCCATAAAAAAGGCTATGTCCCAGTTATGTATTGCAGGCCCTGTTTTGTAGGGTGGGCTTTAGCCCACCGCGCTGGATAAGGGCCTTGGTGGGCTAAAGCCCACCCTACGTTTTGCATTCAACACGTAACTGGTACAGAACC
>C687J26845_10000217_pt1 | contig 38659 bp, 34 predicted proteins | sample RifCSPlowO2_12_FD_26845 | JGI IMG/M metagenome (IMG submission 26845)
AGTTGCTGCTGCAGGTTTTGCACCTGGCTCTGCAAGGTGCTGACGTTGCGCGTGACCTGGCCGCGAAAGGCGTCAAATTCGGCCGTATTGTTTTGCGCCGGGCGGCTGTCCAATTCGCTGCGCAGCACCAGCAAGTCCTGCTCCAGGCGTGCAATGGCCTGATTGGGATTGCCTTGCTTCTTCAACCCATCAAGGTCGGCGGCCAGACTGTTGAGCTGGGCATCGAGCTTGCCTTGCTCGGCCATTGCAGCCTTTAGGCCCGCCTGCTCGGCACCCAAGCCTTTGAGTTTGGTGTCCAACTGGCTGGCGCCATCGGCCTGCAGCTTTAACTCACCGCTCAACTCCTGCAAGCGTTTGGCCTGACTGCCCTGCTGGGTGCTGACGTTTTGTTGCTGCTTGCTCAGCTCTGTCAGCTTGCTTTCAAGCTGCTTGACCCGCAGCTTCAGCGCCTGGTTTTCACCAGTGACATTGGATTCGGTCGCCACCACCTTGCCGGAAATATCCTGCAAGCGTCCGGCGGCATCTTCACTGATCCGCGCGAAGCTCTCCTGAGTGGCGACCAACTGCTGCTCCATCAGCGATATTTGCTGAAAACTCCACCACCCCAAGCCGCCCAGGGCGATCAGTGCCGCACCGAGCAAGGCCCAGAGTGGCCCAGTGCTCGCCGCCTTGGGCGCCTGGGCCAGCACCGGCGCATGCCCGACTGCAGACTCCGCGGCGCCAGTTGCCCCCAGGGTAGAATGATCAGTGTTACGGGTGCCGCTGGAAAGGCTCGGCAGCTGATCGAGTTCGTCGAGTGCATCGTTACGCATGGGGAACCTACAAAAAGCCAAGCTAAAAAGTGCGCCGAGTATACCCCGTCACCGATCCGGCTTCAGCGTTGCGCCAGGCTGATGCATGGTGCACCGACGAAGGGCGGCGCCGCAGCCCGCGTGAAAACTACTGCGCTCGATTATGCGGCCCGGCCGGCGTCAGTTGGCGCGCTGCAACCCGCATAACACCATATTCAGCCAATTGGTACGCCACTTGCAAACGCCAACCCAGGCAAAACCGTCGTTCTAGAGCGGTGCACGGAGCCTACAGCCAACCAGTTGCGACTGCGTGACGATCAACGTTGATCCAGCGCCAGTACTCTTCAATGTCGAGGGGAAGACACCGATGGAACTGACCAAAGCGATTTTAGACTGCATGCAAACACTCCGACGCCGTCTGCGCGACGAGCTTGGGGTGAACATCCGCCTCAGCCAGCCGGATGCAATCAACGCCATGCTGCTCGCCTGTCTTGAGTCGGCCGACGAATCAACCCGCGAATTCGGTTCCAGCTTGAGCGAGCTGAGTGGCGTGCACCTGCCGCCGCCGCCACTCAGCGAAGAGCAGCTGATCGCCAAATACACGCGCTACTCCGGCCCGTTGCGCGGCTGAAGCGCTGGCCCGCCATCAATGCTGGCGGGCTTGCCAGTCCTGGCAAAACTCATCCAGCGCCGTCCAGGTGCTTACCTGCGGATCGTAATCCAGGTACTGGCGGGCGCGGTTGATGTCCAACGAGAAATCCTTGGCCATCACCGCCACGCCCAGACGAAACAGCGTCGGCTCGGGGCGGCCCGGCAGCAGCTTGCAGACCGTCTCATTCAGGGTCGCCGCCGCGTAAGCCAGGGCATAGGGCAGATGACGGGTCACCGGCGGTAAATCGAGTTGGCGCAGTACATAGTTGACCGCATCCCACAGCGGCACTGGCGCGCCGTTGCTGATGTTGTAGACCTTGCCCAGAGCCTGGCCGGTGGCCAGCAAGCCGCTGAACAAGGCGTCATTGAGGTTTTGCATGCTGGTGAAGTCGACCTTGTTCAGGCCATTGCCGATGATCGACAAACGGCCCTTACGCTGCATATTGATCAGCCGCGGGAAGATGCTGGTGTCGCCGGCGCCGGTGACAAAGCGCGGGCGGAACGCCAAGACTTCCAGGCCAAATTCGGCGGCGCCAAAGACCTTTTGCTCGGCCAAATACTTGGTCGCGCCGTAATGATCGGAAAAGTGCTTGGGCACTTGCTCTTCTTTGATACCGACATGGGCCTGGCCGTCGAAGTAGATGGAGGGCGAAGACAGATGCAGCAAGCGCCGCACCTGCTGCTTCAAACAGCCCTCGACGATGTTCTCGGTGACAGTGACATTGGCTTGATAGAACGACTGATAACTGCCCCAGACACCCACCGCGCCGGCGCAATGCACCACCGCATCGACGCCCTGACAGAGCCGCTGGACCAGCTCGGCATCGGCCAGGTCGCCCTGGACAAACTCGGCGCCGCGCGCCACCAGATGGGCCACCGCCTCGGCGCGGCGGCCATTGATGCGCACTTGCAAACCTTGCTCCAAGGCAAAACGGGCAAAGCGCCCACCAATAAAGCCACTCGCCCCTGTTACCAGAATCCTCATACCCGTCCTCTCACGCAAATCCGCTCTGTTCGTCAGCGCACTCTAGCAGCGCCAAGGCCATGGCGCGCTAACCCAGCAAGCCAAAACAGCGACCTTCAGGCCCGTAGACGAAAGCCCCAATAGTGTTTATTAATGTGCACGGATATTGCAGGATATTTTACATAGCACCCAACTGTAACCCTTCTACCCCGGAGTTGACCGTATGCCGCTACGCCTAAAGCTAGCCCTAAGCTACCTGTTGATTGGCTTAATCCCAGTGCTGGCCATGGCTTTTACGGTCTATCAACAAGCCGGTGCGGCCTTGCGCGAGCAGAGCCTGAATGCCCTCGAAGCCGTGGCAAATATCAAACAGCAGCAATTGCTGGATAACTGGCAGCAACGGCGCAATCAAATCGGCACCCTGGCCAGCAACCTCAGCAACACCTACCAGGGCCTGGACGCCAACGCCCTGCTCAGCAGCGCTAATTACGACCGGCCGATTTTTGAAAATTTCATCGCCACCTTCGGCTATCGCGACCTCAAGCTGGTACTGCCCGACAGCACGGTGATGTTCAGCCTACAGCGCGGCGGCGACTACCAGCACCAGCTCAGCGACAGCGCACTGCGAGACACACCGCTGGCCCAACTGGTCAAGCAAAGCCGCGACCAGCGCCAGCTGGTGATCAGCGACCTGCTCTATAACGAGCTCAGCCAAGAGCCGACCCAATACCTGGCGGCGCCGATCATGGCCGACGACCAGCTGATCATGACCCTGGTGCTGGAGCTGCCGATCGCCCCCCTCAATACCGTGATGCAAACCCGCCAGGGTCTGGGCGACAAGGGCGAGACCTATCTGGTCGGCAGCGACAGCCGCCTGCGCTCCGACTCGGTGCGCTTCCCCGAGCGCCAAGTCGCCCGCAATCTGCAAGCGTCAGAAAATCTGCAAGCCAGCGCCATCAGCGGCGCCCTGGCCGGTCAGCAAGGGCGGATCAGCGAGGCTGGGCTGGACGGCAACCTGGCCCTCAAAGTGTTTTTACCCCTGGAGTTTGATGGCCATCACTGGGCCCTGATCGCCGAGATGGATCAGGACCAAGCCTTTGCCCCGGTACGGCGTTTGATGTGGCAAATGCTGCTGCTCGGCCTGTTGACCGTGGCGGCCGTGATCGCCGCCACCTGGCTGGTCAGCCGCAGCGTGATGCGCCCGCTGGGTGGCGAACCGAGCAACATGACCGCCCTCGCCCGCCGTTTGGCCGCCGGCGAGCTGAATTTACCCCGCGTCAACGGCCAGCAATTTGGCCTGATGCACGCCCTGCACGAGATGGCCCACGCCTGGCGCGAAGTGATCGAACGCCTGCGCCAATCCAGCCAGGACGTCGACCAGGCCAGCGGCGACATCTTGCACGCCGCCAGCCAAACCAGCGAGCGCCTGGATTTGCAGCAGGAAGCGCTGGAGATGGTGGTCAGCGCCGTGGAACAGATGGCCTGCACCGTACAGGAAATTGCCCGCAACGCCGGCGACAGCGCCCACAGCAGCGAAGCGGCGCGCAACGCCTTCGGCTTGATGCAAGGCACCCTGCAACAGATGATCGGCCAACAAGGCCGGCTGTTAAGCGACATCAGCAAGGCCGGTAACGTGGTCGACACCCTGGCCAAAGACGCCCTGCAAATCGGTTCGGTGCTGGCAGTGATTCGTGGCATCGCCGACCAAACCAACTTGCTGGCGCTCAACGCCGCCATCGAAGCCGCCCGTGCCGGCGAGCAAGGCCGCGGTTTTGCCGTGGTGGCCGATGAAGTGCGCAACCTGGCCCAACGCACCAGCAGCGCCACCGAGGAGATAGTCGGCATTACCAATGCGCTGCACGGCTCCTCCAGCGAAGCGCTGAAAACCATGCAAGCCTCCGCCGAACAGGCCCATGCCCTGGAGCGCGAAACCCAAGTGGTGCTGGGTTCCCTGAGCCAACTGAATGATTCACTGCAAAACGTGCAGGCCTTTGCCGTGCAAATCTCCACCGCCGCCGTCGAGCAGGCCGGCGTCACCCAGGAGGTCAACCAGCACATGCATCGCCTGCACGACATGACCCGCGACAACCGCCAAACCGCCGCCCACACCCGCGACAGCGGCCAACACCTGCAACAGGTCGCCAACAGCCAGCAGGCGCTGGTACAGCGGTTTAGCCTGTAAAGATTTAAGTAGGCTATATACCGAGGTGATGCCTAGCGATGAATCGTAGGGTGGGTTAGGCGCATGACCACGGGCTATCTGACGCGACGGAGTCAGCAGCGCCGTAACCCACCAGCGGAGGCCGGCCGATCGCCGCTTGGTGGGCTACGTGGCGCACACACTCTGCAGTTGATTTTAAAACCCGGCTCCGCGCCACTAACCCACCCTACCCCAGCGGCACCAGCCACTGACCACTGGCGCGCTGTAAATGGGCGGTCAGCTCGCCCAGCAGCTCGCCGCCATTGCGCCAGTGGTGCCAGTACAGCGGCACGTCCAGCGCCCGGCCGGGCAACAGCTCAACCAACTGACCGCTGGCCAACTGGCTGTGCACCTGCAGCTCGGGCACCAAGCCCCAACCCAGACCGCCGGCGGTGAGCTGCACAAAGCCCTCGGAGGATGGACACAGGTGGTGAATAAAGCCGCCGGCCACCCCCAAGTTTTGCAGATAACGATGCTGCAATTGGTCATCCGGACCAAAGACTATCGCCGGCACCCGCGCCAAACCGGCCGCCGTCACCCCAGCGGCAAAGTGCCGGGCAATAAAGTCCGGGCTGGCCAGGGCCCGATAGCGCATGGCCCCCAGCAGTTGACTGCGCGCGCCAGCCACCGGCCGTTCGGCGGCGCACACGCAGGCCGCCACATCGCCGCCGCGCATACGTTTGAGGCCCACTTCCTGGTCTTCCACCACCAGCTCCAGCAATACCTGATGGCTGGCGCAAAACGGCCCGACGGCCGCCGCCCACCAGGTCGCCAGGCTGTCGGCATTCAGGGCAATGCGTAGGCGCTGCACAGTGCCGCCCTCATCCAGCGCCGGCACCTGGCCGTGCAAGTCCCGCTCAAGCAAACGCACCTGCTGTACATGGTTCAGCAGGCGCCGGCCGATCTCAGTCGGTGCCGGCGGCGTGCCGCGCACCAACACCGGCTGACCGACCCGCGCCTCCAGCAGCTTGATCCGCTGTGAGACTGCCGATTGCGACAAGCCCAGCAACTGCGCCGCCCGCTCAAACCCGGCCTGCTCTACCACCGCGGCCAAGGCGGCGAGCAGTTTGTAATCGAACATTATTAATTTCTCTAATGGGCAATCAGCATGATTTGTTTCTCTTATACATCTCGACCGCGCAGGCTGACCAGCATCGAGCCGCAATAGAGCGCTCATTTGCACCTTAGCCATCCACCCCACTCAGGAAGCGCCCAGCATGTGGCACAGCTATTTCAACGGAATCTTGGTCGCCATCGGCCTGATCATGGCCATAGGTGCGCAAAACGCCTTTGTCTTGGCGCAAAGCCTGCGCCGCGAACATCACCTGAGCGTCGCCGCCCTCTGCGTGCTCTGCGATGCGTTGCTGGTCACCCTGGGAGTCTTTGGCCTGGCCACACTCTTGACCCAAAGCCCGCTGCTGCTGGGATTGGCCCGCTGGGGTGGCGCGGCGTTTTTGCTGGTTTACGGCAGCCAGGCGCTGCTGCGCGCCCTGCGCCCGCAAGCGCTCAATCAGGCCGAACAAAGCGGGCCACGCTCGCGGCGTGCGGTATTGCTCAGCGCCCTGGCCGTAACCCTGCTCAATCCCCACGTGTACCTGGATACCGTCCTACTGATCGGCTCCCTCGGCGCCCAGCAAGCGGCGCCGGGCGCCTATGCCCTGGGCGCGGCCAGTGCATCGCTGCTGTGGTTCTTCACCCTGGCCATCGGCGCCGCCTGGCTGGCCCCCTGGCTGGCGCGCCCGGCCACCTGGCGCCTGCTGGATCTGGCCGTGGCGGCGATGATGTTCAGCGTCGCCGGCCAATTAATACTCGCCAATTAAAGCTCGCGCGAGGCTCTGGCCGGCCTTGCCCACACAGTTGTTGCGTGGTTAGCCTCAGGTTCGAGTGCTATCATCGCCAGTTCGCGGCGCCCTGAGCCATAAGCTTGGCGTCGCCGGCCGGCCCGTGAACCGGTTGCGCGCGTGCAGCGCACACACAGACCTGATGCCTGACCTAATAAACAACGGAGATAAACCATGGCTTTCGAATTGCCGCCACTGCCCTACGAGAAAAACGCCCTCGAGCCGCACCTGTCTGCCGAGACCCTGGAGTTCCACCACGACAAGCACCACAACGCTTACGTGGTTAACCTGAACAACCTGGTGCCGGGCACCGAGTTCGAAGGCAAGACCCTGGAAGAAATCATCAAGACTTCCGCCGGCGGCATCTTCAATAACGCCGCGCAAATCTGGAACCACACCTTCTACTGGAACTGCCTGGCACCAAACGCCGGCGGCCAACCGACTGGCGCTCTGGCCGATGCCATCAACGCAGCCTTCGGCTCGTTCGACAAGTTCAAAGAAGAGTTCAGCAAAACTTCCATCGGCACCTTCGGCTCTGGCTGGGGCTGGCTGGTGAAGAAGCCTGACGGCTCCCTGGCCCTGGCCAGCACCATCGGCGCCGGCTGCCCGCTGACCAACGGCGACACCCCGCTGCTGACTTGCGACGTATGGGAACACGCCTACTACATCGACTACCGCAACATGCGTCCTAAGTATGTAGAAGCGTTCTGGAACCTGGTTAACTGGGACTTCGTGGCGAAAAACTTCGCCGCCTAAGCCCTTAGCCGCTACCGCTCGGTAGCGCGCTAAAACCAAAAAGCCCGCATCCATGGATGCGGGCTTTTTTGTGGTCGGTAGGCTGTACTCGCCGAAGGCAGTACGCCGTTGGCTTGCGCTGTGGCGGACTGTTCGCTGCGCGCCTGAGTCCGCCCTACGTCCGCCCCCTCTACGCTCCTACGCCTTGGCTGCCGGTTTAACCCGGAACCAGGCGGCGTACAGCGCCGGCAAGAACAGCAGGGTCAAGGCCGTGGCCACCACCAGGCCGCCCATGATCGCCACGGCCATAGGCCCGAAGAACACACTGCGTGACAGCGGGATCATCGCCAGTACCGAGGCCAGCGCGGTTAGCACTATTGGCCGGAAGCGCCGCACCGTGGCGCCGACTATGGCGTCCCACTGACTGATGCCGGCCTCGATGTCCTGCTCGATCTGGTCGACCAAAATCACCGAGTTGCGCATGATCATTCCCGCCAAGGCGATGGTGCCGAGCATGGCGACGAAGCCAAAGGGCTGCTGGAACACGATCAAGAACAGGGTAACGCCGATCAGCCCCAAGGGCGCGGTGAGAAACACCATAGCCGACAGCGAGAAGCTTTTCAGCTGCAGCATCAGCAAGGTCAGCACCACCAGAATAAACAGCGGCACGCCGGCGTTGACCGAACCCTGGCCCTTGGCCGCATCCTCGACTGTGCCGGCAACGTTGAGTTCATAGCCCGACTGCAGTTTATTTATGACCGGCTGCAAGGTTGGCATGATCTGCTTAACCAAGGTGGACGGCTGCTCCTGGCTATAGATGTCGGCGCGTACTGTGACAGTTGGCAGCCGATTGCGGTGCCAGATGATGCCCTCTTCGAAGCCATATTCCAGGGTCGCAACTTGCGACAAGGCCACGCTCTTGCCGCTATCGGTGGGGATTGCCAGGCTTGGCAGTTGCGACAGCTGCTGCCGGTCATCGACGCTGCCGCGCTGCAAGATCTCGATCAGCTCATTGCCCTCACGGTACTGGCTGACGCTAGAGCCGGACAAGGCGCTCTGCAGAAACCGCGACAGATCCGAGGTATTCACCCCCAGGGCCCGCGCACGATCCTGATCGACCAACAGGCGGATAACCTTGCTCGGCTCCTCCCAGTCCAGATGCACATTCACCACATGGGGGTTTTCGCGCACCTTGTCGGCCACTTGCCGGGCCAGCGCACGCACCACCTCAATGTGCTCGCCCGAGAGCCGGAACTGGATCGGATAGCCAACCGGCGGGCCGTTCTCCAGGCGCGAAACCCGTGAGCGCAAGGTCGGGAACTCGTTATTAAGCAGATCGATCAGCCACACCCGCAGCTCTTCGCGGTCTTCAACCGATTTAGCCAGCAGCACGAACTGGGCAAAACTGGCCGAGGGCAGCTCTTGGTTGAGCGACAAAAAGAACCGCGGCGAACCGGAGCCCACATAGGCCACGTAGTTAACGATGCCTTCACGTTCTTTAAGAATCGCCTCCAGGCGTTTGACCTGCTCATTGGTGGCGGTCAAGGACGCGCCTTCGTTGAGCTTCATATCAATCAGCAACTCTGGCCGCCCCGAGGCCGGAAAGAACTGCTGCGGAACGAAACGGAACATCACGATGGAGGCCACAAACAGCCCCACCGTCAGCAGTATCACGCTCTTGCGACGGCGCACACACCAATCCACGGTGCGTCGTACCCGCTGATAGAACGGCGTCGCGTAAGGGTCATAGCCTTTATCGCTGCCGCCATGCTTGGCCGCATGCAACTTGGCCAGGTCGGGCAACAAGCGCTCACCCAAGTAGGGCACGAATATCACCGCGGCAATCCACGAGGCCAGCAGGGCGATGGTCACCACCTGGAAGATCGAGCGGGTGTATTCACCGGTGCTGGAGTTGGCCGTGGCGATCGGCAAAAAGCCGGCGGCGGTGATCAGGGTGCCGGTCAGCATCGGAAACGCGGTGCTGGTCCAGGCATAACTGGCGGCGGTCAGGCGGTCGAAGCCCTGCTCCATTTTGATCGCCATCATCTCCACCGCAATGATGGCGTCATCCACCAGCAGGCCGAGCGCCAACACCAGGGCGCCGAGGGAGATCTTGTGCAGGCCTATGCCAAAAAACTGCATGCTGGCAAAGGTCATGGCCAGCACCAGCGGAATCGACAAGGCCACCACCAAACCAGTGCGAAAACCGAGCGAGAAGAAACTCACCAGCATCACAATGATCAGCGCCTCGACCAGCACCTGGACGAACTCGCCAACCCCGGCCCGCACGGCAGCCGGCTGATCTGAGACCTTGCTCAATTGCATACCGGCCGGCAGGGTTTCCTGCAGCCGGGCAAACTCTTTCTCCAGCGCGCTGCCGAGCACCAGGATGTCGCCGCCGGACTTCATCGACACGGCAATACCCAGCGCGTCCTCGCCCATAAAGCGCATGCTCGGCGCGGCCGGATCATTGAAGCCGCGACGCACCTCGGAAACATCGCCAATGCGGAAGGTTCGATCGCCCACTTGAATGGGGAAATCACGAATTTCTTTGACGCTTTGAAAGCTCCCCGACACGCGCAACCGCACGCGATCGGTGGGGGTTTCAAAGAAGCCGGCGGAGCTTAAAGCGTTTTGTTTATCCAATGCTTGCTGCACGGCCACCAGCGGCACCCCAAGGGTCGCCAGCTTGACGTTGGACAGCTCGATCCAGATTTTTTCATCCTGCAGGCCCAGCAGCTCGACCTTGCCCACGTCCTTGACCCGCTGCAACTGCAGCTGCACCCGGTCGGCGTAGTCTTTCAGTACCGCATAATCGAAGCCATTGCCGGTCAAGGCATAGACATTACCGAAGGTGGTACCGAACTCATCGTTAAAGAACGGCCCCTGAATGCCTTGGGGTAAATACTGGCGAATGTCGTTGGTTTTCTTGCGGATCTGATACCAGAGCCCTTCCATCTCCGTGGAGCGCATGCCTTCACGGGCCAGGAAAGTGACCTGAGACTCACCGGGCCGCGAGAACGAGATGATCTTGTCGAAATCACCGGTCTCCATCAGCTTCTTTTCGATGCGTTCGGTGACTTGCTTGGAGACTTCTTCAGCCGTCGCCCCCGGCCACTTGGTATTGATCACCATGGCCCGGAAGGTAAAGGGCGGGTCTTCGCTCTGTCCCAGTTTGGTGTAGGAAAAGGCGCCGACCAGGGCCAACAACAACATGAAATAACGCACGATCTGGCGATTTCGCAGCGCCCAAGCGGAAAGATTAAAACCCATCGCCAGTTACTCCTTCGCCGCCAAGTCAATCGCGCGATTATCGCGATCAACCGGACGCACCACCTGCCCCTCGCGCAGCACTTGCACACCCGCAGCCACCACCCAGTCATCGGCCTTGAGGCCGGACAGCACCGGCACACTGGTTTCGGCAAAGGCGCCAATGGTTACCGGGGTGCGCTGCAACTTGGAAGTCCCGCGCTCAACCACCCACACATAGGGCGAGCCACTCTCCGCCGTTAGCGCCGAGAGTGGCACGGCCAGCGGCACTTCGCCGTCGACCCGAATAAATACCCGCGCGCTCTGGCCCAGCTCGGCCGGCACCTTGCCTTCGGTAAAGGCCACTCGGGCGGCAAAGGTGCGCGACTGCGGATCGGCCGCCGGCGCCAGTTCGCGAATCCGCCCAGGGAAGCGTTGATCGGCCTGGGACCACAGCTCTACCTCAACCACCTGGCCCACTTTCACCCGTTCAAAACTTTGCTCTGGCAAACTGATCAGCACTTCACGCTCGCCATCGGCGGCCAGGGTAAATACCGTCTGGCCGGCAGCAACCACCTGCCCGGCTTCCAGCAAACGTTTGGCGATCACGCCATTTTGGCTGGCGCGCAATACCGCATAACCGGCCTGGTTATTGGCCACGTTGTATTCGGCTTTAATCTGCTGCAAACGCGCGGAGCCCGAACGATAGAGGTTCTCGGCATTGTCGTATTGCGAACGGCTGATCAGCTGACGCTCCATCAGGGTCTTGTAGCGATCACGCTCGGCCCGCACCAACTGCAGATTGGCCTCGGCGGCGCTGACCTGGGCGCGCGCCGCCTCCAGCTGCAAGCGCACATCTTGTGGGTCAAGCTCGGCCAGTGGCTGGCCGGCTTTTACCCGCGCCCCCACATCCACCAAACGTTTCAGCACCTTGCCACCAATGCGAAACGCCAGCTCCGACTCCAGCCGTGCCCGCACCTCACCCGGATAGGTGTCCATTAACTCGCCCGCCGGCAGCGGATGCACCACTAAGGCGGGACGTGCCTGCGGCTGCACGACTTCAGGATTGCCACAGGCAACCAGCAGACTGATCAGGCTTAGCGGCAAAGCAACAGACAAGGCATGACGAAACATGGCGGAAGACCTTTCGCGAAGAACGCTTGGTTTTTTATGCTGGGAATTTTTATACTGGCGAGTATAGTAAAAATACAAAACTCATCAGTCCAGTATTAAAAAGTAAAAAATGTTAAACCAACTGTTACCGCCCAACGGCCCCGGCCGACCCAAAGATCCAGCCAAGCGCGCCGCCATCCTTGAAGCGGCGAAGACGCTGTTTTTGCGTAACGGTTATGACGGCAGCAGTATGGATGCAATTGCCGCCGAGGCTGGCGTCTCCAAGCTGACGGTGTACAGCCATTTCACCGATAAAGAGACGCTGTTCTCCTTTGCGGTAAAGTCCAAGTGCCAGCAACAGGTGCCTGAGATGCTGTTTGAGCTGGCCGACGGCGTGCCGATCGAGGGCGTACTGCTCAATATCGGCCGCAGTTTTCATCAGCTGATCAACAGTGACGAGTCAATTGAACTGCACCGCGTGCTGATTACCCGTGGAGCCCAGAACCCAAAGCTCTCGCAAATGTTTTTTGACGCCGGCCCCCAGCGCCTGATGGACGAAATGGAGCAGCTGCTGATCAAGGCCAACGCCGCCGGCCTGCTCAAGATTGCCAAGCCGTTGAATGCCGCCGACCAGTTCTTCTGCCTGATCAAAGGCGGCTGCAACTTTCGCCTGCTGATTGGTTGCGCCGCGCCACAGACTGACAGCGAAATCGACACCCATGTGCGCGATGCGGTGGAATTGTTTATTCGCGCTTATCAGCCCTGACAGTCCGCCTGAAAACTACTGCGCTCGGTTATGCAGCGTTAAAAACAGGCTCGGACTGCTCATTTACAACACGTAAACTCCGCGTCCTCGCCTGTTTTGACTGCGCTTCGCTTGCCCTGCGGGTCAACCTTCGGTTGTTACTCCGCTTCGCTACGTTGCGCCTTGCCTAACCGTCGCTCGCTACGTTTTCACACGGCCTGCCGAGCCGGGTACTTAGCAGATCAAGCCGGCAGCGCCATGCCAACCGTCAGCCCTTGAGCGCTTTCTTCGGATAGATGTCATAGCGGCTGGACTTGCCTTCCAGCGCATAGCTGGGCTTTGGCCCCTCGATGCAGGGGGCTTTGCGCGGGCGCTTGACCACCACTCTATGACTGGCCAGCGCCAACGCGGCGGCCAGCAGGGCCGGGGCATCTTGATCGGCGCCCACCAAGGGGCGAAACAGGCGCATTTCTTTTTTCACCAGCGCGGTTTTATCGCGATGGGGAAACATCGGGTCCAGGTAAATCACCTGCGGCGGCTCGCCGACCCAGGCCGCCATCAACTCAATGGCGTTGCCCTGCAACAGGCGCATCTGGGCCACAATCGGACCCACCTCGCGATCGCCCCTGGCCCGCGCCAGACCATCTTCAAGCAAAGCGGCAATCAACGGCTGACGCTCGATCAGGGTCATCTGGCAGCCCAAACTGGCCAGCACAAAAGCATCGCGCCCCAATCCTGCCGTGGCGTCCAGCACCTGCGGACGCACGCCCGGTTGTACCCCGACCGCCTTGGCGATCATCTGCCCGCTGCCGCCGCCAAATAGCCGTCGATGGGCCACCGCCCCTTCGACAAAGTCGACCCGCACCGCACCCGGCGCTTGCGGGCCAAGCTCGACAAACTGCAAACCGGCCGCGCCCAACTGCAAGGCAAACTCCGCCTCAGGATCGACCGCCAATCCCAGCCGTTCGGCCCACAGTGCCAGGGCCGGCAGGTAGCTTGGCTCAAGCGCCGCAAGGGTAATTCTGGCGCTAAGCCGCTCGTCACTCATCAACTTTAATGCTCAAAAAATGCTCAGGTGCGCCGCGAATCGGCCGATAACTCATCAAGGGCAGCATTCTGCCAGAACTGCGTTTTCACTACCGCATTGAGTTGACCATGCTAAATATCAGTCACGCGGCAAATCACCAGTACCACGGCGTTCACCCTAGCGAGGCAGACAAGCAACTGCCGCCCGAGGTGAGCCAGTCACTTAACTATCAAATTTTGCGCCGCACCTTGATGGCCAACAGCGAGGCGCCCGACGCACAAGCCGCCGCCCGCGAAATAAGCGCCGCGCACAGCAGCGACGTGAGCGCCGTCAGCCCGCAGCCGGCCAGCCCCAGCACCGCGCCGATCGCCACTGCCGATGCGGCGGTGCAAGCCCGCGACTTTGCCCAAGTCATCCAGCAGCGTGAGCTAAACCTCGACCTGCAGGTTAAGCCTGTGCCGCAGAAAACCGACCCCCTGGCACTGGATCTGGCCGGTAATGGTTTCAGCACCCGCGGACTTGGCGACAGTATCGGCTTTGATCTCGACGGCGACGGCCAGCCACAACGCATCAGCGCTCCCAGTGGCGACGATGCGTTGCTGGCACTGGATCGCAACGCTAATGGGCGGATCGATGACGGCCGCGAACTGTTCGGCGACCAAAACGGCGCCAGCAACGGCTTTGCCGAACTGAGCAAATACGATGACAACCAGGACGGGCGCATTGATCGGCACGACTCGGTCTTTGCCCGGCTAAGCTTGCTGCGCTTCGATCAGCAGGGCCAGCAACACAGCCAAAGCCTGAGTGCGGCCGGCGTCAGTGCCATCAACTTGCAGGCGCAAAACGTCAAGCAAGCACTGGGTGCCTACGATGAGATTGCACAGCTGGGGAGTTTTGAATTCAGCGATGGTCGTAGCGGGCAAGCGGCGGACTTACTCTTGGCCAGTCATTCAGGCCGCTGAAAAATTACTGCGCTTGGCTATGCGGCGTTGAAATCAGCCTCAAAATGCTCATGTACTACTCGTACACTGCGCTTTTTCGGCTGATTTCGCCTTGCCTAGCCGTCGCTCGCTACATTTTTCAACGGCCTGTTAACTCAGCGATTTATCAGGCGTAAAGATCCAAGCCCAGCACTTCTTGCGCATCCTGCTGCCCGGCAAAGCTTGCGGTGCTGCCGTAACTGGCCAGCGCCTGAGTGGCTCGATTGCTTAAACCGCGCTGAGCAAGCTGGTCTTGCAGGCGCGCCGGCAAGTTATCACTACTGGCATTACCGGCCTGCACTCGACGCACTTGCGCCACCGCCTCAAAACCTTGACTGCTGGCGGGTAACGCAGGCTGCTCACGGCGCTGTTCTTGCTCGCGCTGGACTTCACGCAGCGGCGTAACCGCAACACCCGGGCGGGCGCCGCGATCTAACGAACTGAATGAAGTTGGACCGTCAATACGCATCAATTACTGCTCAGAAAATGCAGGCGGTGGAGATGAACTCAATCTAGCGGTGCACCAGACACTTGGCAATCAGCCGCAGGTCCGCGCTCATAAACAACAGACCAAAGGTCTCAGGACGCCGCTTTAGGGGTCGCCACCTGATCACGCAAATACACCGGTTGCGCCATATCGGCCGGCAACGCTTCGCCACGCGCCCAGGCAAAACCGGCCAGAGCCAGCAAGTCTTGCGCATGCGGCAACAACACCTGCGGCTCGACCAACGGCTTAACCGGCATACGCGCGGCATAGCTGCCCCAACCGGTGCCAGCGGCTATCCAGTCGCCATTGGCTTCTGCCGGCAAGCTGACACGCTCGGGCGGCAACACCGCCTCCAACCCTTGCAGACGCATCTCGCCCTGCTGCTCGCGGTAACAGCCCCAATACACCTCATCCATCCGTGCATCAATCGCCGCAGCCACCTGGGTTGCGCCCTGCTCGCGCAACGCCCGCTGGGCCAACACCGCCAAAGTCGAAACCGGCAACACCGGCCGCTCCAGCGCAAAAGCCAAGCCCTGCACCACGCCTATGGCGATGCGCACTCCGGTAAAGGCTCCCGGACCGCGACCAAAGGCGATCCCGTCGAGTGCCGACAGCGCTATCCCGGCCTCGGCCAGCAGGTCCTTGATCATCGGCAGCAAACGCTGCGCGTGCAGGCGCGGAATCACCTCGTAATGACTCAACACCCGACCGTCATGCAATAAAGCAACGGAGCAAGCTTCGGTGGCGGTATCCAGGGCCAGCAAGGTGGTCATCAGCAGTTCCGGGCAAAGGTTAAAAAGTCACGCAGTATAAACGCCAACGGCCCGCAAGCGGGCCGTTGGACAAGCAACAAGGTAGCGCGAGCTAAATCAGCTCAGCGCGGCCATGACCTTGGCGGTGATTTCATCGACCGAACCAACACCTTCGACCTTGGAGCACTTAGGTGTGCCGCCGGCAGCAGCGAGGTTGGAGTAGAACGCCACCAATGGCTTGGTTTGCTCGTGGTACAGCGCCAAACGTTTGCGCACCACTTCTTCGCTGTCGTCGGGACGCTGAATCAGCTCTTCACCGGTTTCATCATCCACGCCAGCCACTTTCGGCGGATTGTGCTCGGTGTGGTAAACCCGCCCGGAAGCTGGGTGTACGCGACGGCCGGCGATGCGGCTGACGATTTCTTCGTCATCCACGGCAATTTCCAGCACGTTATCAATGCTCACGCCGGCTTCTTGCAATGCATCGGCTTGCGGGATGGTGCGCGGGAAGCCATCAAAGAGGAAACCCTGGGCACAATCAGCCTGGGTAATACGCTCTTTGATCAGGTCGATAATGATCTCGTCGGAGACCAGGCCACCGCTGTCCATCACCCCTTTAACCTTTAAGCCCAGCGGACTGCCAGCCTTAACGGCGGCGCGCAGCATATCGCCGGTAGAAATCTGTGGAATGCCGAACTTTTCAGTGATGAAGCGTGCCTGCGTGCCTTTACCTGCACCGGGAGCCCCCAACAAAATCACACGCATCGATGTGCTCCTAAAAGATCAAATAAGGTCGGATTCGCCTCATGGGGCCAATCTCTGAGTTAAATAAGGCCGCACGTAGCGGCCAAAGGTTGACCAAGATACACAGCGCACCCTACCGGCACAAGCCACCGAAAGTCGGATAAAGCTGCCCTGCAAGTCGTGCTAAGCCAACCCGATACGCCCTCTGCGGCACTCATCAGTAAAGCCGCTTTCAAGCGACTGTCTAGCCAGCAAAAAGAACGCCAGGAGCGCCCAGCGCTTGGGCTTAAGCCGGCGCCACGGGGCGTGCCGAGGCGATAAAAACAGTCCGATAAATTGCTTCAAAGCACCTCAGCGGCACGCACGTGCGACTAAAAAACCCAGCAGCAGCGCCCAGGGAGCATCTGGAGCTGCGACAAAAAGTCGCAAAATCTCAGCCCTACGCGAGGACTATTACGCCAAGTTTTCAGCGAAAAACGCTCATAACACTACCCGGCCTGATCAGCGCGCCAACTTATTACAAGGTTGCGACGCCACGCTGCACAGTGAGCGCCCCGCGACTAGGCTATTAACAGCAGCTCTAACTAAGCCGCCATAAGTCGCCGCGTGAGAGCCAGCCAAACAGATAAAAGTTGAGGTGTTTATGAAAATCCGCGAACTGGTCCGCCACTGGGAAGAGAACGCCAAGGGGCGCCTGACCCGCAATCGTTACCAGATTCAACTCGACCTAGAAGCCGCCGCCCGTCTTGCCGCGCTGGCCGAGATGTACCCCAAGCGCCAACCCGAGGACATGCTCGGTGAACTCATCGGCGCCGCACTGGAGGAGCTGGAGGCCGGTCTGCCCTATGTCAAAGGCAGTCAAGTGGTGGCTACCGACGAGCAAGGCGACCCGCTGTACGAGGATATCGGGCCGACACCGCGTTTTTTAGCCTTATCGCGCAAGCATCTGCAAGACCTGCTGACCCAGCAAGACAGCCCGGTGCACTGAGGCGCCGCCCAACGGCGGCGCGCTCATGGCCGGCAGTTAGTTGATTTCTTGCGGAGTTTCTTCACCCATGCAACGTACGGCTCTTTTCTTGTTATCCACCAGCACGCCACTCAGGCCTTTTTGCGCGGTATCAAACAACACCAACACGCCATCTACGCATTGGGCGACCTGGGTGGCCGGCTCCAAACCCAGGCGGTAATCGGAGCCTGGCGTGGTCTTGTACATGGTGAATTCAGACAGCAACAGCGAATCCTCAGGCTTGGCGATATGCAGGTAACCGTAAGACCAAAGCGCCAGCACACTCGCCAAAATGCTGCCGATAGCGGTAAGAATCAGGGGGATGGCGTTACGATCACTCATTGCGGACTCTCAATGCTTTGAAAATGGGAAATAGGAATTTCGGCTAACCGGCGCAAACCAACAAAGCCTTGCGGGTCGTCGAGATAGCGCAGCATCACCTCACGCCACAGCGGTTCGGCAAACGTCTGCACATGGCCGCCGCGGGTCGGTTGCAGCACTCGCGGCGGGCGCGCAGCTTGATACAAGCGCACGCCATTGGAAAGAGGCACCACCTCATCATCGAGGCTTTGATAGAGCAAAGTCGGCAAACCTTCCAGCTGTGGCATGGCGTAAATAGCGCTGTCGCTTTCTGGCATCAGCCACGACAGCGGTACCTGCAGTGGCCAGGTTAACCAGGAGCTGCTTAGGGTGTATTGCGCCATATCAGCATAACTGGCCGGCACCCCATCCAGCACCAGCGCCTTAAGCCGCGCCCGCTGCAACGGATGTTCAGCCAGATAATGCACGCCCATGGCGCCGCCCAGACTCTGCCCCAGCAGCACCAATGGCTTGCCTTGCACCTGCGGCGCTTGGGCCAGCCAGGCGAAACCGGCATCTATATCCTGATAGGCACCCCTAAGGTCGGGCTCACCTTGCGAGCGACCGTAGCCGCGATAATCCAGCAGCAACACCTGATAGCCCTGGGCCGGCAACCACCAACTGCCGCCTAAATGAGCCGATACATTGCCGCCATTGCCATGCAGATGCAGCACAGTGCCCTGCACCGCAACGCCGGCTTTAGCTGGCAACCACCAGGCGTGCAACCGGGTGCCGTCGGCGGCGGTGATAAACACATCAGTGAACTCAAGACCGGCAACGCTGGGGTTAAAAGCCAGCTCGCGCTCGGGGTAAAACAGCCAGGCATCGCAGCCGGCCAGCAGCAAGGCCAACAGACACAACGCAATGCTACGCATCATTGGCCCACAGGATAGGTGGGCGCATCAATCGGCCCCGGCCACCAGCTGGCCTTAGAGTCATGATAGAAATGAAAGCCAACGGCGGCCTTCACCGGCTCGGCCAGCAAACCGGCGCGCAGGCGCAATCCCCCCGGCAACGAACTGCGCTGGCTAAACAATGGCGAACCACAAACCCTGCAAAAACAGCGCAGCTTGCCCGGCGAGGGCTCATAGCGCTGCAGCAACTCCAACCCCGTCAACCAACTCACCTGCGCCTCGGCCACCGGCATATTAGTCGCCAGCGGCCCGCCCTGCGCACGCCGACACTGGCTGCAATGACAGACCTGAATCGACGGCAAGTCACCACTCACGGTAAAGGTAACGCCCTGACAGAGACAGCTTCCGTGGTGCATGGGTGTCACTCCCTAAATTGATCAAAACCTGTGATAGCCCGCTTTACGGCCATCCGACAAAATCATATACAGCCCCAATGCTAGGAGCGTCACGAGCGAAGGCTAGACAAGGCGCAAGCGGCCTGAAAAAGCGGAGTTTACGTCTGTAAATGAGCATTTTTCAGGCCGCTTGCAACGCCGCATAGCCGAGCGCAGTAGCTCCTAGAGGATGTTGGCGTAGTCGGCTTCGATCCGGTCGAGACTCAGGTGATTGAGGAAGTTGGAGAAGCACATCCATGCCGACAACGCATTCAAATCACGAAACTGTTGCGGCAAGTACTTGGGCGGCACCACCAGTCCCTCATCGACCAACTGGCGCAAGGTGCGCATGTCTTCCAGGGTGGTTTTGCCGCAAAACAGCAGCGGGATCTGCTCCAGCTTGCCTTTGCGCACGGCCAGTTGGATATAGTTATAGATCAGGATAAAGCCCTTCAAATACGACAAGTCCTTGGTAAACGGCAGCCCTTGCGGCGTCGAGCCACGAAACACTCGACTGGCGTTGCCGTAGCTGTCTTCCATGCTGAAGCCCTGCTCGCGGTAGAACTCGAACACCTGCAAAAAGTCCGCGCCCTCCTCGGCCATATGAATGGCGCGGGTGCGGTTGGTCAGTTTGCGCAGGCGGGTCGGGTAGGAGGCGAAGGCTATCACCTCCATCAGAATCGCCAGGCCTTCCTGGGTCACGGTGGACGACGGTGGGCCCTTGGCCAGGAAGGTACAGAACGGCTGATTGAGACCATTCAGGGTGGTGCCGACATGCACCAAGCCTTCGTGCACCTCCAGGGCCCGCACGTCACGCTCGTTGAACATGGCATCGGCGCGAATCTTGATGTAATCGGCACCGGCCGCTGCATCGGCAACAATACCGTCGGACTCAAACACCCGAATGGTGTCGTCACCATTGCCGAACACGCCGCTTAAACGCTCCTGCAGCATGGCCACGGCTTGTTTGGCATTCAGAGTCTTGGGCTCGTCCTTCAAATCACCGCGCCCGGCGATGTTGTTCAGGTAATCGGAGAGCATCAAGCCCAGGTCGGCCAAGGTGGGGTCGCCGGCATGAAAGGCATCCGAGGCGGCGCCGTACAGCTCTTGCGAGATCAGGCCAAAATCCGCGGTGCCGCGCGCTTCGAGCATCCGCACCACCATGCGGTACTCCTTGCACATGCGCCGCATGATCTGCCCGACAGGATTGAACTGCCCCAGGGAGCGGGTGATGTCACGTTCAATATTCTGAAATTCAAGCTTTTTGGCGTCCGCGTCAAACGCCAACGGCCGCGCCTGGTAATAGGCCAGGTCCACGGCGGGCATGTGCTTGCCCTTGGCCTTGAGAAAAGCCTGGCGCACCCCGTCGTCCCACTTGATGGCGTCCAGCACGCGGATCGGCGTCTGCGCCTCAACAATCCGGTCCGACAAACTGCGGATGGTCTTTTGGTAATCGTCGGGAAGTTTGCGCTTACTCATCAGGGCCTCACTGGTCGACACGCTGATAACGTGCAGTCTCGATAAATACGTCGGCGTTGGCCAGATCATTTAGATAGGCAAACACCTGCTTGAGCGGGCTGCTGATCAAGGCGCTATCGCTGCCCTGGGTTTCCACCACTTGGCCCTGCAGGGCGCCGGTTTTCAGCTCTTGCAGGAAGCGCTCGGCATCCAGACTGTAAAGCACCAGCTCATTGCGTTTGGTGATTTCGAAGCCGGCCATCGCGTAGTTGCTACCAAAGCGCTTTGGCAGACCCAACGAGGCATACCAGCGCTCGCCGTTGCGGGCCACGGTAAAGGGGTAGACCTCGGGTTTAGCCTCCTGGCCGAGCACCCGAATCTTCGCCACATAATGATTATCGGCGCCGGCGCTGATCTCCAGCTGCAACTGCTCGCCCCATTCGTTATCGCGCTGCCAACTGCCCAACAGCGGTGTGGGCGCGGCTTCTGAGGCCGGTATGGGGCTTTTGAACAGCACTAAACAACCGCTCAATAACAGGCACGACAAGGCCAACAGCAACACCCGCGACGCGTTCATTCGACTCTCCCTAGCCGCTGTAACAAGGCAAAAACTGCCCATTACCGCGCGCCCCTATTACAAGCCCATGACCAAGCGTAGATAACGCCGCAACAGCCCGCGCATTTCGTCCAGATTGAGATCATCCACGCCATCCAACAGGCCTTGATACTCCATCTGCAAAATCATTCCGGTCAACACCTTGGCGTCTTCATCCGGCTGCTGCGAACCGAGCACCAAAAAAAATCGATCAACCCCCTGATAGAGGATCTTACGGTGAGCATTGGCCAGCGCCAGCAAGCCCGGATTGAGCAGCGCCTCGAGCCGCAGAGCTTGCTCGGCCAGCAGGCTGTCGCGATTGCCGCTGAGCTGGGCACAGACGTAAGCCACCGCCATGTCGACTATCTGCTCGAGCAATTGCCGGCGCGACTCGAGATCCTGACCAAGACCGACCTCGATCTGCCGCAATTGCTGCTCGGCATTCGCCCAGAATGCCGACATCGCCGCGGCGCTGCGCTCGACAAACAAGGCAAAGGTGTCGGTAATCAGGTCGTTGATGTCTTTGAAGTAATAGGTGGTGGCCGACAAGGGCACCGCCGCCTCGGAGGCCACCGCCCGGTGGCGCACGGCACGCACGCCGTCGCGCACAATAATGCGCATGGCCGCATCGAGAATCGCCTGGCGGCGCTGTTCACTGCCCTGGCGCGCGGCCTTGCGGCCCTGGTACTGCACGCTGTCCGCCACGTCGCTGGCCACTTGCGAGGCGCTGGGTTTCTTGATCTTTTCGCTCAAAACGCACATTCCTTTAACTGCAGATAATCCATTCCAACCATTGCCTAACCCTAAACCCAACAATAACGGCCCGAGCAAAGCCTTTACTACAAGAAAAAACCGCCCGAAGGCGGTTTTTTGTCAGCGCCGGTTAGGCTTCGTGACGCATATGCGGAAACAGGATCACATCCCGAATCGACGGCGCATTGGTCAACAACATGACCAGGCGGTCGATGCCGATGCCTTCACCGGCGGTCGGCGGCATGCCGTACTCTAGGGCGCGTACAAAATCAGCGTCGAAGTGCATGGCCTCGTCGTCGCCGGCGTCCTTGTCGGCCACCTGGGCGTGGAAACGCTCGGCCTGGTCTTCCGCGTCGTTCAACTCGGAATAGGCGTTGGCGATTTCACGGCCACCGATAAACAGCTCGAAACGGTCGGTAACGCTTGGATCATCATCGTTGCGACGGGCCAGCGGCGAGACTTCAAACGGGTACTGGGTGATGAAGTGCGGCTGCTCCAGTTTGTGCTCGACCAGCTCTTCGAAAATCATCACCTGCAGCTTGCCCAGGCCTTCGAAGCCGATCACCTTGGCGCCGGCTTGTTTGGCGATGGCGCGGGCCTTGTCGACATCCTGCAGATCGGCGGCAGTCAGCTGCGGGTTGTACTTGAGGATCGAGTCAAACACCGACAAACGCACGAACGGCTCACCGAAATGGAACAGCTTATCGCCATACGGAACGTCGGTGCTGCCCAGCACCAGCTGCGCCAATTCGCGGAACAGCTCTTCGGTCAGGTCCATGTTGTCTTCGTAATCGGCGTAGGCCTGATAGAACTCCAACATGGTGAATTCTGGGTTGTGCCGGGTCGAAACGCCTTCGTTACGGAAGTTGCGGTTGATCTCGAACACCCGCTCAAAGCCGCCCACCACTAAGCGCTTGAGGTACAGCTCCGGCGCAATGCGCAGGTACATGTCCATGTCCAAAGCGTTGTGATGGGTTTCAAACGGGGTGGCCGCAGCGCCGCCGGGAATGGCTTGTAGCATCGGCGTTTCGACTTCGAGGAAATCGCGCTGCATCAAAAACTGACGAATATGGGCGATCACCTGGGAGCGAACACGGAAGGTCTGGCGCACTTCTTCGTTAACGATCAGGTCAACGTAGCGCTGGCGATAACGGGTTTCGGTGTCGGTCAGGCCGTGGTGCTTGTCTGGCAGCGGACGCAGCGACTTGGTCAGCAAGCGCACGTTGGTCATTTCCACATACAGGTCGCCCTTGCCGGAGCGGGCCAGGCTGCCTTCGGCGGCGATAATGTCGCCCAAGTCCCAGTGCTTGACCGCTTCCAGGGTCTCGGCCGACAGAGTTTTGCGGTTGACGTACAGCTGAATCCGCCCGCTCATGTCTTGCAAGACCAAGAACGAGCCACGGTTTAGCATCAGCCGGCCGGCGACCTTGACCGGGATAGCGGCGGCAGCGAGCTCTTCCTTGCTGCTGTCCAGGTACTGCTTCTGCAGGTCGGCGCAGTAGCTGTCACGACGAAAATCATTTGGGAAGGCGTTGCCCTGCTCACGCGCGGCCGCAAGCTTTTCCTTGCGCTGGGCAATCAGCTTGTTTTCTTCTTGTTGCAGTTCGTGCAAATCGAGTTGCGGGTCGAGTGCTTGGTCGCTCATGGTCGTCGTCATTCCGTCACGCTATTCGTTGATTCATTGCGCCGGCCCAGAGCGGGCCGCACGGCAAAAAAATTACAGCCCNTGCTTGAGGCTGGCCACCAGGTACTCATCGATATCGCCGTCGAGCACGTTGACGCAGTCGCTGCGCTCGACNCTGGTACGCAGATCCTTGATCCGCGACTGNTCGAGTACATAGGAGCGAATCTGGTGACCCCAGCCGATGTCCGACTTGGTGTCTTCCAGCGCCTGGGAGGCGGCGTTGCGTTTTTGNACTTCTTGCTCGTACAAACGCGCGCGCAGCATCTTCATGGCGGTGTCTTTGTTGGCGTGCTGGGAACGTTCGTTCTGACAGCAGACCACGGTATTGCTCGGCACGTGAGTAATACGCACCGCGGAATCCGTGGTGTTTACGTGCTGACCACCTGCACCGGAGGAGCGGTAGGTATCGATACGCAGGTCCGACGGGTTGATGTCGATCTCGATGTTGTCATCGATTTCCGGCGAAACGAACACCGCGGTAAACGAGGTGTGCCGACGGTTGCCGGAGTCGAACGGGCTCTTGCGTACCAAGCGGTGCACGCCAATCTCGGTACGCAACCAGCCAAAGGCGTATTCACCCTTGATATGCAGGGTCGCGCCCTTGATCCCGGCCACTTCACCGGCGGACAGCTCCATGATGATGGCTTCAAAACCACGCTTATCGGCCCAGCGCAGGTACATGCGCAGCAGCATGTTGGCCCAGTCTTGGGCCTCGGTGCCGCCGGAACCGGCCTGGATATCTAGGTAGGCGTTGTTGGGGTCCATCTCATTGCTGAACATGCGACGGAATTCGAGCTTTTCCAGCGACTCGCGCAGGCGCTCGATTTCAGCGGCAACGTCATCGACGGCGGCCTGATCTTCTTCTTCGGCCGCCATCTCCAGCAGGTCGCGGGCATCGCTTAAGCCGGCCGACATCTCGTCGAGGGTATCGACGATCTGTACCAGCAGGGCGCGTTCGCGGCCTAGATTCTGCGCGTACTCGGCGTTATTCCAGATATTGGGATCTTCGAGTTCGCGGTTAACTTCGATCAGCCGATCATGCTTGTGATCGTAGTCAAAGATACCCCCGAATAGTCAGGGAACGCTCGGACAGGTCCTTGATGCTATTCAGGATTGGGTTAATTTCCATGATGCTCTGCACTCGCAAACGAAACTTTCTGAAAGCCCGCGAGTATACCCGAGTCGCCGGCCCCTGACACGGGGCATACCGCTGACAACCCCAGAGCGGCGGTTTTCCAGCAGTGCACAGCAAGCCGCCAATAGATTTTCCTGAAACAGGATGCAGTTCACGTCGTTTTGTCAGCGCACCAGCGTTGGCAGCATTAGAGTGCCGAGATAAAAATTGAACTCTATGCATAAATTTGACACTAAACCGCGCGGCTAAACCGTACATCCTCAAAGTTTTCCCTTGTTTATCCACCAGTTACGAAAAGCTGGAAAGTTTTTTGCTTTGCTCAAAGCGCCACTATTACAACGTCAAAATTTTGCAGCGCCCGGAGCAATTGATGACCACCGCACACCCGCACACCCGGAACACGCTATTGCAGCGCGTCCAGCGCCTGACTTTGCCTGCCCGCCGCAGCGCCTTTGCGCTGCTGCTTTGCCTGCTCGGTGCGCCCGCCCTCGCGGGCAGCGAACCTATAGGCGCCACCGGGCTGGCCGCAAGCAGCGCCCAGGCCCGCCTGAGCAGCTGGAACAACCTGCTCGAACACGGCAGCACACTGGATGAGGAAGGCAAGCTGACGGCCGTCAACCAGCTGATCAACGGCTCAGTCAGCTATATCAGCGACCAGCAAGCCTGGGGCACCGAAGAATACTGGGCAACGCCGAGCGAAACCCTCAGCAGTGGCCAGGGCGATTGCGAAGACTTCGCCATCGCCAAGTATTTTAGCCTGGTAAAAATGGGCATTCCCGCCGAGCGACTGCGCCTGACTTACGTCAAGGCCCGCGACAGCGCCCACATGGTGCTGGCTTACTACAAAAGCCCCCAGGATCAGCCACTGATCCTCGACAACCTGATCGGTGCGATTCTGCCGGCGGCCGAACGCAAAGACCTGCTGCCGGTTTACGCCTTCAATGCCGAAGGGATTTACCTGGCCAAGGCGCCCGGTAAAAAAATCACCCACAGCCCCAAACTGCTGAGCCGCTGGGACGAACTGACGGCCCGCATCCACAACACCGAAAACTCACAGCCACTGCTCTAACAGGCCATTGAAAAACTACCTGCGTTGCCGATACGGCGCCAACAATCCGCGCCCGCTACCGCAGAGCATGCCCGCCAAGCAGCATTCTAAAAAAAAGATATACACTCAGGCTTATCGATAAAGCCGAGGCAACCCCGGCTTCGCTGCCGGTAACTCGCCATGATGACCTTGCGCCAGATTCGCCACTTTATTGCCGTCGCCGAAACCGGCTCGATTTCCGCCGCAGCGCAAGCGGTGTTTATCTCCCAGTCGACCCTGACCCTGGCGATCCAGCAACTGGAAGCCGATATCGGCGTCAGCCTGTTCAACCGCCATGCCAAGGGCATGAGCCTGACCCACCAGGGCCATCAGTTTTTGCGCCAGGCCCATTTGATTCTGGCCTCGGTCGACAATGCCAAACGCAGCCTGCAGCAGAGCACCGACCAAGTGGCTGGACAGCTGACCGTAGGCGTGACCAGCCTGGTGGCCGGTTACTACCTGGCCGACCTGATCACCCGTTTTCAGCGCGCCTACCCCAACGTCGAGATCCGCGTGATCGAAGATGAGCGCCCCTATATCGAGCACTTGCTGATCAGCGGTGAAATCGATGTGGGCGTATTGATTCTGTCCAACCTCGAAGACCGCCACGCCCTGCAAACCGAGGTGCTCACCCACTCGCCGCAACGCCTTTGGCTGCCGGCCCAGCACCCACTGCTGGAGCACGACAGCATCAGCCTGGCCGACGTTGCCAGCCAGCCACTGATCCAATTAAACGTCGATGAAATGGGCCTCAATGGCCAGCGCATCTGGGCCCAAGCCGGCCTGCAGGCCAACATCACCCTGCGCACCGGCTCCACCGAAGCGGTGCGCAGCCTAGTGGCCGCAGGCCTGGGCTTATCGATTCAAGCCGACATGACCTACCGGCCCTGGTCGCTGGAAGGCGACATCATCGAGGCCCGGCCATTGGTCGACCTGACCCAGACCCTGGATGTCGGCCTCGCCTGGCGCCGTGGTGCGGCACGCCCAGCCTTGGTCGCGCCGTTCCTGACCGTGGCCCGCGAGCAGCCCGCCGGCCGCAAGCTATCTATTTAATCGAACGTAGCTTTCAGTATTTAGCATTTGTAGGGATCAACCCCGCGCTCTAGTCTCTGGTAACCCTAATGCGGGCGACCGGTGCCGGCGCAATCAGCTCAAGCACCGTCAGCCCCGACCAATAATAAAAAGAGTACGGCTGATGGCTGGCGAGATGACTTCCACGCCCTTCTATAGCGAGCTGTTGATCGACGGTGAACTGGTCGCCGGCGCCGGCATGCCCGAGGCAATCATCAATCCGGCCAGCGGCGAAACCCTCACACAGATTCGTGAGGCCTCGATCGAGCAGGTCGAAACCGCCATCCTGGCCGCGCACCGGGCCTTCAGCAGCTGGTCACGGACCACCCCCGCACAACGCTCGGCCGTATTACTGGCGATCGCCGATGCCATCGAGCAACGCGCCGCCCCCCTGGCGCGGATGGAAGCGCTGAATTGCGGCAAGCCGTTGCACCTGGCACGCCAGGATGACCTGAGCGCCACAGTCGATGTATTCCGCTTCTTTGCCGGCGCGGTGCGCTGCCAGCAAGGCCAGCTGGCGGGCGAATACCTGCCGGGCTACACCAGCATGGTGCGCCGTGACCCGATCGGGGTGGTGGCCTCCATCGCGCCCTGGAACTACCCGCTGATGATGGCTGCCTGGAAGATTGCCCCGGCGCTGGCCGCCGGCAATACCCTGGTATTCAAGCCCTCCGAACACACCCCTTTATCGATTCTGGCACTCGCGCCGGCGCTGGCCGAACTGCTGCCCCGCGGCGTGATCAATATCATCTGTGGCGGCGGCGAAGGGGTCGGCAGCCATCTGGTCAGCCACCCGAAAGTGCGCATGGTGTCGCTGACCGGCGACATAGTCACCGGCCAGAAAGTCCTCCAGGCCGTGGCCAAAACCCTCAAACGCACCCACCTGGAACTGGGCGGCAAGGCGCCGGTGATTGTCTGCAACGACGCCGACCTCGATGCCGTGGTGCAAGGCGTGCGCAGCTACGGCTACTACAATGCCGGGCAAGACTGCACCGCCGCCTGCCGCATCTACGCCCAAGCCGGCATTCACGATCGGCTGGTCAGCGAGCTGGGCGATGCGGTGGCCAGCCTGCGCTTCGCCCGCAAAAATGACGCCGACAACGAACTCGGCCCATTGATCAGCGCCCGCCAGCGCGACCGGGTGGCCAGCTTTGTCGAGCGCGCCCTCGGCCAGCCGCATATCGAGCGGGTCACCGGCGCCGCCGCCCACTCCGGGCCGGGGTTTTTCTATCAACCGACCCTGCTGGCCGGTTGCAAACAAGGCGATGAAATAGTCCAGCGCGAGGTGTTTGGTCCGGTGGTCACGGTCACCCGCTTCGACGAGCTGGCGCAAGCGGTGGACTGGGCCAACGACTCCGAATACGGCCTGGCCTCCTCGGTGTGGACGCAAAATCTCGACAAAGCCATGCAGGTGGCCGCCCGCCTGCAATACGGCTGCACCTGGATCAACAGCCATTTCATGCTGGTCAGCGAAATGCCCCACGGCGGCTTGAAACGCTCGGGCTACGGCAAGGACCTGTCCAGCGACTCGCTGCAAGACTACAGCGTGGTGCGCCACATCATGGCCCGTCACGGCCAGCCGTTGGTCTAGCCAGCCAGCTAAAAACGCGGCCAAAACAGACAAAAGCGCAACAGCTTCTAACATTTAATAACCACAAAAAGCCCGCAAGGGCCAAGCACCACGACGTTCAACTGCCCCGACCAATACCAACAAAAGGGAATTCCAATGATCGTGCATAAAACCGCGTTACTCAGCGCACTCACCACCGCCCTGCTAGCCAGCGCCAGCCTGCAAGCCGCCCAACCGCTGCAAGCGATCGGGGCCGGCGAAGGCCAGCTCGACATCATCGCCTGGCCCGGCTACATCGAGCGCGGCGAAAGCGACAAGGCCTATGACTGGGTCTCCGGCTTTGAGCAGGAGTCGGGCTGCAAGGTCAGCGTCAAAACCGCCGCCACCTCCGATGAGATGGTCAGCCTGATGGCCAAAGGCGGTTACGACCTGGTCACCGCCTCGGGCGACGCCTCGCTGCGACTGATCGCCGGCAAGCGCGTGCAACCGATCAATACCGCGCTGATCGCCAACTGGAAAAACCTCGACGCTCGGCTGAAAGACGCGCCCTGGTACAACGTTGATAAGCAAACCTACGGCGCCCCCTATCAGTGGGGCCCGAACGTGCTGATGTACAACAGCAAAACCTTCCCCGCCGCGCCAACCAGCTGGAGCGTGGTGTTTGAGGAGCAAAAATTGCCGGATGGCAAATCCAACAAAGGCCGCGTGCAAGCCTATGACGGCCCGATCTACATGGCCGACGCCGCCTTGTATTTGAAAACAAAACAGCCCGAACTGGGCATCAAAGACCCCTACGAACTGAACGAAGCCCAGTACGCCGCGGTGCTGGATCTGCTGCGCAAACAGCACAGCCTGGTCCATCGCTATTGGCACGATGCGACCGTGCAAATGAGCGACTTCAAAAACGAAGGCGTGATGGCCTCCGGTTCCTGGCCGTATCAGGTCAACGCCCTGCAGCTGGAAAAACAAGCCATCGCCTCGACCATCCCCGCTGAAGGCGCCACCGGCTGGGCCGACACCACCATGTTGCACAGCGAGGCCAAAAACCCTAACTGCGCCTACAAGTGGATCAACTGGTCGCTGCAACCCAAGGTACAAGGCGACGTAGCCGCCTGGTTCGGTTCAGTCCCTGTGGTACCGGCCGCCTGCACCGGCAACGAACTGCTGGGCGCCGAGGGCTGCAAAACCAACGGTTTCGAGAACTTCGAGAAAATCGCCTTCTGGAAAAGCCCCCAAGGCAAGTGCGCCACCCACGGTGAGTGCGTGCCTTACAGCCGCTGGACCAAGGACTACATAGCCATCATGGGCGGCCGCTAAAAGTCATTCTGGTGGCTGCTGCGCGTGCCTTAGCCGCGCCCGGGCAGTGCTCGCACTCCTCACGTACCTGGGTACGCTGCGGTTGCTGTGCGCTGGCCGGACACGGCTGAGGCCCGCTCGCGACGCCACCAAAACGACTTTGCTGGGTCATGCCTGGCACTGTAAGCCTGCGTAGGGTGGACAACGCTACGCTTGTCCACCATCAGGCACCACTCGGTAATCGAGCAGCGCTCGGTGGATGAATAAAGCGTCACCCACCCTACGCACTTACACAAAACGCTTTCAACGTTGCACAACCCACAGCATCCGGCATTTTCCGTGTCGGCAAAAACACCGATGCCGGGCGTTGCGGGTTGGTTTTTATCCTGGAGTTTTACGATGACCCTTGCAGTACAGTTCACCAATGTATCCCGTGCCTTCGGCGAAGTTAAAGCCGTTGACCAGGTCAGCATCGATATCCAGGATGGCGAATTTTTCTCCATGCTCGGCCCGTCCGGCTCCGGCAAGACCACCTGCCTGCGCCTGATTGCTGGCTTTGAGCAACCAACCTCTGGCTCCATTCGTATTCACGGGGTGGAGGCCGTCGGCCTGCCGCCCTACCAACGCGACGTCAACACGGTGTTTCAGGATTACGCCCTGTTCCCCCATATGGACGTGCGCAACAACGTCGCCTACGGCCTCAAGGTCAAGGGCGTCGCCAAGGCCGAACGCCTGGCCCGCGCCGATGAAGCCCTGGCCATGGTCGCCCTGACCGGCTTTGGCGAGCGCAAGCCCGCCGCCATGTCCGGCGGCCAGCGCCAACGGGTGGCGCTGGCCCGTGCGCTGGTCAACCGACCACGGGTGCTGCTGCTGGATGAACCCCTCGGCGCGCTGGATTTAAAACTGCGCGAACAGATGCAAAGCGAGCTGAAAAAACTCCAGCGCCAACTCGGCATCACCTTTATTTTCGTCACCCACGACCAGACCGAAGCGCTGTCGATGTCCGACCGGGTGGCGGTATTCAACAAGGGTCGCATCGAACAGGTCGACACCCCACGCAACCTCTATATGCAGCCGGCCACCGCCTTTGTCGCCGAATTCGTCGGCACCTCCAACGTGCTGCGTGGCGAGTTGGCGGCCAAGTTGAGCAACGCCAGCCAGCCATTTTCGATCCGTCCGGAGCACATCCGCCTGGTCGACAGCAGCACAGCCATCGGCAGCAGCGAGGTCGAAGTCAGCGGCCTGCTGCATGAGGTGCAATACCAGGGCAGCACCACCCGCTTCGAGCTGCAACTGGAGAACGGCCAAACCCTCAGCGTCAGCCAGGCCAATAACCAGTGGCTCGATAGCAGCCCGGCCTTTCAGCCCGGTCAGCGGCTGACTGCGCGCTGGCCGCGCGACGCCATGGTTGCGCTGCGCGAGGGCATCTGAGATGAACGCCCAACCTAAGGCTCTGGCCCCGGCGATTTCGATCGGGCCGCTGCGGCGCTTTTCCAACCTGCTCTACCGACGTCCCAATCTGTACCTGGCCCTACTGCTGCTGCCGCCGCTGCTGTGGTTCGGAGCGATTTACTTAGGTTCACTGCTGGCGCTGATGTGGCAGGGTTTTTACACCTTCGACGACTTCAGCATGACGGTCACGCCCGACCTGACCCTGGACAACTTCGCCGCCCTGTTTCAGCCGTCCAACTACGACGTGATCCTGCGCACCCTCTATATGGCCATCGCGGTGACCCTGGGCAGCGCCCTGCTGGCCTTCCCGATTGCCTATTACATGGCGCGTTACACCAGCGGCAAAACCAAGGCGTTTTTCTATATCGCGGTGATGCTGCCGATGTGGGCCAGTTACATCGTCAAGGCCTACGCCTGGACCCTGCTGCTGGCCAAAGGCGGCGTGGCTCAGTGGTTCGTCCAGCATCTGGGGCTTGAGCCGGTATTGCTGTTTATTCTCGGCATTCCCGGTGTCGGCGGCAGCACCTTGTCGACCTCCTACCTGGGCCGCTGCCTGGTGTTTATCTACATCTGGCTGCCCTTTATGATTTTGCCGATTCAGGCCTCCATCGAACGCCTGCCGCCGTCCTTGCTGCAAGCCTCGGCCGACCTCGGCGCCAGGCCACGGCAGACCTTCACCCAGGTGATTCTGCCGTTGTGCGTGCCGGGGATTGCCGCCGGCTCGATCTTCACCTTCAGCCTGACCCTCGGCGACTTTATCGTCCCGCAACTGATCGGCCCGCCCGGCTATTTTATCGGCAGCATGGTCTACGCCCAGCAAGGCGCGATCGGCAACATGCCGATGGCCGCCGCCTTCACCCTGGTGCCCATAGTGCTGATCAGCATTTATCTGGCCATAGTCAAACGTCTGGGGGCTTTCGATGCACTCTAAATCTACGTCACAAGAGCAAGCTTCATGGGGCCTGAAACTCGCGGCTTGGGGCGGGCTGGTGTTTCTGCACTTCCCCATTGCCATCATCTTCCTCTACGCCTTCAACACCGAGGTCGGCGCCTTCAGCTTTCCACTGCAAGGCTTCACCCTGCACTGGTTCAGCGTGGCCTTTGCCCGGGAAGACGTGCTGGAGTCGATCACGCTGTCGCTGCAGATCGCCTGCGTCGCCACCCTGATTGCCTTAGTCCTCGGCACCCTAGCCGCTGCGGCCCTGTACCGGCGCGACTTCTTCGGCAAGGACGGCATCTCGCTGATGCTGATCCTGCCCATCGCCCTGCCCGGCATTATCACCGGCCTGGCGCTGCTGTCGGCGTTTAAGAGTTTAGGGATCGAACCGGGGATGCTGACCATCATCATTGGTCACGCGACCTTCTGCGTGGTGATCGTCTACAACAACGTCATCGCCCGTTTCCGGCGTACCTCCTACAGCCTGATCGAAGCCTCGATGGACCTGGGTGCCGACGGCTGGCAAACCTTTCGCTACATCATTTTGCCCAACTTAGGCTCCGCCCTGCTGGCCGGCGGCATGCTGGCCTTTGCCCTGTCGTTCGACGAGATCATCGTCACCACCTTCACCGCCGGCCACGAACGCACCCTGCCGATCTGGCTGCTCAACCAACTCGGTCGCCCGCGTGATGTGCCGGTCACCAACGTGGTGGCCATGCTGGTGATGCTGGTGACCATGCTGCCGATTCTCGGCGCCTACTACCTGACCAAGGGCGGCGAGAGCGTGGCTGGCAGTGGCAAATGACCACGAACCCAGCCAACCAAAGCCCAACGTCGAACCCAACACAGCTCAACCAGAGGATTCCGTTATGCAAACCAAACTGCTGATCAATGGCCAACTGGTCGAAGGTGAAGGCGCCGCCCAGGCTGTGCTCAACCCGGCTCTGGGCAGCGTACTGGTGTCTATCAATGAAGCCAGCCCAGCCCAGGTCGACGCCGCCGTATGCGCCGCCGATATGGCTTTTGACAGCTGGTCGCAGACCGTGCCAAAAGACCGTGCGCACCTGCTGCTGCGCCTAGCCGATGCCATCGAAGCCAACGCCGAAGTGCTGGCCCGGCTGGAGTCGAACAACTGCGGCAAGCCCTACTCCGCGGCGCTGAATGACGAAATTCCGGCGGTGGCCGACGTGTTCCGTTTCTTCGCCGGCGCTTGTCGGACCATGAGCGGCTCGGCCGGCGGTGAATACCTGGCCGGCCACACCTCGATGATCCGCCGCGATGCTATTGGTGTCGTTGCTTCGATTGCGCCCTGGAACTACCCACTGATGATGGCCGCCTGGAAACTCGCCCCGGCCCTGGCCGCCGGCAACTGCGTGGTGCTCAAACCCTCGGAGCAAACCCCGCTGACCGCCCTGAAGCTGGCCGAATTAGCCAATGCCATTTTCCCCGCCGGGGTGATCAACCTGGTGTTCGGCCGTGGCCCGAGCGTCGGCCAGCCGCTGGTGACCCACAAGAAAGTGCGCATGGTCTCGCTGACCGGCTCGATCCCCACCGGCAGCCATATCATCAGCAGCACCGCCGACACGGTGAAGCGCATGCACATGGAGCTGGGCGGCAAAGCGCCGGTGATCATCTTCGACGACGCGGATCTGGACGCAGCAGTGGAAGGCATCCGCACCTTCGGTTTCTACAACGCCGGGCAAGACTGCACCGCCGCCTGCCGCATCTATGCGCAGAAGAGCATCTACGAAAAATTCGTCGCCAAACTCGGCGAAGCGGTGAGCAGCATCAAGTACGGCCTGCAGGATGACCCGAGCACCGAACTCGGTCCGCTGATTACCGAGCAGCACCGCCAGCGCGTGGTGGGCATGGTCGACCGGGCCAAGGCCCAGCCGCACATCAAGGTGGTCACCGGCGGCAATGCCGTGGCGGGCCCGGGCTTCTTCTTCGAGCCGACTGTGCTGGCCGGCGCCTTGCAGAGCGACGAAATCGTCCAGCGCGAAGTATTCGGCCCGGTGGTTTCGGTCACCCAGTTCGACGATGAAGCCCAGGCCCTGAGCTACGCCAACGACTCCGACTACGGCCTGGCTTCTTCGGTATGGACCAGCGACGTCGGCCGCGCCCATCGCCTGGCCGCCCGCCTGCAATACGGCTGCACCTGGGTCAACACGCACTTCATGTTGGTCAGCGAAATGCCCCACGGCGGGATGAAACTGTCTGGCTATGGCAAAGACCTGTCCAGCTATGGGCTAGAGGACTACACCACAGTGCGCCATGTGATGTTCAAGCACTAACTTTGGGCTACTGCGCTCCGCCGGGCGTTGTTGGCGAGCACCTCGAAATGCTCATGTACAGCAGTACATTGCGCTTTCTCGGTGCTCGCCGCCTAGCCCAGCGTTCGCTCGCAACACCCAAAGACGTACTCACCCGGCTGCCTCATCCGGGGCAGCTTCTCACCACGTCAGGAGCAACAACAATGAAAAACACCCTCCGTAACGTCAGCTTCCTCATGCTGTTTGCCACCGCTGGTTTGGTCCAGGCCGCCGACAGCGCCAAGGCGGTGATCGACGGTTATATGGCCGCCTGGAACGCCCATGACGCGGAAAAGGCCTCGACCTTCTTCGCCGAAGACGGCGTGTACTTCGACGCCACCGTCGGCACTCCGCAAAAAGGCCGGGTGGCCGCCCGCAACAACGTAATCAAGGTGTTTCTCACGGCCGTACCGGACGCTAAATGGGAAATGACCAGTGCGCCGATTGCCAGCAAAGACGGTATCGCCTTCCAGTGGAAGTTCAGCGGCACCAACAGCGGCGCCTGGGGCCCGGAAACTCCGGCCACCAACAAGCCACTCAGCTTTGAAGGGGTCAGCTTTGTGCTGATCAAAGGCGGCAAAATCACCTATCAAGGCGATTACTACGACGCCCTGGGCTTCAACAAACAACTGGGCTGGTAAGTCGCAACGCATATCCATCAGCAGGCTCGATTGCCGAACCACCTGGGTGGTTCGGCAATGCTGTTAGTGCCCAGCCTTAGCGGCTAAGCCTGTTCATACCCATCTATCTGGCCAAACCGTCAGGATGTGCGAAAGCGTCACAGCCGCGGCTCATTGGCATTGCAGTGACCACAACTGGCGGGCATCATCGTTACAGGTATCGGCTGGCAAGCACTGCCAGCGCACTCAACGGATGAGCAGCATGGCCAGTAACTGCACTCGCCAAACCCCGCAAGCACTGCGAATGCTCAAGCGCTGCCTCGCGGCCTGGTCGCTACTGCTGCTATGCCTGCTCAGCCCGGCAGCGCCGGCCGACAACGCCCCCCTGCAAGTAATCGACTTTCAACTGCGCTGGAAGCATCAATTTCAGTTTGCCGGCTATTACGCCGCCATCGCCCAGGGGTATTACCGCGAAGAAGGCCTGGACGTGCGCCTGCACCAAGGCGCCCCCGGCAAGACGCCCGTTGAAGAAGTGCTGGCCGGCCGCGCCCAATACGCCGAATCCAACAGTGAGCTGCTCTACGAGCGGCTCAATGGCAAACCCCTGGTGGCGCTGGCGGCGATTTTCCAGCACTCGCCCTCGGTACTACTGGCGCGCGCCGATGCCGGCATTCGCACCGTGCATGACTTGCTCGGCAAGCGAGTGATGCTGATGAACGCGCAAACCGATGCCGATTTTTTAACCATGTTCCGTCGCGAAGGCATGGACGCAGGCCGCATCCAGCTGCAACCCAGCAGCTACGCCATCGAGGACCTGGCCAGCGGCAAAGTCGACGCCTTCAACTCCTACCTGACCAACGAACCGTACTTTTTGCAGCAACAAGGCATCGACTACGTGGTCATTTCACCAAGCACCTACGGCATCGACTTCTACAGCGACATTCTGTTTACCAGTGAGGCCGAAGTTGAAGAGCACCCCGAGCGGGTCGAAGCCTTCCGCCGCGCCAGCTTGCGCGGTTGGCGCTATGCCATGGATCACCCCGAGGAGATTATCGAACTGCTGCTCAAGCAGTATCAGGTACCAAAATCCCTGGCTCACTTGCAGTTCGAAGCCCAGGTAATGCGCAGCCTGATCCTGCCTGACCTGGTCGAAATCGGCCATATGAACCCCGGTCGCTGGCAGCGTATGGCCGAGGCTTTCCTCGAACAAAACATGGTGCCCGACACCAGCAGGCTGGAAGGCTTCAGTTACGACCCCAATCCGCCCCAGCAGGTTAAACGCTTGCAACGCATCATAGTGGTGATCAGCCTCGGCGCGGCTTTGGCGCTGGCGGTCACCCTGGCGTTGCTGGCCATTCAACGCCGGCTGATGCGCGAGATTCGCTTGCGCAAACAGGCCGAAGCCGAAGTCCGCACACTGGCGTTTAATGACAACCTGACCGGCCTGCCCAATCGCAACAGTTTTATCCCCTACGCCAAGCAAAAGTTACTCAGCGCCAAACGCAGCGGTGAGCACCTGGCCCTGTGCTATATCGACCTGAACAAGTTCAAAGAGATCAACGACCGCCATGGCCACCAAGCCGGCGATGCGGTGCTGGTGCACGCGGCCAAGGCCATCAGCAGCAGCATTCGTGAGGCCGATATGGCGGCGCGGATGGGCGGCGATGAGTTTGTCATCCTGCTCGACGGGGTCAACAACGCCGCTGATACCGAACGACTGACCAACCTGATCTGCAAAGCCGTCGCCCAGCCGCTGCACTGGCAAGGGCGGACTCTGCGGGTAACGGCCAGCCTGGGCGTGGCCCTGTGCCCGCAAGATGGCGACGAACTCAGCGAGCTGATGGCCAAGGCCGACGCGGCGATGTTCTACAAAAAGGCCGCCATGCTGGTGCTGCGCTAGCGGCCTCCGCTATTAAGCAGGCCGTTGCTTAACGGGCAGCTAGGTGGGCAACCATCAGCTGCACGCTTTCGCGCCCGCGAAACTCATTCACATCCAGCTTGTAGGCCAGCTCGACCCAACGCACGCTGGCGTTCGGCCAGGTTTCACGGTCGACATTAAAGGCGATGCCATCCAGCTCAAGGCTGCCACACTCACTCTTGAGCACCAGCTTTAAGTGCTTCTCACCAACCAGACGCTGCTGCAGCACCTGGAACACCCCATGAAACAGCGGCTCGGGAAAGTGCTGCCCCCAGGGCCCGGCATGCCGCAGCGCCTTGGCCAGCTCAAGATTGAATTCGGTGACGCTCAGTTGACCGTCAGACAACAGCCGGCCGGTCAGATCATCCTCATTCAGCTGACGCCGCACCTCGGCATCGAAGGCCGCGGCGAAAGCGCCGTAGTGCTCCTGTGGCAGCGACAGGCCGGCGGCCATGGCATGCCCGCCGAATTTGCTGATCAAGCCCGGATGTTTGGCGGCCACTGCGTCCAGCGCATCGCGAATATGCAGCCCCGGCACCGAACGGGCCGAGCCTTTCAGCAAGCCCTCGCCGGCATCGGCAAAGGCAATGGCCGGGCGGTGGTAACGCTCTTTCAGCCGCGAGGCCAGAATGCCGATCACACCTTGGTGCCAGTCCGGCTCGAACAGGCACAGGCCGAACGGCATGTCAGCCAGCGGCAGATCCTTGAGCTGGGCCAAGGCTTCGCGCTGCATGCCTTGTTCGATGGTCTTGCGGTCTTTATTCAGCTCGTCCAGTTGCTGGGCCATGTCGCGGGCCAGGGCTTGGTCTTCACAGAGCAGGCATTCAATCCCTAAGCTCATGTCGTCCAGACGCCCGGCGGCATTCAGCCGTGGGCCAAGAATAAAACCCAGGTCGGTCGAGTTAATCCGTGAGTAATCGCGACCGGCCACTTCCAGCACCGCGCGCAAACCGGCCCGCGCGCGCCCGGCGCGAATACGGGCGATGCCTTGATGGACCAGGATGCGGTTATTGGCATCCAGCGGCACCACGTCGGCGACGCTGCCCAGAGCGACCAGATCCAGCAGCTCGGCCAGATTCGGCTCAGCCAGGCTGCGCTCGGCAAACCAGTTCAGCTCGCGCAACTTGGCGCGAAGCGCCAGCAACAGATAAAACATCACGCCGACCCCGGCCAGCGCCTTGCTGGGGAACTCACAGCCCGGCTGGTTAGGATTGACGATGGCATCGGCAGCCGGCAACTCGGGGCCCGGCAGGTGGTGATCGGTAATCAGCACCGTCAGCCCTGCCGCCTTGGCCGCCGCCACGCCTTCGACGCTGGAGATGCCGTTGTCCACCGTCAGTAGCAAATCCGGCTGGCGCTGCAAGGCCACCGCGACTATTTCCGGGGTCAGGCCATAGCCGTACTCGAAGCGATTGGGCACCAGATAATCGACATGGGCGGCGCCGAGCATGCGCAACCCCAGCACCCCGACCGCGCTGGCGGTGGCGCCGTCGGCATCGAAGTCGCCGACGATCAAAATCCGCTGACGCAGCCTCAATGCCGTCACCAGCAAACTGACCGCCGTATCGATGCCCTTGAGTTGCGCAAACGGGATCAGCCGCGCCAAGCCCTTGTCCAACTCGGCGGCCGACTGCACGCCACGGGCGGCATACAAGCGGGTGAGCAACGGCGGCAGATCGCCCAGATTAGGCAACACGGCAGGTAGCGGGCGGGGTTCGATGCGCATGGGTAGCTCTAAAAAATGAGGCGTTAAATCCGTAGGGCGGGTGCAACCCGCCGAGGTGATGCGGCGCTGCAAATCGCGCGGGNTTCACCCGCCCTACAAGCGCTACCAATCG
>C687J26845_10000218_pt1 | contig 38631 bp, 63 predicted proteins | sample RifCSPlowO2_12_FD_26845 | JGI IMG/M metagenome (IMG submission 26845)
GAAGACGACAACCGTTATCCTCTACTTAATGTAAACGCGCACCAATACGACAGCAGTGATTCTGAAAAGCTGGCACGGTACTATGCTGCGTGCAACAGGGACACTATCCTGTCGATGGCAGTCGAACTCCGCCGCCTGCGCGCAGAGAATGCTGAGCTTCAACGAATAGAGCGAAACCGCGACATGTGGAAAGCTCAGTGCGAGCAGCAGGCCATATCGTTAACTGAGGCAAATGCTGTGTATATCGCAGCGATAAAGCTGGTATCTAATATCCGATTTGCATCTGGCGATAACGGATTGCGCATGCAGCCTGAGCTTATCGACTTCATAGCCGAGCTTGCTAAGGATGCGGGGCGTTATCGGCATATTGTTCATCGCTTATGGCCTGATGGAACGCAGACGGGGGTCTCAATGCCTAGAGACTACTCTACGGCGACCAAGCTTGAATGCGACGAAGGCATAGACGTCGCCATGACAAGCAAATGAAATTCGGCGTATTCGTCCAATTCGGTCTAGGCCTTCCAGTCTGCAAAAGCTGGCGCGCAACCTATGCACTAGCCGATAATGTGGCCGCGCGTTTTAGGCGCGCAGGACATACAGCTTCATTGTTCCAAATCTATGAGGCATCAAACATGACAGGACAGGTAGAAAATGACACCGCATCACTTAGCAGGGCAGACAGCGAAAATGCTGGGGCTGCCGATTGAGCTGGCCAAGAATCGAAGCGGTCGAAATCAACGTTCATGGCTCAACGGTTACGCAGCAGCCGACCGTCTACGAATGGAATCGACCGGAGCTGTTACCGCCAGTAGGGTGCCCACCGGTCATAAATGTGGACGGCGTAACGCTTAGAGCGTCACGTATCAGCCACTTGCAGGATCGCGGCGGACAAATGGATTACCGGCTGGCGGCTGGGTGCGTTATCCGAGGCCGGTATCCCTGGAGTTATCCCTAGGCCGGCGGGCTTGCATCGTCGTCCGCGTAAATTCTAGGGTCGTAATTCACGGCTGAGACACTAGCTCCCGAAGTTCCGCTTGGCGTGACTTCCGTAATTAGCACTGGATAATTCCATCTATCAATATTTCCAAACAACAAGTGAGGCGGCTCTACAGTCCACGAGGTATCCGGAACGAAATCCAGCGACGGAATCGACATTCTGTAGTTGTCAATTCTAGTGGCTGTGTATGGGCCAGACAGCGTGCCATCCTTGCGCCGAATAGCAACAACGTGGCCGCCAGCAGCAGACCAGTCAAACGCCTCAGACGATACAAGAATAAACCCGCCACCTGATGGTGCGTAGGCGTCCAGAATCGCAGATTCAGCATAGCCAGGGACGTCATCTGCCAGCGCGCAGAACGATAGATAACGGCTATTAAATGCGTCCATCTCGGTCGAAAACTTAAACGTCTTGCGCCGATATTTTTGCGTGCGGCGAACTCGCATTCCGATTCGCCATGCCCGGGTGCGGCTGGTAATCCCTAGCAAGCGAACTTTCTCAACTCGTGTACCAAGATCACCAGAAAGCCTGCACTCTACAGTCTCAACCTGCCAGGTGATGCCGTCAGTGTATTCAACATCAACGCCGTCAAAATCATCCTGGGTCGGCGCATTAAAGTCGCGACTCATTGGGCCGGTCATGTTCTGCGGCGTGTACATCTGCTCAAATGTCGTGCGCAGTTCGTCACGCACAGGGCGCATCAATCCTCGGTCAACTGTGAGTTCCGAGAATCCGGCCTGTAGCACATCCTCAAGCACGTCTTTTACGGTGCTATTACTGTCGATTGAGTCGTCGAAGTAGTCGCCACGCGCTCGCCATATAGCGTCTAGGCGGATAAGCTCGGCCATGTCTATGTCTGCCTCTGTATATCCGACAGACTCAGCAATATATTTAATCACTGGAGAAATATTCCGGTTAGCAACAGCCGGGCCGCCCGTTATTTCTGGAAGCTTACGTGTCCACTTGGTGCTTACCAGCGACTCGACTTGACTGGCTATCTTGTCTCCGCCGATAACCTTTAGAGTTAGGGTCGTAACGCCTGCATAGCTTGTCGGAGCGACTAGCTTAGCTTTCAGGCCATACCACTGCACGGTGTCCATAATGCTGGTGTTTGTGGACTTTGCGCCTATTCTCCTGGCTCGACATTCAGGACGCATCGGATAATCGAGAGTCGTTGTCTCGGTAAACCCTATCTGGTCGAGAGTGGCCTGTGTGTATGAATTAGGAACTGATGTCCACGCGCCTGCTATTGCGTAGTCTCGATACTGTAGCTCCACGTTTACCGTGTGCGTTATCAGATGACCGTTGGTAGCCTTCACCTCTGTCAATCCACCAGGGAAAAAGTAATCCCATTCAATCTGTGAAGTTAGGGCGCCGGCAGGGCATGCGGTGAACGGACCAAGCCAGTCCCCTTCAGTGCTTGAAGAATCTAGAATTATGGTTGCGGTGTTCGAGGTTAGTGCAGCAAAACCAGGCCATCCGGTATCCGTAGCCCCCGTGTCTGTAAGTCGCTCCGCGCTAATAGTCGAAGTGCTGGCTGCGGTTAGTCGATACTTTAGACCCCTATACCCGATGCACATTTGTAGAGCGCCAAGGGCTAGCCCCGTGGCCGGGCTGCCGTTCGAATAGTTAAGCGTCATCGTTCCGCTAACGCCTGCGGTGATGGTGTCCACAATGTACAGGCCGGAATTATCCCCGGTTATCTCGATTAGAGCGCCGGCAGTCAAGTAAAGCTGGTCCATGTTTCCAGTGATGATATCGCGCAGCCCTGCTCCGCCATCAGCCACGGTGTAAGGGTAATTAACCGTAATTCGAGCAATCATCCCGCTAGCCCAGCCAGCAGGGAAAGCGCCAGCCCCAGAAGGTATAGAAATATCTGCACCAATGAAGCTGTATGACGACGCATCAGCCGAAGGGGTTACTGCCGAAGTCGCGGTAAGCACTAGCCCCGCCGTACCGCCCGATGTGCTGCTAATCTCGGGCGCGCTGTGCCACCACACGGCAGCGGTGTCGGCGGACAAGTCTGCGCCTGGCGCGTAGATATTTAAAACTGCGTTGTCGCCCAACGATATTACCGGAGTATCACCGATTGCGGCCGCGCTTGCCGGAGCATCGAACTCGCCTTTACCTTGGCATAGCAACAGCTCAAGCACCTGCTTGCGAGGCTCCGAAAAGTAGCGATGCGTCGGCGCCAGATAAGAGGGGTAGTTTTTCACTAGGCCGAACTGCTCAGCTATTGGGCTGTTAAGGCTTACGCTGTTGCCCTTTACTGTTGAGTCGGAAAGGCGCTTTCCTTGTCCTTGGCCCTGGTTGCCCTTCGGCATTTGCACACGAGGCATTATTGCCTTTAAGGCAAACATTGCGCCGGCAATAAGCGCGCCTGTTGAGGCGATAATCTCCCAGCCCTTGGCCTCGACATAAATGTCAACAATGTCTGACGGTATGAATTCAGCAGTCACCCATGAGCATGGCTTTATGTGCTCGCCATTGATATGCGCGCTGAATGGCGGCGATTCGCGAACTTCGTAATTCTTGACGTTATCAGACAGCCACTTATCTAGCGTCATGCGCTGGGTGGTTGCGTGCTCTTCTAGCGGCCCTCCTGGCAGCTTGCTTGGGTAGACATTAACGGCCATCGTAATAAACCACTCTTAAGTGCGTGCGCTCGAAGTCGCTAACTCGGGATAACCTTGCGCCCTGTTTAGGGTTTATTTCCAGCACGAAAAGACCACTGTCCATGCTTATGACGCATGCGACGTGAATCATAAGGACTCCGCGAAACACGCAAGCCAACACGCCGTCTGCCGGTTCGCAGATTCGCATACTAGAAACAGTTTCCCGGTGTGCTAACGTCATGCTCTTTGGATCTGAGTGCCTAAGCGATCCGAATTCAGGCATTAATGGCCAGCCGAATCGCTCATGCAATACTTCGCGAACGACTCCGAAACAGTCATATTTATGCGGGCCTCGTGCGCCATCTTCATAGGTCGCAGCAAGATAGTGATTAATCCAGTTCATAAATACCGCAAAGCTGGGGCGAACTTAGTCGTGTAAAGCTCTCGAGGCCATTTCGTGTTGATCAGATCGAAAAACCCAGCATTTATTTGAACACCTGAACCTTGCATTGTCCCGCCTAGTACAGTCATAAAATATGGATTTTCTGCCGGGAAAGACTTGTCTGACTGTAAATACATCCGATAGATCATGGTAATGCGCTGCTCAGCCTCAAGCGCCTGATCTATCTTTGCCTGCGCCTCTCCTGTCACATTATCAATCGCAAACATCAGAGATTGGCCTGCGGTGTTGCCCTTCTTTGGCAGGGCGATATCGATAGCCGAGGCCAAGAAAGTTAGCGTTCGCTCATCCTCGGTAGTGCATGTTTGATCCTCATATCCTTGGCAAATCAAAACCGGCGCAACCCAAGCCTGGCAAGTAAGCTCAAGCGTGGAGATTATGCAGTCCCCGCCGCTTGCATATACCTGACTAAGGATTGTCACAGAATATCCCAGTAGTAAACCTCGGTCCCCGCCGCTGCGCTCGGTAGCGTGAAAGTAAAGCTGACCCCAGGGCTTACTGTGCTGATAAACGGCTGTTTACCAACAGCCGCCGCATTACCCGGCCAAACAGCCACCCGCTGGACTGATTGGGCGTTACCATTATTTACAGTTACAGTTGTTGCGGCGGCAGTCGCCGTTACACTACCTGACATAGCATCAGTAGACGTGCGCACTTTCTCGTGCAGAAGCACTCCGCCACTACCGGAAAAGAAGTTACCTGCGGCGTTTCCGCTTACCGTAGCCTCACGGATATCTGCCAAAGCTGTAGCACTGCCGGCGGATATAACGCCGTACCGAGTATTGTTGATAATTCGACCTCGAACAACAATAGTCGTACCTGTTGCCGCGTTTACCGCGCCAGTAGTGCCACCGCCGCTGCCGCAATTAGTAATCTGCGAACCCTCACCCATCTCGACAAGGTTACCTGCCACGGCGGCTGACAGCCCATTAAAAGCGGAGCCTGAAATATCGCAGTTAATCCACGTTGCACCATTCGTGGAGATAGCCGCATCGCTACCGAGCGATCCCCGCCCTCGGTAGCTAACACGGAGACCGGGGCTTGTGGTTACCCTCAAGTTAAGCACCGTAGAACCAGAAGCTTGCCAATTACGGCCAGTGACGTCGGTGGACCCCGTGACGTTAATGCCCCAGCCTAACGCGCTTTCAGCGGTTACATTATCAACAATGGAGTAATCAGCTCGGTTACCTGCGCTATCATGTCCGATATTCACGCCCGCATAATTCAAAGGGCTGTTTTTACTGCCAAGAAATGAGCAGCGCATCCCGGCGCCATTAACTGACACTCCAGAGGAACCAGAGCCATCACTGTAGATATGGTGGAAGTCGTTGTCGTCGCAGCCGTAGGAAGTGAAACCACTGCCGGTATTGTCCTTAGTCCATACGCCGAGAATGTAATTCTTTCCTTGGTAGGGGAAGACTCCAGAACCAGCTGTCCCGTCTGCGTACAGCTTGAACGCCCGCATATCAACGGACTGATCAAGCATGATGCCGCCGCGAGTACCCTCGACTTGTATTTCGCCATTCACGGTATTGTCGGCACGCACGTTTTCAAGGTAACCGGCACACTTCACAAGGCGCAGGCCGCAGAAGCGGTGCGCAGCCGTAGCATTTGTCAGGCTATCAGCAGTGCGCCGCCCGTCAAACCTAACATTGCGGATATCCAAGCCAGTATTGCCTGCCACCGTGTCTGCGTTTACCCACATATCTTGCGGGGTGGCGTTGCCAGTTGCGCGCTTGATCCAGGCGTTACCAAGATCGCAGCGGAAGTTGTCAGGGATCGTGATACTGGTGGTGCTTAGGTCGACTGTGTACTCGGGAGACCCACCCAAAAGCAATAAGTCATTAGCTGCGCAGAAATTTATCGCCGCCTGCATAGTTGCCAGAGTGTTGGCCGGCGTGCCAACCGAGCCGAAGGATTCGATGGATCGCGTGCTTGCGCCGCGCAGCGCATCACCGATAGTCCCTGCCGGGTAGTCAATACTAAAGTCAAAGCCGACAATCCCCGCTCCGCCCCCCCCCGCCAAATCAGACCGCAGTACCGCATCACCAACGCTCCGAAAGTTGGCAATCTCAGCCGCGCCGACGCCGGTAGTTGTATATGGCAGCACGATAGACGGGCCAGGTGCGTAGAACTCCGCGCCCGAGCCGGTGTCGTAGCTAAACGCCTGATTCTGCGCGGTGAATTGCAGGCCAGCAGCATATGGGCCAAGGATCACATATTGCGAGGCGTTGCGGATTCCCTGCAACGACTGGCGCATAACGCCGAATCGGTCAGGATATTCGTCATCAGGTCCGTTGGCGAAATAGTCTAGATTCTCGCTGTTGTCATACCGAACATATACGTTAGTAGACCCAAGCGGCTCATCTATGTTGTATGTAGTCATGCTGCGGGCCACTCCCGGTTCATTGTAAGGTCAAAAATATCTGCGTGCAGTATATCACCAGGCATGATTATTGCTTCATCTTCACCAACAAGTGGGCGATTACGAATCTCTAGCGTTGCCGTGACTTGCCACTTGTCGAAAGCCGCAAGCGTAGGGCCTTGGTACATCCCGGAAAAACGGCAGTCGAAGTCGCTGTCTGCGATTGGCGTTTGAAGCTTCATCGTGAACCAGTTAGCGCCATCGCCGGCCCCGCCAGTATCGCGAAACCAGCCCTCGAACAATGCGCACTCGCCTGGCGAAGTGAAAAACCACGTCACCGAGACAGAGCTAGGAACGCTGGTGAAGGTTCGCCGCTGACGTGCGCGCCCTGACTGCATCTCTGTGCGCATGAATGGCGATACATGCTGTAGGCCATATCCGCCCTGTAGCGGGCGAGGTAGCTGTGACGGAAAGCTTGGCATTATTTGCCGCTCCTTTTAAGTCCGAATGCGCCTTGAAGCGCGCGAGCTCGCGGGCCGTCGCCGAAAATATCCGCAACAAATACATTGACGGCTTCCGACCCATCTGCGTTCGTAGTTTTTTCCTGCTGGCCGGCCTTCTCGGATGACTCGATAACATTGACGGTTACGCCTGCGCCGCCAGTTGATTGACCTTTGGTGTGATCGATGATCGTTTCATTAGGGTGAACCATTGCCATAAATCCGCCCTTGCCATCCATGCCACCAGAGCGGGAGCCTGAGCCGGTGAATCCGCCGCCTTCAAACGACAGCAGGCCGATCATCGCAGGGATTGCAGCAGCCATACCAGCAAGGCCGCTAGCAGCTGCGCCACCGAATGATGCGATGGATGCAGCGGCGGCGGCAGGAGTCCACGCGGCGGCAGTCGTAGCGGCTGCCGCAACGCTTGTGGCTGTAGTGGTTGCCTGCATGGCCTGACCCATGATCATGTTTTTAACTTGAGCGATACCCATCTCAACCAGGGCGCCTACAGCTTCATTCAGGATTGAGCTTGCAAGCTGCTGAATGGCCTCCTCGCTATTTTGTGCTCCGGTGGCTAGGCCGACTAGGGCATTTGTTGCGCCGACTTGCAGCTGGTCCAGCGAGGCCATTAACAGTTCATTGCCGGCAGACTGGCGGCGGAAATTCTCTTCCTGCAATGCCGCTACGCGCACATCGTGTTCGGCCTCTGCCTGGCTCTTTAGCTCTAGGTATCGCTGATCCTCTAACAGCTTTGCGGCATTCAGCGTGCGTAGGTCGTCCATTTCCTTGGCGAACCGCTGCTGCTCGCCTGACATTGGATCTACGCTGCCGAGTAGCGTTTTCTGGCTGTCTTTATGTGCCTGCGCCTCCGCAGCGCGTCGCACGGTTTCTGCCTGAGCCTTGAGCAGTGCGTCAGTGGCTGTCTTTTCAATCTTGAGCGCCGCCGCTTTTTCCCTAGCTGATGCAGCTGCGACCTTTCTGGCTTCTGCCTCTGCCTTGTTTGCAGCCTTGAGCGCATCACTGGCTGTTCTAGCCTTGTCGGCGTCTGATATTAGTTCAGCGCTATGCTTGGCGCGCTCTGCTGCGGCTTCTTTTGCTAGCTTATCGGCAGCGGCTTGTGCTTTTGCTCGCTCGGCAGCAGCAGCGGCCTCAACGGTTGCCGCCTCATTGGTGATTTGTATCTTTGTGCGAGTTGCTGCTATTTGCGTTTCAAGCGCCAGCACATCTTTCGGATTTGTAGACCATGCGTCTTTGACGTTAGTTAGCCGAGACTCAAGCCCGGCCAGCTCATCCTCAAGCCTAACTATGTCGCCAATAGCCGCCCCGCCGAATGCAGCAGCAAGATCCTCGGAGGCCCATTTTGTGAATGCGAAAAACTCAGGCAGCGCTTTTGCGACAGCTGAAGTGGTATTAAGGATTCCAGCAACGATAGTGCCGAACGCCTCTTGAACCCTCGGATCACTTAGGGCTGCGGTGAATCCCTCAACTGCTGCCTTGGCTTCATTCAGATTGCCGCCACTACCCTCTAGCAAGTCACCAAAAGCATTCTGTAGGGCAGTCACAGCGCCGCCGAACGTGTCGCGAGCAGCTCGGGCCGAGCCGCCCATCTGGCTTTCAAGCTCTTGCAGAATCATCGATTGGGCACCGGCAATATCACCGGTTTCAACAAGCGATTTAACTACGTCTTTTTGCGCCTCGGTAAACTGAACGCCAGCTTTGCTTAATCCGGCCAAGCCCTGAACCGGATCATTGAGCGCCTTACCAACCTGAACGGCAGCGCCTTTAAGGTCGCCGCCCATTTTGGTCGCAAGATCTAAAATTGCCTCGGTAGCTCGCGGTACTGATTCTTTCCCGATCTTGTCGAAGGTAAGAAGCTGAGACGCCATAGAGATTATGGCGTCATCCCCGAAGGTGGTTACCTTTTGCAATCCTTGCGCCATCGCAACAACTTGATCAGACGACAGCCCGGCAGCGCCACCAGTAGATTTGATTGTGGCGTTAAGCTGGGCGAGCGCGTTTTCTGATTCGGTGGTGTTGCGGATAACCGCCTGGAAGAAAGCGCCGCCAGCAAGAGTGGCGGCAAGACCTCCGATGACTTTGCCGAACTCCCTGGACGCAGTGGATAACTTATCTACTGATTTCTCAGCCTTCCCGGCAGCCGGCGCCATCTTATTCAGTGCATCAGTTGCAGCCTTAGCCTCAAGCGCATCAACGCGGATTTGTAGTGATGCAATCTCGGTCATCGTTAACGCCTCTTGCGCAATGCGCCCCTTATTTGGTCTGCAACTTTGTCACGGTCAAAATCTAGCGGCTGGTACGGTGCGCGCTCGCTGCTGTCGGTGTATTCGCTAACTGCCGATGAGTACGCCTTGCTTGTGGCCATCATGGCTTGCGCTTCCCATGAGTTAATCGGCGTTCCTGTCAGCGCTTGCCATGCCTCTAGCTCTCGCCATCCTAGATCGCTAAGGCCGCACTCCAGCAGCATCTCTACCAGATACTGCGCGCCTTTCAGTGGTGGAAGCTGGGCATTCTCGCCTAGCTCCTTGCCTCTGCTGTTCTTTGCTTTTGGCCGCTTAGTGTGTAGCCAGCCCAGTTGCCGCGCGTATAACTTCGCAGCCTCTAGGCTTTCTGCAAAAAATTGACGCGCCGCATAACGAACACGTCAACCTGATCACGAATCCAAGGGTAATTTGTTAGCAGCTTTACGGGGTCAGAAATATCCTTGCCGTCTTCTTTTAGGCCGTGAATCTCTGCGATCAGCTTGGCCAGTCGCTCAGTAGCCTTTGCGTAAACGGTTTCAATGTCAGCCGTTTTGTCCGCAGGCTCGCGGGCCGCCTCGGTCATTACTGCGCGATACTGTTTCGAGTCGCTGCCGAACACCATCAAATAGGCGTCAGGGATCAGCTCGAAGGTGGCCGGGTGCTTCAATTCCATCTTGGCGCTCTGCGCCGGGGACAAGCCTTTAAGGTCCATCGTGTAGCTCCAATAAGCAGCCCCCATTGCCGGGGGCTTTTTGGTTAGATGAGCGCGAAGGTTGCGGTCACGGTGACGTTACCCATTACGCCGATATCCTGGCGCGGGTTGTCCGTCTTGGTGTCGCTCCACGATACGAACTCGTACAGGTCGTCTGCAACGGCGGCAACGGCAGTGCCGTTAGTGCCAAGCGGGATAATCTGCGGAGTTGCACCGATCAGCGAGCCGTTGGCGCCAGCGGTGTAGGTCAGCGTCACGGTGGATACGCCAGGGCCAGCAATCGATACTACGTCGCGGTAATCGCGGCGAAAAGTCACGGTGCGCATGCGGACGGTATTGGAGTCGCCGCCTTCGCCAGCGTTGCCAGTGATAAGTGCCAGGAAGTAGTCGATTTCGCCGTTGTTGTAAACGACCTTGAAGGCGTATTGGTTGTCGGAAAGCAAGGCGGCCTTGAGCATAACTTGGCCGGCGTCATTCCGATCAACCACGACCTCCATCGTTTCCTCGGGCTGGTCGCTGGTGCCCTTCAAGTGGACGGTGGCGCGCCGAGCAAGGACTGTGTAGGACACATCCTCAAAGGTGGTTCCGCCATCGCCGGGGGCGCTGACTACTTCGCCGACACTGGTATAGGTAAGCGCAGCAAAGCCGGCCTCGTCATAGGTTACGGGCACGCCAGCTGAGATGCTGATTTGCGTACCCGCGAAAGTTACTGCGTCTGCCATGATGGTAATCCTCTAGCGCTAGTTAGTGCATGCATATGCACGAGGATTATGGCATAGATAATGCTATGGCAAAAGACGTGCCAATTATGTCGCGACGAAGCTGCGATAGTTGATACTGACAGCCACCCGAAACCACCCGTCAACAGGCCCTAGGTTGATGCACGAAACAGTGCCGACCTCTACACCAGACAGAACAGTCCCGCGCTTGAAGTGTGCCCGGATTGCGTCAGCCTTAGCCTGCGCTGCGCCTGCGCCTGTATTGACCGGGTAATTCAGGTCAATCTGAAACACGCCGGCCATTTCGTCAGAGTCTCGCATTGATAGCGGGGCACTAGTGGCCGGGATAACGAATACAGACGCCCAGGCGATGCTAGCGGTTGGCTTGGTGAACGCAGCGTTCGGATATGCCGTCATCGCATCAGTGAAGAATGCGCCGGATCGGTAGCGGGCGATTAGTGCGGATGGGATGCTGTTGAAGCTCATCGGTTAATCTCCATGCGAAAGCCGCGCGCTGTAATGCTTGCCGCGCGAGTCAGGTCAATCATTCGCAGTCGATAGGCTGCCCATACAACATAGAAAACAGGCCAGAAAAACCAGCGCTTCGAACACTTAACCCGAGCGTCGATGATAGCCATTAGACTTTATTCTCCGAGACTGCCTTTTTTACGATTGACTGGATACGCGCGACGTTCTTGCGAACCATCCCGTCAGGCGACTGATTCGACCAGCCAAGAAACTCCAAACGGTAAATATAAGGCAAATTGTTCGCGAGATAAATAACCTTGCCAGCGCCGAACGCGGCCGCCTGCTGGCTTACTTCTGCCAGCGCCGCTTGCTCGCCTAGCCGGCCGATCTCGCCGCTGGCCGGAGAACCGATAGAGGTCTGCCAGTTCCCGCGAGCATGACCAGTATCTACCGGCGTATCTTTGATAACTGATCCAAACAACTCCAGAACGATTGCGCGCCCAGTTTCGTCAATGCTTGCGCCGGTCAGCTTGGCGAACTTAGCCACATCGCTGGCGAAACTCATTTTCGCCCCTGCAACTCATAGATCAACGCAGTGCCGGCAGGATTCAGTGACTTAACCGCTTGCACGACGTACACGGTTGATCCGTCGATGATCTGCGCGCCGGCAGTTGGCTCTGGTGAGGTTCCGACTGACACAAGTATTTTCTTGTCGTCGGTCTGCACCAGCGTGCCGGATTCGGTGACGCGGCCTTGATAGTTGCCGATAATGCCTTGGACTGAATATTCGGTATACGCCGGCACGTTTGTCTGCGTGTCAGGATCGAACGTCGCGCCGGTCTGAATTTTCAGCGTCATTGGTTTGCCGAACTGAGTCAGCAAGCGTAATGCGGTTTGCTGAAGTCCGGCGTAGAAGTCAGACACTTGCGCGCACCTCGAAGTTAATCCCGCCGCCAGATTTCATAAGCGGCTTAAGCAGGCCCATTGCGGCGGTGAATATCGGCTGCGAGTTGTTGTAGCCCTCGGCGTATTTCACCTCTACCACGTCAACTTTCTCGCTGATAACGCTGCCTTTACCGCCAACATCAACAGTCGGCTGCAATGCGGTGCCTGAATCAGCATCCAGCGCAAGCCGGCACTGCGCATCCTTCAGGCTCTGCGGAATAGCGTCATTAGCAAGTAACGCGCCATAAACGTAAACTCCGATTCGAGGCCATGCTAGAGGCTGCGTTGAGCTAGTGCGCTCGCCCTGCCACCGATCCTCAAGGGTTGCCAAATAATCCATAGCCGTGACCAACAATATGTCTGGCGCGCCAATGATGACTATACCTCTCGCCAAGGCATAAGATGACAGCTCTGCATCTGTTGCGTATGTATCTGTCCCCACTACTAACGGCATGACAATCCCCCTATCGTTGCAATAATTATGCCACGATCTTACAGGATAGCACCACTACAGGAGTCGTCCGTTTTCGTTAGCCCACACAGTAGGGTCTTTGGAGTTTTTACTAAGGTTGCATATCTGGCAAAGGCACTGGAGATTTCCCTTGTCATTTGACCCGCCGAGCGCTAGCGGCATGATGTGATCCACGTGGTATCTCCTCGGCCCAGACTTTAATAGGGCGGCATGGCAGCTTGCGCAAAGACCGCGCTGCAATGAAAAAATTAACGCAACCTCTAGCGCTGTATGCCTTCCATCCGCGTCACGTCTTCTTGCTCTGGCGTTACGATTGTGCGCAATTATTTTATCTTGGTTGGCCGATCTGTATTCTTTCTTTTGCTCTGCAATCTTGTCTCTGTTTGCTGCATAATATGCTCTATTCATAGCCTTAATTTGCGAGCTACTTTCTGCATATTTTGCTCCTTTATTGGCTGATATTTTACTTGAGTTTACAAAATTGTAATTTCTCTGACTCTCCGATAACTTATCTTTATTTTTAATTCGATACTCTTTTGCTACGGCTGCAATTTTTTCTCTATTTGAAATGTAATAATCCTTATTTGCAATTGATGCTTTTTCTTTGTTTTTTGATCTGTATTCTAGGCTTCTAGCTGCTGAGCATGATTTGCACTCTGTACAGAGCCCATCTTTAGAACTTGATTTATTATAGAATTCTGTTTTCTGCTTTTCAGCATTGCATTTTGTGCAGGTTTTCACGATACGCTCCCATCAAGAGGTCATCGAAGGAATTGCGACAGGATGTGATGAGCATCTTTTCGGCTGGCCGGCCTAGTCGCAATTTAATTATATCATAATTCAGGCAAAACAAAGCCCGCGCATGGCGGGCCTACCTCTATGCGGGGCGCTCTTCCCAGGCTAGCGCAAACCGGCCAACGCTTGTAGCGTCAAGGCTGTTAAACACTAGGTAGTAAGTGCCAGCAGCAAGATACCGCGCCGAGTCATCACCACCTGACACGCTGGTTTGCTGGGCTGTTGCGCCGCTGGTCTTTGCCCGGTCGTAATCAACGTAAGCCTCGGCATTGGTCGGCGTGAACGTACCGCCGTAATTAATCGCGACTTGAGTAGCATACCGAACACCACTGTAGAGCCGATAAGCGCTGCTGATGTTCTTGCCGATTGGCGTATAAACCCCGGAGAAAGTACCGCCAGCCGTTCCCTGTGTGTCGCGCCACGCGTAAAACTCAATATCGCCGACGGTCGTGTTTAGCTCCTGCTCGGAAAGAATGAAGTCCACAGCGCTAGTGAACCTTACGACCAGCGGAGTTCCTGCCGTTACGCTTATTTTGCGCACAAGACGAAACTCTCGCCCCTCGAATAGCCCTGTCTGGCCAACATCGACTCGAATTCGAGGCATAACAAGACTTGTCAGCAGGGATCGGAACGCGAGCGCGGTGTTTACAAACCCGCCATATTCCTTTAGAGCCATGTCAAACCTCTCTTAGCATCTTGTGCTTTAGCAGTGACGCTACTTCGTGCCGCATAACCCTCATCTGGAACCCTTTTTGGCGTAGCGCGCCGCGCACCGTTGTTGGCTTGACCACTTCAATGGTCACCGACTCGTCAACGTCCAGCCATGCGTTAATGCTGCTGTGCGGGCTGTAACGTCCGAACTTCTCTTTGGCGTCGTACATAGGCCAGGTCTTTGCCAGCTCCGCCGACATAACGCGCACTGGGCAGTTAATGTCGCGCGCGATCTTGGCCGCTTCGTGGATGTACCCTGACTGCCTGTAGCCATCCATTCCGGCGAGGATAACAACCTTAGCGCCCATCACGAAAGATACCCATGCAGCAATCATGCCAGAAAGCACATCGCGCGGCGCTTGCGGCCATGACATGAGCTGATAGTCAGCGAAGTGGCGCGGGGAAATGATCGGCGCATCAGTGATTCCACGGATGTGCTTGTCCATCGGCACGTTAAGGCGCGTGTTATTCTCATCCATCGCCAGCACGTAATCGGCAGCAATGTACTCGCAGCCGTGTCCATTGGTGCTGATGTAAATGTCTGCCTCGATCTTATCCAGATCATCCGCCAGGCTATCAGATCCGCCCATCACGCAGATGCGCTTACCCTTGTGCTTTAGGATCAGGTCTTTAAATTCGCTCATGGTTTGCATACCGCCAGAAGGTGTTTAACTCGGATCGTCTTGAACTCTGCCGAACTGAAATGCTCTAGCAGTTTCGCCTTCCACCAGTCTATCGGAAAAACAGACAGATGCAGCGGGCCGTTATCGGTGAAGGTGTGATCGTGGAATAGGGCGATCTGGAAGTACACGGCCTTGTTCGTGCGCTTGGCGATTGCAGATAACACCTCATCGATCCGATCAGGCGGCAGGTGTTCCATCACATCGCAGCAGATGCCGTAATCAGTCGCTAGTACGCTATCTGCAAGCTCCCACAGGCACGCCACAGTAAGCGGAATAGCATTGGCTCCCTTGTAGCTGTTTTCGGCAATGTCCACCATGCTGACCTTGAAGCCTTGCGCAAACAGACTGTCCGATGCCTGTCCTGAGCCAGAACCCCAGTCGGTGAACTCTGAGCCGACTTCTGGCTGCATCCACTCCAGCGCCCCAGGCAAGTGACGCAAGCCAGGGCTGCAAACTGCGTATTGTGGGTTATTCCATACCGCGCTGTATTTGGCGCGCTCTAGCTCTGTGTCGGTCTGCATAAAATTCACCTAAAAAAATGGGGCCACGAAGGCCCCAAATTATAACCGCTTAGACTCAGATGTTGCCGAGAGTCAGAACGCCGGCAGTGTGCTTATGGCTTGTCGCCACCTTATCCCAATTGCTCCCAAGGGCAAGCTCAACATCGGTAGGCGACTTGCCGCCAGCAGCAACATCCCACTGGAAGCCCTTCAGCGCGATACCAAAGGCGTAGTCTGCCTGCATGGTGGTGCTGATGCGCTGCAAACCGTTGCTGGTTTCGATGTTGGTAATCAGGTCGGAGCCGTCATACACGGTAGCGCCACCGCTAACAAGCGACAGCACCTTAACGTCGGCACCAGTGCCGGTTTCACGCAGGGCCGGAGCATCAGTAACAACTACGCGCTTGCCGAGCATCTCAACAACCAAGACGCCCTGGTAATTGAACAGCTGCGCGGTGTTGGTCAGGTTCTGGCCAACCAGCGAGTGGTACTGAGTGCCATCCATGATATCGGCAACCAGCAGGCTAGAACTGTCACCGAACTTGGCGTGCGCCAGGTTGATATCGGCGTAGGTGATCGGTCCGGTGCCAGTGTCATACACGTTAGCCGAGCCTTGAGCCTCAATAGCGGCCACAGCGGCAGCGATTGCGGTATTCAGCTGGTCTTTCATGATAGCTTCAGCCAGGTTGCGGCTGATCGCTTCCAGGGCTGCGGCAGGGTTAGCCTGCACCCACGATAGCTGCGAAGGCTCCCACGCGATAGGGCCGAAACCACCGGCAACCTTAACGCCGATCTCTTGCAGTTGAGCCAGGTTAGTGGCGGCGGCAGAACCGTTAGAGGCGTATCGGTCAACACGACGTTGCGCGGCATGCAGGCTGGCGAAGAAGTTTTCGAAGCGATAATCGCCTTCGAAGCCTTGGGTGGTCAGCACCAAAGCGCCGGCAGACGCAGCGTTGAATTTCTCAACCTGCTGAGCCAGAGTTTCAATGGTCATGGTCTGCAACTGTGCGTTGAAGACCTTCATGTTAGTCAGAGACATAGTGTTACCTCATTAAAGTCAGGGGGTTTGCTGCAAAAGTTTTTCGGCGTGTGCGATGCGCTCTGCTTTAGAGCCACCAACATTGCCTTTTTCTGCGGCCCCGCCGCCTGATTTACTGCCGGGTGCCCCGCCCCCGCTTGACTGATTGCCATCGACCAAGAACGGATAGCTCTCGGTGATGTGCGCAATCACTTTGGCGCGGTCAACTTCAACCCCGCCCATTTCAAACTTAACGCCGTCCTCGCTGTAGCGCGCGAACTGGCTGATTTCCTTCTTTAGCAGATCTGCGCGCTTGGTGTCGCGGGTCAGCTCAAGGGCAATGGAGTTGGCCGATAGCTCAACATCCTTTGCCTGAATCTTTTTGGCGTACTGTTCGTATTTCTCGGAAAGCTCAGACTTTGCCTTTTGCTCCCGCTCGTACAGCTCTTTGAACTCGCCTTTCTCTTTGGCTCGGGCCTCTTCTGCCAATGACTGAGCCTCTTCAAGCTCTTTCGCCTTCTGCTTGGCGGTCTTGGTTTCGCCTAACAGCTCATCGAGCTTCGACTTTAATCCGCTGGTTTCCTGCTCCAATCGAGCGGTAACCTCATCAGCGGTGAACGCCTCAACTTCTGTGCCGTCTTCCAGTTTGAACTTTGCCATTTCGCACCCAGTGCATTAATGCGGCCCAGCCGCTACATGCACATATTATGCCAGTGTAGCAATACGTGCAACTGTCGTGCCATGTTGAATTTTAGGCAAGAAAAAGCCCGCTATGTGAGCGGGCTTTTATGCAGGCCGGTATGTTATGCCGTAATTGGGTAATCCGGCATACCAACAGCAAGCTCCATCGCAGAGAATTGACGGAAGCCGTGGCCATCGCGAGAAAGGTCAGAATTAATCGTACTGGCGAACGATTCGCCTGCCCCCGCCTGATAGGCGAGTTCGATCATGAACTTCTCAGCGCTGCGGGTGTAGTCGCAGGCCTGCGCCGACACTGCATAGCTGACCACCATCTCGGCAGCGTATGCGGACGGCAACGCGAACATGGCGAAGGCCATCGCAAGGTAACAACCGATGTGTTTGAAAATCTTCATACAGGATCATCCTTTTTTTGATTTCAGTTTTGCAAAACTGCCATTTGGCTTGGCCACTATACTAAGTGATTTCTCACTATTCAAGTGTGATTCCTTCGCGCGCGCGTAATTCGTCAAGCGTGTAAACCTTGCCGGCGTCATCGGTGAATTTATCCAGCGACAGGCCGCCAGACCGGAATAACTGAGCACGCTCAGGGCCGAGAACTTCACTCTGGAATGAGTCAGGCTGCTTCTTTAGCCATGAGTTATAAGTCGTTTGACTGCTAACCGGGCCATCTTTACTCGCCCTGGTAGCGCCTTCGCGTAACGCTGCAAAGCGATCATCGACAACGGGAACGCGCACGGATCGGCAGTTGTAGTGCATTGGCGGCTGCGGTCCTTCGCCAACTTGGTAAATCTTGCCGTCGAGTGAAGCGCAGGTAATCGTTGTTCGGCCATCGAGAACGGCTGAAAATTCTTCCCCTTTCAAAACGTCCGCATTCTGTCGATAGACTTCCGCTCTGGCGACACTGCCAGTAGTATTCGCAGCCGTCCTAACAACAGCCTCGGCCTGCGCCCTGGTGCGAGTATTGACCAAGCCCATAACGTCGCTAGTGATCTGCGCGTTAGTCGATCCAGCAGTGATACCAGACTGAACAGCCGTCATCACCTCCCGCGACACGCCAACTGAGAACGTGTCGAATATCCCGGCTAACGTGGTGTTAATCGTTTTCTGCCCGCTGATCAGCGTCATCGGCGCTTTCGTAACAGCCTCGCCCAGCGCAACACTCGACACGCCGGCCAGATCAACCGTAACAGCGCCCTGTAGCAGCTTCTGAGTGAATCCAGCCTCATAGACGGCAAACTCAGTCATGCTATCGGTCATCTGCGATTCAAGCGCATCGCCGGCAGCCGTTGTAATGGTCGATATGTCGATTTGCAGCGCGATCAGGCGCGCGGTCTGGAAGTCGGTCAAGTCATGGCGCTGTAGCGCGGCGCGGATCTCCTTGGCCATCTTGCGCAGGATTGGCAGCGAGTCTTTGACGGCTCCCGAGGCTAGGCGCTGTATAAAGATTTGATGGCGCGTCAGGCGATCCGTCAAATAACCGTTAGCACTCATACAACAGGCACCAATGGCTCAACATCGCCAACCTCTGCGTCCAACTCCTCATCGGTGCGATTCTGCGCAATCAAGCCACCACCGCGCAGCTTGGTCCGCACGTCCTGTACCGCGATAACCTGGCGGTCTAGCAGCTGGATCATCGCCATGATGGTCTGCGCATCCAAATTATCCGGGTAGAACTGCTGATTCAGTTGGTATTTCACGGCGTCGGGGTTTCCGCCCATGAATAGCGCGCAATCCTTGAGTGCGGCGAGTATGCCAGCCGATACGTTATTGGTTGCGGACAGCAGGGCGCTAGAGCGGGTTGACGCATCGATACGCGCAGCCTCTGCCGTTTCCTGAGCGCTCGGAGTGATCATGTTTGCGCCAACAGCAAGCATCTGCTCCTGAATACTCTTTAGCTTTTCTTCTGATGCGCTGGTGGCCTCAAGTTGCAACAGGTTTGCGCTGCCTTGGTCGCCCAAGAAGATGCCTTGATCAGCCCCGACCACAATCCCGTTAGGGTTGGCCTCTTTCCACTGCTCATTGCTCATTGTGGAACTGATAACGAGCGTGCCGCCGCTATGGATGTGCAGGCACTTGGCTTGGTCGGCAGTTACTTGGTAGTGTGCTGTGTTTAGATCAACAATCCCGCTGATTGGCGCAGAGTCGATATCGGGACGGTTGTTCTCGGACCCAACGGTCTGTAGCGGGATATGGTCAAACACGTTACCGCTGAAATCCACTGGCGCAAATTCAGCTACAACAACTTCGCCCTTGTCGTCGTATATGGCTTGGGTATAAACGCCGTCGCGCAATCTCAATACACGGTATCGCGTCACCTCTTCGCTAGTGAACTCATCCTGTTCAATCTCGGCTACCTCGCACAGCTTGATCATCGTCAGATTCATGACGCCGCCGATCAGCTCAAACTTCCAGTGGTCTGCCGCCTCGGCTGCGTAGGTGGTGATACGCGCCTGTAGGTTGCGCTTCTTGACCTCTTCAGCGCTAAGGCCTGGCTCTGATTGCGGATATTCTGACAGCAGGATAGAGCGACCAACGATCAGCACTTCGTCAAGGCAAAGCTTCGATAGCTGCTCAAGCGACAGGCCGGCGCCGTCAGCATTTTTATCGATGTATTCAATCTCTGGTGGTAGCTCTTGCTCAGCAGGCAGACGAAAAACCATGCCAGAAAGGCCGGCGATGGTGTAGCCAGAACACGGAAACCATGTGGCCCGCATGAGGTAGCGCTCATAACGAGAGCGCGCCTCAGTCGATCTGTCGGCGGAATTGTCGTCCGGTAAGAACATGGTGGTTTCGCGCTTTACGGCGTCTTGGCCGTCTGTGGCTGCACGATTGCGTCTCCAGCGCTCTTTGCTGGCCGAGTATTCTGCGCTGACAGACGTGATTGGCATGGGTGTTGTCCTGACGTTATTCGTGCAAGGATTATGCCATAAAAAATTGAAGCCGTAAAAAAGCCGGCGCATTGCCGGCTTTGGTGTTATGGCTTGCGGTACAGGCCGGCGTCGTAGATAGCCTGAGCGTAATGCCTAGCTATTTCGGATGGCGAAACATCGGTATCTTCAAGCGCATACCGCTTTGCCTTCATCTCTTCTACCAGTGCGGATATCGCCGCCTCCCGCTCATCCGCTGCGACTTGATCTTGGGTTCGGATTGGTCGGAATGTTGGATTCTCCCGCTTGAAAGTTGCAGTCGTGTAGTGCAGCTCGCCAATCGTAGTGGCGGCTATAACGTGATTACCGCTCGAATACAGAAGCGTAAACGGTATCCAGTTAGGATTTGTATCCTTCGGCCAGTACGCCTCTACGGCTAGACCTACAGGCGGCAGCCCTTCGCCCGACCATGACGGGGCGGATGGGCTAACTGATAGCCGGCTGTAAAAGCCGCTACTAACAACCTCTGGCGCTCCGCGCATCCACACGCCCGATACAGAGTAATAAAGCCAAGAAGGCCCGCGCTTCTTGTACCAGTGTGGGGTCTGCTCTGCATTGCAATGCGTAGCCCCTTCCGGCGCCTTACTCCAATCAATTGCTTCCACGTTAATCACTCCAGTTAGCGGCCATTCCGCACATGCACTATACACCATGCGCGGAGATTGTCTAGTATCCGAAACGGATATCGACAGCAACGACAGGCTTGTGCAGAGGCCACTCAACATGCACGCAATAGCCGATGGCGGTGGTGATGTGCTGGTATTTGTTTTTCTGATCCTCTTGGAATGTAGAGCCTTCTTGAAGCTGAACGGTAGCCAGGCCTTTCTCGCACCACGGCGCGGTTAGCGGATTGACGTACAGGCTGATATTCCCGTCTGCCGTCTTGATCTTTGCCCGCACAGCGTTCTGACGATCCTTGATAGCTGGAGCCGACTTCTTAACCTTGCGCTCGAATGTCCAGCCGTTATCGCGAAGCACGTCTTCGATATCGGTGTAGTCCGATGCGTGCCCATGCTTCTCGCCGGCTCGGCCAGCAGGGTCGCCGTAGATCAGCACGCGCTTATTCTTGTGATCCTTATAGCGGTCAACGAACTCCATTGCTGACTGCTTGGATACGGCGCTTGTGAGCACGATCTCATCCAGCAGGTACAGCGCATCGCCGCGACGGACGCCGATAGCAGACGACAGAGGCGTGAAGTTCTGGTCGTGCATCCACATTAGCTGCTCGTGCGCTTCGATCTCCGTATCGGTGTGATTCTCCTTGCTGTAGTCCTCATAGATGCGCCCGCTAGCAGTCTCGAAGCTGGCTTCAAACTCCTGCTTAAACTGCTTCTCTGACATGGTGCGCTTCATTGCGGCGATCACGTCAGGCGGTAGTATCTCGGCTGACTTCCAGTGGAAAACCTCGTAGTCAGGGTTATTCCCTATCTCTGCCTTGCTGCACAGGTCGTAATAGTGGTTTAGGCCATCGGGCACGCCAAGCAGCCAGCACCATGCTCGATAGTCAGGGCAGGTAGGCTCAACCGTGTTTAGCGCCGGGAGGATGTTTGCCTCCCAGGCATCTGACTTGATATCGGCAAATTCATCAATGCCACCGCCCTTCCAGGGAATACCCTCGATCCGCTGTGGCTTATCCAGCCCGATAACGTGTATCTCGCTGCCGTTTTGCAGATAGATAATCAGGTCTGACTCGGACGGTCGGCGAGGATGCATGCACGACAAGGTGAATGCTTTAAGATCATCCCAGAATATCTTTTTAGCCTGGGCGTGCGTTGGCGCTGCTGCGAAGTATTGGCCAACGACTAGATTTGCCTGCTTTACCAAGAATCGCTTGAATCGCTCGGTCTTTCCGCTACGGCGACCGGCAGGAACAAGCGGGAAGCGGATGCCATTACGCACAGCAGCAACGAGCGCGAGCTGTACCGGGTGATCCTTGAGCGCATACCAGCGGGATAACTGGCGGTCTAGAATCAGATTCCCGGTGCTCACGACGGCAGCTTTGCAATCAGGTCGGAAAGGACTTTTGCAAGGTCAACGCCTGTCGCTTCAGGCTCTGGCCGGTCGCTGTACATGCGCGGCTTGAGCTTTGATGCAATCCACTTGCGAGCATCCACCCGAAGACGTGACCGAGCGACAACCTCGTGATCTGTGCGCACATTTCCGTTGTCGTCGACGTAGGTATCGTTTAGCCCTTCGTCAGCGATATCAATGATCTCGTCAGCCAATACATCGGCCTGGGCCTCCCTAGCTCGCGCGTACAAGTCGCTAAACTCTTTGTGTAGACCAAGCCAGCGAAACACTGTTGCCTTATTCGGCATGTCATCACCCGAGCATATCCGCTTAAGGCTTTCACCCTCAGAAATCCGCTCGCATATATCGTCTGCCATTTTTACGCAGTACATTGTCGGACGGCCACCAGCCATACCTGTTCCTTCTGCTTGCTCAATCATTTCTTGCGGCACTCAAAGCCGGTTTGCTTCAACGTAAACGAGCCGCCATATCTGCAATCGTCTGCTATGTCCTGGCGCGCATTAGACTCGCCAACCTCTTTGCCGACAAACATGCCGGCCAGCAACGCAAGGGCAATGCCCGCCGCTAGCTTTGCCATTAGTGGCCACCAAGGAACTTCATAATCTGCGGGCCCGCCTGGAACAAGAACCAGACTGCTGACGCGCCCAGAAGAATCCCATTGGTCAGGGTGAACCCCTTACGGATCATGTCGCCCTGGTCGCGCAATTCCTTTCGTATATGTGGCATATCTTTCACCGCCTGCTCAACCAGCGTCAGGCGATGCGGCATGTCCTTTTGGGTGTCCTCGATAATCATCAAGCGGTGCTTGATAGTATGGACGTCCCTTTCCACCTCGTTTAGACGTGGCGGTATTGTGCTCATATCGTCTGCCATCACTGGTAACGCCCTGATTGCTGTATTGGCATGGTACTTGCATTTGATGGTATCGGGCAAGAAAAAGCCCGCATCGGCGTTATCCGTGCGGGCTTAATTTGGCAAAGGTCGTAGGATTCGAACCCACTCCGCAAGGATTTGGAATCCCGCATGCATCCATTACAACTGACCCTTATAAACTAACCGCCTGGTGCGCTTCTGCGATAGGCGTGGCGGTTATTCTTGCTGGTAATGAATGGGCCTGTACTGATCTCAGGCTTAGACGTGGTCCGCACTTTGCAGGTACGTTGAACTGACTAAGCATGTCACCGAAGTGCTCAGAGGCCGCCTCCCGTCTTGCTTTAGAGGCCGCCAGCCTGCACTGGTCCCCTATCGTTAGCGCATCAGCCTACGCATTCCATTCATTCGGCTGGTGACTTGCGTCGGAATTGAACCGACTTCAAGCGCTTATAGACCTCATCCGCTCGCGAGCGCGGACATCCTCAAGTCACCATGCGAATAAATACTCGTCTTTCCGAGTCGTCATGTCGTTCGAGCCACCTGACAAAGTGAGAAAGAGGGCGTGAACCCTTTGCTCTGGTCGCATCCCCTAGCATTAGCGGGGAGTAGCCGCTAGATCATAAAAGCGCTTCGGGTTTTACGCTGCGTGCCTTACGCATGGCTAGAGTGTATCGCTTTACTTATCAGCAGCCAACGCCTTGTCGATCTTTTTATCGAGCTTCCAGTTTTCCAGCATGTTAGACAACACGCAGATAAACCATACTGAAACCCACCCAAGCACGCCGACCGCACCAAACGGAAACGCCAGCAATGCACACATGGCAAAATGGAAAATGTGGCTAGTTTTCTTTTTCTGCATTTGCAGGATTATTGCACGGCTCATTTCAATATCTCCTTGCTGGCCCGCCTGGTGACGGGCCGTTAGTGTTAGGCGGATGGGCGGGAGTGGAATTTGAAGTCGATGGCTGCGTATTCTTTTCTGCCTACGCCAAAGTCGCGTGACTTGCCAACGTCGTCAATTATTGAGAATCCGCCTTTTACTGGCTCGACGAGCTTATAAAGCCGGCCATCCGTAACATCGACCCAATTTTTAGCGCCGATCATTTCCAGAACGTCCCCAACCTTCCAATTCCGCCAGTCACTCATATCCTCGACGGGCATCACAACCTCAGCAACCCGATCAATCAGCGAAAACCCTTCGCCGGCCAGTTTCTGCACGAGGTCTGCGCGCTCGGTTGTTAGCTGCTCGGTAGTCACGTCGATTTCGGTGATTCGGTCGCGCCAGATCATCGGATTTACTGCGTGAGGATCGCGCAAGTTAACAACAACGCTCGGAAAGCTGATATCCACCTCAATCGACTCTTCTGAGCTTGATGCTGGAAATGGTCCGATAAATTCGGTGGTTATCGGCTTATCTTCGACGTGCAGGCGATAGGCCATGATGTCGCCAGAATCTTCTCGATGGATCCAGCGCAGAGTTTCAGCAATATCGCAGCCCGACAGAACGGCCCCATGACGCATGCGGAAATCAATCTTTACGCCATTAACTACAGGGCAGCGCCCGCCACGATGCCGAATCCAGCCATCTTTATTCGCCTTCGCTGGCTTAGCAATGCGCGCACGCTCGGCCTCCCAGTCGGCGCGGGTTACGATGGCGGTTGCGTGGTCTGATGCAAGCAAAGACAGCTTAACCGAAGGGATACCGCAAAGCTGGCCGCCAGCACTCCACATAATAGACGCAACACTGTCGAGTCTACTCGGTATACCAACATAAGGATAAGCGCTACGGCAATCATCCTGCGTAAAATACACCGCTCGATTAGGCCACTCTTTCAGCTCTTTTGCCAATACCTCAACAAGCTTCATTTCACTACTCCTTTCATGGTTTGAGTGCGCAGTGTATAGCTACTGCGCTGGTGTGTATATGGTTATTTAGCGGGGCGCATAAAGTACGGATAATCAATATCCATACGTCCATCGTCTAGCTTTAAGACGTACTGACGCGTAGGAATGCCGTCATCTAGACGATAAAACCGATCTCCGCCATCGCTGTAAAATGCTGATGCAAAGCGTGCTGCGCTGCTGGTCCAGTCCAAGTATGCTACTGCATTATCTGGAGCCTTCTACCAGTCTGGCGCGCCGTAATGCTCGCCATCATTTCCATTCTGGCCAATCGCCTGCATTCGATCGCTGCTGTCGTCGATTTCTGATGCGACTTCGATGGCGGCGGCCGGATGAATTGGCGGAATGTTTATTTCCATAGCCGGCTTAGAACAAGGTGAATGATTAACGACGCCAATCTCATCCCGCTCATAAATTGCCCCGCGCAGATACACGACAAGATCAAGCGCTTCCTGATACGCGTCTAGTAGGAAGTCGCGCCCGTTTCCAGGCTGCAATCGTGTGCCGTATTTCTCAGCGCCGAATATATCGCGCTCGGTCATATCGCGCATGACTAGCGACCATACTGCTGGCTTGTCGTTGTGGGATGGTGCTGGCTGGGTGTTGGTGTCGGCTAGGTTTCGGCTGCCGCTGTCGCTCGCGCTCATTCGTCACCCCGAACCTTGGCGATCGCCGCCTTTACTTTGCGCTCAACCACTTTCATGTCCATGTTTGCGCCAGACAATGCAGCGTCGGCCAGCTCAAGCGCCTCTAACAACGCGCCATTAACAGCCTTGAGTGCGTCATAGTCATAAGCAGCAACAACTTCGACCTCGCAGCCTTCGCCATAACGGATATTGCTGTATTCGTAGCGGATGTGGACGGCCTCGTACCGTTTAACGTCGCTCATTCCGCACGCCCATTAGCCCGACGCAGGATCTGATAAATCCTCTGACGATGCAGGCCTAGCTTGGCCGCGATCTCATCGACCGACATGGTTTTTCGTAGCTCTACAATCTCTGCATTGCGCTCTGTTTTCTCTTGCATCCGGGTTACTCCTTTGTGGTTTTGTACAGTGTATCAGCTTGTAAATGGTTATGCTGCCGTTTCTTGCTACAGGCGGAGTGGACGCGGATTGATCGCTGACGACCACAAATATCGCACTTCGGATCAGTGTCGAATCGTCGTAACTGGATTGGTACATGGTTCATTTCGCGCACCTCGGATAGCATCTATGGCGGACGGCGGCGGTTAGCTTGGCCGCATCAACGCCAAGACCGATAGCGATTACCTTCCAGCTGCATCCCTCCTGGCGAAGCTCGTAGGCCAGTGCAAGCTCGTTTAGCGGGATCATCACGAACCATCCTTGCCGGCAGCCAGGGCGGATTTAACACGCGCCACAAGCGTGAACGTCTCAAGGTCTTGCGCTGTGTCGCTCAGATGCTGAAGTCCGGGTATTGCTTCACGCATTAGGGATGAGAGCCTTTCACTCCCAGCTGAAATAAGACTGACAAGGTGCGCAACCATAAGAAACCCGCCTTCGGTTCTTATGCTATCTGGTTCAATTCCGAGCGCCATAAATATGGAATCAGCATCGTTACATTCGCGGTCAAGAAGTAATTTGTATGCGTCACGCTCACGCTGCATAGAATTGCGTTCTGCTCCAGTATCTAGCAACAGCCCATCCAGCTCGCCAATCCGCTGCGCCTGCTGGATGACCTTTCGCTCTGCATCGTTGGCATCGGCCACCGCAACGTCAGCCCGCAGCGCCTGCTGGTCGCGCTGCGCTTGATAATCATCGCGCTGCACTTGAGCCTCTGCACACAGCTGTTGCCAGTCCACCCCTTCCCCAGCATCAGGAATAGGGGCGGGCGTGGCGCGGGTGTTCCACCACTCAATCGCTTCTTCGCCGTTAGGATCGTCGCAAAAGTCTCGCCCCTCGATCTCGCAATCCTCGCAAGATACATGCGAAAAAGTAGCATCGTTATGACTCCAAAGGCTTTCGGTTTCTCGTTGATCGAGTCGAGCAGATCCGCTACAAAACGGGCACGGTTTCAGCACTTGGCTATTCATCTTGGCCACCTTGTTTGGTTGATGCTGCTGCATAGCTGCACACAACTCCGTCGTGCGGGCGGTTGTGAGTGGTCATGGGGCCGCAATAGCCGCACTTATTGCAGAAGTTTGCGCAACATTCAGCCTTAGCCGGTGCCTGGTTGAGGCGGGCGACTTCATCGACGACGGCCATGCCAATCTCGGCGCACCAATTGCTTGTGCCGCGAACGTATGTCGCCTTCTCGATAGCCACCATTACGGATCGCATAACCGCCTCAATGGACGGCAACACCACCCCGCTCGGCTGGTCGCTGACAACTGGCGCGGCGTAGAGTTGAGAGATGCAATCATCAGTGAAGAAATACCCGCGCCCATACTCTGGATGACTGCACTCTTCGCAGTCATCGAGCATCACGCCATCTACCGGCTCCTGCGCCTTTATCGCGGCGAGCTCGGCGCGTGTAATGGCATGAGCATCTATCTGCGTTATCACATCAAGACGAATGCCTACCACCTGCTCTTCAAGCCCAGCTATCTTAGCCCTGAACAACTCGCAGTTATCCACCGCCGTAGCGCACGCGGACAGCTCTTTTTCGAGTTCGGCGATGCGGGTGTCGCGCTTGTCAAGCTCCACGCCATACTCAAGGCTTGTGGCCGTAAATAGATCGTCCAGCTCTTCTCCGGCCTTGAGCAAGCTGCTGATTTGAGCATCCCGCACCGCATAGCCGGCGATGGCTTCGGATTTTAGGCAAAGCTCATGAGCTGATTCAGACTCAAGCTCTACGACAAGACGATCACACGCTTTGGTGTTTGCTGAAAAATCCCACTCAGGACATTCCGGCCCATCCACACCATAGAAAACTTCGCCTATTTCAAGTACGGCCACAACCTCAAGCCCTTCGTTTTTTACTTCGCTCATTTCGCTTCCTCCTGGTATCTATTTCGTAATGCGTCAGAAAGCCTTTCGTCTGTTTGCTGGTCGGCGTAAATGCATGCTAGTTCGTGCTTGCGTGACCGCCACGCATCGTGAGCCTCTTCTGGATCGGTGAACAGTCCAAGGTACTCGCTCTTCCCAGTAAAGGGATTGCAGCACTGAGCCATGAATTTTCCACCCGTTTTATCAAAGTGAACGCCTATCGGCCATCGGCCACGAGCAGCTCCGCAGTCAGCCATGAATGTGTTTAGCTGGCGAGATACGAACACGCAAGTAGTAGGGCTATATACTTTATTTCCTTGGGCCAGTATGTCTTTGTCAAGCTGCTTACATTCCCAGTCCTTGTCCAGCATCCATTCCCGGAACTTCGAAAACGTCAGCCATTCAGGCGTTACTGTGCATCCTTCATAGGTGGGGCGCTTGGCTTTGTACGCGGAGCTATAGCAGCGCTCAAGCATGCTAGCCCAAGTCCGGTAAACCGGGCATTGCCACACTTTGGTCCACTTTCCGTCAATATTTTCGCAGATATGAATCGGATAATCGGCATCGTTGACACCAACACCGCGAACCAGCTTAGAATTCCTGATCATTTTGCACGCTCTCATCTAGAGGTCATCGAAGTTGAGCGACAGGACTTGATGAGGGTCTTTTCGGCTGGCCGGCCTAGTCGCGGGTCAATAATACCAGAATCAAAACTAACTGGAAGCGATTTTAACTCATGAACTCACCCCCTAGAACCAACAAAATAGTCGCCAGCGCAATCGCGCCAAGGATCAGCGAGAACCAGCCGAAGCCGGTGCAGATTTCGACGTAAGACTTTCCGGGATTATTCATTTCTTCCACTCCGATTAGGTGACCAGCCAGCACAGTATAGTGTTGGCTGGATGGACTGTATAGGGTTATTTGATGCGCAGGCCGAGGTTTAGGGATTGAATAGATGATCGGCATTTATCCTCGCATGCCGACCAGCAGTAATGATCCTCTACAGGCTGATCGCCGATTCTCGGCAGCTCAATCTCAACCGAATCCAGCGCTGCGTTGAATCCTTCCCAATTTGCGTTATATCGTTCCGCTCCGTGCTTTCTGCTTGAGTCTCTATGGATAGTGTAATAACCAAGCTTGTCTGTATTCCAGCGCACGTAATATGGGGCGATAAATTTAGCCTCAAAAAGCGATCGCCTGGTTTGCTCTACTGTCTCGGTCATGGCTTAACCCTCTCCAGTAGCATTGCGTCGGCGATTGTGTATGCATCTCGCGCATACATATCAGCCCCTGATTGCGATTGGATTGGCGATGCAAGCATCCCAGTAATCGCCTTAGCCGCAAAGTAATCGCGCAAGGTCATGCCTCCCGCAGCTCGGTAATATTCGTCCAGATTTGGTAAATCCAACTTGCTCGGATCTGCAACCGGAAATGCCGGCCCGCCGTTGTCTTTGCTCATTTAGCAGCCCTCACATCAACAAGGCGAACCGCCCGCAAAATACCGAAAGCAACATCATCAAAGCATTTCTCGTTCGTGCTGCAATGCGCGATCTTGACCATTGCGCATTTTCTGCCCTCATAGCCTTTTGGTAGATGCTCAAGAAACCAATTGCTGCCGTAGGTGTGACCTTTTACGGTTATCTTGTCGCCTCTCTTGAAGTCGCTCATTTCCTGTACTCCTCAGTTCACTAATAGCCAATTTCGGCCCTTTCCTTAGCCGAATTGTATAGCTTCAATTCGCTGCTGTATAGCGTTAATTCATAGCTTTCAACTCCCGTAGTTTCTGCCTGTATTCGGCCTTGATCGCCTTCAGGTCGTCGATGGTGGAGCGCTTAACCGACTGATCAGCCTCAAGCACTTCAACTTCTGCCAACCCTATGCGCTCAATCAGTCCGATTCTATAGTCAACGGCATTCCCTGAAAGGTAGCGGTTATCGTGCTTGCTCTGCGCGTGACAGTTGCGCTCATCGAATCTCAAGTGCGGCGCAGACCCGACGCTGCGATAGTGGCCAGCATCTACAGCGTTTCCAGTCCAATCAAGTGGGCGACCGCTCGAAATATCCGCATGGCCTGCGATCCTGTCACGCTCACGAATAAACGCATTGAAAGCCGTTTGCGCCTCTTTCATGTGCTGACCCTTGGTCTTGACCGCTTCTTTTGCTTTCGCATGCCGTGCGCGCTCCTGGGTGGCATCACGGGCCTTTTGCTTGGCTTGTTTGAGCCTTGCAATCACTACGGCGCAGTCAATTGAACACCAAGACACGAAAGGCCGATCAGGAACGAACAATTCTTTGCAGCTGGCGCACTTTTTTCTACGGATTGGCTTTGGCTTAAGACTCATCAGTAGGAAACCCCAGCCCAGAGCTTCCAGATTCTCACGTAAAAGTGATGGCCGTCGTAATAAACCGGACGACAGTAAAATAACGGCTCACCTGGCTTACTTCCCCAATCCTTGTCATATCCCGCACTCCAATCGCCAAATCGAATAGCCCACCAAATATGCTTTATCGCGCTCATTACTCAGACTCCCAACTATCAACGATTTCCTTTCTGGCCTTGTCGCTCCACACGACACCTTTCTCAGCTCCGAATGCATGTAGATATTCGATCACGTCACTCATCTGCGCAACGGTCATTTTCCGCGTACTGACTCCAAGCATTACGGCTCCACCATTCAGCCCGGCAGCAACTCGCGTTTCTTGCTTTGCTGCTGCGGTGATCAGGGACTTCCAATCCTGCGTGTCGAGCTTCTGCATGATTCCGTTAACGGGCCATTCAACCTGTTTCGATATGTCGGCCAACATTGCCCACATTTTCGCATTGCTCAGAATGCTGCGGCGGCTCTTCACTGGCCGAACGATTACCTCGACCGGATAACCGACTGACAGCGTCTTGGCCGCTTCGTATGCCTTGAGCATGGTGTCGCGTATCGTGTTTGGCCCTGGCGCGAACCAGTGCTGTGCTGGCGGATGGTCACTCATCGCCGCGCGCCTTTATTTCGCCAAGTTTGCTAATCCCAGGAATCATTTCTGCTCGCCGCCTAAGAACATCTGCCGACTCTCTTGGCTGGCCACAAAGATCATCCTGGCCGTTTCTGTATCCATGCATATACGCGACACGATCAGACTCCGGCGGCAGATCATCACGCCCGCGCATGTAACCCATTACCATCGTCCAATCCGCATCCGTAAACGACTCAGGCTTAGAGTATTTCATTCGTCTTGCTCCAGATCATCGCCCATAATCACTCGGTTGTTCTCGCAGATAGTCTGCGCAGCCTCAAAACCGCCAACAACAGATCCAATGAATTGACCGCTTCGGCTTGCACGGTATTGCGCGAACTGGCTATCCATGAACTTGGCCACCTTGTACGCGCCGCTGGTCATTAGCCATGCGCTTTGCCGATTCCAGTTCATTCGTCACCATTCCCGATCTGCTTAACCGAACCCAGAAGCTCCTGAATCGATTTAGGCGAGTGCGTTAGCTTCACCGAGCTATCCCCGCCAGCCTTCAGCACTTCGATGCATTTAGCTTGATCGCCAATCAGCACCGGAGGCGGCAACGCTCGCTGGAATCCGCCAATGCTGTTCTCGGCCTCGGTCATGCCAATCATGTGGCGCGGGTACTCACTGGAGACGCCGCCAGCGATAACGTGCGCACGATAGCGCCGCGCAAACTCCAACCCTTGAAACTTGTAGTCATCTTCGCTCGGCGTGTTGCACAGCTTGATCCAGCCGCCCATTTCCTCAAGTACCCGATGCACGACAGCATCATCGAAAACAACAGACTGATACGGGCCTACGCGGCGCACGGCTTTATCGACCATGCTCCAAGCCTGCATGCCCTGGTCAGCGCTTGTGCCGTCAACCAACCTAACGATATCGGCCGGCTTTGGCGGAAACTGGCCATTGTCAGGGCTTTGCACATGCGCATTCAGGCCTCGCCGCACCGACTCAATGTCGTAGCCCGCCAGAGCATCAAAAAACACGTCCACAAATCCGGCCGTGATCTGCTTGCTGTAAACGCTCATAACCTTGGCCAGCATGGCTGACAGTGCTTCGCGATCTTCATGGCGCATGGATAAATTCCCCTTCGATGATTATGTCACCAGTGTCAATTGGTTCTTGGTTGCCGCCTTGCTCTGCTGCCTGTCGCGAGGCCTCCCGCTCCCGGATCTGGCGAACCACATCCATGTTGGCGTCTTCAATCTGCTGCTGCTTGTTGACAGGTGCGGAACTGTATCCGCCACGCACTCCACGCTGAGCGTCCTGCTGCGCCTTTCTGATCCAGTTGCGCCAAGTAGCCGGCCAGTCGGCCTTGGTCTTTGCCTCTCCCCTGAAGTAATCAACGAACTTCTCCGTTTCGACTTTCAGGTCTGTCGCTGGCGCCGACTCTGCTGCCCATGATCTCATCTCACCTGTTAGCAAAAACGGATCTGGAAGCCGAGCCTTTCGCGTAGCCGGTTTTTTTTCGCCCGCTTCAGCGGGTAACGCTTTTGATCCTATGGTTTCTGGTTCTTGGTTAATGGTTAATGGTTTATGGTTAGCATTGCCTTCGCTATGCGTTCGCATTGCGTACGCTTCCTTTTCGGCTCTAACCCTATCCCAGCGGGCCTTTGCTGACTCACTGTTGCTTTTCGATTTAGCATGGAAAGCTTCGATTTCAATGTCACACCGCTTATGGATATAGCCATCAGTCGTGCGGATAAAGAAGTCTTTCAGTACGTTTTCGACTGCTCGCATCTCATCCGCACTGCGAGCGCTATGCGTTCGCATAAGATCAGCACGATCAAGCGTTAATGGCTTCTCAGACAGGTAATAAGTATCGATCAACTGCCGATAAGCGCCATGCTCAAGCATGCTTAGGTGCATTGTGTCCTTTCGGTAATCGCCAATGTTTTGGCTGTAGTAGTGCATGATCTACACCTTTAGAGATTTACTGTTCAATTCAAGCGCTCCTAATCCCCGTAACCGACGACCACTTTCGACCGCTCAAAATGTCATTGACCCGGGCAGTTTTGGCCTCAAACTTCTTGGCGATTTCATGCGGCGGAATCTCAGGGTAAGCCTTGTTCAGCGCGACAATGAGTCGAACGTCATCAGTCGATAGCCTTACGCAGCCTTCTGGCACGAATGGCTTGTAGGTGTCGCCCATATCGATAATCAGGCCGTTTACCGTGTTCTTGCCGACCTTGTGCTTGGCGCGAATCGCTGAAATCGCCATCTTGCCAATGTCGGCAATGACTGCTGCCTCCTTGGTTTTGTCTTTCATGCCGGCCATCACTCTTCGCTGATTTCTTTTGCTGCGCGGCGCATGCGCTTAGCTTCGGCTTCCAGCTCATTAGCGCGCTCACGAAGGGCCATCCGAACAGATTTTCTCCGGCCAATTGGAACGGCAAGCCCCCACTGATTTACTGCGGATTGAGTAACCCCAATTGCATTCGCCAATTCCTTTACGGTTCCGAAAGTTTCTATCATCTCTTTGGTATTCATGCCGCTCTCCTTGGTTGGTAAGTCAAATTTATATTGCTTGCAGATAAATAGCAATACAATGTTGACGCTGAAAGCTAATGAGTCTAGAGTTCGACTCATCAAGCGGAGAGGTGACGGCTGTGACCGGAAAGAAAAAGAAAGTATGCGGGATCGGTATTAACGACGCCGACTATCCAGTGCACATTTGCGCAATGATCGATGGTCGGTGCAAGATACTGTGGGTTTGCCCATTTTACCGGGCATGGGCTGGCATGCTGAAGCGCTGTTACTCTGCAAAGTGCCGCCCTAAGCACCCGACTTATGCCGGCTGCTCAGTGGCTACAGAGTGGCATTCGTTCTCTATCTTCAGAGCCTGGATGGTCGGGCAGAGCTGGGAAGGAAAGCACTTAGATAAAGATATTCTCCGCCCAGGAAACAGCGTTTACTCGCCGACTGTATGCGTTCTTGTTAGTAAGGATCTGAACACGTTTTTCACCGATGCGGGCGCCGCGCGCGGAAAATGGCCTATTGGCGTTAGCCTGGATAAAGCTACCGGGAGGTTTAGGGCTACTTGCAGTAACCCTGGCACTGGAAAGCAGGAGCACCTAGGAATGTTCGCGGCCCAAGAATCCGCACACGAAGCCTGGCGTGAGCGAAAGCATCAGCACGCATGCAAGTACGCCGACCAACAAACAGACCAGCGTATTGCTCAGGCATTGCGCTCAAGATACGCAATACTAACCGGAGAAACGAGATGAACGAAACAAACATGAGCCTTTGGGACTCAGTGCAAAAGACTGACCCGAGCGCCACTAAGCAGGCAACGGTAAGCGGTCAAAAGATCACCTCTATCAGCGGCCAACACATGATCCGCAAAGCTACCGAGGCATTTGGCCCGGTCGGCATTGGCTGGGGCTGGAAGGTCGTAGAAGAGCGCTTCGACAAGGGTGGCGATATTCGCAAGGACACTGGCGAGGTTATCGGATCAGAAGTTGGCCACACGGTGCGCATCTGCCTATGGTTTGAGCATAGCGGGAAGCGTGGCGAGGTCGAGCAGTACGGCTGCACGCCGTTCACTTACAAAAGCAAGTGGGGCGTGACGACCGATACAGAGGCTCCAAAGAAGTCTCTTACCGATGCCGTAAAGAAGGCGTTGGCCATGCTCGGCTTCAGCGCTGACATTTTCTTGGGACTGTTCGATGATGCTGATTATGTTCGTCAGCGCCAGGAAGAAGAGCAGATCGACAAGGCAGAAGACAAAGAGGCCGAAGCTGACCGCCAGCGAGCTGAGCGTCTTGAATGGCTCAAGATGGCCATCGCGGATATGGAAGCATCGCCAACCATGCACGCCCTGAAATCGCTACACACCAAGTTTGTTCGCGACTCTACGCGGCGCCAAGAGACTGCTTTCGTTACCCGACTGGCGCGCACATTTGAAGAAGTATCCGCAAAGCTGGAGCCTAAGCAATGAGCAGTCTGTATGATATTTCCGAAAGCCTTCGCGGCCTTGCCTCGATTGAAGTTGATGGCGAAGATATGGCCGTTGCGATCCGCGACACAATGCAAGCCGTGCAGGGCGAGTTTGACGAAAAGGCAAAGGCTGTCGCGTCAGTAATACTTAATATGGACTCGGACGCAGAGGCCGTACAGGTCGAGATTGACCGGCTAACAGCCCGCAAAAAATCCATTCAGAACCGCCAGGAAGGAATAAAAACCTACCTGCGCGACAATATGGAAGCGTGCGGAATCAGCAAGATTGCACACCCGCTCTTCACAATCACGCTTGCGAAGGGTCGCGAGGTCGTTGTTATTGATAATCCCGGCGCAATCCCTGACGAGCTTATGTATGTGAAAACAGAAATGCGCCCGGAAAAGGCAGAGATTCTGCGCCTACTCAAAGAAGGCAATGAAGTACCCGGCGCGCGAATTGAGCGAAGCCAATCATCTATCCGAATCAAGTAAGGGGACACAAATGTCAGTAGCAGAATTTGGCCGAATTGGCCGCGATGCAGAGCTGCGTCACACGGCGTCATGCGATGCGGTTTGCAGTATCCCTGTGGCTGTCGATTATGGCCGCAAAGGCCAAGACGGCAAGAAGCCATGCCAGTGGTATGACGTTACCTTGTGGGGCAAGCAGGCTGAGGCGCTGGCTCAATACCTGACCAAGGGTAAGCAGGTATTCTTTGTAGGATCTGATTTGCACGTTGAGACGTTCGCCAAGAATGACGGCACGCAAGGCGTGAAGCTGTCTTGCCGCTGCGCTGAAATCAAGTTCGCCAGTGATGGCCAGACGCAAGGGCAGCAGCAGGCGCCACGCCAGCCAGCACCAGCACCGAAGCCGCAACAGAGCCAGCAGGGAACATATGGGCCGGATAACTTCGATGACGACATACCCTTTGGCCCACTTCACTACCTAGCCTAACAACCACGCCCGCCCTAGCCGGCGGGCTACTACCACCGAGCAAATAATGAAAAAACTAACCGAGCCACAGGCTATTGATATTTATAGGCGCGCATCTATTGGCAGGACTGCCCTGCTAAACGCCAGAAAGATGTCTAGCAGTGTTTTATCGATAAAAATGGGCCTATGTAAAACGACCATTAATCGAATCGGAAATCGCGAGCGAGGGATGAAGCGGCCATTCCTTAGCCGATCTATGGATGATGCAGAGCTGATCCGCGCATGGATAGATGAGCGCAACGAACATTTGGCGCTGGCAGCGCTGCACACGTCGTCGGTTATTGCGGCTGATTTTGGAGTGCACAAACGGACGGTCGATTCGATATACCTTGGGGAAAACCGTCCGTTTATGCGGCGAGGATAGTTGGTCACTTAGTCATCGCATTGACCCGCTTCCAGCGATCAGCGCTGCGCAAACTGCCTAGACCGAGCATCCCGAATACAAGCTCAAACAGAACGCCGTCAAGCGTAGGCAATGGCGGCGCATCAATGCCTGACACTGTAAGCACCCAAGGCAGTAGAGGGCGTATCAGGAACTCATAACCCAAGCCGGCTACGCACATATAGCCGGCGAGCGGTCTCCAGCCAGCAGCAAAACCGTTCTGACTGGCGGCCTCAACCTTGTTAATCTCGGTCTGAGCAAGATTGATTTGAAGCTGCGCGTCCAGCTCTTTAAATGCGCCGTCCTGCTGCAGCTTCATTAGGTCTAGCTGCGCTCTAGCGCGAGCCTCAGGATCTGGAATAAGACGATCTAGAAGGCCAGATATTGTTGGGAGTAGCGCGGTTGCGGCTGCTAGCAGGCTCATGCTTCACCCCTCGAAATCTCAACGCCATCCAACACCGGAAGCGGATCATGTTGGCAGACAATCTCAGCCGGCCATCGATAACCAGTCACACGCGAGCGCGGGAAGGATTTCACGTTGACCGCATCGCCCTGGTTGCCGCCGAGCACCAAAAGGTTGCCGTCCTTGTCTTGGCCAACGCAGAAGCCAACATGGCCACCACCATCGCGGGAGAATACGACTATGCAGCCTGGTGTCGGATCAGTTAGCAGCACGCCCCACTCAAGGTACGACTTCGCCGACTCGAAGCGGCTGGAGCGAATACCGGAGCGCTCAAGCATTGCGCCAACATACGCAGAACACCAAGGAGTGGAATCGTCCTTGATGCCGCCGCGCTTAATGTCTTTCCAGAACTGGACGATTACCGGATTGCTTGCAGCGCCTACGGTTTCCCGCAGTCCGATGTGTTTTTTTGCTTCATCTATCCAGCGCATAAGCAATCCTCGTGCCAAGAAATCGCATTATAAATCAAATTTAGTTGTGGCGCATGTATAGGTCTGCGTATATAGTTCAACAACTGAAGCAATCAACGACAACGGAGTGAGTGAAATGAGCAACGAAGAAATCCGCGAAAAGATATTGGCCGAAGCGATGGCTGATCTGAAAACTCGGGCTGGCGAAGTAATCACAGACATTATGTCAGGCCTGTATGGCGACTACCTGCCGCATGTCGTAAGCGATACGGATAGCAATATTTCATCGCGAGTCGAAGGCTGTCTGCGCAACATCATGGCCGGCTATATCGAGCGGCATAGCGATAACCTGTCCTGGGTAGATGACACCTACGGGAATCGCCACCTGATCAATGTTGGCAGCTACAACCTAATCCTTAAGCCGCTTTGCGACCTGATGGGCGATACAATCCAGTCGAACCGAATAAAACAGCTTGAGGATGAAGTCGAATCGCTGCGCAGCCAGCTCAAAGACGCATATCGTCGCTAATCGGAGCAATCCACATGACATCCATGAAAGACGCCCAGCGCGCCTACGACAACCGATCACCAGACGATGTGCTAGATCCACTTGATTGCCCGCAAGTAGCAAGCTGGATCGACAGCTATTGCGATGCACTGCTAGGCCAGCGCGACGTTAAGCTGGGTAGCGTAGTAATCGTAAGCGTTGCAGACTTTGCGGAGCGTATAGCCACAAGCGCAATTGCATACCGTGAGTCTGGCCTTGACGAGGGCAATCTAGGCCGGCTAATCCTATCGGCTCTGGATTTCGAGCCAAGCCATGCTCACGGCTACGCTGTTGGAATATTCGCAGGCAATAACGATCACTGCCGGGATATCGCGAAAGAGATGCTAGAGCCGTTCGCCAAGCAAATTCTTGAGCAGATAATCGAAGAAAACCGCGAGGATTGCAGTTATGACTAAACTACAAATCTGGTGGCACAGCAAGAATGCCGCCAAAAATAGCAATTGGATGATGCTAGCTCTGGCGTCCTGCATAATCGCCAGCGGATTTGTCGAGTCTGGCATGTGGTGGCCGGTGCTGGTTGGTATCGTGCCTGGTATTGGTATTCTGTATTTGGAGTGTTCGAAATGAGTGATCTAGGCAAATGCTTGTCTCCGCTAGGCCGAATCGTTAGCGCGGCTTGTGACCGTGATTTGTCGGCAGATGACCGGGAGCTTCAAGTTAAATATGCGCACACCGATCTTTATAAAGAGATTCGGAATATGGGGTCTGTTAATGCTGAGTTGCTTGAGGCGCTTTCTGGAATGATTGATATTTACGGTGTCCGCGAACAGCATATGGATCGTGAGCCATTCGCATCATTGACCGAGGTTGAATGCTGTAACCGTGCCCGCGCCGCAATAGCCAAGGCTATGGGTGTCGTATGACCCTCGACCAACTCCGCGCCATGCACGCCGAAATGCTGGCCGCGAACAAGGCTTACAAGAAGGCAGAGCCTGACGTTGTGCATATTGCTCATGCAGAGCTTAAGGCGAAACGGTTCGCGTTTAACCGTGCGGCTGGAGAGTATGTTGCGGGATTATTGGAGGATTCTAAATGACTAATGGTCTGGTTATGACGGTAGCGGATGAATTGCTAGCCGAGATTGAAGCGCTGGCAGTTGGCGTAAAAGGTTGGAATATGACGCACGCATTCCAAGAGCCGGAAGAGGGGTTTCTGCCTGAGGACTGGGAGTGGCATGTAGGGCAAATTGACGAAGACGACAACCGTTATCCTCTACTTAATGTAAACGCGCACCAATACGACAGCAGTGATTCTGAAAAGCTGGCACGGTACT
>C687J26845_10000219_pt1 | contig 38514 bp, 39 predicted proteins | sample RifCSPlowO2_12_FD_26845 | JGI IMG/M metagenome (IMG submission 26845)
GTGAGCAGGCGACAATGATGCCGACCTCGCCGTTGCTCATCTCGACTATCTCACCGGGCGGATAGATGCCAATCCGGCGCACAAACAGGCCGACCAGTTCGGCATCAAAATGGCTGCCGCGGGCCTCGAATAAAATCCGCAACGCTTCCAAGCTTGACTTGCCCTTGCTGTAGACCCGGTCGCTGTTGATCGCATCGTAGGCATCCACCACCGCGACAATCTTGGCAAAGTACGGAATCCGTGGCGCATCCAGCCCGCGCGGATAACCGCGACCGTCCAAGCGTTCATGGTGCGAGTAAGCCACGTCGACTGCGGCGGCCGTCACCTGCTGATTACTCATCAACAGCTTGCGCCCTTCACTGGCGTGGCTCTGCATGATGCGCAACTCATCGGGTGTCAGCCCACCGGGCTTATTTAAAATCTCGTTGGGCACCTTGATTTTGCCGACATCGTGGAGCATTCCGCACATGCCCTGGTGCTCCAGTTCGCCCTGACGCAGGTGCAACTCACGGCCTAGGGCGATGGCAAAAATCGCTACCCGCAGGCAGTGCTCGCCGGTGTATGCATCGCTGTGCTTGATGCGCGCCAGCCAGAGCATGGCGCCGGGATTGCGCAGCATGCTTTCGACGCACTCTTTAACCACCACCTTGACCTGCACCACATCCAACTCGTGCCCCAGGCGTACCGCCTCGAGAATGCGCAGCGACTGTTCCCGGGCCGAATGAAAGGCCGGTTCCGCCTGCTGCATCTCGCGGCTGAACTCAACCTTGGCGATTTGCGGCTGCAACTGCTCGGCCGCCAGGCTGACCAAGTTGTCTTCAAGCTGCTGCTTGACCCCGAACGAGCGCCGCGCATCGACCCAGACAAACTGACAGACCTCACCGAGCAAGAGAATTTCCTGCTGCTGGCGAATACGAAAGCCCTGAAACAGGAAGGCGGTTTCGCTCCACGGACGATCCAACTCGACCACATACATGCCGATGCTCAACTGCTCGACTGTCACTTTGATACGGTCGTGGGCTTCAGCCATGGCAACACTCGGCGGGCAAGATAAAAAGGGCAGTTGCCGCAGAAACTATAGGGCACCGGCGCACGGCGTCCCTTGTCCCAAGGCAGAATAATGACGGTAAATTCCGGGCAGTACTTGTGGACTTTAGTCCATAAAAAAACCGCCGAGCCAAAGACCGGGCGGTTATTCAAGCAGATGCCTCTAGTTGCAGTTAAGCCACGCTTATTGCAGCCACTCCTGCACCCGCTGCGGATGCGCTTGCACCCATGTTTGCGCGGCGGCAGCCGGTTTGGCGCCTTCTTCGATGGCCAGCATGACCTCGCCGATTTCGCTTGGGGTCCAGGAGAATTTTTTCAGGAACGCATAGACCGGTGGCGCTTTGGCCTGCAACCCTGGGTTAGCAATATTGTCGACGTGCTCGGCGGCGCCATAGACGTTTTTCGGGTCCTCAAGAAAACGTAACTGCCACTTGGCGAACATCCAGTGTGGAATCCAGCCCGTCACCACCACCGGCTTATTGGCCTTGATGGCCCGAGCCAGCTCGGCGGTCATGGCACTGCCCGAACTGGCGAGCAATTTGTAATCCAGGCCATAGGTTTTGATCGCCTCGTCGGTTTTGCGCATCACCCCGGACCCCGCATCAATACCGACAATCCGTCCGGCAAACGCATCCTTCTCGGCTTGCAGATCGGCAATACTTTTCGCCGTGACGTACTGGGGCACGATCAAGCCAATTTTCGCATCCTTGAAGTTGGCGCCGAGGTTCTCCACCTGATCTTTCAGCTTGTCGTAGTAGGCGCCGTGGGTTTCCGGCAACCAGGCCGACAACATAGCGTCCAACTGCCCCTTGGCCACGCCCTGCCACATGATGCCGGTGGCGACTGGCAAGAGTTCAACCTCATAACCGAGCCGCTGTTTGATCACCTCGGCGGCCACATGGGTGGTTGCCACACTGTCGGCCCAGCCATCCACATAGCCAATTTTCACCGACGGTTTGTCCGCCGCACTGGCCAAGCCTGCTCCCAGCGTCAACAGCACGCCGACACCAACACCTAATAATCTTGCTACTTTCATTTTCGCCACTCCGAAAGGCTTGCCCGACCTGGCCGGGCAAGTGCAATGCTGTTTCTGGTTTGGGGACGCGCCGTCACGTCCCGCAGTAGACGCGGGCCGCGCGCCAGCAGGGCCGCCGCTCGATACTCGACTGCTGCCGGCCCGGCAAGCGCTCTGAGAGCGACCCGTGCAACAGTCAGAAACGACAACCCGGGCTTAAAACTTCACCACGCCTGGGTTGCGCCCGGGTCCCACAGTTGCCCGGCGAGGTTTTTCTTCGCCTCGCCACGCTTGCGAGCCGCAAGCCTCCTATCGGTGCAGCGAATCCGCTAAGATGCGCGCCTTTGCTCTCAGACGCGCGCCCAACCATGCCGGTATCCTCCCGTTTCGCCCTGCCCTACCTGTTTGCCAGTCTGCTGGCGTTAGTTGCCCTTGGCGGCCTTTGGTACGCCATCGGGCAACCCGTAACACTCGCCGATGCGGCGACGCCTACACATAAATTGCAGTGCGTCTCCTACAGCCCCTTCGGTAAAGACCAGTCGCCGTTTGACCAGCCCTTTGTGCTGCGTAACGAGCAAATGGATAGCGATCTAGCCCTATTGGCCAGCCGTTTTAAGTGCGTGCGCACCTACTCGATGACCGGCCTTGAGGCGATGCCTGAGCTGGCCCGCAAACACGGTCTGAAACTGATGCTCGGCGCCTGGGTGAGTAGCAATCCGCGCGATACCGAGATCGAAATCCAGGCGTTAATCCAGGCCGCCAACGCCAATCCCGACGTGGTTGACGCGCTGATCGTCGGCAACGAGGCGCTGCTGCGCAAAGAAGTCACCGGCGACCAACTGGTCAAACTGATTGCCCAGGTTAAAGCCCAGGTTAAGCAGCCAGTTACCTATGCCGATGTCTGGGAGTTTTGGCTGCAACATCCGCAGGTAGCGCCCGCGGTGGATTTTTTGACCATTCACCTGCTGCCGTATTGGGAAGATGACCCCGCCGGGATCGATCAGGCCCTGGCCCATGTGGGCGAAATCCGCCAGAGCTTTGGCAACCGCTTCGCCCCGAAAGACATTCTGATCGGCGAAACCGGCTGGCCGAGCGAAGGCCGCCAGCGTGAAACCGCCCTGCCGAGCCGTGTCAACGAAGCCAAGTTCATTCGCGGCTTCGTGCATATGGCTGAGCAAAATGGCTGGCGCTACAACCTGATCGAAGCCTTCGATCAGCCTTGGAAGCGCAGCAGCGAAGGCGCAGTCGGCGGTTACTGGGGCTTGTTTGACGCCGACCGGCAAGAGAAAGGCGTACTCGCAGGACCAGTCTCCAACTTGCCGCACTGGCCATTGTGGCTGGCGTTGAGCACCAGCATATTGGCCCTGACATTGATTCTGGCTGGCCGCCCGGCCTCGACCCGCGCCGCCTTATTGCTGCCGGCAGTGGCTGCCCTAGGCGCCGGCTGCATCGGCTTGTGGGCCGAACTGGCGCTGGTAACCAGCCGCTACCTGGCCGAATGGCTGTGGGCGGCGGCGCTGATCGCCTTGAACCTGCTGGTACTGGCCCACGCGGCGCTGAGCCTGTCGGCCCGCACTGGGCGCCGCGCTCAGCTGTACACCTGGCTGCAAGCACGGGCCGGCTGGTGGCTGGCAGCGGCAGGTTTTGCCGGCGCGGTGATGATGCTGGCGCTGGTCTTCGATGCCCGCTATCGCAGCTTCCCCAGCGCGGCGCTGCTGCTGCCGGCGCTGTTTTACCTGTGCCGCCCGGTCGCCGGGCCACGCCGCGAGATCGCCTTGCTGGCGGCCTTGATCGGCGCCGGCATAGTGCCGCAGCTGTATGAAGAAACCCTCGGCAACTGGCAAGCCATCGGCTGGGCCGCCGTCAGCCTGCTACTGCTCGGCGCGCTGTGGCGCAGCCTGCGACTGCCACGCCACTAACCAAACCGGCCGCACAAAAAAAGGGATGACCAGGGTCATCCCTTTTTGCTATCTGGCCGTTCAGACGGTGTGAAAACTACTGCGCTCGGTTATCCGGCGTCTGAGTTAGGCCTTGGCGTTTAAATCGTCAAACGTGGCGCCCGGATCAGTCGCAACGCGGCAATCACCAAGGCAAACACGGCGAAACTGGCGGTGTAGAGCGCCAAGGCCGGCAGGGCCAAAAACAAGCCAATAGCCGCCAGAGCCTTGCCAACTCGACCAGGGGCGATAAACCCCAGCACTGCGCTCAGCAATGCCGCCCAGGCCAACAGCCGCCAATGAATCATCAGCCCCAGGCCGCTGCGCAGCTGACACTCCCAGCGGTCGGCGGCCTCTGCGCAAACGCCCACCCACTGACCATCTTCCATAAAGGCAAAGCGCAAGCCGTAACAGGCCGCCAGCCAAAGTGACAACAGCAACAAGAAGAACAGTGGCAAACGGCGTGACATATGACTCTCCAGTAGGCAAAAACGCCGGCCAGCATAACCGCCAACCGTGCCGATGCAAGTAAATGCACCCGTAAAGCCCGCAGGCCGCGCAAGGTGGCGCTTCCGCGGCGAAAATATACCCGGCTTGAGGCCCGCTTTGTGCTTGTGCCGGCAATAGGCGATGTGATTAGTTAGCCACCCCAACCTCTCATGAGACTGCCCCATGCTCCGGCTTCTAAGCCTTGCCGCGCTGCTCGCGGGCCTGCCCCTGACTTTGTCAGTGCAGGCCGCCAGCATCGATGCCGCCAGTTACGGTTACCCGATCACCAATGCCTTCGAGGCAACTATTGGCGGCACTCCACCGGAGTTACGCCCCGCGGTTGCCAACGATGAGGATATCGATCAGGCCGACTACCGCCTCAACCTGGAAGCGGTGCGGGCCGAAACAATGCCCGACATCTTCTGGAACGGTGAAACCCTGCCTTATCGCCTGGCTCAACAAGATGGCCCGGCACCGCTGATCTTCATCATTGCCGGTACCGGCGCGCAGTACTCCAGCGGCAAACCGGAGTTTCTCAAAAAACTGTTCTACGCCGCCGGCTACCATGTGGTGCAACTGTCCTCACCGACCAGCTATGACTTCATTACCGCGGCCTCCCGGCGTGCCACGCCGGGTATTTCCAGTGATGACGCACAAGACCTGTACCGGGTGATGGAAGCCATCAAGGCCGAACACAGCGAACTGCAAGTCACCAGTTACAACCTGACTGGCTATAGCCTGGGCGCGCTGAATGCCGCCTTTGTCAGCCAGATCGACGACAGCAAGCACAGCTTCAACTTCAAGCGCGTGCTGATGCTCAACCCACCCGTGGACCTGCTGACCTCGGTTGGCAACCTGGATCGCTTGTCGAGGGTTGAGCTGGACCTGAACGGTAAGCCACCGTCATTCGACATGCTGTTTGAACGGCTCGCCCATTACTTCAAGGAAAAAGGCCGGATCGAAGTGGATGAAGCGCTGATCTTCGACCTGCAAAACTCCAAGGAGCGCCTCAGCACTCCGGCGATGGCCTCCCTGGTCGGCAGCGCATTTCGCTTCTCGGTCGCCGACATCGTCTACACCTCGGACCTGATCAATAAACGCGGCCTGATTACCCCGGTGGGCATGGAGATCGATTACAGCACCGAGTTGGTGCCTTTCTTCAAGAAAGCCGCCGCCTGTAATTTCCGCTGCTATGCCGAGCAACATCTACTGCCGCTCTGGCAACAGCACAATATCGGCGGCACGCTGGCGCAACTGGATAAACAAGTCAGTCTCTATGCGCTGGAAAACTATCTAAAAACCAGCCCAAAAATCTCGGTAATGACCAATGCCGACGACCTGATCCTCGGCCCTGGCGACCTTAGCTTTTTGCGCCGGACTTTCGGTGAGCGGCTGACCATCTACCCACTGGGCGGCCATTGCGGCAACCTCGATTACCGCGTCAATACCGACGCCATGCTGGAGTTTTTCCGTGGCTAAGCATCTCTTCCTGACCGCCCTGTTGCTGGGCAGCAGCTTGGCTAACGCCGCCCAATCCAGCCCAGCCACAAACAACCAAACCGACGCCGATGAAGGCTTTACCGCGCCCCTGCAGAGCCTGACGTTTATTCCGGGGTTAGATAACTTTGTCGCCGCCTCGAACTCGGCCATGGACGTCTATGACCCGCTGGAAACCTGGAACCGGGGGGTTTACCAATTTAACTACCGCCTCGATCAGTGGGTCATGCTGCCCGCCGTGCGCGGCTATACCTACGTCACACCGAAGTTCGCGCGCACCGGGGTGAGTAACTTCTTCAGCAACCTGGGTGACCTGCCCAGCCTGGGCAACAGCCTGCTGCAACTTAAGGGTGAGCGCGCCATGCGCACCACCGCCCGGCTGCTGTTCAACACCATCTTGGGAGTTGCCGGCATCTGGGACCCCGCCACCGCCATGGGCCTGCCAAAAGAGCGCGAAGACTTCGGCCAAACCCTCGGTTACTACGGCGTGCCGGCCGGCGCCTATCTGGTACTGCCGGTGTATGGCCCCTCGAACCTGCGCGACACCAGCGGCTTGGTGGTCGACACCCTTGGCGAACAAAGCGCGAATTTTCTCAATGTCGCCGAAGAGAGCAAAAGGCATTTTGAAATCAGCCTGCTGCGCGCCATTGATACGCGCTACACCACCCCCTACCGGTATGGCCAGCTAAACACCCCGTTTGAATACTCACGGGTGCGCTACCTCTACACCGAAGTGCGCAAGCTACAGATCGCCGAGTAACGGTCGGTAATAAAAATGCCAGCCTGATCTGATCAGGCTGGCATTTTTTTATCCAAAATCCGCTGTATTCAACTCGCTCGCGGCTACTCGCTGACCACCAGCGGTGCGGGAGCCAGGCTTTCGAGACCGAGAAAACTCATCAGCGCCGTTTTTTGTGCCATTGCATCCTGATAACCCAACTCGATCAGCTCGCTGCAATAACCCGACTCAAACAACAAATAGCTCAGCACCCCGGCGCCGCTGGCCTTGGTCGCCCCCGGCCCGCGCAAAAATAGCCGCAGCGACTTGGGCAACTCATGCCGGTGCCGCGCCGCGATTTGATCCAGCGGCTGACTCGGCGCAATCACCAACACCTCAACGGGCTTCAAGCCCAGCCCACGCGGATGCAAACCCGAAGGCACCAAGCGACTCATATGGTTGAGCCGTTCCAGCAACTCGATGTCGCCTTCCAGGCTGTCAATAAAGGTGCTGTTCAGCATATGCCCGCTGATTTGCGCCAAACTCGGTGAGCGTGTGCTTTTGCTGCGCACCACCTCCGGCTGTGGTGCGCCGGCCACCGGATTACCGCTCACGCCGACCACCAGCACCCGGGTGGCGCCCAAATGCAGCACCGGGCTGATGGGGGCCAACTGGCGCACCGCGCCGTCACCAAAATATTCACGATTGACTTTAACCGGTGGAAAAATCAACGGAATGGCCGTACTGGCCATTAAATGCTCGAGATTCAAGCGCGTCGGCACCCCGACCCGGCGGTGGCGAAACCAGGGATCTATGGTGGCGCGGCCCTGGTAAAAACTCACCGACTGACCGCTGTCATAGCCAAACGCCGAGACGGCCACCGCCCGTAGTTTGCGCCGGGCCACGGCGGCATGAATACCGGTAAAGTCCAGCTCGCGACCCAACAACTCACGCAGCGGTGAATTATCCAACAGCGCCGCCGGAGCATCGCCACCCAGACCAAACAGGCTGTGGCCGATAAACCGCCCCGCCTGGCGCAACACGCCTGGCCAGTCTGTGCGGTACACCTGATGACAATGAAAACCTTGCCAAACGGCGGTTAAACGCCGCACGGCTTCGCTAAAATGCAAAGCCCCGCAGGCCAAACCCACCGCATTGATGGCCCCGGCCGAGGTCCCCACTATCACCGGAAAGGGGTTGCTGGCCGGATCGGGCAGCAAGTCGGCAATCGCTGACAGCACCCCCACCTGGTAGGCCGCCCGCGCGCCACCACCGGAAAGAATCAAACCGGTGACCGGTGCATTAGGGTTAACGGCTTGATTCATGAATCACTCTCAGGAGTTTTTGGATCAGTATAGAAGCCGCCCATCGCCGCGCGCCTGGATAACTTCGGCGCGGCCGCGACGGCCGTTGCCTCTATCCACGAGCTTTCTTATAGAGCTTCGGTTCGCCAAGCGGGCGGGTCTTAAAGCGGCGATGGGCCCACAGGTACTGCTCAGGGCAAGCACTCACGGCTTGCTCTATCCATTGATTAATCCGCAGGCAATCAGCCTCTTCACTGGCCCCGGGAAAATCCTGCAAGGGCGGATGAATCACCAGTTTGTAACCAGACCCATCGGCCAGACGCTGCTGGGTAAAGGGCACCACCCGGGCTTTGCCGAGGCGGGCAAATTTGCTGGTGGCGGTAACCGTGGCGGCATTCACCCCAAACAGCGGCAAGAAGATGCTTTGCTTGCGGCCATAGTCTTGGTCTGGTGCATACCAAATCGCCCGGCCGGCCCGCAGCACCTTCAACATCGAGCGCACGTCTTCACGCTCAATGGCCGTGGCATCCAGGTTGTGCCGCTCCCGACCGCTGCGCTGCACGAAGTCGAACAGCGGATTCTTATGCTGGCGGTACATGCCATCAATAGTGTGCAACTGGCCCAACAAATTGGCGCCAATCTCCAGCGTGGTGAAGTGCAGCGCCATTAAAATCACCCCCTGCCCCTCGGCGGCGGCCTGCTGCAAATGCTCCAAGCCCTCAACAGTACCAAGCCTGCGCAAGCGCGGCTTGTACCACCACCAACTCATGGCCATCTCAAAGAAAGCGATGCCCATCGAGGCGAAGTTCTCCCGCACCAGGTGCTGCTGCTCCTGCTTGGATAATTGCGGGAAACACAACTGCAGGTTGCGCTCAACCACCTGCCGGCGCGACCGCGCAAAGCGATACATCAGCGCCCCCAACAACCGACCCAGCGCCAACAGCCAGGCATAAGGCAATTGCACCAACAACCATAACAACGCCAAGCCCAGCCATAACGGCCAAAAACGTGGATGCAGCAAAGTTCGACTAAAACGAGAGCGTTCCATGAAAAAATCCAAGCCCACCACAAAGTCGCGCATTCTACCTCGGCTTGCGGCTTGCCGACGTTATCGCTATAAGTCCTCGCCTATTTAGTTAGACTAGTTAGCAGCCCTTCAGCCTTTCTGTGCAGACCATGAGCCAAGCCGACCTTCTCGATCAAGACCCCGTATTTCAGCTCAAAGGCAGCATGCTGGCCATTACCGTGCTGGAGTTGACCCACAACGACCTCGACCGTCTCGACCGGCAATTAACCACCAAGGTCAGCCAGGCGCCGAACTTCTTCAGTAATACACCGCTGGTGCTCGCGCTCGACAAGCTGCCCGACGGCGAAGGCGGCCTCGATCTGACCGAGTTGATGACCATCTGTCGCCAACATGGCCTGAGCACCCTGGCCATTCGCGCCAGCCGCGCCGAAGACATCGCCGCCGCCCAAGCCATCGCCCTGCCTGTGCTGCCCCCCTCCGGCGCCCGCGAACGACCAATTGAGCTGGCCGGCGCCAAAGAACCCGAGAAGCCGCCAGAGCCGCAATTGCAGCCGAGCAAAATCATCACCACGCCGATTCGCGGTGGCCAGCAGGTGTATGCCCAGGGTGGCGATCTGATTGTGCTGGCCCCCGTCAGTGCCGGCGCCGAACTGCTGGCCGACGGCAATATCCATGTGTATGGCCCGATGCGCGGCCGCGCCTTGGCCGGCATCAAAGGCGATCGCAGCGCGCGGATCTTCTGCCAGCAACTTGGCGCCGAATTATTGTCGATCGCCGGCCAATATAAGGTGGCCGAAGACCTACGCCGCGACCCCCTCTGGGGTGAGGCGGTACAGGTCAGCCTGTCGGGTGACGTGTTGAACATCACCCGCCTTTGACGGATACTGCGGCCAATTTTTAGAGCCGCATAAAGAGCGTCACTCGAGGCGTTTTTAAGCGGCTTTCCAGGGACACACGGCAACCACCAAGCCATATTTTGGCTGGCAAAGTTACCGTTCAATCGACATTTGGGGTGAAGCACCTTGGCCAAGATCATCGTAGTTACATCCGGCAAGGGTGGCGTGGGCAAAACCACCACCAGCGCCGCCATCGGTACCGGTTTGGCCCTGCGCGGGCACAAAACCGTCATCGTCGACTTCGACGTCGGCCTGCGTAACCTCGACCTGATCATGGGTTGCGAGCGCCGCGTGGTGTATGACTTCGTCAACGTTATCAACGGCGAAGCCACACTGACCCAAGCGCTGATCAAAGATAAGCGCCTGGAAAACCTCTTTGTGCTGGCCGCCAGCCAGACCCGCGACAAAGACGCGCTGACCAAAGAAGGCGTTGGCAAGGTCATCGACGAACTGTCGAAAAATTTCGAATTCGTCATTTGCGACTCGCCAGCCGGCATCGAAACGGGCGCTCACCTGGCCATGTACTTCGCCGACGAGGCGATTGTGGTGACCAACCCTGAAGTCTCCTCGGTACGCGACTCGGACCGCATGCTTGGCCTGCTGGCGAGCAAATCGCGGCGTGCCGAACAAGGCGACACCCCGATCAAAGAACACCTGCTGCTGACCCGCTACAACCCTGAGCGCGTAGTCAAAGGCGAAATGCTCGGCGTCGAAGACGTTGAGGAAATCCTCGCCATTCGTCTGCTCGGCGTAATCCCGGAGTCGCAAGCCGTACTCAAAGCCTCCAACCAAGGCGTACCGGTGATTCTCGACGATCAAAGCGACGCGGGTCAGGCCTACGGCGATGCCGTCGACCGCCTGCTCGGCAAGGAAGTCACCCATCGCTTCGTCGATGTGCAAAAGAAAGGACTCATGCAACGCTTGTTTGGAGCTCGTGAATGAATATTTTTGACTTCTTTCGCGAGCGCAAGCCGAAGGAAACCACCGCCTCGCTGGCCAAAGAGCGCTTGTCGATCATCGTTGCCCACGAGCGTGGCCAGCGCAGCCAGCCAGACTATCTGCCAGCCCTGCAAAAAGAGCTGGTTGAGGTGATCCGCAAATACGTCAACATCGATCAGGATCAGGTTCAGGTCGCCCTGGAAAACCAAGGCAGCTGCTCGATTCTCGAGCTGAACATCACCCTGCCGGATCGTTAATTACGCAAAATGTTATATGACGGCGGCTTAGGCCGCCGTTGGCATTTCTGCGCTAGCGGCGTTTAACCGCGGCGCAACTCCACCGCTAAATGCGCGCTAAACCTTGAGACTATTCGATGCCGTTGTCCCAGATTGAAATCCTCCACCAGGACGCCGCCCTGCTGGTCATCAACAAACCAACCTTATTGCTCTCGGTGCCTGGTCGCGCCGATGACAATAAAGATTGCCTGGTGACTCGCCTGCAGGAAAACGGCTACCCCGAGGCACGCATCGTTCATCGGCTGGACTGGGAAACCTCAGGCGTCATAGTCCTGGCCCGCGACCCCGACAGCCATCGCGAACTGTCGCGCCAATTCCACGACCGCGAGACCGAAAAGGCCTACACCGCCCTGTGCTGGGGCGAGCCCGCACAAGACAGCGGCAGCATCGACCTGCCCCTGCGTTACGACCCGCCGACCAAACCACGGCACGTAGTCGATCATGAATTCGGCAAACACGCCCTGACCCACTGGCAAGTGCTGGAGCGCTGCGGCCATTACAGCCGCATCGAACTCACCCCGATCACCGGCCGCTCGCACCAACTGCGCGTGCACATGCTCTCCATCGGTCATCCGCTGCTCGGCGACGGCCTGTACGCCCACCCCGAAGCCCTGGCCGCCTACCCACGCCTGTGCCTGCACGCACGCATGCTCAGCCTGACCCACCCGCAAAGCGGCGAAGCAATGCGCTTCGAGTGTGCGGCGCCGTTTTAACCCGCAACAATCAGCAGTCAAAACTTCAGCAGTGGCTCAGCTGCGCAAGCCGATGCGTTAAACTCCGAGCATTACCGCCCGGAGCCTCGTATGCGCGATGAGTTGAACCAAGGCCTGATTGATTTTCTCAAGGCCTCACCGACCCCCTTTCATGCCACCACCAGTCTCGCTCAACGCCTGGAAGGTGCGGGTTATGTGCGCCTGGACGAGCGCCAGAGCTGGACCGTTGAGGCCGGCGGCCGTTACTACGTGACCCGTAACGACTCCTCGATTATTGCCATTCAACTCGGCCTGCATTCCCCCCTTGAAGCCGGCCTGCGCCTGGTGGGCGCGCATACCGACAGTCCGTGCCTGCGGGTTAAACCCAACCCTGAGCTGCAGAATCAGGGCTTCTGGCAGCTGGGTGTCGAGGTGTATGGCGGTGCGTTGCTGGCGCCCTGGTTCGACCGCGACCTGTCGCTGGCCGGGCGAGTGACCTTTCGCCGTGACGGCAAAGTGGAAAGCCAGCTGATTGATTTTCGCAAGGCCATCGCCATCATTCCCAACCTGGCCATCCACCTCAACCGCGAGGCCAATCAGGGCTGGGCAATCAATCAGCAAACCGAGCTGCCACCGATTCTGGCGCAGATTGCCGGCGATGACGGCGCCGATTTTCGCGCCCTGCTGGCCGAGCAACTGAGCCTTGAGCACGACCTCAACGCCGATGCGGTGCTGGATTACGAACTGAGTTTTTACGACACCCAGGCTGCCTCCGTGATCGGCCTGAACGACGACTTTATTGCCGGCGCCCGCCTGGACAACCTGCTGTCCTGCTTTGCCGGTTTGCAGGCGCTGCTGCATGCCGACAGCCAGCAAAGCTGCGTGCTGGTCTGTACCGATCACGAAGAAGTCGGCTCCAGCTCTGCCTGTGGCGCCGACGGCCCGATGCTCGAGCAGGTGCTACAACGGCTGTTGCCGGCCGGCGATGGTTTTGCCCGCTGCCTACAAAAATCCCTGCTGGTCTCCGCCGATAACGCCCATGCGGTGCACCCCAACTACGCCGACAAACACGACGCCAACCACGGCCCCAAGCTGAATGCCGGCCCGGTGATCAAGATCAACAGCAACCAGCGTTACGCCACCAACAGCGAAACCGCCGGATTCTTCCGCCATCTGTGCCTGGAAAACGAGGTGCCGGTACAGAGCTTCGTCACCCGTAGCGACATGGGCTGCGGCTCGACCATCGGCCCGATCACCGCCAGCCGTCTGGGCGTGCCCACCGTCGATATCGGCCTGCCGACCTTCGCCATGCACTCGATTCGCGAACTGGCCGGCAGCCATGACCTGGCCCACTTGGTCAAAGTACTCAGCGCCTTTTATGCCAGCCCCGAACTGCCCTGATGACTAAAGCCGCGATGATCAAGGGCAGTTGCCTGTGCGGGGCTATTGGCTATGAACTCGACAACCTCGATATGCCGATCGCCCACTGTCACTGCCTGACCTGTCAAAAGGCCCATGCCGCGGCTTTTGCCAGCACCGCCGGGGTGCTGCGTGAGCATTTTCGCTGGACGCACGGCGAAGAGAGACTCGCCAAATTTGAGTCCTCACCCGGCAAGTTCCGCTATTTCTGCTCAGGGTGCGGCTCGCACTTGATCGCCGAACGCCCCAGCCAAGGTCATGTGATAGTGCGCATCGCCACCCTCGATGACGATCCGCAGGCCAGGCCCGCCGAACATATCTGGACCGCCCACGATCGCCCCTGGCTAAGCGCGGAGGCTATCCCGAGCTATCCGCAGTTCAAGCCACAGTAGCTGCGCGCTTTACTGCGGCACTTCAACGCTGACGTGGATGGCGTCGTGGCGCCAAAACTCCAGGTCGCAGTCGATGATGCGGTCGTGCTGGTCGCGGTTAATCCGGGTGATGCGCAGCGCCGGGCTGCCGATGGCCAGCTTGAGGTTGCTGGCGGCCTCGGACTGCAAGGCAGTCGGCAGGATATCGAAGCGCACCCGACCGTAGTGAATACCGTACTCACTGGCGTACAGATCGGTCAGCGACAGGGTCAGGTCAAACTCCAGAATCCCTGGGAAATACGCCGGATTCAGATAATGCTCAACGTACAGCACCAAGCGGTCATCGATCCGCCGCGCCCGGCGAATCTGGTAAACGCTGGAGAACGCCGGCAACTCCAGCAGCGCGCAGACCTCCACCGACGCCGGCAGCAGCCGCGCACTCAGTACCTCGGTGGCCGGCAGCCGCCCTTGCTCGCTGACCATCGCATGAAAATGGCTGCGCACCAGCGGGTTATAGGCCAGCCGTGGCGGCGAAACGAACCAGCCGCGGCGCTCCTCCCGGTAGATCAGCCCCTGTGCTTCCAGTTGCCCCAAGGCCTCACGCAAGGTGATACGGGTGGTAGCAAATAATTCGCTAAGCTTGCGTTCGGCGGGCAGTTTGCCGCCCTTGGGCAGCAAGCCATGCTCAATTTGTTCCTGCAAAGACCGGCAGATGGCGGTAACGGTTCGCGGCGCATCTTCGCGCATCAATATGACTCCATTCTGGAATAGACCAGCAGCTAAAAACGCCTAATCAACGGCTAATGTGACTATCTTATGCAGGGCAAATGACTGATAGATGACATAAATCATAATTAGCCTAGGCTATGCCAGCACTCGCCTGAGTCTTCTCGCCAACCTGGATAAATCTTTCACTCAGACGCTGCGGCCGGCTGCGGCAGTCGCCCAGCAAGGGCGACAAACAGCCCGTTGAAATAATAGCGTCATCTAAAACCCATAAATTGGCCCATGTATTGCTGATCTAGACCAATAACCCAACCGCAAAGGAGCTTCACATGAAACGCTTGCTACTGGCGTCACTGATGGGAACCGCCATTAGCCTGGCCACTCAGGCCATGGCTAATGATGTGGATATCAAGAGTCTCGAACAAGCGGCGCGCGCCGAGGGCGCGGTTAACAGTGTCGGCATGCCGGACAGCTGGGCCAACTGGAAGGATACCTGGGTCGATTTGGGCAAACTCTATGGCCTCAAGCACATGGACACTGACATGAGCTCGGCGCAGGAAATCGCCAAGTTTGCCGCCGAAAAAGATAACGCCAGTGCCGACATCGGCGACGTCGGCGCCGCCTTCGGCCCGATTGCGGTGCAACAAGGCGTGACCCAAGCCTTTAAACCGAGCACCTGGGAGCAGATCCCGGCCTGGGCCAAGGATGCCGACGGCAATTGGATGCTGGCCTACACCGGCTCGATTGCCTTTATCGTCAACAAGCAACTGGTCAAAGACGTGCCGCATTCCTGGGCTGACCTGAAAAAAGGCACCTACAAGGTCACCATCGGCGACGTCAGCGCCGCGGCGCAAGCGGTAAACGGCGTGCTGGCGGCGGCGATTGCCAACGGCGGCAACGAAAGCAATATTCAACCGGGTCTCGACCTGTTCGCCAAGCTGGCCGAGCAAGGCCGCCTGGGCCTGTCTAACCCGACCATCCAGACTCTGGAGAAGGGTGAAGTCGAAGTCGGCATCGTCTGGGACTTCAACGGCCTGAGCTATCGCGACCAGATCGACCCGAACCGTTTCGAAGTACTGATCCCGTCCGACGGCTCGGTGATTTCCGGCTACAGCACCATCATCAACAAATACGCCAAGAACCCCAACGCCGCCAAGCTGGCGCGCGAATATATCCTCAGCGACGCCGGCCAGATCAACCTGGCCAAAGGCAATGCCCGGCCGATCCGCGCCGAGCACCTGACCTTGCCGGCCGAGGTGCAAGCCAAGCTGCTACCCAATGCCCAGTACGCCAAGGTGCAGCCAATCAAAGACCCCAAGGCCTGGGAAGCCACCGCCAAGGCCTTGCCGCAGCTGTGGCAAGAGCACGTCATCATCAATATGCAGTAACGCCCAGCTGGCCAAATCGTAGGGTGGACTCAGGAGCGAAGCGAACAGTCCACCTATAGTCGGGCAGCCCCGCCAAGCTATAGCGTACTGCTTCGCGAGTACACCCTACGGATACCGGCGATTTCCTGTAACCGAGAGCAATAGATGAAACACAACGTCATCCTGGTGATTTTGGATGGCCTGAATTTTCAGGTCGCCCGCCACACCCTGGGCCACCTGCAGGCTTACTGCGCGGCCGGTCGGGCCACCCTGTACCAGTTGCAATGCGAGCTGCCTGCGCTGTCGCGACCACTCTACGAGTGCCTCCTCACCGGCGTGCCGCCAATCGACAGCGGCATAGTGCACAACGATGTGGTGCGCCTGTCCACTCAGCAGAGCATCTTTCATTACGCCCGTAACGCCGGCCTGACGAGCGCTGCGGCGGCCTATCACTGGATCAGCGAGCTGTATAACCGCGCACCCTTTGTTGCCGCCCGCGACCGCCACAGCGAGACACCCGAACTGCCGATCCAGCACGGCCACTTCTACTACGCCGACCACTACCCGGATTCCCACCTGTTCGCCGACGCCGAACACCTGCGCCTGCGCCACAGCCCGAATTTCCTGCTGGTGCATCCGATGAATATCGACGATGCCGGCCATAAATTCGGCCTCGACTCGCCGCAGTACCGCAACAGCGCCCGCAAGGCCGACTTGTTGCTGGCCGAATACCTGCAGCGCTGGCTGGATGCCGGCTACCAGGTGCTGGTGACCGCCGATCACGGCATGAACAACGACCGCTCCCACAGCGGCCTGTTGCCCGAGGAACGCGAGGTGCCGCTGTTCGTACTGGGCGACGCCTTCAGTCACGACGCCGACGCCCAACCCAAGCAAACCGAGCTGTGCGGCACTATTTGCACGCTGCTCGGCGCCCCCAACGACAAACCCCTGTGCAAGGAACTGCTGAAGTGAGCGCACCACCCTCTGCCTCTGTCGGCAAACGCGGCCGCTGGCTGGCACTGCTGTGCCTGTTGCCCTTCGCGCTGTTTTTTTTGCTGTTTCAAATCGCGCCGCTGGTCTGGGTCGCCATCCACAGCCTGATCAACGGCGACAGCTGGAGCCTGGCAAACTTCCAGAAGATCTTCGCCTCACGCTTCTACCTGCAAGCCATCCAGCACAGCCTGCAGATCGCCTTCTGGTCGAGCCTGATCGGCATGCTAGTCGCTATCCTCGGCAGCTATTCGCTGCGCCAGGTGGACTCGAAACTGCGCGACTTCGTCATGGCTTTCTCTAACATGACCAGTAACTTCGCCGGGGTGCCGCTGGCCTTCGCTTTTATCATCCTGCTCGGTTTCAACGGCACCCTGACCCTGTTGCTCAAGCAGTCCGGGGTAATCAGCGACTTCAACCTCTACTCCAAGACCGGCCTGATCGTGCTCTACAGCTACTTTCAGATCCCTCTCGGCGTACTGCTGCTCTACCCGGCCTTCGATGCCCTGCGCGCCGACTGGCGCGAGTCCGCCGCCCTGCTCGGCGCCAGCCCCTGGCAGTTCTGGCGGCATATCGGCCTGCCGGTGCTGACCCCGGCGCTGCTCGGCACTTTCGTGATTTTGCTGGCCAACGCCCTCGGCGCTTACGCCACCGTGTATGCGCTGACCACCGGTAACTTCAACGTGCTGCCGATCCGCATCGCCGCCATGGTCGCCGGCGATATCAGCCTCGACCCGAACATGGGCAGCGCCCTGGCCATGGTACTGGTGGGCCTGATGCTGGTGATTACCGCCGCCCAGCAGTGGCTGCTGAAGAGGAGCTACCATGTCGCGCACTGATGCCCAACCGGCCGCCCTCTATCACCGTTTGGTGGTCTGGCTGCTGTTCTTGATTTTGCTGCTGCCGCTGGCCGGCACCCTGCTCTATTCACTGTCGACCAGCTGGTCGGCGACTGTCCTGCCGGACGGCCTGACCTTCAAGTGGTACCTGGCGCTGTGGAGCGATAGCCGTTTTCTCGCCGCCTTCGCCCGTTCGCTGCTGATCTGCTGCGCCGCTCTGTTGCTAGCGGTAGTGCTGATTCTGCCGCTGCTGTTCGTGGTGCATTACTACTTCCCGAAACTCGACCGGCTGATGAACATCCTGATTCTGCTGCCGTTCGCCGTGCCGCCGGTGGTGTCTTCGGTGGGGCTGTTACAGGTGTACGGCTCCGGGCCACTGGCGATGGTTGGTACGCCGTGGATTCTGATCGGCTGCTACTTCACCGTGGCACTGCCCTTTATGTACCGGGCGATCACCAACAACCTGCAGGCGATCAATCTGCCGGACCTGATGGACGCCGCTCACCTGCTGGGCGCCAGCACCTGGCAAGCGGCTTACCTGGTGGTGCTGCCGAATTTGCGCAAGGGCCTGATGGTCTCGCTGTTTCTGTCGTTCTCCTTCCTGTTCGGCGAATTCGTGTTCGCCAACCTGCTGGTCGGCACCCGCTATGAAACCCTGCAGGTGTACCTGAACAACATGCGCAACAGCAGCGGCCACTTCAACAGCGCCCTGGTGATTTCCTATTTCTTCTTCGTGCTGCTGTTCACCTGGGCAGCCAACCGCTTGAACAAGGACAAGTCATGAGCTTTCTAAGCATTCGCGGCCTGCACAAAAATTACGCCGCGACGCCGATCTTTGCCGACATCAACTGCGAGATCGCCCAGGGCGAGTTCGTCACCCTGCTCGGCCCCTCGGGTTGCGGTAAATCCACCTTGCTGCGCTGCATCGCCGGCTTAACCGAGGTCAGCGGCGGGCAGATCATCCTCAACGGCCAGGACCTGGTGCCGCTCAGCCCGCAGCAGCGCGACATCGGCATGGTGTTTCAGAGCTATGCACTGTTCCCCAATATGACGGTGGCGCAAAACGTCGCCTTCGGCCTGCGCATGCAAAAAACCGCTAAGGACGAAACGGCCCGGCGGGTCGACGACGCCCTGGCCATGGTCGAGCTCGGCGCCTTTGCCGGCCGCTACCCGCATCAGCTGTCCGGTGGCCAATGCCAACGGGTGGCCCTGGCCCGCTCGCTGATCACCCGCCCGCGCTTGCTACTGCTGGATGAGCCGCTGTCGGCGCTGGACGCACGGATTCGCAAACACCTGCGCGAACAGATCCGCAGCATCCAGCGGGAGCTGGGGCTGACCACTATTTTCGTCACCCACGACCAGGAAGAGGCGCTGGTGATGTCCGACCGGATTTTCCTGATGAACGCCGGCAAAATCGTCCAGAGCGGCGCCGCCGAAACCCTCTACACAGCACCGGTGGATGCCTTCGCCGCCGGCTTTATCGGCAACTACAACCTGCTGGACGCAGACAACGCCAGCCGCTTGTTGCAACGGCCGATCAACAGCCGGGTGGCGATTCGCCCGGAATCCATTCAGCTCGGCCAGACGGGCGCCATCGAGGCGCAGATCCGCAGCCACAGCCTGCTCGGCAACGTGATCCGCTACCGGGTCGAAGCCCGCGGGGTGGAACTGCTGATCGACGTACTCAACCGCTCGGCCGCCGACCTTTACACCAATGGCCAGCAGCTCAGCCTGACCATTGCCGCCGACGCAATCCGGGAGGTGGCGTGATGGCCCTGGCAATTTTTGATCTCGACGAGACCCTGATCGACGGCGACTGCGCCAGCCTGTGGAGTGCTTACATGGCCAAACTCGGCTGGGTCGATGGCGAGTCTTTTCTCAAGCGCGACACCGAACTGATGGCGCTGTACTCCCAGGGTTTGCTGGCCATGGAAGACTATATGGCCTTCAGCCTGTCGCCGCTGGTGGGGCGCACCGCCGAAGAAGTCGCCCATGTGGTCGAGCCCTACGTCGAAGAGGTGATCGAGCCACTGATTTACAGCGACGCCTGTAAAACCCTGGCCCAGCACCGCGCCGCCGGTGACCGACTGTTGGTGATTTCCGCCTCGGGAGTGCACCTGGTGGCGCCGATCGCCGAGCGCCTGGGCGTCAACGAGGTGCTGGCCATCGAGCTGGACGAAGAATATGGCTGCTACAACGGCAAGACCCGCGGCATCCTCACCTACCGCGAAGGCAAGGTGAAACGCCTGCAGGCCTGGCTCACCGAGCAGGGCGAAAGCCTCGACGGCGCCTACTTCTACTCGGATTCGCGCAACGACCTGCCGCTGCTGACGCTGGTCACTCAGCCACGGGCGGTCAACCCCGACCCAGTGCTCAAGGCCCATGCCGAGCACGCCGGCTGGCCGATACTGCACTGGCGCTAAGGCGGTTCGACCTCTAGCAAGGCGATAATCAGTTAGCATGGCGGGGTCTATTTCATCTTGGCGCCGTCATGTCTTACGCCGTTTCGCCGGTCGGTTTTGTCCGCAGCTGCTTCAAAGAAAAATTCGCCATTCCGCGCCAGCCGCGATTGGCCCCCGCCGCCCGCGGGGTGCTGGAACTGCTCGCGCCCTTCGATCAGCCGTACGCCATCGAGGGTCTGGAGCAGGTCAGCCATGTCTGGTTGCTGTTTCTGTTCCATGAGGCGCTAGAGGCCCAGCCACGCTTGCGGGTCAGGCCGCCGCGCCTGGGCGGCAATCAATCGCTGGGGGTGTTTGCCACCCGCTCGACCCACAGGCCCAATGGCATAGGCCAGTCGGTGGTCAAGCTGGACAAGGTCGAGCCAGGGCGCCTGTATTTATCCGGGATTGATTTACTGGACGGCACCCCGGTGCTGGATATCAAACCCTACGTGCCCTACGCCGATTGCCTGCCGAGCGCCGTTAACCAGATCGCCGCCGCCCCGCCCGAGCTGATTGCCGTGGAGTGGAGCGCTGCGGCCTTAAGCGCCGCCCAACAACATGGGTTGCGCCTGCAAGAGCCGCTGGTGGAACTGATCGAGCAATGCCTGGCGCAAGACCCGCGCCCGGCCTATCAAAAGCCCAGCCCCGAGCGGCGTTATGGCACCCGCTTATGGGATCTCCAAGTGCGTTGGCACTATCCCGAGCCGACGCGCATCTGCGTGCAGGAAGTGGTACTGGCCTAGGGCGGTCGCTGAGTGTTCGTCGAGCGCCGTAGGGCAGCGCTCGGGAGCACAGCGAACAGCCCGCCAATCCGGCCGCAATCAACACGACTCTTCAACTCAACGGCGCGCAGGATTAAGCCCCACGCCATCGGCCTCTATCACCTCTTGGCTGAGAATCAGCGGATTGACCAACGACCGGCTGGCGAGAAAATGCGCCGTCAGCATATGCGCCGCAAACGCCGCCTCGTCGCTGTACACCTCATAGAGATAGAGCAGATCGGGATCGCTGCGATCGCGCAGCAGATCAAACACCAGGCAACCCGGCTCATCACGCACCGAGGCGGCGGCGTTGAGTGTCATGGCGGCCATAAAAGCGTCGAAACTATTGGGTTTTAGCTGGGTCTTGAGAATCAAGCAGTACACAGGGATATTCACTTTGTCTTATATTATCGACAAATTGTATACAAACTGGAGTGCAAGAACATGCTAAAGCGTCCCGGCCGCCTTAACGGCTTACGCCACCTCGCCCTCGTGGTGCCCAATCTGGAAGCCTGCGAACGTTTTTATGTCGAGGTGCTCGGCATGCAGGTGCTGCACCGCGCCAACCCAGACCTGGTCTACCTGACCTGCGGCAACGACAATCTGTCCCTCGGCCGCGCCCATGTGGTGAGCAATGGCGCCAGCAGCGGCACGCCAGCGGTTGACCACTACGGCTTTGTGGTCGACAGCGTCGAAGAACTGCAAGCTTGGTATGAGTATCTGCAGGCGCAGGGCGTGACCCTGCTGGACCGGCCCTTCGATCACGGCGATGGGGCGCGCAGCTTTCATCTGCTCGACCCGGCCGGTAACAAGGTGCAGCCGATCTATCACCCGGCGCTGTCTGGTCAGCGTTTCAGTAACGCCTAAATCGTTCGGTAACTTTGCCAACGGCTTAAACAACAAACCCGCCAATTGGCGGGTTTGTTGTTTAAGTGAACAGCTTACTTCTCGACGAAGGCTCGTTCGATCAGGTAGTCGCCTGGATCACCCATGCGCGCCGAAATCTTCAGGCCAAAGCCATCCAGCACTGCGCTGGTTTCGTCGAGCATGCTTGGGCTGCCGCAGATCATCGCACGGTCGTCCTGCGGGTTGATCGGTGGCAGGCCGATGTCAGTGAACAACTTGCCACTGCGCATCAGGTCGGTCAGGCGGCCCATGTTTTCAAACTCTTCACGGGTCACTGTGGGGTAATAGATCAGCTTTTCTTTCAGCGCATCACCGAAGAACTCGTTCTTGGGTAGATGTTCGGTGATGAACTCGCGGTAGGCCACTTCGTTCACATAGCGCACACCGTGAATCAGAATGACTTTTTCGAAACGCTCATAGGTTTCCGGGTCTTGGATCACGCTCATAAAGGGCGCCAGGCCGGTGCCAGTGCTGAGCAGGTACAGGTGCTTGCCGGGCAACAAGTCGTCGAGCACCAGGGTGCCGGTCGGTTTACGGCTAACCATCACTTCGTCGCCGGGCTTTAAGTGCTGCAACTGCGAGGTCAGCGGGCCGTTCTGCACCTTGATGCTGAAAAACTCCAGATGCTCTTCATAGTTAGGGCTGGCGATGGAGTAAGCACGCATCAGCGGCCGCCCGCTTTCCTGCTGCAAACCGATCATCACGAACTGACCGTTCTCGAAACGCAGACCAGGGTCACGGGTGGTTTTGAAGCTGAACAGGGTGTCATTCCAGTGATGCACACTGAGTACACGCTCGACGTTCAGGTTGCTCATGCAGCTCTCCTCAATCAATTGCCTGTGCCTGACAGGCACCATTGCGCGCTATTCTACGAGCAGCGACAATATCTGTTAAATGAATTATCAAGATATGGAATATCGGTTATATCGATATGCATTTTACCCTCAGACAACTCCAGGTATTCGTGGCCGCCGCCCAGCAGCAAAGCGTTAGCCGTGCGGCCGAATCCTTAGCGCTATCGCAGTCGGCGGCCAGCAGTTCGCTTAGCGAACTGGAGCGTCAATCGGGCTGCCAACTGTTCGATCGTGCCGGTAAACGCCTGGCCCTTAACTCCCTCGGCCATCAGCTATTGCCGCAGGCGATGGCCTTGCTCGATCAAGCCAAGGCCGTGGAGGATCTACTCAACGGCAAGAGCGGCTTCGGCTCGCTGGCGGTCGGCGCCACACTGACGGTGGGTAATTACCTGGCCACCCTGCTGATCGGTAGTTTTATGCAGCGCCACCCGGAGTGCCGGGTCACCCTGCATGTGCAAAACACCCAGCATATAGTGCAACAAGTGGCGCACTACGAAATTGATCTGGGTCTAATCGAAGGTGAATGCCAGCACCCTGACATCGCCGTACAGCCCTGGGTTGAAGACCAACTGGTGGTGTTTTGCGCCCCCCAGCATCCGCTGGCCAAAGGCGGCGAAGCCAGCGTGGCGCAGTTGGCGCAAGAAGCCTGGATCATGCGTGAACACGGCTCCGGCACCCGCCTGACCTTTGATCAAGCCATGCGCCATCACCCGCAAGCGTTGAATATTCGTCTGGAACTGGAACACACCGAGGCGATCAAGCGCGCCGTCGAGTCAGGTCTGGGCATAGGTTGTATCTCGCGCCTGGCGCTGCAAGACGCGTTTCGCCGTGGCAGCCTGGTGGCGCTGGAAACCCCAGAGCTGGATCTGACTCGGCAGTTTTACTTCATCTGGCACAAGCAAAAATACCAGAGCACGGCGATGCGCGAGTTTGTTGAGCAATGTCAGGCGCTCACAGCCGGCGTCAGCCGCAGCGATAAAATCGTCTTGCCGTCGATCCTCTAGCGCCTCGGCAAACGCCTATGGCAGCAGGATCACCGCCCACACGCAGGCAATCAGGCTGAGGGCGACAAACTGGGCGGCGCTGCCCATGTCTTTGGCATCTTTGGACAGCGGGTGCATGTCCAGCGAGATGCGGTCAATCGCCGCCTCGATCGCCGAGTTGAGCAGCTCAACAATCAGCGCCAGCAGGCACACGGCAATCATCAGCGCCTGTTCGACGCGGTTGACCGAGAAAAAAAACGTCAGGGGAATCAGCAGCACATTCAGCAACACCAACTGGCGAAACGCCGCCTCACCGGTGAAAGCGGCGCGCAAGCCGGCCATCGAATAACCGCTGGCATTGAGAATTCGCTTCAGACCGGTCTGACCTTTAAATGGCGACATAGTAAAAACAACCAAAAATTGAGAGGCCGGCAGACTACCGGAAAACCAATCAAAAAAGCGTGAAAATCGCCGCGTCAAACCACCGATCAATTGGCCGGAATGGCTTCCAACTGCTGCAACAACAGCGCCGCCTGAGTTCGGGTGCGCACCCCAAGCTTGCGAAACATCGCCGTCACATGGGCTTTGACCGTCGCCTCGGAAACCCCCAACTGATAGGCAATTTGCTTATTCAGCAAGCCGTCACAGACCATGGTCAGGACCCGAAACTGCTGTGGAGTCAAACTGGCCAAACCGGCACTGGCGGCCTTCGCCTCGGCCGATAAACTGGCGGCGGCCTGGCTCTGTTCCGGCCACCAGGTATCACCGGCCAACACCGCATTCACGCCCTGCTGGATGCTTGGCAAGCTGCTGGATTTGGGGATAAAACCACTGGCGCCAAATTCACGGGCGCGCACCACCACCGCCGCATCTTCCTGCGCCGAGACCATCAACACCGGAATCTGCGGGTACTGCCCACGCAGCAACACCAAGCCAGAGAAGCCATAGGCACCGGGCATATTCAGGTCGAGCAGCACCAGGTCCCAATCGGTCTTTTGTGCCAAGCAGGCTTCTAACTCGGCGATGCTGGCCGCCTCGACCAAACGCGCATCCGGTCCCAAGCCCAGGCTCAGGGCTTGCTGCAGGGCACTGCGAAACAGCGGGTGATCGTCAACGATCAAAATCTCATAAGCAGCCACGGGCATTCCTATTATTGTTGTTAGGCAATTGTCAGCCAAAAGCGCTCGCCAGCATGCCGAGCACTGTCAGGGTGGTCAAGTATGCGACTTTGCGGCACAGTCGCAACCTTTGCCTGACGAGTTAGACCATGCCCAACCAAGCCCTGCGTGCCGACCTGTTGATGTTGTTTACCGCGCTCATCTGGGGTTCGGCCTTTATCGCCCAACGACTGGGCATGGACCATATTGGCCCCTTTCTTTACACCGGCTTGCGCTTTGCCCTGGCCGCCCTGGTGCTGTTGCCCTGGGTGCTGCGCCGTCCAAGCGCCGGCCAGTTACCGGCCGAACCCTTGCTTTACCGTGGCCTGCTGATCGGTGGCGGTGTGATGGGGCTGGTGCTGGCTGTCGGCATCAACCTGCAACAAGTCGGCTTGCTGTTCACCAGCGTCACCAATGCCGGTTTTATTACCGGGTTGTACGTGATTATCGTGCCGCTGATTGGCCTGCTGCTCGGCCATAAAACCGGTATCGGTTGCTGGCTCGGCGCGAGCCTGGCGGTGGTCGGGATGTTTCTGCTGTGCGTGGGCGATAACTTCCAGGTGGCGTCCGGCGACTGGCTGCAACTGGCCGGCGCCTTCGTCTGGGCGACTCATGTGCTGGTAGTCGGGGTATTTGCAAAGCGTCACGACCCGTTGCGCCTGGCCTTCCTGCAATTTGCCGTCTGCGCAGTTATTAGCCTGGCCTTGGCCTTGGTGTTTGAACCCATAGTACTGGCCACCATAGTCCAGGCGGGGCCGGCAATTTTCTACGGTGGCGTGATTGCCGGCGGCATCGGTTACACCCTGCAAGTGGTGGCACAAAAACACGCCATCGCCTCCCACGCGGCGATCATCTTCTCGCTGGAAGCGGTATTCGCCGCCCTCGCCGGCAGCCTGTTTCTGGATGAAAGCCTGCAACTGCGCGGCTATATCGGCTGTGCGCTGATGTTTGTCGGCATGCTAATCGCGCAGTTGTGGCCAAGGAAACCTGAGCCAGCGAGCGCCTGAGCCTGGCCTGGTAGCGCTAAGGTGCCGCGCAATGAACAGCCTGCACAAACAGCAGTGCCTTCAAGCCGCTGTCCGGGTTGATATCGGCAAACTCCGGCGGGTTTTCCAGCCGCTCGGCAAACACCAGGCTAGGCGCTTGAGTCGCCATGCCTTCGATTAAAAACTCCGGGCCGGTACTTGGGTCGTTGATGCAAGCCAGCACTGTGCCCTGCTCGCTGAGTAAATCCGGCAGGCGGCGGAGGATCTTTTGGTAGTCCTGGGTCAGGGCGAAACTACCTTTTTGAAAGGACGGCGGGTCGATGATGATCAAATCATAGGGGCCGCAACTCTTGACCTTGCCCCAGGACTTGAACAATTCATGGCCCAAAAAACTCACCTTACTTAGATCATGCTGATTGAGCCGGTGATTGTCGCGACCACGGCTAAGCGCCGCGCGGGCCATGTCGAGATTGACCACATGGCTGGCGCCACCGGCAATCGCCGCCACCGAGAAGCCGCAGGTGTAGGCGAACAGATTCAATACCCGCTTGCCTTGGGCCTGGGCTTGCACCCAGCGGCGGCCGTAACGCATGTCCAGAAACAAGCCGTTGTTTTGCTTTTTACCCAGATCCAGCTTGTAGCGCAGGCCACCCTCGCTGATCAGCCACTCATCCACCGGCTCGCCAAGCAGAAACTCGGTGCTGCTGTCCGGCAGGTAGCGGTGTTGCAGCAACAGATGTTGCGCGCCGCTGCGCTGCCACTCGGGGGACTCGCTCAGGGCCAGTAGCATCTGCTTCAGCGCCAGCAATTCAGACGCAGCGGGCTGGCGAAACAGGCAGACCAGCAGCAGGCCTTGCAGCCAGTCGGCGGTGACATGCTCAAGCCCCGGCCAGCGCTGACCGCGACCGTGAAACAGACGCCGGGTTTCGTTCGGCGGCGAGCTTAGCGCGCCGACTAATTGCTGCTGCAAGGTGGCGATGGCGTCGGTATTCATGGCGGCGGGGTACTCATGGATGAAGCTGACTTGGGGCACATCGCGCCGGCTATTGGCGCGACGATCAGGCGGGGTGCGTCTAGTACGATAGCGGCGCGCAGAGGGTGCGCAAACGCAGGTGCGCAGCATCCTCAAGGTCCAGCGGCAGGTAGTTCTTGGCATTCAGGTAATGGTTGGTGAACACCTCCAGATAGGCGTCCAGGGTCTCGGCGGCATGTTGCTCGCCGGCCAACTCCAGGCACAGCGCCGCCACCTCGCTGGTGCACAGGTGGTCATCACGCTTGGAGCGGCGCAGGCGATAGCGCGACAATTGCTCGGGCTGCAAGCTGAGCACCGGCAAGTGGTTTAAATACGGGCTTTTGCGAAACATCTTGCGCGCCTCAGGCCAAGTGGCATCCAGCAAGATAAACAACGGCCGCTTGCCGGCGACCGGCAGCACTTGCGTGACCACCCGCTCGGGCGCGACAAACTCCCCCGGAAACACCAAATAGGGCTGCCACTGCGAGTCCGCGAGTAAAGCCAGCAACGCCGGATCGACCTCGGTACGCGACCAGCCAAAGGCGCTGGTGTCGCTGACCAGATCGGCAATCAACCAACCGGTGTTACTCGGCTTGAGCGGCTCGACGTCGTACATGATCAGGCACATGCCGGACGTGGTGGGCACTTGCGGGCGCAACGCGCAGAGGCAATGACTGAAGATCACTCGGCAATTCGGGCAACGCGGCGCCCGCGAGCCACGAGCGATAAAGGGTTTGACGCTGCGGGCCAAACGCTCGGCGCGCAAACGAGCCACGGCATGGCTCATGCCGAGACCTGCGAAAGAAAGAAAGCGCTCAACATGGCAGCCTGGCCGAATCAAAGGGGGCGACAGTTTACCAGAGCGGGTGCAAGGCAGCAGGCAAACAGGGGTATTATGCCGGCCCGCTGAACCGCCGCCGCAAGCGCCGGTCAAAGGACGCAGCCACTCTATGGAGACTCCAATGCACCGTTTATTTGCTCTACTTGCCCTATGTTTCGTGCTGCCGAGCACTCAGGCCGCCTCGCTGAAAGACTTCGAGCTGACCAAGATGCTGGAGAAGGTGGCGAAAGACAGCAGCGTTGGCACGCCACGGGCGATCAATGAAGATATTCTTGATCAAGGCTATACGGTTGAAGGCAACGAGCTGATCAACTACCTCAGCGTTCGCGAAGGCCATGCCCAACAGATGCGCGACAACGCCCAGAGCATGCGCAGCCAGCTGACCGCCAGCGTCTGCAGCAACACCGGCTACCGTCAATTACTGGCCCGTGGGGCGGTGTTGCGCTACCAGTTCACGGTCTACAAAACCAATCTGGCGGTGGCCACCGAGCGCTTCACCAAAAGCGATTGCGGCCTGAAGTAATAGCGTTGCGGCGCAGACATTACGGCAACATCAGCCGCAATGCCGGCTGCAAGATCAGCTTTTACGTTGCGTCTGCTCGCTGCTGGCTTTTAGCTCGGCGAGCAAGGTTTCGATGTGCCGCGAGCGTCGGATGCCACCTTCAAGGCGCCGCTGGCACTCTTCCTCCAGGCTGGTGGCATTACTGCGCGCCGCCTGCTGCAGCAAGCGGTACAGATCCAGATCAATCTCCAGCGTAAGCTTTGGCATGCGCACTCTCCCTGTCTACTAACGACTTTTTAGTCTGCTTGTGCGGCGCATCCCGAGCGGTCGCACGGCACACTTAGCGCAAGGCTGCCGGATCGCCCTCGCCCTGCACTGCGGCAATTTGCGGCGCAGATAACAGACTGTCGAGGGGAACATTTCGCAACTTCGCACACGCCAGCAAAATATGCGCCCATGTCGCGCCATTGGCAAACAGCATACCGGCCTCATCCAGGGTGCCGCCGCGATTGCGATAACCGAGCACCACGCTGTTATTGGCATCCGGCAACAACGGCCACAAATGCCCACGCGCCACCTCGGGGCGCATATGGGTGAGTAATACCCGCAACTTATGCTCGCTGGGGAACAGCTGCTCACAGAGCGCCGCACTGGCCAGTGCCGCCGCCTCCCACTGATCGCGCGGCGCCCGAAAACGCCCCGGCTCTTGAATATAAACCAACCGATAGGCATACCCGGCCGCGCGTAAATGCGTGGCCGCACGGCGCATTTCGGTGAGCTGATAACTGCCGGTGGCCAGCAACAACAACGGCTCACTACCGCTCAACTGCTCAACCAGCAAGGCACCATCCACCGCCAATTGCTCGGCTTGGGCCTGACTAAACACCGCCACCTGCTCGCGCTTGGCAATCACCATGCAGGCCAGCTGCCCACGGGTCTGATAGATGCCGGGCAAGCAGGCCAGCACCGAGTTGTGATCGGCCGGAAATAGCACCCGGACCATGTCGCTCATTTCACCGAGCAAGGCTTCACAAAAAGTAGTGTCTTGATGGGATTGCTGATTCTTGCCGTTTTCCCAGGTATGGGAAGTTGCCACCAAGGGCCACCCCAACCAGCCGGCCGGGCGCCCGGCTTGTTTTTGTTGGCGGGCAAAAATCAGGCTCTGGCGCACCGCGCCGAGCATCTTCACGCAGAACGCTTCGTAACTGGCGACCAGGTTCAAACCGCCCTGATTGGCCAGGCAGGCCGACACTACCGCCTCCTCATTGAGTGCGGTGATGATGCTGCCATCCACCGCTTCCAGCTCGCTCTCCGGCGCGCAGACTCGATGCTTCAAGGCATACAGCACGCCGCACAAGCGATTACTGGCCAGTTCATCGGGATTACCGACCCGCGGGCGCAACGTCGGATTGGCCGCGACCAAATCAACAAAGAAACGCTCCAGCGCCGCCATGGGTGAGCAGTCGTCGGTGCGATAGGCCAGCGCCGGCAATTGCGGGATCAAAGGATGGCGGCTCGCCAACGGATTGTCCCGTTCCAGGGCGCGGCCCCCACGGTGCTCGGCAAACAACTGGCGCGCCGCCGCCAGCTCTGCCGGTGGCACCCAGAGCGGCGCCACATGCTGGTTAAACAGCGCCCGCGCCTGCGCATCGCGATGCGGATTACCTGGCAATGGCAGGTTGTGCGCGGCATTGCTGCCGGCACCATAAAAGCCAAAACCTTTCAGGGTTTCGGCAATCGCATAAGGCATCGGCAAGGGGTAATGGAGGATACCGCTGTGCATCTCATGCACGCGATGCGCCAAGCGCTGCTCCATTTCCCAGAGGGTGCACACAAAGGCCGCCGGATCGCGGCCATCGAAAATCAGCGGATCAAAACCACAGCCGCGCAAGTGCTTGGCAAAACCTTCGACGCCGGCATGAGTACCCATTTCGGTGCGCTGCTCAATGCGCCGTCCGTTAGCAATCATCACCGGCAAGGCCACCCCGCAATCTTCGGCGCGCCACCAGCGGGGTATCCAATCGCTGCCGCGCTGCTCCTCCGCCGCGCCATCGGACAAAAACGCTACCAGGGTTTCGCCCGGCAACGGCAAGTGCGCGTACTGCAATTCGGCAAAGCCCAAGTAGCCACCCTCGGCAATGCCGCCAGCGGTATGCGGATTAACGTGACTGCCCAGCGGCGCCGACGGACTGCCATCCGCGGCCTGGGCATAACCGTAAAAATCCGCCAGCAGGCGATTCATCCCGGCGCCGCCATCGCCATAGCGCTCGGCCTGTTCGGGGTGCAAATTGCCGGTCAACAGATTCAGCGCATCGATAGCCGCCACGCAGTGGCCCTGCCCCATCAACCAGCCGCGGGTCTGGCCGGTCAGGGCATTGAGACCCAGATAACCGGCATAGGCCGGCACCATATTCAACGCACCACCGGTATGCCCTTGCGGCTCGGGTTTGAAGTCGGCGGCGACCAAAGGTGCACCATCCAGCCGCACCTGCTTGGCATAAGTCATATGCACCACCAGCCACAGCCCGCTCACGCTTAGCCGGTCGAGGGCCTGCAACAGCTGGTAGACACTGGCCAAACTCGGTTGTTTACCGGCCTGCACCAGCTGATGAGCCAGGCGAAATACCGCCGCCTGCGTCTGCGGACTATGCTCAACGGGGCCGTAGCCCACCTGCCAATTGGCAAACGCCGGCTCTTGTTGGCCGTGCTCAATCAATTCGGCCAGACTTGGCAATATCTGCTGCATGTGCGGTGTCTCCCTAAACCTTGATAACGCAGTTTAGACGCAGCCAATCACAGTTGATGCTGATATGCATCAAGACCGCGCAACAGCCGTGGCGCAGTCTGTACAAACACACAACTTGGCGGAGGATATATGGCCCTGCTCAGCTTTCTCGGTGCGACCCAACAAGTAACCGGCTCCTGCTACCTGATCGAAACCCGCGACGGCGCCAAGGTGCTGCTCGAATGCGGCATGCGCCAGGGTCACCAGGAGGCAGAGGAAGGCAATCGTGCCCCCTTTGCCTACGACCCCAACAGCCTCGATGCCGTGGTGCTCTCCCACGCCCATCTCGACCACAGCGGCCTGTTGCCACGCCTGGTGGCCGCCGGTTACCGCGGTCCGATCTTCGCCACCGAGGCCACCTGCGAGCTCTTGGAGTTGATGCTGCTCGACTCGGCCCACCTGCAAGAAAAAGACGCCGAATGGGAAAACAAATGGCGCGCCCGCTCAGGCCAGCCGGCCATTACCGCGCTCTACACCGTGGCCGACGTTGAGCAGACGCTAAAACAACGGCGGCCATTGCCTTACAAAGGCACGCAAGAAGTGGCGCCAGGCGTGCAGGTCACCTTCCATGAAGCCGGGCACATTCTCGGCGCGGCCATCGTCGAGCTACTGATCGAGGATCACCACCTGCAACGGCGCCTGGTATTTTCCGGCGACTTGGGCAATACCTGCTCGCCACTGATGCGCGACCCGAGCATTTTGACCAAGGCCGATGTGCTGATGCTCGAGTCGACCTACGGCGACCGCGACCATCGCGCCAGCGAAGACACCCTCGATGAGCTGGCCGCCATACTGCAAGCCGCCCACCGCGATGGCGGCAACGTGCTGATCCCCTCCTTTGCCGTTGGCCGCACCCAGGACCTGATCTACTACCTTGGGCGCTTTTATCAGGAAGGCCGTTTGCCGCAACAGGTGGTGTTTCTCGACAGCCCGATGGCGATTCGCGCCAACGCAGTTTACTCCCACTACCGCGAGCAACTGGACCCAGCTGATCGGGCCCGCCTGGGCGCCAAAGGCGGCAAGCGGGTGGAAGACTGGCTGCCGATTTTACGCTGCACCGCCGACGCCGATGAGTCGATGGCCATTAACCGGATTAAAAGTGGCGCCATCATTATTGCCGGCAGCGGCATGTGCACCGGCGGGCGAATTGTCCATCACTTCAAGCACAACCTTTGGCGCCCCGAATGCCACGTGGTCTTCCCCGGCTTCCAAGCCAAAGGCACGCTGGGCCGCAGCCTCGTCGACGGGGCCAGCAGTGTAAAAGTGCTGCATCAGCCGATTGCCGTGAAAGCCAAAATCCACACCCTGGGCGGCTTCTCGGCCCACGCCGGACAATCCCAGCTACTAGACTGGGTTAAACACTTCGAGCATCACCCCGAGCTGTACTTGGTACACGGCGAGCTGGAAAAAATGCAGGCACTGCAACAGGTGCTACGGGAAAAACTGAACTGGATCGCCAACATTGCTGAACCCGGAGAACAAATCGCACTCTGACACTGCGCCAATATTGGGCGCTATCGGTGGCGACGGGTTCCCTCGCGCTACCGATAGCGCCAGCGCATAAGGAGTAGCTGTATGCCCTATTCACCCGACGACTTTCTGTCGCGGCACTTTCAAGCCAGCGGCATCGACCTGAAAGACAAAGTCGAAGAACTGACCAACCTGGCCGTACCGCCCACCAGTCCAAACTTACCGCTGTACCGAGAAATGCTGATGACGGTGGCGCGCATGGCGCAAGCTGACCGTAATCGCTGGGACGCCAAGATCATGCTGCAGACCTTGCGCGAAATGGAGTACGCCTTCAGCCGTTTGGAGCAGTTCAAACGCCGGCGCAAGGTCACCGTCTTTGGCTCTGCCCGCACCCACGCTGAACACCCGTTGTATGCCCTGGCCCATGAACTGGGGGCCACTTTGGCACGCAACGAACTGATGGTCATCACTGGCGCCGGTGGCGGCATTATGGCTGCCGCCCATGCCGGCGCCGGGCGTGAGCACAGCCTAGGCTTCAACATCACCCTGCCATTTGAACAAGGCGCCAACGCCACCGTCGAAGGCAGCGACAACCTGCTGACCTTCCACTTCTTCTTCCTGCGTAAGCTGTTTTTTGTCAAAGAGGCCGATGCGCTGGTGCTCTGCCCCGGCGGTTTCGGCACCCTCGACGAAGCGCTGGAAGTGCTCACGCTGATACAAACCGGCAAAAGCCCGTTGGTGCCGATCGTGCTGCTCGACCAACCCGGTGGGAACTTCTGGAAAAGCGCGTTGAACTTTATGCACGAACAACTGCAGGCCCACCACTACATCCTGCCCAGCGACCTGCACCTGATGCGCCTAGTTTACAGCGCCGAAGAAGCCGTTCAGGAAATTGCCCGTTTCTATCGCAACTACCACTCCAGCCGCTGGCTCAATGACAACTACGTGGTGCGCATGAATCACCCGCTCAATGAAGTGGCCTTGCTGACCTTGGAAAAAGAGTTCAGCGACCTGTGCCTCACCGGCGGCTTTCATCAGCAGCCGGTGTGCGAGTCCGAAAGCGATGAGCCGGAGTTCTGCCACCTGCTGCGCCTGGCCTTTAACTTCAACGCCCGCGACCACGGCCGCCTGCGCGAGCTACTGGACTTTATCAACCTGCCACAGAACTGGACGCAAAATGCTTAGTTAAATAACAGCTGAGGAATGACCGTTTCCGCACCACTGCGACCCGAAAACTTTGCCTCGCGGTGGACCGCTAATCCTCAATGCCGCGCAACAGTCGGCTGATCAAGTCCAGCGGATAGCCGCGATAGGCCAAGAAACGCCCTTGCTGCGCCCGCTCACGCGCATCCACCGGCAAGTGCCCGGCAAACTTGCGTTGCCAGACTTCGCGCAGCTGCTCATTCCAATCAATTTGCGCCTCACGCAACGCCTGCTCAATCACCTCACGGGATAAACCGCGTTGCGCCAGATCTTCGCGGATGCGCAGCGGCCCGTGACCGCCGCGGGCGCGGCTGGCCACAAAACACTGCAAAAAACGAGTTTCAGACAGCAAGCCCTGCTCAGCCAAACGATCCAGGGCCGCCTCAATCAGCTCAAGCGGCGCGCCACGCTGACGCAGCTTGCGGGTCAACTCGACCCGGCCGTATTCACGGCGAGCGAGTAGATCCATGGCCACCCGCCGCACCGCGACGGGGTTATCGAGTATCGCCGCCATTGCCTTGATCAGCTGTCGGCGTTGGCCAGCTCATCCACCGCACTGGTGGCTTTGCCTGGCGTGGCAACGGCCAGCAGCTTGTCGCGAATCAGCTGCTCAACGGTGCGGCCGATTTCTGGATTGTCTTCCAGGTACTTGGCCGAGTTCGCCTTGCCTTGGCCAATCTTGCTGCCCTGGTAGCTGTACCAGGCGCCGGATTTTTCCAGCAAGCCCAGCTGCACGCCGAGGTCGATGATTTCACCGTTACGGTAAATGCCCTTACCATAGAGAATCTGGAATTCGGCCTGGCGAAATGGCGGAGCAACTTTGTTTTTGACCACCTTCACGCGGGTTTCACTGCCCACCACTTCATCGCCTTCTTTCACCGCGCCAGTGCGGCGGATGTCCAGACGCACCGAGGCGTAGAACTTCAGGGCGTTACCACCGGTGGTGGTTTCCGGACTGCCGAACATCACACCGATTTTCATGCGGATCTGGTTGATGAAGATCACCAAACAGTTGGCGTTCTTGATGTTGCCGGTAATTTTGCGCAGTGCCTGCGACATCAAGCGGGCTTGCAGGCCGACGTGAATGTCGCCCATTTCGCCTTCGATTTCAGCCTTCGGCACCAAGGCCGCCACGGAGTCGATCACAATCACGTCGACAGCATTGGAGCGCACCAGCATGTCGGTGATTTCCAGTGCTTGCTCGCCGGTATCCGGCTGTGACACCAACAAGTCATCGACGTTGACGCCCAGTTTGCCGGCGTATTCTGGATCGAGGGCATGCTCGGCATCGACGAAGGCGCAGGTGCAACCGAGCTTTTGCGCCTCGGCAATCACCGACAGGGTCAAGGTGGTTTTACCCGAAGATTCTGGACCGTAGATCTCAACGATTCGACCGCGCGGCAAACCGCCAATCCCCAAGGCAATATCGAGCCCCAGCGAGCCAGTAGAAATGGCCGGGATCGCCTGCCGCTCATGGTCGCCCATGCGCATGACCGCGCCTTTACCAAATTGCTTTTCGATCTGGCCCAGTGCTGCAGCCAAGGCGCGCTTCTTATTCTCGTCCATTGCAATCCTCACGTGATCAAGAGGGCCGGTCGGCCACTAACAACTGTATATGTAGACAGTATTATTCCACAGGGCAAGTCGCGCGCCTAGCCCTCCTCGGGTTTTTCTCCAGCCGCCAGTCGAATCAGCCCCTGCAAGGCCGCCGCAACCGTTTGCTCGCGCACCGCGTGCCGGTCCCCGGCAAAGCGCCGGCACTGAGCATATAGCTGCTCGCCATCGGCCCAGGCCAGCCACACAGTCCCCACCGGTTTATCTGGCGTTCCGCCATCCGGCCCGGCCACACCGCTGACGGCCACCGCAAACCGCGCGCCGCTGGCCGCTTGCGCACCCAGCGCCATGGCCCTGACCACCTCGCGGCTAACGGCGCCAACCTGGCGAAACAACTCAGCGGGCACCCCCAGCTGGCGCGTTTTTTGTTGATTGGAATAGGTCACAAAGCCGGCTTCAAACCACGCCGAACTGCCGGCGACTCGGGTAATGGCCTCGGCGATACCGCCGCCGGTGCAAGACTCCGCCGTGCTGACCTGGGCTTTTAATGCCTGTAACTGCTCGCCCAAGCGGGCAGACAATTGCGTTAGCTGATCCATGCGCGTCTCCGGGGTTAAAGCTGCAAAGGCGATACCGTACACTAGCGCCTTTTGCACGCAAGGCCCGGCAATGAGTCAGCACGACCTCTCCGCACACACCCCGATGATGCAGCAATACTGGCGACTGAAAAGTCAGCACCCTGAGCTGCTGATGTTCTATCGCATGGGCGATTTCTACGAGATTTTTTACGAAGATGCCAAGCGGGCCGCCAAGCTGCTGGACATCACCCTGACCGCCCGTGGGCAATCCGCCGGCCAGGCGATTCCGATGTGCGGTATTCCTTATCACGCCGCCGAAGGTTACCTGGCCAAGCTGGTCAAGCTCGGTGAATCAGTGGTGATCTGCGAGCAAATCGGCGACCCGGCCACCAGCAAAGGCCCGGTGGAACGGCAAGTGGTGCGCATCGTCACCCCAGGCACCGTCAGCGATGAGGCGCTGATGGATGAGCGGCGCGACAACTTAATCGCTGCAGTGCTGGGCGATGAGCGACTGTTTGGCCTGGCCGTGCTGGACATCACCAGCGGCAACTTCAGCGTGCTGGAAATCCCCGACTGGGAAAACCTGCTGGCCGAGCTTGAGCGTCTCAACCCAGTCGAATTGCTAATCCCCGATGATTGGCCGCAAGGCTTGCCGGCAGAAAAACGCCGCGGTGTGCGCCGCCGTGCGCCTTGGGACTTTGAGCGCGACTCGGCGCTAAAAAGCCTCTGCCAGCAGTTTGCCACCCAAGACTTGAAAGGCTTTGGCTGCGAAAACCTGACCCTGGCCATCGGCGCCGCCGGCTGCCTCTTGGCGTATGCCAAGGAAACCCAGCGCACCGCCTTGCCGCACCTGCGCAGCCTGCGCCATGAGCGACTGGACGACACGGTGATCCTCGATGGCGCCAGCCGGCGTAATCTGGAACTGGACATCAACCTCGCCGGCGGGCGCGAGAACACCCTGCAATCGGTAGTCGACCGCTGCCAAACCAGCATGGGCAGTCGCATGCTGAGTCGCTGGCTGAATCGCCCGCTGCGTGATCGCCAAGTGCTGGAAGCGCGGCAAGAATCGATTGCCTGCCTGCTGGAGCGCTATCGCTTCGAAACCCTGCAACCGCAGCTGAAAGAAATCGGCGATCTGGAGCGAATCCTGGCCCGTATCGGCCTGCGCAATGCGCGCCCCCGCGATCTGGCGCGCCTGCGCGATGCACTGGCAGCACTGCCAGAGCTACAGCAAGCCATGAGCAGCCTGGAAGCGCCCAATTTAAGCGCGCTGGCCCTGACCATTGCCACTTACCCGGAACTGGCCGCACTGCTCGCCAGCGCCATTAACGACAACCCGCCGGCGATTATTCGCGACGGCGGCGTGCTGAAAACCGGCTACGACGCCGAACTCGATGAGTATCAGGCGCTCAGCGAAAATGCCGGGCAATTTCTGATCGACCTGGAAGCGCGCGAGAAAGCCCGTACCGGTTTGGCCAACCTGAAAGTCGGCTACAACCGCGTGCATGGCTACTTTATTGAGTTACCCAGCAAGCAGGCCGAATCGGCGCCGGCCGACTATATCCGCCGGCAAACCCTGAAAGGTGCCGAACGCTTTATCACCCCAGAGCTGAAAGCCTTTGAAGATAAAGCCCTGTCGGCCAAGAGCCGCGCCCTGGCTCGGGAAAAGCAACTCTACGACGAATTGCTGGAGCTGCTAATCGGGCATCTGGGCAGCCTGCAAGACAGCGCCGCCGCCTTGGCCGAGCTGGATGTGCTGAGCAACCTGGGCGAGCGGGCGCTGACCCTGGATCTCAACCGCCCCCGTTTTGTCGATGAGCCCTGCATGCGCATCCAACAAGGCCGTCATCCAGTGGTCGAACAGGTGCTGAGCACGCCTTTTGTGGCCAACGACCTGGCGCTGGATGATGTCACCCGGATGCTGATCATTACCGGACCGAACATGGGCGGTAAATCCACCTATATGCGTCAAACGGCACTGATTGTACTGCTGGCACATATCGGCAGCTTCGTGCCGGCCGCCAGCTGTGAACTGTCACTGGTCGACCGCATCTTCACCCGGATTGGCTCCAGCGATGACCTGGCCGGTGGGCGCTCAACCTTTATGGTCGAGATGAGTGAAACTGCCAATATCCTGCATAACGCCACTGATCGCAGCTTGGTCTTGATGGATGAAGTGGGCCGCGGCACCAGCACCTTCGACGGCCTATCGCTGGCGTGGGCAGCCGCCGAGCAATTGGCCAAATTGCGCGCTTACACCTTGTTCGCCACCCACTATTTTGAGCTGACTGTGCTGCCGGAAAGCGAGCCGCTGGTGGCTAACGTGCACCTGAACGCCACCGAGCACAACGAGCGGATCATCTTTTTGCACCATGTGCTGCCAGGCCCGGCCAGCCAGAGTTATGGCCTGGCGGTGGCGCAGCTGGCCGGGGTGCCGGGGCCGGTGATACTGCGGGCTCGCGAGCACTTGGCGCGCCTGGAAACCAGCAGCCTGCCCCACGAAATGGCGCAGCAACACAACGGCACGCCGGCCAAGCCGCTGCAAAGCGATCTTTTTTCCAGCCTGCCGCATCCGATCCTGGATGAATTATCTAAACTCAATCCCGATGATATGAGTCCACGGCGCGCGCTGGAGCTGTTATATACATGGAAGACGCGCATCTAACGCTATTGCCGACAAGCTGTTAGAATCGCGCGCACTTTTATAGATGCTTCGGCCTTTTAGCCTGGTGCCGCGAGCCATCAAATTGCCGAGCCGAGCAGTCCCAAGCAAATTGGGCTGCTTTGCCGCCGCCTGAGGAGAAACCAACCATGACCTTCGTCGTCATCGACAACTGCATCAAGTGCAAATACACCGACTGTGTAGAAGTCTGTCCTGTGGACTGCTTTTATGAAGGCCCGAACTTCTTGGT
>C687J26845_10000220_pt1 | contig 38462 bp, 65 predicted proteins | sample RifCSPlowO2_12_FD_26845 | JGI IMG/M metagenome (IMG submission 26845)
CCAGCCATAACAATAGGGCTTAATGGTTGACCGCCGCCGATCGGTACATATCTAGCCTGTCTCGTCTGTGGATCATATTCAGGGTAGGCATATCCTGCAAATCCACCGCTTTCATTTGTCATTGCTAGAGGCGCGTTGACTTGTGCGCCTCTCATGACGCCCCCTCTCATCATAGGATCAGCTTCAATCGCCCCCGATCTAACCGCGCCATCAATCACGCCGTCCAACTCCTGAATAGCCTGCTCGCCGCTCAGTTGCCCACCCATAATGCGCTGCATAAAGTCAATCGTATCCGAGGGATCGCCGCCACGTTGCTTAATTTTGTTTGCGCGCATTTTAAGCGCTTTTAGGGTCTCGGAAGTATTTCCTGACTGGATTAAGGGTTTGATCGCTAGCGCGTCCCTGGCCATGTCGCCGAGCTGGAATAGAGTGGTTTTTCGGTCAAGCCCTTGCTGTGCAATTTTCTGATTAAGCAATTGATTCTGGTTGCCGATCTCCGCGCCCTGTACCTGCGCATCTAATAACCGATTGCGCATAGGCGTTTGCAATACAGAATTGAAAGCCTGCTGTGTGCTTGCTGCATCCCTGAAATTCTCGCCCAGGCTTGGCGTTGGCGCGTTTTGAAATAGAATATTTGCATTAGGCATTATGCTGCCCTCGGTTTAAATTCTGCGGTAACCATTAAATAACCTGAATCATCCTCAAAAACGGCATCAGGGCGAGTTTTAACAAGCTCATCAGCCATGCGCCCAATCATTAGCAGATCATCACCTTTGTAACGAAACTCATAAACGCCGCCGAGATCATCCCGCCCGATTTCTTTAATGTCGGTTTTTAGACGTCTATCCGACGGAAACATACCTCCGCCGCCGAACATCGCCGCGCCTTGCATAAGCAGCTTAGTACCACCAGAAACAGCCGAATTATTGATATTCTGCCGCGCCATGATGCCAGAGCTTAAAATGTCGCCTTGATTGCCTAAAATATTGCTGACGTTATTCGCAGAGTTGAGACTGTTTGCTGTCTGGCCTGCCGCGCTTGCTTGACCCATGTTCACGCTCTGCAATAGCCGGTTGAACTGGTTGTCTACAAACTGTTCTCCCTGGCCCAAATAATTCTGGAATAGTTGGTTGACCATGCCGCCAGAACCGTATTTCCCCTGCGCGGCCCCCGCTGCTTTGATTTGATCGCCTGAGTTATTCACTGCGGCCTGAAACATTGGATTACTGTTTAAGTAGTCCTGCTGGCCTCCGCTGGTCATTAGCGCCTGGAACCCTGGCATATTAGCTAAGCCCTGATCAACAAACGGTTGCATTGTCTTTCTGGCCAGGGCATCAGCTTCTTTTTGGTAGGCTAGCTGCTCGCGTGACATGCCCATTTGCGCGTTCGTAGCATTTCTCGCCGCGTCCCGCTGATCGTCGTAGTTAGTTAAGCCTACCGCATCAGTTAAACTGCTTACCGCTTTGCCCATTTTAACACCTCGTAATATTTGTCATGCTTTTTAAAGCCGCACAGGCGCGCATAAACTGCGGCGCGTCTATCTGTTAACTCTGCAATTATTTTTTGGTAGGGCGTGTTCGACCACACCCATTGAACAGCCATTTTCCCGGCATTGACCGCATATTTGCCGCGATGACTTGTTACAAAAGCAGGGTGAATTTCAATAACCGATTTGAACTTTTGGAGGATGAAAGCGCCGACCAAATCAGGATCGTAAACGCCTAAAACTAAGGAATAGGGCGTATTAACCGGCAACCAATCAGGCCAAAATTCAGGGTAGGGAACACTATTTAAAAACTCTCTTGCTTCATGGTCTGAGGCAATTTGTTTTAAAATCAAGGCGTCTTAGGCGCGCCTGACTCATGATGCACCGTGATTGACGTTCCCGCCGAGGCAAGCAACTGAATAAATCCGTTGTAAGCCATGACCGGCACAGTCACCAGGATGTAATCATTGGCCGGAACCGAGGCTTCTTTGACAAAATACTCATCATCGCTAGCCGATCCACCAGAGGCGATGGCGTAGCCGGTCACGGTGATCGCGCCTGCCGTGTAATTGACAACACGCAACACCAGATCACTCAATATTGTGCTTGTGGTTGCACCTGCCGCCGTGTTGAGGGTAAAAATCGTTACCGCGCCAGTCGTTAAGATGGTGGGTTCAAAGAGTTTTTTGTATGCGACTGAGGGCATTAGTTCACCTGTGCTTCAAGGGTTGCAAGTTTCTGTTTGATGGATTTCAATTCTGGAAAATGGTTCTCTTTGGCTTCGAGCGCTTCGATGCGTTTGCGCAATGCTCTAAGTTCAGATGCTTGGCAAGGTATCGCGTCGATTCTTTCGGCTAGGTAAGACACTTTCTTGCTCAAATTTCTAAGCTCTGGAAAGCGTCTTGAGTCCTCTGTATCCATTGTCACAATCGCTGTTGACGTGAGATCAACAGGCCCGCCTGATCGCAACCAAAGCTGGTTTAAAACGTCAATTAGGACTCGCTTGCCGGTAATGCTGTTTAAGTCGATACCGGATAAAACCGCGATAGGAGGATTTGCTTTCATACCCCAACCTCAACATCAGCTTCCATGCGCAAAATATGAAAAGCTACCGGATCAGAAAACCGCACCTTAAAAACACGGTCTTTTGATGCGCCTAATGCGTGCCAGTAAAGTTCCTTTTTGTACTCGCCCATTGCGCCTAGGGAACGCCAATTCTCCGCGCTCCATGTCCTGCCGCCGTTGTCAGAATAGGACATCATGACTTGTGGGTCTGAACCCTGTCCCGTTGCGATGGCGTCACCACTGTTCACAATCATTTTGACGTAGTTGTAAAAGACTTCTTTGTCAGACTGCGCGGCCTGACCCGAGTAGACCGGCGCTGAGGTTCTTTCCCGAATCAATGCGCCTGAGTTGTCATCGAAAGTATCAATATCAAGCTCGTAAACGTTTCCATTCTGGTAGTCTGTGACTAAGTGCTTGCCGAAGGCGTAGCAATAACCATTCGAAAGGTCGCGCCCGCCATTCACGCCACTGGATAGCTCTAACCAAATTCCTGTTTCTTGCGAAAAGCACCACGTTTTATTGGCTGTCGGGAAACTGAAAATAACGAAGTTTTGGCCCTGAAGCTTTAGCGAATAAGAAAAGCAGTCTGAAACTGTTGAATAGTTTTCGATGGCGTTATTGATTGCCGCCGTTGACACCTGAACAGGCTCATAACCATCAAGCCGGTAGACTGTGCGATCATGGCCTAGAAAATAGACCGCTTGAGGTGTATTAGTAACGCAATGGACACCGGCAATGCCCACCGCCCGTAAGCCGCCCTCGATTCTGTCCATGGGAGGGTTCCCGACGCCTGAGTTATACCAAGGTTCCAGACTATCAGCGCCAAACATGATAATTTGCTGCCGGAACGAATAGACGCGGATTAGCTCGTCACCGCTTGACTGAGCAAAAGCGAAATTCAGCGAGTTGATCGTGCCGCCATCGCCCGCGTCGGACACCTGGAACTTATCAAAAGACCCGTCATAGATCATTTGTTGGTTCAGATAAGCGATGCTATTTGGCGACTCTAGGTTTGGGTCGGTTACCTGCGCTAATGTCGTTCCGTCAGTGCGATAAACTAAGCCACCAGTGACGATATACAAATAATCGTCATCCGTTTCAAATACACATCTACCAGAGCCGGGAATAGTCCCTAAGCTGGTTTGTGTGCCTGCCGAGTTGATCTTGTAAAGAGTGGTGCCGTTGACTGCATAGGCGTTGCTATACCATTCTTTTCGATAGATCCCACGATTTGCGCCTGAGCCCGTTGAAAATGACGCCTTTCCCGGCCATGACATAAGCGCCGCAGGGCTTGCCCCTGACGGTTCGGCCTCAAGGTACATATTGACGCAGTTTTGCACGCTGAGCGGGTTCGTGCGCGATTGATAGGTCTGGCCATTTATTTGAATAGGAATAACTGGCATCAGTAATCGACCACTTTTATTTGCGTTGGGGTGTAGTACGAATTGAATAGGCGTCGAATTGCGGGCTCTGCTTTTGTGTTATCGTTTGCTAATCGCATATAGCGCGCATCTGATACGCCGAGCATATCCGCGAGGCGATAGGCGACTAATGAAGTGACATGGAAAACGTATTCATTTGGTACGCTGGCAGTTGATCCCCAATCGACTATGCCAAGCCCTGATAATTCATCATAAACTTCATCATAGGCCTGCAAAGCATCAGCGCTTAGCTGACCTTCTGCGCTTTCGTTATAGCTCAGTTTCCCCGCTCTGCGCAGTGCTCGTATCGCCATGTTCGCCCTTGTCACTGCCATTTCGTTTGCCTCGCTTTACTTCTTCAAAATTGGGGTGCCCTTGCATCAGTCTGTCGGCTCGCTTATGACTGACGATGATTGTGTCGCCTTCTGACAGCACCAACGTGACCGCCTTGGCTCGTCCTTTGTATCGGTATTTCATCTCATGCTCACCGTGTCTTGGAGGGTTTTAATATCGTTTCCTGATTCAATGGCCCGTTGTATCTGCGCCATGCGTTCGTACACCTGACTTGCTCCGTAATGGGCATTAATCGCCCGTTCTAGTTGCGTCATTTCTTCTTTTGCGGCCTCTAGCTCTCGGTATCGTTCGGCTAGTTTGGTGATTTTGGTTTTGTGTTCTTCGACCATTTCAGCGTATTGGTTGGCCGGAAATGACATTTTTGGCCGGTCTTTGCCGTGGTCGCGGCCTTCGACATAGCCTGCTTTACCGAATGGTGACACTTCAGGGATTACAACGTTGATTCCTTTGCCTTTAGCAAAACCCACCCAGGCTTCCATACAAGGTCGCTGCCAAAAGTATTCGATATCATCTACAGCCATATCGACACCGTAGATTTCAATGTGCTGATAGCCCTTAAGAATGGCATACGCCAACATGCAGGCAGGGCTTGACGTTAGATAAAGCGAGCCATAAAGCGCTACAGTCTCGGTATAGGGAAATATTTCGACATTTTCCGAAATTGGGAATTGCTCACCCACAACCAGCGGAACATTTAAAGACAGCAACCACTCGACATAGGCATTTACATTGCCATGCTCGCTTAGGTTGTCGTGTATCTCGAAAATACAATCAAATCTTGGGTATTTGTTGGCTCTGTTGCCTAATACCCAAATCTCATAATTCTTGTCATCAAACGGTGCTAACAACTCGCTTGAAGGCCCGCCGCAAACAATTGCTAATTTACCCACAAGACACCTATTCCCATTGGACGATCATCGTCTTGAATAATGATTTCTTCATGCCTGAAATTATTTTTGATTTCATTCCAGAACCTAGGCACACCAATCTCCATTTCCCTTAGCTTAATGCCTTGGCCTGCAATGTCGTGGAAGGCGGTTATTCCTTGTTTGTATTTCTGAAAATCTGCTTTTACTGCTTCATAACGGTGATCAGCGTCGATCAAAACAACGTCAAATCGCTCGCCTAGATTTATGCTTTGTGAGTCGCCAAAGACCACTTCTATGTCATAACTGAGTGCTTTTAATTCATTGGCGACATCCAATAGACTGCTTTGGCTATTGCCGCCCCAAGGCCCATTTGGGAGGTCTATTGCCACCCCTCTAGACCCTACAGGGAGGCTTTTCATTACTTCGTAAAACGTATCACCGTGACGCGCCCCAACTTCTAAATAAGNCCGCGCCCCGGCAATAATTTGGATAAAACGAGCCAGTTCCCTAGGTTGCTGGCTCGCCTTTCTACCGCTCCTAGTCAACAACGTAATACAGATCTAGCGTGATCGTACCTGTCGCCGTAGTTGCTGCATCCTTCACCACGCCGCGAACAATAAATTCGCCGCCTGGATCAGATGTTTGTGCGTTGACGAAATCCCAAGCAGGCAAACCAACGTTAGCGGCATCTTTCACCACTAAAACGTCTGATCCTGCTGAACTCAAAGCCAAGCCGTCATTGATAGCGTCAGGGTCATCTGTAATATTGCTATTAACAGCGATTAGACCGATATCTAAAGTCGGAGAACCAGAAGTCGCCAGATCGTCATTGTATAAACGAGACGATCCAAGAATTCGTGCGTTGCTCGGAATGCGCCCAAATGTGACGGTAGTGCCACTTGCAGACGCGGCTAGTTCAATGGTGGCTGAAAGGTTTTTAACGCTGTAAGCGTCACCAGGGCCACCGACAACCAGATTTGCGGCTGATCGTCGTTGTGTTGCTAAGTTATCGGCCATGATTTACCCCTTATTGACCAGTTACGAACACGGAAACAACCCCGTGGTCTTTTGTGTTATAAATCAGCTTGTCGATTTCGTGCTTCATCTCGACCGCTACCCCTGGCTGGAACTCGTAATCCTTAAGCCGGTCAACCTTAATGCTTGGGCGCTGACCCAAACCAAACCCAACTGCTTGAGCACCACACAAAAACGCGGGCTCAACTTTCGTTGTCGCGTTGCCTGCGGTTGCGTAGTAAGTTGAGTTTGCGAGCAGGGTGCTAATCTCTGGAATTTCACGAATAATCACGTTATCCCAAATCAGATCACCAGGCTTGAACAGCGGGTTACCTTCGCCGCGAGTGCCTGCATTTGAATGCAGCGTTTCCAGATCTTCTTGCAAATGCAGAAAACCTTGAGTACCGCAAAACAGAATGTAGGTTTCGACGCCATTAGCCAAACGAATTGGACGGATAATTGGGTCTGCTGTTCTGGCAATCTTTCGCGCCAGTCGCACAACGTCGCCGGTCAATTTATCGTTGGTCGTGTCGATATTTGCTAATGAAGCAGAGTGGTCGCTTGCTGAATAGTTGCTAGTCGCCGCGCCATAAAGCACGCGGTCACTATTTGCCGCCACCCAAATATCAGCGGTGGTATTAATTGCCGCCGTGGTGTTATCAACAGTCACGCGAGTTCCTGTGCCGGTCATAGAGCCAAGGCCGTACTTGATAATATCGTCGCGGGTTTTTTCCATTGCCCAATTCATCAGCGCTGCACGTGCGCCTTTCATCAGGTCGATGTTCGGCTTTTCGCGTTCTTCTGCTGACATTCTGACCGCGTTACGCCAATAAGTAGGCGTGAGTGTGTAGGCATAGTTAGCCAAAATCTCTTCGTTGCCGTCGAGAGTCGAGCTACCTGAAACGCCATTGCCGGAAAGTTTTGCAATCAACGGAATAGAAACGATCTTCTTCTCTTCTTTGATCACAATGGTGTTGTTAGAGCTTGTGCCTGTGTATGCGCTAAAGAGGTTATCCCGGACATATTCGCTGAAAAACTCAGATTCAAACCGGGTAACCACATTAGCCGAGGCTGTGGTTGTGTTAGCCATTTTTTACCTACCTAATATTTTGTCTAAGGAATCCGGCTGATGATCATCACCAGCAGCAGACGTTTTGCTGTTTAACGATGGCGTAACCGACTCGCGCTTTAACATTTTGTCAGAGTATTTAGCCTCAAACTCAGCTCTTACCTTTTCTTCAACTTCCGCCCTGATCTTGGCTTCCAATTGATCAACGTTGTCTAATTGCTTCAGCTTTTCGGCCTTATTCACTAGTTCAATCATTTCGTGGTAAGGGCTGACGGCATTAAAAACGCGATTTTGTAAGTTGGGATCTTCAGCAGTCATTGCTCTAAACGCTTCCAGCTTTTCCATCACAACGTCTTTTCCAAACTCGCGTTCGGCTAAAAATTGCGACATGTTTGCTTTCATGTTCAGAGAGTTATGGTTAATCTGGTTCTGAATGTGGCTTGTAAAACCCTCTTGATCTTCAAAAACGTCAGGCGCTTTTTTTTGCGCTTTTGGTTGTTGAAGTTCTTGAAGTTTTTTCTCTAACTCTTGGCGTTTGCGCTTTTCGTCTTTGTACGCCTCAAATTGCCAGGATGCGTCTGCCTCTTTCTCTTTCTTCGGCTCCGGCGTCGAGTCCTCGGCTGCTTCCGGTTCGGTTTCTGGTTCGGCTGAGCTTTGCTCTGCTTCTTCCACTTCTACCGCTTCCGGTTCTGCTACCGCTTCGCCCGTTAGTTCTGTACCACTTAAGATTGCGTCGAGATCTGACATCTGGTTTTCCTCTATTGCCCGATAAACCGGCATCGTTAAAACGCCCTTCGCGGGTAGGCGTCACCCTGAAAATTACGTATTTACTGAAACATTACCGACCGGCTGCCGTGCAATTACCTGCGTTTCGACTGCCGCTTGTATGGCTTGCTGGTTGGTCTTTTGAATGGTGGCTATTTTGAGCTGGGTATCTGCGCGCTTGTTTTCTGTGTTTGCGGCCATCTCTTCCAACTTCGCTTGCATGGACGCCATCTGAATCTGCATCTGCTGCATCTGAATCTGTTGATTCATCTGCGCCTGCTGCGGGTCGCCTTCCATCATGTCGATGATTTCTTTCTTGTTGCGAAGCTGGCTCATTTCTAACACTACTTTAAAGGGCACAGACTGCGGTCCGTAGACTTGAGCTAGGTTAACCAGCATTTCAAATTGTTCTTGCTGAACGTTCGCAACGTCTGCGACTTCGGAAATTGAAATATCAACATCCAGTTCGGCCACATCGTTGCGCACCTCAGCGACTTGATTAAGGCGCGGATCTTGCGCGGCAATCATTTGTTGCAACACGTAGGCGGCTTGCTCGTCACCTTGTTGGGCTTTTTCTTTGAGCACTTCGCCTGCGGTCAAAGGCTGGTTTAGCCCAACAAACTTCAGATTGTTTTCGTTGTCGGTGACCCTGACCCAGCGCTCAGAATCCCAAAACTGCCTTATTCGGTTCCAGATCTGCCGATATATGCGCTTTTTAAAGTTGCGATGCGCATCAAACAGCGGCCCGACTTCGATCAAGTCTTTGCTGTCAGCCATCATTCTTGATCTGCCGCTAGCTTCTGGAGCCACTAACGATCGTGCGGCGATAGAATCAATTTCCGCCTTGGCTTCCATCATTAGCTGGACTTGACCAGCGGCCAGATCATTGCCCGGATCTACGTCAAACCGCATACCCGGCGTAACTTCGATTACTCCGTCGCCCTTAGTCAGCTCAAACCGAGCTTGATTGATATCGTCCACTGCTCCGCGATCAGCAATAACCTGTCGCCGTGACAACATATACAACGACTTGCTTCGGCGATGGTTAATCTCGTCCTGAATGTCAATAAATTGACGCACCCATCCGTACTTGTTTGATTCTCTGTCCTGATAGGCATAACCGAATTCAATTGGGCAGTAAGGCTCGCCGTTTTCGTCTAGATAGGGGCTTTTCTTGCTTTCAATTAACGTCACGTCACCGGAGAAGTAGCAGACATGCCAAACGCCATCTTTTTGGTAGTAGTGCTGGCACACCTTCAGGCGCTTTCGCTTCTTGTCTATCCATAGCGGCTTATCTTCCAAGCCTTCGTCGTTGTCAATGTCAAAAGCCCTGTCTATATCCTCGTTTACTTTAAAGGTACGCTTTACCTCGTCTCGATCCATCCATATGAACAAGCCTTTATAGGTAGAGTCTGAAAAGTCACGCTTTAGGCTGTGTGGATCAAAATAGACTCGATCAAACGGGATTCGTGTTACCGATATTTCCTCGTCGATCCATTCAACAATCGCGCCCTCGATCCCCTCAACAATCAAATCCTCGAAGCAATCTGAGGCGACTGAATCAAAGTCCATATTTTCGGACACGTACCGAAGCGAGTCCGTTACCGCATCCGCCGCTTCTGCGTGCTGTGGCGTCCTTGGCCATGCTTTCGGGTCGGTCTTGCCTTGTCGCTCAACTCCTATTAAAAAATCAACCTTCGGCCCTATGCGATTGATTACGATGGCCGCTTGGCCGCGCTCTTGCAGCGCTGCGGCTTCTTCGTCAGTCCATTGTTTACCGTCACGATAATCACGGTCACGGCGGGCGTCTTTGCGTGCGCTATCGGTAACGTCTGCCCAGTATTCAAACTGCTTTTTATACTCTACATCGTTCGCCATGATGTTGTGTTGCCCTTTGGTCTACCCCAGGTGTCTTTGGGTTTATCTCGTGGTGTGGTTGGCGAAATCGCCTCATGCTGCTCATCCAGTGCGAGCCCGATCAGTGCGCACACATCAACCGCGTCATCGTTTTTAGCTGCCGGAAAGCTGCATAACTGCTCAATTAATCGGTCGCCCCATTCTGAGTAGGGGATATGAACCTTGCCCGCTGCTGCCAGCGCTTGAAACGCTCTCGCCATTGCTGCTTTATTTGAGGAACGTGCAATCCATTCCTGACGAAAATAGATTTTTCGGGCATTGCGTTGTTTGATTAAAAAAGGCTCTATTGATCGCCGAATAACCCCCGATTCACCGAACACACACAGCGGCTTATGTTCTTTAACGAGATCGAGTAGGGCATCAATCCAAATGTCTGCGGTTTCCTGCCCATACCACCAAGCCTCGATCCAGATATCCATTTCGGTATCAAGTGCAAACACGCCTAATTCGGTGTAATCCGCACTATCCGCGTCTGATACTGCGAAATCGGTCGATATGTAGCGATTAACGTGCTGCGGCAAGTCCTGCGCGTAATGACGTTTGAACCATTCGCGCTTAAAAAATGTGCCTTCAATGGGTTTTGGCTCTTGCTGATACAGTGCCGACCAATCACGCGGCCCGATTACTGCTTTGGTTTGCTTTAAAACATCAACGGGATACCATTCCGGCCACAATGCGCGCTCGTTTTTGGTATCTTCGTCTGCTATGGCCTGTAGACTGATAATGTGCCATTGATCGCCACCTTGTTGCTGCGCCTCGATCAAACGACCCGCTAGATCATCCTCATGCCAACGGGTTAATATGATTACAATCGCGCCACCAGGCATTAGCCGCGTATAAAGCGTGCTTGTGTACCATTTCCACACCCGATCTCTGAAAACCTCAGAATCAGCTTCATCGCGGTTTTTAAACGGGTCATCTATCAGCGCTATGTGCGCGCCCCGGCCCGTAATCGCACCGCCAACACCTGTCGAGATATAAACCCCGCCTGCGTCCGTGTGCCACCGATTAGCGCTTTTACTGTCTGCGCTTAACCGTGTCTCAAATAGCCGACCATATTCCTCGGTTTGAACAATGCTTCTCACGTCGCGGCCAAAGTCAGCGGCAAAATCATGGCCGTATGTTGTGGCTATAATTTGCTTGTTTGGATTACGCCCTAGGTACCAAGCCGGAAACCGTCTAGACCCTAACTCTGATTTCGTGTGACGTGGCGGCGCAAAGATCATCAGCCGCTTTAATTCGCCGCTTTCAACCTGCTCTAAGGCTTCGCATATTATTTTATGGTGCTGCCCTGGCTCAAACTCGGGCAAGGTGTACTGAGTGAAATCAAGTAGCTTTTTTCTTGCCTTTCTTCGTGCTAAAAGCTCCGCTGCTGCCTGCTGCGGCGATACGTGCAAGCTCGTCATCGGTCATGTCATCCACTTTTTTAAACTCTATCGCCTCGCCATTAAGCCCGGTTAGCTCTGATCTGCTTAGTTTGGGCTGGGTATATTCGAGCAGTTCAGCAGAGGCGCGTTGGGCCATGGTTAGGAATTGCTGCCTAACGCTGATATGGTAGGTTTCGTTTTCGGATTCGCTTAAACCACGCTCGGCAATCGTTACCAGCGCTTGAGCTGGGCTGAACCCGCACTCAATCAATACATCCAGGACTTTTTTAATGTTTGTCTTACAATTAACGCGCTTTTCTGTCGCTGGGATGTTTGCCAATTCTTGCAGTGAATTTGGTAATTTATGGCTTTTCATCGCCATACGCTGCGCGGATTATCGTTCGGATCGAGCACGACAACGCGGAAAAAATAAACTGGGGCGTCTGCGCTGCCTGTAGCAATCGTCAGTTTGACCAATGCCGCGCCGACACTGTTGGCGGTAATCGGTGCGCTGGCTACGCTGCTAGTAAATGCGCTTGTTCCAATTGAGATACAGTTATCATCTGTTGACCATGTAACCGTTGAACTGGTAACGCCCAACACCTGATCCAGCACAGTTAAATCGACTTCATACGTATAAACCGAATCAATATACTGCTCATGCGTATCAATGCGCATTTCTCTAGCCATTTTTAATTACCATCATGCATCTATCGTCTGGTTCCGGCGTCATTTGTCGCTGCTGAATATTGATAAACATGCTTCTTGATCCTGGCGCTGGCGTCATGCGTAAAATGGTGTTTTGTACTGACGCAATAGATGACGCTGCCCATATCGGCCCCCAAACATCCAGCCAAACTGTATCGGCCCAAACAGTACCCGTTAACATTAAACCCCGAACTCCGTACCCGTTGAGCCGTTGCCGGTGATTGTTACGCCGTTAATACTTTGAATGTTTGCATCTATTTCAAGAGCTTTTGTAAACGTGAGCGAATCGGTTTTTGCTTTGATCGCATCAACTACCGTGTCCACCGTTGCCAGTGCCGCCGCTGTGCCTAATGTACTGACTGCAACATCCAGATTTGATGCCGTTAAACCCGTTACCGAGCCTACCGCGCCGGTTACGCTACCGACTGCCCCTGTGACAGATCCAACAGAACCCGATAAATTGCCAGTCACATTACCCGTTATATTTGCAGTTAAAGCCGTCGTGATTGATGTTGCCGCATTGCTGCCAGCGATAAACACCCCGCCAGCGGCCCCAGCCGTAGCGCTTGGAAGGAAATCTGTTTTTGTCTTGATTGCGTTAACCGTGGCTTCAAGCGTTGTCCCTGTGTCAGTTAATATCGCTGCCGTATCCGCTTTGATCGCAACAAATCCATTAACACCATTTGCCAGCGCGTATGTATCGCCCGTCTGCGCAGTATGCCCAACTACCGACCCAACAGAGCCGGTAACGCTTCCAACAGCACCACTGACAGCGGCTATGGTGCCTGCCGTCAGATTTGTTGTGCTGGCCAAAGTGGCGTTGGTTGGGAATGTAACCGTCCCAGCATTAACCACGGCATTTGTTTTGATTGTTTCAATATCAACCTTTTGTGTCGTTGCTATCGTTGTGCCTGTGAGCGCTAGTGATGTTGTCGGATTTTCGACATTACCCCAATCGATACCAGCTGCCCCGGTCGCGGTTACATCTAATGTCCGACCGGCCGTTGTTGGCTGCAAATATCCAGCCGCGCTTGCTGCATAAATCCCGTCATAAACAGCCTCTTCAATCACAACAAAATCAGCTCTGACTGGAAGGCATAGCGAGTCATCATTAATCACTACTGTCATATGTCCAACAGTGCCAGTAATGCCGCTTTGCAATGTCAAATGGTAGTAACCGTCTGCCGTTGTGATCGCTGCAAACGTGTAGCTAGATATGTCTACTACCGTACCATTATCATGCAAAATCACTTCTGCTTCGTCAGCCGTCGCTACTGATAGCGTCGTTACCGGGACGTAACCATTAGCCACCGCTACCACTGGCCCCACTACGACTTTATGAGTAGCATTTTGTCTAATCGGTAACGCCATAATCAAATCTACCTAAAATGATGCTGGTAATGGTACATAGCAATTGGTATTGCTAACCCGGCTGCGCTTACTGTAAAAGCAGGGCTAGCGACGATCTGAGCCGCTCCGGTTAGCACTGCTGCCGGTATTGTTACTGTGATTGTTTCGGTTGACGTTATGTTGTAAGTGGCTTCAGCATCAAGCGTGATCGTCGCTACTGTGTCGCTTGTGCGCACTACATCAGCAATATCAATACCGACTTTAACAACTGCATCCCAACCAGCGGCCTCGGACTGTGCAGAATCAATGCCGTCAATCAGTGCTTGAGTGTTAGCAGTTGCACCAATTGGGCCAGTACCAGCTGCGATAAACGTATCACCTGTCAGAGTGATAATGATCGTCTTGCCACCAGTGACGATATCCGCTTCGGTGATTGACGCCGTGGCCGTGCCGGTTATCGCAGCGCTAGCGCCGCCACGACTGATCCAATACGAGCTATGCCTAATCGACAATTAAAGCTCCCAAATTTCCCAGGGAATTGTTGCTGTACCAGCCGATTGAGTCACTGTAAAAACGATTTCGTTTGTCGATGCCACTGGTATTGTAAGCACCACCGGAACGCTTTGAACGTGCTTATAAGTCGCAGCGTATGCCAGTCTGGTGGTGCCTACTGACCGCACTTTTAACTTAACTTTGACGACAATCGAATCACCCAACACCATGTCATTGAGATCCAGACCAAGCACAAATGAGCCGCTTGTCGTTATCGTCGCAATCGTATCCTCAGTGCTTGATCCTGTAGTCGTTAACGACCCATCACTATGACTCGTTGCCATTTAGTTAATCCCCAATAATGCGACCGTGCGAATACGGTCAGTTGCGTCAGCCTCAGTTGATTGCATGCGTGCGGAAATCCGAGTCCCAGCCGGTATGAAAATGTCGTAAAACATCATCCCAGTATTTAACTCAGACGTGCCCCCAACACACCAATGATCTGCGATTATGTTTGACTCGCTACTAGCTGCGCCAACGGCTATATCAAACAGCATGCTTGATGCTGCACCAATTACCGCATTGTCGTTATTGCCAATCATCAGCACAAATCCGTAAATATCCTCGCCAGTGCTAGCAACCAACTCCGTATATGTTGTTGGTTTAGTGTTCGGCGTAGCCCCTGGGTCTACTGCTGTGCCGCGTGAGCTTGCTGTTACAATGCCATAACCCTTGGCTGATTGTCTCCCAATTGCACCAGTTGCACTATTGGCGTACAAGTTAACAATATATTTGAGCGTTGTTGCAGCCGTAGCCTGTGCTCGCATTACAACACGAGTGCCAGCGCCAATTGAAATCGGCAAACTGTACATGATAACTGGTGTTGTTGCGTCCTGTCGCCCGCTCCACGTCATTGACTCAATGATGACCTGTTCAGAACTTGGACCAACGCCAATATCAATCAGAAATTCTTCTGGGGTGCTAACGTCATGCGTAAAAAACAACATGATATGATTGCTGTTTGCTGACGTACTCGCAATAATTTCAGTCCATGACCCCATCGAGCCGCTTCCTGATGTGATCGTTGACGCGCTGCTCGTGGCTGTGTCTGCGCCTGCGGAGTCAGTTAGTATCCAACCCTGGCTTAGTGGCATGTCCGGCATTATTGCACGATCTCACATCGCAGCATGACAGCGCCTGGAGCGGCATTGACCGTTTTAGCGCAAGGCACAGATTTAGCACCTTCGTAACCATCCTCAACAGTCGAGATCTGAAAAACATACGTACCTGGCACAACGTCTAAAATCGTGTGGCTTAGTACCGTCCCAGGCAAAGTAACTGCCGGTTTAGCGACATTATCAACGCTTTGATAGATACGATATTCTTTTTGACCGGTAATCAGCGATTGATCAACTCGTTTAGTCGCAGCGTCCCACGTCAGCAAAATATCTGTTGCACTGGCTACATTGCAGATCAGCAGTAATGCTGTAATCAATAACGCTCTAATCATTTGTCATCACCCCAGGCCATCTGGCCGAATAATCTAACCGCATAATACATAGCGTGGCGCGTAAAATAATTGACTTTGCACGCCTCCATTGCTTCTAAAAATAGTTCGTCACAATCTTTGCGCGAGTAGTGATAACCGAGCGATTTACCCTGCTTGAAATACAGCCAGTCGTGCAACACGGCGGCAGGCATGTGGTCATCAATAACCGGAAACGCAAATTGAAAAAGCCAGGGAATTGAGGCTAGGTCTGTGATAAACCCTCGTGGGACGATTACGGGAACGGCATTGACAGCCACATATTTGAGCATTGCAGTTAGCTCTAGTTTTGATCCGCCCGCAGGTTTTAGTTGGAGCTCTGTCGTAAACATATTGTTAATCGTTGCCTCGCCTAAACCGCCATTTAAACCAAATGTTGAATGCTACTGTCGCAACGGTGCCGACTATGCCGACGATCATGCTCACGATGCCCCACTCGTCAGCAGTGAGACCCAGGATCGTCGTAGTGATCGTTGTCCCGAGTGCAGCGCGTGTCGATGCGACATCGACTAGATCAATGTGCTGTTCTAGTGCTGCTAAAACTCTATCGAGCATCAGTCCAGCAACTCCGTTTTTAGTCCCGTTGTCATAGCAAAATAAATGTCAGGATCAACAAACTGACCGCCGATTTTAACGTCGACATGAACGTGTGGAGTGATCCCCTCGTAAATCGTGCGCAAATCCTGAGCGCTGCCGATTACTTGCCCGCGTTTGATTTTTTGGCCTGCGTTGACATGAGGGGATAAATACAAATAGCGAATTAGTGCGCCATCCTGTCTCTCGATCTCGATCAGACGATAGAGCGCTTTATCTAACTCTGCGTAACATTGCCCGATGCGCGTTACTATCCCGTCGGTTGCTGAGCAGACCAGCGATCCAGGCCATGCAGCGTAATCAATGCCCATGTGCAACCGTGTGCCGCGTCGAGCGCCATACCTGCCGGAGCCGTGTCTATCCGTCGCCCGTTGAGGCGCAATAATCGTAATCATTTGACACCTAAAAAAGAGTGCGCCCGGTACAGCATGGGCGCGAGGGGAAGGAGAAAACGCGGACATAAAAAAACCCCGCACTGGGCGAGGTCTTAGCAGTTGAGACAATTCTCTCAACGTATCAAAAAGGTAGCATTTCCATTATCTGATGTCAAATTGACACAGTTTTTTGATTACTTTATAGCCAGTTCATAGCTCTTGAACGTAGTCAAAATGACAACACAAAAATATTTTGAAAATATCTTAACTATTTATTGATTATGTATTACATATTCAAAACGAGGGGAGTAATATATCTACATCGGCTGAACAAACAGCTACCAACCAAGGAGAAAGCAAAATGACAATCGCAAATAGCCTCTATAAAACCGTTGATGTAGATAGCTCAGAAGGTGTTAGAAATCAGGTTATAAACTGGTGTGCAAACAATGAACATTTAGTTGTTTCTGTAGAAAATGAGGGTTTATTTTCGCACGCTGTTTTTACGGATCAGTCAGCTATAAGTTTTGATGACTATAGCGTTTCTGTTGCCGGTTAACCAACCACCGCGCCCGAAAGGGCGTATCTAAGGAGAACAAAATGCAACGCAAAGCTGAAATATCAAAATTAGTGGGTAGTGGATGGTTATTAGAAATAACATCGAATGGCATAATTATTAAGGACAGCCAGCATCCATCTTATGCATATGCCCGTGATTCCGCAAAATTGATGGGGCTAGATGTCCCTATTCTGCCTCCATTAGGTCTACGCGCATGAAAGGCGGCAAACGTGAAGGAGCTGGGCGACCGGCTCCAAACGGGGAGATGGTTAACATAACCGTCCGGCTCCCGATAACGATGGTTGATGCACTAGACAAACGAGCGCTTAGCCGCTCTGAGTTTATCCGATATGCAATAAACTGCGCACTCAAAAAACCTGCGTAGCCCGTTAATTCGGGCTTTTTTACGCGCTTTTTGCGTACAACTGCGGATTCAATCGCTTATCAATCTCGATCAGTTGCTGACACGCCGACTCCCGATATTCTAAATAAACGTCCAGGCTCATCGTAAAATAAAAGGCTATGTCGGCTTGGGTGTAATTCGCGCCGGTGCGCTTGTTGTACTTGCGCTTATACTCTGGCCATGTCGTGATAACAGTCGCCCTCAAAAGTCCGTCACGGCGCGTTCTGGCCGTTGCCTTGATCTCGTCGAGCATTGCCTTGGCTTGGCGCTGCTCGTTCGTGATGATGATGTTTCGCAGCTTATATGCGCGGTTGATCTCGCCGTCTTTGTGCGGGCTGTTTCGGTCTTGCTTTGCGTGAATAGGGCAGATCTCGCGCTTTTCGTCATTGCTGTCCTTTCTGTATTTCTTGCTTAACAAGCGCCTAATAATTCCTAGTATACGTTTTTCTTTGCTGCGTTGTTCCAGTGCCTGACTTAATCCAGTGCCCTCCTTTGCAATGCAGTCGATTAAATTATCATTGTCCGAGTATTCAAGCCACAAATTAACGATCTGTTCAACCCTTTGGCAATCTTTATAATTCATCGCTAGACCTCAGTTTTTTTATCGGTTCAGATCGGTCGCAGTGAAAATTACTCATTTTTTAAGCGCCTTTTCGGCACATTTTTGCGCATAATCCGGATCGGCTCGCTTGCGCCAATAGCAAACGTCGCATAGATGTTTGTCTGCTTTATCCCGGCCATTGCTGTTTAAATTGATCGCATAGCTGCCGCACATTGCACATTTATTCATTCCGCCACACTCTATTTATTGCCCATAAATCTGCGTAAAAAATCGGAAATGTCTGTTTTTGGATCTAGCAGCGCTTGAATTTCTCTGTCGCAATCCTCGCAATAAACGACAATTCCACGTCTAACTTTTGCATCTCGCAAAGTGGCCATTGGCTTTTCGCATCGTCTGCAATCTAGTTGTCTGCTCATGTCTCAAAAATCTCTATGCCGTAAATGGCCGCAATCAGTCGTTTTTTTATTTGGTAGACACTAGTTCGGACGCCCTTAACATCCTCAACGATCTGTTTAATGCCCTGCCAATACCTGAAATCTGCCCGGTAAAATCCAATATTGACGCCGTTCACAACGAGATCATATTTCGGTTGCAGCTCCAGTCGATCTATCTCTCCAGCGCGTTCTAACAGCTTTAATTGCTGATATCGTGCTGCCTCCTTTTTTGAGTCAAACGTGATACCGTCAATGGTTGTTTTCACTGCGCCGTATTTTGTGCGGATCATTTCGCCCCCTTGATTGTGATTAGTGCCCGTCTTTCCGGGCTGTCAGCGAGTTATCCCCGCTGATTACCGATTCCTGGTGCGCGTCCGTCGGGTACTCCCAACAGTCCAGGTGATACCTGTAGATTCAGGTCTAAGTTTGCGCCCTGCCGGTATTTACCGCCTGGGTTGTCTCACTGCTTCCCCATTGCGTCCGGCATTTTCTGTTAGGCGTTACGGTTATTCTCCACTATCAAAAATCTCGTTTAAAACTCCATCCGGCGGTATTGATAGCCCCATAATCCGCATTCCCTCAACGAGTCTGCGAAATAAACAAGCCTGCGCGCCGAATGTCTCAGTAAACCTATGTTTGTAGTGCGTCACATTGAGCGGGTGATTGCTCGACACGTCATGCAGTTCGACCGGAACAGGCAAAATAAACCAGTGCCCGATTTCGACTTTATTGTGTTTTGCGCTACGGCCACACGGATGATGGACGTGGTAGCCAAAATATTGCTCATATCCAGGGTACAGATAGCCCAGCGTATAGCGTTCGATAAATAGGCAAACATGGTCTATAAACCGCTTCTGTGCTGCGTTTGGTTGTTTCATGCCGCCCGCCTCAGTTCGTCTTTGTACATTTCGCCATCTGCCGCAAATCTAACGCCATGTTCTGCGCCAAAGCACATCAAAAAATCAATAAAACCGTTCGCTTCTTTCACGTTAAAATCAGTCGTTGACGGCCTATGCGTAATAAACTCGTCATTATCCAGGCTTAGAACTGACGTTGATCCGTGAGCTAGGTTCTCACCGTTGGCAATCAGTTCCTTTTCAAACTTTCTAACGAGGTACGCTTTCCAGTCCTTGAACGAGTACGGTCTATCTAACTTAATCTGCGTTGAAATCTCTGTAATCAACGCGTGAAACAGCCTATTTTGCTTATCCCTGCGCGATTCACGCCCCAGCGTCAGAATGACCTTACCCGCCGCTAAACCCCTCAAAATCAATTCAGAGATGGTTTTTAGCATCGGCTGAACTTGCTCTGATTTGTCGATTGCAAATTTAAGCATCTTCATCTTTCCGACTCGCCCGTTTTGCAAACGCCCTGGTTATTTCAGTCACGCGATACGCCCCTTTTTCTGCGCTGCATCCAGACAGTTTGCAGTGCAACAGATCTTCAAACGCAATCCTTTTTAACGTGCATTCTGCTAGCTCGTTGTCATGCTCTATGACCAACTCGACCGACACGATTACGTTAGTTTTCATTTCGCCTTCCTCATGCTGCCGTTTCGTTCAAATCGTCTTCAAAAAGACTTTTCTGCTTTACTGAGTGCAAACAGTGAGGACTAAACCAGATCCTTTCTTTTTCTGAATTTTCACGGCCTTTGCTTTTTGCTTGCGATCCATAACCTCCAGATGCCTTCCATTCAACCTCGTGCCAGTTTTCAGGCATTTCATGCTCCCCGGCATAACCACAAAGCGCTATCCGATAGAGTTTGTTATCGCCGTTTTCGATAGCCCATTTTCTGACATCATGCGCAACGTCCGCGCTGTCAACCGCATAGGATTGATTGCGCTCACTCGCATAAGGTGGATCTAAAAAAACGCCGGTTGTACCGTGTTTAATTGTCACGCTATCACCCATCACCCGCGCCCAGTCGCCACACGCCACACGCACGCCGCGTAATCGTTCCGCTAGCTGTTCAAAATATTCAGCGATCCCCCGTCCTGCATCCCCGAGGTGGGGAAGCTTTCGGTTAATCCCCCGTCCTGCATCCCCGAGGTGCGGAATTTTAGCGCTCTCAGCATGACACCACCCATCACCAATCCATGAACACAAACCCCACACCCACCAGCCAGCTATTTTTGCATCGTAATATTCAGGGTCTTTTTTTATTCGCTCCCTGAAGTCGTTTTGAGCGATCAGCCATTTATGCCTAGCTAACAAATCAGCCTCGTTAACAGGCCAATCTGCGGCCTTCGCTGTGCCCTCTGGATCGTTTGCAATCGCTCGCCAAAAATTAGCCAGGTAACAATCCGCATCGTTCACGGTTTCAGTTCTTGGCTTTGTTGGCCTGCCGAGCAGCACAGCCAGCGACCCAGCAAACGGTTCAACATAATTCGAAACATCGCCAAATTGCGCCCAAACCAAATCGGACACTCGGCGCTTGCCTCCAAACCAGGGGAATGGTGCCTTTAAAATCATTTCGTCTTCTTCCCCGGTTTGTTCGCTTTTCCTGAACTTCCATGCGCGTAGTCAGTCTGCCCAAACACCCCGTTAGCGATCTTTTTGACCTTGCCGCCCTTGCGCAGAAAGGCCTTGATATCTTGATCTATCTGATAACTTTCTTTGGTGCGAAGATGATTATTTGTTATCGCCATCGTTGCTGTTTCTTGGTTTCCAAATTTCACGCTGCACACTCCTCAAAATCTTTTTCTCTGATCGAATCAGTACCCAATACTTCCATCGTCATATGCGTGGTCACGTAGTGTTTCATCTGCGCTTCCCCGAATATTTCCTCGATCAGTTTTTGGTAGTGCCCGTCTGCCTCGCTCAAAATTCCATGGATCACCATATCGGCCCCTCGAAAGTACTTTTTGCCATCCAGCGCCTTGAATTCGACTTCAACGATGACTTTCCACTTGAGCTTTCGTCGCGAGGTCAAGCCGGTAAAAAAGTCCTTCGACTTGTGAATTCCGAGATCCTTAAGCGCGTTTCGGTGGCCTAGTTTGGTGTGCGTGATATCTGGATCAGCAGACAACGGATCGACTGACTGCCAGGAAAACGTCGCGCCAACGATCAGCTCAAGGAACTTTTTATACTCGTTGTATTGCTTTCGCTTTTTCATCGCACCACCTCAAGATGGGGCCTTCTAAATGCTGGCTCGTAATACGCATAACGGCGGCTTACTGGGTTGAATGATGGCTTGTCGCCCCGCCTTGCATGTGTTTTTTGGTCGTATTCAATCCAGTAGAAATAACCGTAATAATCAGGCATTTCTAAGACCAACAAACGATCTTCCATTTCGTTTAGTTTACATTCGATTTCCATCCAATCTTCGCCGAAGTCGAATGCCATATCCTCAGATCTAGGCTGCTCATTTTTGCGGACATAATCCAAAAGCATTTGATCGGTAATCATTGAGCGCTCCTAATACTGGTCACATTGCTTTGCGAGTCTCTAAATTTAAAATATGGCCCGTCATAACTAACCAAAATATCGCCGGTTGGGCCGTGCCTGTTTTTGCAAATGTGTAGCAACGTTTTTCCTTTTTCGCGCATGTCGTCATTTCGGTATAGCGTGATAACCTGATCGGCTTCATATTCACAAATTGAGGCGTCTGATAAGTGACCCATACCGGGCGGCCCGTCAATGCTATCGGCGGCCCTGGTTACTTTGGATATGCCGATAATCGGGATGCTAAGCTCTTTGGCGAGTTCTTTTAGTGCTAGGACAACTTCAGTCACTCGCTCAATGTCTCTTTGCGTAGCTGTAGAACCTTTAATTTTTTGGATGTAGTCAACCACCAGCAAGCCGATCTTGCGTTCTTGCTTCCAGCGTCGCGCCTGTTTTTGTATCGTGCTGATACTCATTGCAGGTTCGTCGTTAAAGAAAATCGGTTTATTTTTTATGTTCTCAACCGTTCTTGGCATCCGTCCGTATTCCATTTCAGTGAGGCTGGCCGACCTGAAATTCTTGGAATTTATTTGTCCTTCGATGCAAATTAACCTGGCTCCGATTTGTTCATAACTCTGCTCGGCTGAGAAAAACCCGACTGGAACATCTGCGTTATATGCGAAATTGATTGCCATCGCGGTTTTGCCTACTGCGGGTCTTGCGCCCAAGATGATCAAATCGGAATCGTGGAAGCCTCCAAGCTGCTCATCCACCTCGGATAGGCCAGAGGTGACACCGATAAGCCCGCCACGTTTAACCGCTTCTTCGTACGCTTCTAGCGCTCCAATAACAGCGTCCTTGGTCGTGTGCTCATATCGTTTTGATACCCTGTCCAGCTCCATCAGCGACTTGATTGCTTCGCTCACCACGTTTTTCTTATCGTGGTCGCTGTCTAAATCAAATAACGCTCTGTTAAAAATTGCCTTGGCTTTTCTGAGTTCTGAGGATGACTTTACGACTTGACTAAAATATTCCATGTTCTGCGGCTGCGAGGCGCACTTTGTAACCAATTCGATCATAAACACCATGTCAACGCATGCACCGCCAAAATTCTGCTCTATGGCTTCACCGACCGACACGACATCAACCACGTGTTTATCAGAAATGACTTTCTGAATAGCTTCAAAAATTACCTGGTGCGAATTCACGCTAAAATCTTGAATGGACAAATTGCACTGGGCGATTCGCGAACCATCATCGAGCAGCAATCCAAGAATCTGTTGTTCCATGTTGATGTTTTTCATTGCTGCGCCACCGTTGGGAATGGTTTGATCTGATAACCGCCGATCTGTTGGCTGGTTGGTTGTTTAATCGGAATCACGTTTGTGTTTTGCATCCAAGCGGCCTCGAAGCCTGTCCATGATTTGTAAATAATCATTTCGAAACACTGGTCAACTGAATAACCAAGCTGGCTAGCTAAAACCAATTCCTTGCCAAGCTTGTCGATAACTGTTTGTGAGATTTTTGCTTTCTTGGATCTTCGGAGTTCTGTCCATTCCTTGAGAATCTTTTCACTTGGCAAGGAAGGCCAGGATTTGTAATCCAGGTTTGTTTTTTGGGGCGCTGGCGCTACCGGCGCAATATCATTCTTTTCATTCTTAACATTCTTAAAACATTCTTGTTTATCGTCGGTCTGTTCGTCGCCTGTTCGTCGGTCGTTCGTCGGTCGTTCGTCGCTTTGTTCGTCGCTTGTGTTTACGTTTATATCGTAAATGCTTGAATCTATTAGCTTTCCGACTGTTCCTGCCTTCGTCGCTTTGAACGTCGCTATTTGCCACATTTCTAAATTTTTCTTCGCAGTCCTGTATTTTCTGTCCGTCAGGTTATATTCACCAATATCGCCTAAATGACACTCGCCAATTTCAAGTTTTGTTATCGGGCAAGGCGTTCTTCTGGCTCTTAAAGCCATGACTGTGAGAAGAATAAATTCCTCATGGAATCCCTTCTTGATCATGGTTTCCAATGCGTCAGAACTGCGCATTAACTTTAAAAAGCCGGAGCCGTAACTCACATTAAATCCCCAAACTCTCAGCGAGTTCTTTCACCGCTTTTTCATACTCTTCGCAGTCCAAATTGGCTTCAAAAAGATGCCTTTTTCCCTGCTCATAGAGTTCATAAATGTTCTCTGTTTGGTCTTCTTTTCGTCGAAAAAACAGCACGTTTTGACCCCTTTGAGGCCCTGTATTTTTCCGCTTATCCAACTTGTTCGTCAGGATAAAATTTATTGACTCATCCATGCTCAGGTTAGGAAATTCGTTAGCTATTTGTTGCATCTGCTCGCCACTTATTTTTAGTGTCAATATGCTCATCTGTGGGCCTCAAAGGGGACTGCGTGGCGACTTCTACGCCTGTTTTTGTTCTGATACCGTCTGCATGTCTTTTAAGTACTGCTCAATAATATCGTGGGCTATTTGCGTCCTGGTTCGGCCATCGCGCTTTAACAGCTCGTTCAATTTTTCGTTGTTGTAATCGTTGAGCCTGATTTTTAGCTCGTGCTCCTTCACAAGTGATCTATCGTTGAGCATGATTTAAGTTCTCACCTCCAGGTGAAAAAAATGCCAGCGGTTAGGCTGGCTAGGGTTAGGCGGCTTTAGTTTCGTTCGGGAAAAGGATTTCGATTAAGGTCATTTCTCCATTGCTAGCCTCTTCAAGGCGTTTTGCTAAACGACTAGATACCGACCCTTTAGCAATGGCGATTTGTTGGAAGTTTCCGAAAGTAGTACCGGCAGCGGTACAGACCTCCGTTATCCGTTGCTTACTGTTTATCTTGTAAAATTCGGTAGGAGTCATAACAAACCTGGCTGTTTAAATTATTCACAGGGCCAAAGTATTAGTTAAACACTAGTTTTTGTCAAGACATTGTAGTCAGTCAACAACTAGTTTTTATTTCGAGTTGTGACCAATATAATTAGTGATATGGAAATGAAAGAGATTCGCGTTAAAAACCTCAAATACCTGGTTAAGAAGTACGGGCGCAAATCCGTGGCTGAAGCGGCGGGCTATGCAGACAGCAGTTTCTTTAGCCAGCTCGTGGTTGGCATTGGCTCATTCGGCCCAAAGGTTGCGGCAAAATTTGAGCAAGCCTATGATCTACCTGAGTACTGGATGAGCACGCCACATATCGCGTTATGGGATGACGGCACAATGGCCAGCGGCAAGGATATTGATTTTCTGATTGATGAGCTTGAAGGATTGATCCCACTGCTACCGCAAGGAGAGCAGCAGGATAAGGTTTTGCAGGCTGTTAACAGGATTCTTCGGCTAGTTCCGCCAAAACCTGGCTCCTGATGCCAGTTAGTTCTTTTTCGATTAATGCCTTTTCTTCTTGTTCTGAATTGTCGTAAATCTTTTTTATTGTCTTAAGCCTTTCAAGTATTTCCAACGTTTTATCATTGCACTGCCTCATACCTAAATAACCTCTTCTTTACTGCTTTCATTATTTTTGCTTATTTTTCGATCAGCATACTATCACCTTTGTCGCGCCTCGCTATGTTACATATTGTAATTTTGCGAACCCAGCACAACCCCCCCCCAGCACCATCGAAACTACCACTAAATATATTTTTAGCAATTAGTGTTTTTTTTATTAAAACTAGCAAATAACTAGTAAATAATTGTTGACTAGCTACTAGTCAAATACTAATATTACCCCATCAACTCAACAAGGGGCGGGAAAGTGAATCAGTCAGAACTTAAGCAAATACTAGAAAAGCACCGGCTTTGGCTGAACAACGAAGAGGGCGGGGGGCGGGCGAATCTTTCCCGTGCGGATCTGAGTTATGCGAATCTGCGTTCTGCGGATCTGCGTTATGCGGATCTGAGTTCTGCGGATCTGCGTTCTGCGGATCTGAGTTATGCGGATCTGAGTTATGCGGATCTGCGTTCTGCGGATCTGCGTTATGCGGCTCTGAGTTCTGCGGATCTGCGTTCTGCGGATCTGAGTTCTGCGGATCTGAGTTATGCGAATCTGCGTTCTGCGGATCTGCGTTATGCGGATCTGAGTTCTGCGGATCTGCGTTCTGCGATAGGCAATCTACAGCAAATCAAATCCCTATTTTTGGATAGGTGGCCGGTTACTTATACCGCTGAAATACTTCAAATAGGCTGCCAAAGACACCCTGTAAACGACTGGTTCAGTTTTGATGATGATCGAATATCAAAAATGGATGCACAGGCGCTCGAATGGTGGGGCAAGTACCGCGATTTGATCAAACAAACAATTGAGCTGTCACCTGCTCAACCAACAAATCACGAAAATAAAGAGGGGAAGGAAAGTGATTGAAGATGCAACTTACGTTTTTGCGCTTGGACTACTGCTTTTAGCAGTCGCCTTTGCATGGCGCGCTGCCAGGAATATTGCTAAGCGCGGGCTTAGCGAAAAGAGTCACTTTCACCCTCACTTTGGGAGAAAACCAGAATGAACTGCGCAATCAAATTACCAAACCTGGAAGCGGTAAAAGAGGCGCAATCTAAGCGCGCAGACTTGTTGGCAGATATTGCCGAGTGCGAGCTTGGTATTGAGCTAACTCTGGACATGCCCTGGCCACAGAGCGTTTGGCAAGAGCGATTATTGACCGGCGAGATCCAGCGCTTGCGTGAAGAGATTCGAATTCTTGGGAGGGAGGCCGCATGAGAACAATAGATGGAAAAACCGTTTTGTTATTCGGCCCTGAGTGGTCGCTATTCGAGCTTGCTGAGTTGTTTGGCAAACGCGGTTATCAGCTAAAGAGGCATGAATCTGGCGCCATTGAGATCGTTAAAAAGGTCGAAGCGCCCAAGGTCGTTCCAATTCGTAAAGGCGTTCGTGCAGATCAGCCGCGCATTCCTTTTTTGAGCAATATTTTTAGCTTCGACATGCCAGAGCATGACGGGCCAGGGGCGGCATGATGAAAGTCACAAAAGAAATGATTCAAGACGCCGGTCTTTACCATGCCGCTGACCTGGCAATCATTCTTGATGCCTTTGTCAATGCGGAAGCAATCGGCAAGGACATGGTGGCAGAGTGCGCGAATCTTGGCGCTAAATGCACCTCGATTCAAATCATGCTTACAGCGCTTATGGCAAAGATCAAAGACCAGCAAGTGCGAATTGATGAGGTGGCGTAGTGAAAACATTTGATGAAGTGTTTTTAGAGATTTTCGGCAAGCCAGAAGAAGAAAACGAAATAAACGAAACGGAAGAGGCAGAAGGCGATGAAAGAAGCCAGCAATAATCTAAAGATATGGGATAGCTTCGGCAAAACTGACCCGAAGTACACAAAGGCCGCCAATGTAGACGGTAACGCTCAAACGTCGATCAGCGGTAACTACATGGTAAAACTGGCGACTGAATCACTTGGCCCGATTGGTCATGGCTGGGGCTACCGAATTTTAGAAGAGCGCTTTGATAACACTCGCCCGATGATGATTAGAAATGAATCCGGTCTGACCATGCTGAAAGATGGCGATCAGATCATTTGGGAGCAGAACCACACTATTTTGATTGAGTTTTGGCACAGCGACAAATCTAACTCATTTTCGCAATTTGGTCATACCAAATACCGATACATGAGCAAGGACGGTTCCAAAATGGTGGTCGATAACGAGTACGCCAAGAAGTCATTAACCGATGCCATGAAGAAATGTTTATCGCTCATTGGCGTATGCGCAGATGTGTTTATGGGTGAGTTTGACGATAGAGCTTACCAGGACGCCGCCAAGCTTGAAAACGACCTTAAGCGAGCTGATAACAGAGATGCGGAGTATGCCAGCAAGATCGAATTATTTGACGCCTACATTGCTGACACAGTTAAAGCAATCGAGCTTTGCCCAAGCGTTGAGGCAATGCAAAAAGTTTACGGTTTGGCAGCAAACAAAATCGACCGGGAAGCACCGATTCTTGGGTTAAATTCAGCGGACGCTAAAAAACCAATTGACACAAAATACTTTGAAATGGTGAAGCAATTTAGTAAGGGGAAAGCAGCATGAGATTGTACGAAATTACCGGCGCAATGCTTGAAGTTCAGCACATGCTAGACGATGGCATTCCTGCCGATCAACTGGCTGATACCCTGGCCGAGATCAAGATTGATTTTAACGACAAGGCAGGCTCGATTCTTTACGTGATCGCCAACATGAAAGGCGAGATAGAAGCCTGCAAAGCCGAAGAAGAAAGGCTCAATAGTCGTCGGAAGTCGAAAGAAACTCAGATCGAAAATCTCAAAGAATATTTGCTGTACAACATGGTAGCGCTGAACAGCAGCAAGATCGACAACGGTTTGATGACTGCATCTATCCGAAAGGGTGCGCCAGTACTCCAAATAATTGATGAAGACGCCATACCAAACGATTTTAAGAAGATCTCGACTTCGATAGCGACTGATAAACGCGCCCTGCTAGCGGCTCTAAAAGAGCTTAAAGAAGGCGAGACAATAACCGGCGCTGCGATTGTTCAAGGCAAAAATTCACTAACGATTAAATAGGAAATTATCATGGCGAAGAAATACGATGTAGTTGCTCGCGTTGGCTCTTATACCGACTCAAGCGGCCAAGAAAAGGGCAAGTTTGAAAACGTGGGCGCGGTTATCGAAAACCAGAACGGCGGGCTTAATCTGCTGCTGAAAAAGACCTTTAACCCGGCTGGACTGGCCGAGCCAGGAAAAGAAAGCATTATTCTAAGCTTGTATGAGCCTGAGCAAAAAAGCGCATCACAAGCGCCGCAGCAAAGCTATCAGCAGCCACAACAGCACCAAGCTCCGCAGCAATACGCACAAGCGCCACAAAATAGACCCGCGCAGCAGCCAGCAATGAACCAGCGCCAGCCGAACCCAAGGCAACAGCCACCGGTTGATGATTATGCTGGACAGTTCTAACCATCCAAGCGGCGTTAAGTCGCCGCGTTTTGAGGATAATCTATGAGTTGGAACCCTGAGAGCATAACCGAGCCGGTGGCGCGCAGAGATTATAACTGTAGCGCGTGTGAATGGGTTCACGATTGGATCAACGAACAGGTTTTCTCATTCGCCGAACTGCGACTAATTGCCAAAGCAAAACGCGATGGATGGCGTATTAAGAAGGGTCAGAAGTATATAAAGGTAACGGGCAAGTGGGATGGTGATTGGTCTGTATTTAGAGCACGCCCAGAAATCAATGAACTGTGCCAAAAGCATGGCATTTACCAAGAATAGACGCGTTTTTGAGGAGATTAAACGTGAAGGCAATCATTCTGTACCTTGACATGCAATTTTGGATCTCTATTTTTCCTTACTCGATAAAAGAGCGGGATAAATATTATCAGGTCATGAATGACAGGCTAATGCAGTTGCATGGATTTTGGGTTAAAAAATGATTGAAACGATCACGATTAAAAAGGATCAGCTTAACGCGATGATCGACGACGCGGCAAAACAGATCGCAGATTTGCAGGTCAAAAATGAGGCGCTAATTAAAACAGCCCAGGCGGTCATTGATCGCTGGGACTCGCCAAACTGGCGCGACGGAACCCATACAGCAGAGTATATACACTCGCTGCGGGATGCGGTTAAAGCGTGTTTGAACTAGGGGGTAATAAATAATGGTGCACATTTTTACAGCGAAGATGCAACCGGCGACCGATTTTATAGACGACTGCGGAGCGATACCGATCCATTTTAGCTTTAAATCTGACGATTTGCTTTATTGCCAATGCTGCAACAAAGAACACACAGCTAAAGATTGCGTTGTGCAGGTTTATTACGATGACACTAGCATTTGGTGCGCGCCGGGCAAAGGCTGCAAAGACCCGCACGTCATTGATGCGAAGAAGGCCAAAGAGTTTGCAAACAGAAGTGCTGGGCAAAAAAAACGTTATGCAAAATGTAACGCCTAACCCTGCATTCAGCGGGCATCCGCTGGAATGCCTTGTTAGGCGGTTTTTTACGTAGGGGCAACCTGGTCTGTTAGAAAGTGCGCATATCGACAGATTGGTTTGTGTTGGAACGATTATGGTTGTAAACGACCGCAATCTAGCAGAGTTCGATTCTCTGCCCCTGCTCTCTATTAAAAAGGTGATTTATGGCAATTGAATGGCAAAAAGGCGAGCCACCAAAAGATGACAAACGATATTTAACAAAAACAAAAACAGGGATCATTTGCTCTTCATCATATAGAGAGGGGCGAACAGGGGAACCCGTAAAGCATTATCTCGGTTGGCGCTGTGACTGTTGCGGTAGATTTGGAACGCCTGAATATTGGGCAAATATTGACGCCTAACCCCAAGCACAACGGCTTGTCCGTTGGTGCGCCTTGTTAGGCGGTTTTAACAACTAGGAGAATGAAAGAAATGAGCACAGAACATGAAGAGCCTTGTGGGTGGATTCGCGGAGAGCCGCTAGAAGTTAGGAGGAAAGTTATCTCAGGGGTCAACGCTTTTATGGTAAGGCAGTCAAATAATCTTAGGCGTCTTGATGGTGATTTTAATCCTGGCTGCATAGCATATAAGTGGTTTTATACATTTGATGAGCTATTAGACTTTTTGCGATGGTGGATGAGCGCCTAACCCCGCATTCAGCGGTTTATCCGCTGCAATGCTTTGTTAGGCGATTGATTTAGAAGGATTAAGGCAATGGAAAAATATAGATGCGACGTCAGAGGAACTGATGTTGAAATATTCAAAACAGAAAAAGGCGAATTCTTGCCGTATGACGTTGTGAATATTGAAATTGAAGAACTTAGATGCGAGGTTGCCCGTTTGCGCCAAGCGCTTAGCGATATTGCTGATCCATTTGCGGCGTGGCAACGCAACTTAAAACAAGGGGAGCAACTTAATAGCGTAATGTGTGTAGTTTTAGCAAACGAACCTGAAACGTATAAACGGCGGGCTCGTGAGGCTTTAAGCGCCTAACCCCGCATTCAGGCGCTCGTCGCCTGGAATGCTTTGTTATACGCGAGATCAAGACAAAAGGTGATTTATGGACTTAATATTTTTGGCAAAAAAAACACTAAAAGAACAAGGATTCGGTGGACTATACCACGATGACTGTGGATGCGAACTAGACGATTTAATGCCTTGCTGCGCTCCGTGTATTGATTGCACTGCTGGCTATAAAAGTACGCATAGCGTTACTGGAGAATGGGTTATCTCTGGCAAAAAGGACTTACCAGACGACAGGATAGAGGTGAATCATGGATAAAGTAACAGTAAGCGCCGAGCCACTGCGAGAAATACTTCAGGCGTTGATAGGTTCGCCACACCATATTAGAGAACTTCAAGCAACAATGACATTACCCGGCAACTTAAACCCGATAAACCAATTGTGCGAGGAATTTAATATTCAGGCGGCTAGGCACAACAATAAAGACGTATAACCCCAGCATTCAGCGGGATAATGCCTTATCAGGCGATTTTAACACCGGAGATGAAGAGATGAAGGTTTTCAGAGTAGTGACTGAACGGGACGGGGAAACGACAAAAGAACCCGGCACAATATCTACAGAGATTGTTAAGTCTGAATACTTGTACGCGGCAGAAACGATTGAGCGGGTTTGGAAAGAAACTGAATTTCTGCGTGATAGTATAGGACATGAAATTATTGCGATAAGCGAAGTAGCACCGGCTATTACTGTGCTAATGAGCGCTTAACCCCCAAGCTAACGGGCGCGTAGCGTCCCATCGAGCACCTTGTTAGACGACAGTCGTTTTTCCAGGTATTAGGCGACAGTCGTCTAATCAGGTAAAGAACGACATTTGAAATAGCGTTTTGGTTATTGCAGAAAGTGGACAGAAGTTGGAATAAGGTGATTTGAATGAAAAAAGTAATTATCACAGACGGCAGAATCGAAATATCAGGTTTCAACGATATTGATTTTAGGCGAGATCATTTAGGTTCTTGCCGCGATGTTATGAGAGTAGCACTGGCATGGGCTGCAAAACGAGCAAACGATGAGTTATCACTAGATCTGATCGGTGACTGGGATAAGCAAAAAACTGTGCTGATGGATTAGGTGAAGTATGAGCGAACTGTTTAAAGTGAGCGACTTGCACAAAGAAGTGCTGAATGCTTTTGAAGCGGCCGCTTATTTGCAGTTGGCTCCAAAAACAGTCAGAGCGATGACCTTAGAAGGCCGATTGCCCGGTAAGAAAGTCGGGCGCGAGTGGAGGTATCTAAAAAGTGTGCTTGAGAAGTGGTTATCTGGCGATTATTCTGAGCCTGAGCAAAATCCAGTGGGTGTTCTCAACAGAAAGGAGAACAAATCATGTCGCTCTTTAAACGTGGTGACACATACTGGGTCAATATTAGGCACAAGGGACGCCGACTACGAAAAAGCACTGGGACTGTAGAGCTTGAAAAGGCTCAAGAGTTCCATGACCAAGCGAAGTCGGATTTATGGAGAGTTGAAAAGTTAGGAGGCCGCCCAAGACGGACTTGGAAAGAGGCTGTCTTGCGCTGGTTGAAGGAGAACAGCCACAAAAAAAGCCTGGGATCGGACAAGCGGCGCTTGAAGCTGCTTCATGCCTGGATCGGCAATCTTTACATGGACCAGATCGACAGAGAAACCGTTGATCGCATTAAATATGATCGAGCTGGGCAGAACAAACTGAATTGCCAAGGCCAGGACACAGGCAAATGTGTGACCAATGCTGAAGTAAACAGAATGCTGGCCTTGCTCCGAACCATATTAAAAGCCTGCTGTGATGATTGGGAGTGGATTGATAGCATACCCAAAGTGAAGTTGTTCAAGGAAGATAAAATCAGGATTCGATGGCTGACACATGAAGATGCCAAGATTTTGTTAAATCATTTGCCTGATCATCTAAGGGCTATAGCCAGCTTTTCACTGTCCACCGGATTGCGTGAGCAAAATGTTGTGGGCCTGGAATGGTCACAAATTGATTTATCTCGTCGAGTAGCGTGGGTGCATGGTGACGAAGTAAAAAATAGCAAAGCGTTGGCGGTGCCATTAAATGAGGAAGCATTGGAAGTATTGAGAGAACAGCGATTCAAACACGATCGCTATGTTTTCACGTTCAAAGGTGACCGAATTTTAAGGGCAAATAACACAGGATGGCGCAAAGCGTTAAAGGATGCCGGAATCACCAATTTCCGTTGGCACGATTTAAGGCACACCTGGGCCAGTTGGCATATTCAAAACGGAACAGCATTAAACACGCTGCAAGAGTTGGGTGGTTGGGAGTCTATCGAAATGGTGCGCCGTTATGCCCATTTAGCGCCCGAAAACTTAGCAAAAGCAGCAGCCGACAATTTAGCGCGTGGTCACGTTTTGGTCACAGACGAATTAGAGGCAATAAAAAAGGCGACCCACTCGTAACGTAATCGCCTGATTTATCTAGTAAAAAATGGTGCCCGGTCTCGGAATCGAACCAAGGACACGGGGATTTTCAATCCTACTATTTAATATAAAACATTAATAATATCAACACCTTACTGATTTTGCTCAAATCTTGTGACCGTTGATAGACCGCTAAAACCGTTGAGGTATTGTCGAAGGTGGACACAAAATGGACACATCGGCATTGTACCAAAAGTGAGCAGTTATTACCATGAGCAACAACTTAACCACAAGGGATTTTAAGTCCGTCGCCGCGCTCAGCAGGGCTTGATTTTCCTGGCTTTGCGACTGGAAAAGCAGGGCACAAATTATGCAACCAGTTTTCTATAATCACCACCTAACGGGATAATTCTCGGTATCGCCACGAATGTTCTATCAGCGTTACCTGTTTTCTTGACTGTAAAATTAAATGTACCCGAAGCTGGCATATTAAAATGCACGTAGAATCTACGCCAAGTCGTCCCAGTGTGTGTGTCACTCCACCCCCCAACAGTCACGGTAGTTGTAGCGCCTGCGGTTTCATTTTTAACATCGATAAACGCTGATATTGGTTTTCCAGCCAGATCTGGATATTGCGTAGCGTCTATTGTCATTCCGAATGATTCAGATGTTGAAGTCGATGCGCCAGCATCTAATTCATAAACACTGATAAGTGGGCCGAGTCCATGCACTTCAGATGATGCAATAAACGTAGACGCAGCGCCTCCAACGATTGAAGTCCAGTTCGCCATTGAATCTAAAAGATTTATAGAATTTACGTTGTCTATTAAAATGTCCTGCTGCCCATCGAACCCTAACGTAGAATTTTCAATGACGAAAGGTTCAGTGTCGTCGTTGTGTGAAACAATTCGCAACCCACGATTACGCGAATACGCACTATTTGTTGTCGTGCTGCCATATGTTTTAACAAGAACTGTATTAGTGTCACCGACCAACATTGTCGGAGTATCTATATTTAGACCAATCGTGGACACGGCGTACACTAACGCATGACTTGGGCCAGCCCCTATTGAATAGAATGGAGCAGTGAATTTTACCCCCCTACACGGGTAAGCAGTGTCCATTGTAGTTTCGCTGCTAGACCCTTGAAGAATCACATCGGCATATACTGTTACTGCTGGCGTCGTAAATGTGTGTCCACTAGCTGCGTTATTATCAAAATAACAACTTGCATCAAAGGTCATTCCTTGAACTCCATACGCAAAAATAGCTGCTTTAGCGCATAGCTCCCATACGCAATTCACAAACCCTATACCGTAAGACGGCTGGAGTTTCATGCCAAACTCGGAGTGAGCCCCCCATTTGCATCCAACAAATGTGTTTTGATTATTCTGGCCTTCGCTATTAATAAACCCTCTAACACCGGATATCCAATAACAGTTATACCACGTGTTATCCCAACCATAACTGACGTCAGTAGATGCAACCAATGCGCCGTAAAACGATAAGTCCTTAAACGTGTTGAAATTGCAACACCCCTTCATACAGTAATCTGCTTTTGAGTTACCATTAAATATTATTGACTCAATAAAACTGTTTGCGAACTGGTTTGTTGCGCCTGTCGTCTGTGGCAATCGCACAATAGACGACATGATTGCACCAGCAATCAGTTCTGTTTTTGGTCCTTCACCCTGTAGTTTTAGTCTCAATGTCCTAGCCACTCCAATGTCAATAGGAGCATTTACTGTTATTTCTCCATTCGGTAGCGTCAGCGTGGATCGGCTTTGTATCGTGGATAGCAAGCTATTCAATATGGCGGCATTGTCTACGCTAACGCTTGTTACAGACACACCGCATTGTTCCGACCTCAAGACATTGCTTTCTCTATCCAGCATCCACACTAAACCATTAGCTGCCGTATGATTCTCGTATTCATCAGGTACCCAAGCACCATCGGCTTTAACCGCCCGCACTTCGGCCAACGTAGCAGCAGTATACTTGCCGCCACCTTTAGGTTCTAAAGTCGCCGCCCAGCCATCGTAGTAGCCTATCGTTCTGCATGTGTCACCCTCTGCTGGCGATAGAGCTACCATTGCAGCAACTGTTGCAACGGTTTGATTCTCCAAAAATGTTGCCGCTAAAACGCCGCCGTTCAGGACGTTGAACGGATCAATCGTGTCTAAAACGCTTCCAGCCGCATTTTTAACTACAATCTTGTAAGTGATAGAGGTATCAAAATAAATGTCAGTAGGTGGCTTTCCGGCGCTGTTTAGCGTTAAACTTGTTCCGCCACTCGCCCCGGCTGAGCTGGTGTAATAGGGCGTAGGCGTACTGGTGCCAGTCAAATAGAATAAAACGGTGCCATTGACCATGAGCAAGCCGGTAGCCGGGTCGATGAACTGCTGTATAAACGGTTGGCCTTTGACGTATGCCATATTAAAAACTCCGGGCAATAAAAAACCAGCCGAAGCTGGTTAGGGTGATTTGATGGAAATAATTATTGCGGTCGCCGTTATAGCTAACGCGCTGTTACTGGCCGTGATCGTTTACATCTTGAGCGTGTTTGTGACGCGCAATAATGAAGATGATTCGAATTTTTTATTTCTTGAGAAGGTTAAGCGGATTACTCGCAAGCTAATCATTTACGGGTATTATTTGTTAATGGCCTTTATTGCTTATACGGTACTAATGATGATCCTGTGCGGGAATCTGGTTCTGATTGACGCTTTAGGAGGCGTTCCAAAGCCTTAAACGCTTGCTGGTCGTTAATGTTGCGCTGCTCTTCAATGGTCTTCCCTGCCTTTTTCAAAACTGCACCAAATACAATCTCTTTAGGGCCTTTCACGCCATGCTGTCCATTTATATCACGCATGGCGTTTTTTATCGCTGACTCCTGAACTCCTTGCAAGCTGCGTTCTGCTGTTTCGCCAAATCGTTTGTTGAGGATGTTATCTAGAGTGACTAACTTTTTAACATCAACGTTTGATTTCCATCCTAGCTGCCGCGCAACGTCATCTAACTTAATTGTGGCTTTATCCAATACTGGCCCTGATCGGTAATTTGACATAAGCTTGCGCATTTCCTTACCAACTACGACATCAGGATCAGCTTCGTCTATTGTTTTTCCCATGGCTTTTCTAAAGTCATTCATGGCATCAATTGATATGCTTAATTTGTCATTGATCTTTGCGTAATTAGGATCGACTGCGCGAATAGCATCGTTAAGTGATGTTCTGACGGATCTGATTAACTTGTCTGCGGCATCGGTTAAACCGCGCTGCGGCATTTTTTCGTAATTGATCAACTGATCAAGTTGCTGCTTTAGGTCGTGGGCGCGTTCTGCGTTCGGTGTTGCACGGTAACTGAGCAAGTCGATCACATCATTAATAGCTTTTTGCGCTGTCGGATCTTTTGCAATGCGTGAGCCTGCAAAATCATCTGGCGTTAATCTTCTGGCAAGTTCGCCGCGCTGATAAGGAACTTTTAACTTGTCCAGTTCACCAAAAAAGTTATTCTGTATTTCGGCAACGTCTAAACGCTGGTTTTTGAACTTTTGACTTTTTGCCAGATTGGAAAGCTTGGTTGTGGCTAATTCCGTTTTAGCATTGATAAATTCATAGCCCTCTAATACGTTGCGCCCAATTACGTCTGATGGCCTAAAGTCAAGAGCTTTGCTCTTAGTCGCGTATATTTGCTGTTTCATTTTCGCCATATTCATGGCTTCGCGCTTGGTGTCTCCATTCATTAATTTAACAGTCTGAATGTCGCCAAGCTCGAACTGTTGGCGCATTGCCTCTTTTGCCAAAGCATCGTCAACGGGTCGGCCTGCATCATCCAGGCGATAAAGCGCAAGATTGCCTTCACCATCGCCGCGCTTGATTTTTTCCGCCATAAGCCTAGTGACCGCAACTTCAGGCTTGACGTTAATGGGCAGGTTTTCAACATCGTCCATAATGTCTTGGAAGGTAAGCCCTTTATTTTTTAACGCAACTTCAAGCGCTTTGGTAGGTTCACCATCAGGGGTGATCAACAGCTTTTGTTTTGGTGCCAGTGCTTTAAGTGTGCCCTTGCCAAGATTGGTTAGGGCGGTCGATGCCGCGCCCGCCCCAGCTATCCCGGTCACGGCCCCGGCGATCTCGGGCAACAATGCCGCGCCTGTGGCGGCAAGTGGGCTTCCAGTTCTTTCTAGTACTGTATCGCCTAGTGTGGCAAATGCGCCCCCCTTCCGTGAAGTTTGGTAAGTCTGCTTGGCGCTTTCAAGCGCTTGTTCGTCTGTAACCTGCGGGTTTTCACTTAGGGTTAATATGTAATCAGCTACGGCACCCATGCCCGACAATGGCACGTTTGCAAAGTCCACGCCCATAGCGATAAGATCGCCCAGTTTCTTGACTCCCTTAGCGCCAAAGGCTGTTTCTGGTGCGTAAGTGGGTAGCTTTTGCTGTCGCTGCTTTATTGTTTCCGCTGCCGCGTCCAAATCTCCGCCAGAAGTTACCGCTTTAGCAACACCCTCAACGCCCGATATTAACTGATTTGACAAACCGCCCAGCACCGCTTGAACTGGTTCGATAACCATATCTGACGGATAGCCAAGAGGGAGCGCTTTTGGTTCTGGCTGCGCTTCTGGTTGCACTACTTGCGTAGGGTCGTTAGTGGCAGACTTAACCGTGATAATGCCGCGCTTAACTGCTTCGTCAAACCGGGCGCGTTTATCAGGGTCAAGCTTGTCCTGTAAACCCCTATTAGCGATTTCCTGAAACCGTGCGATATTTTCTTGAGGTGTGGCCATGTTAGAAACTCAGTAAGTCATCATCGCTTAGATTTGAAACGTCATTTTGTTGGCTACCAACAGCCTTACCCTTTGATAACTGTTCCGCTTTTCTTCTAAAGATTTTTGATTTTGAATCCTGCCACTGAATGAAATTACCGATCATTTCAATTTTTTTCTTTGGTGTAATGTTCGGGTTTTTTACACTCTCTGAAAGTGTTTGCGCCCGCGCCAACATTTCCTTTTCAGACTGAGGGCCGGGAGGGTAGGGTATATCAGTTAGGACAATCGCCGCGAATTGCTCAAGCTCTGCCTGCGCATCTGCTGGGTTAGTGTTTCCGACAACTTTAGATAGCCCCATTGTCACAGCCTTGGATAACGATGTATTCGGAGCCGATGCCATTACCTGTTCGATCTCCGAAACACCTTGATCATTTACCAAGCCAACGGAGGCAATATATTCTCGGTTAGCATCCCATTGGTCGGCTCTGTCTGCGAATGCTGCCGCGTTTTTGGCTTCTGCGCCTGCCAATTCAACATCCCGCTTTATTTCAGGCTTGTAGGTGGCATCTGACACGTTTTTAGCGGTTTGGCTTGCGCCTGATTTTTCGCCAGCCATAACAATAGGGCTTAATGGTTGACCGCCGCCGATCGGTAC
>C687J26845_10000221_pt1 | contig 38418 bp, 28 predicted proteins | sample RifCSPlowO2_12_FD_26845 | JGI IMG/M metagenome (IMG submission 26845)
GCGTGGATGGTGAAGTAGTCGACGCCCTGCTCGGCCTGTTCGATCAAGGTGTCGCGGAACAGCTCCCAGGTCAGGTCTTCGGCGGCGCCCCCGACTTTTTCCAGGGCCTGGTAGATCGGCACGGTCCCGATTGGCACTGGCGAGTTGCGGATGATCCACTCGCGGGTTTCGTGGATGTGTTTACCGGTGGACAGGTCCATCACCGTGTCCGAGCCCCAGCGAATGCCCCAGGTGAGCTTCGCCACTTCCTCTTCGATGGACGAACCCAGGGCGCTGTTGCCAATGTTGCCGTTGATCTTCACCAGGAAGTTACGGCCGATGATCATCGGTTCCAGCTCGGTGTGGTTGATGTTGGCCGGGATGATCGCGCGGCCCCGGGCGATTTCTTCGCGTACGAATTCAGGCGTGATGATTTTCGGCACGCTGGCGCCGAAGCTGTGGCCGGCGTGCTGCTGATCCAGCAAGCCACTGGCACGGGCCTCTTCAAGCTTCATGTTTTCGCGGATGGCGACGTATTCCATCTCGGCCGTGATGATGCCTTTGCGCGCGTAATGCATTTGCGTGACGTTGGCACCGGCCTTGGCGCGGCGCGGGTTCTTTACATGGGCAAAACGCAGGGCAGTCAGTTCGGCGTCGCTCAAGCGCTGCTGGCCGAAGTGCGATGTGAGACCGGGCAGGCGCTCGGTGTCGTCGCGTACTTCGATCCACGGCGAGCGCACGTCGGCCAGGCCTTTGCGCACGTCGATAATCACATTCGGGTCGGTGTAGGGGCCTGAGGTGTCGTAGACGGTAACCGGCGCGTTGATTTCGCCGCCGAAATCGGTGGGCGTGACGTCCAGGCTGATCTCGCGCATCGGCACGCGAATATCCGGGCGGGAGCCCTGCACGTAGATTTTCTGCGAGCGGGTAAACGGCTGCACGGAGCCGGAGTCGACCTTGGCCGATTCACTCAGGTGCACGGTATTTTTTAGTTTTGTACTCATCACGGGCTCTCCAACTTATCCAGGCGGTGGATTTTTGTCGGAGCGAACCTGTGACGGACGGACGCACTGTAACCAGTGCTGTGCTTGGCGCACGAGGGCTGTTCGATTGTCGAACAACATCCCGGACGAAGCACAAGAGGACTCGCCGGGTGACGAGAAATCTTGTTCCCTACGCAGGCGCTAACCTGATCAGGTTCAACGGGATCCGGTATTACCGATCTCAGCCTTCCAACAAGGCACCCCGACAAGAACGCGGCCAGTCTAGACCATGGCGTGGGCAAATTGCCAATAGCGGTGCATTCAGCGTGATGAATGGCGCGATCGTGGGATTGTTGTGCGCAGGTCCGGCCACTACACTCGGGCACTGCTTCAAGGCTTGACGCCAGGAATGGCCAGCCTTAGCCTTGAGCGCTAAATTATAGTCGTAATATTAAAATTAGGGATCGCCTCATGCTGCGCAAACTCTCACTGGCTGTTGCCGTGTCTTGTGCGACCAACGGACTGGTCTGGGCAGCTGAAGCGCCCTTGTCCGCCAATACCGACCTGGTCAGCGTCTATCAGGAAGCGGCGCACAACAACGCCGACCTGGCCGCTGCCCGTGCGCAGTACGGCGCGCAAAAAGAAGTGGTGCCCCAGGCCCGCGCAGGTTTGCTGCCGAATCTGTCGGCCGGTGCCGACAGCAATAACGTGCGCACCCAGATCGATCAACCGGCCGCCACGGCCAACCGTGACGCCCACTCCTGGCGCGCCACCCTGAGCCAGCCGCTGTTTCGCGCCGACCGCTGGTTCCAGCTGCAAGCCGCCCAAGCGGTCAACGAGCAAGCCTCGCTGCAACTGTCGGCCTCCGAGCAGAACCTGATTTTGCAAAGTGCCGAGAGCTACTTCGCCGTGCTGCGTGCCCAGGACAACCTGGCGTCGACCAAAGCCGAAGAAAATGCCTTCAAGCGCCAGCTCGACCAGTCCAACGAACGCTTCGATGTGGGCCTGTCGGACAAGACCGATGTGCTGCAATCCCAGGCCAGCTACGACACTGCCCGGGCCAACCGCATCCTGGCCCAGCGTCAGGTGGACGACGCTTTCGAAGCGCTGATCACCCTGACCAACCGCCAATACAATTCGATCCAGGGCATCGTTCATACGCTGCCGGTGCTGCCGCCGGCGCCGAACGACGCCAAGGCCTGGGTCGAAACCGCCGGGCGCCAGAATCTCAACCTGCTCGCCAGCAATTACGCGGTAACCGCCGCCGAAGAAACCCTTCGGCAGCGCAAGGCCGGCCACTTGCCGACCCTCGATGCGGTTGCGCAATACGAAAAAGGCGACAACGACGCCCTGGGTTTCAGCAACCCGAATCAGTTGCCCATCCCGTACGGTGGCGATGTGTCGCAACGCACCGTCGGCCTGCGCTTGAACATCCCGATCTATAGCGGCGGCCTTACCAGCTCGCAAGTGCGCGAATCCTATTCGCGCCTCGACCAGACCGAGCAACAACGTGAAGGCCTGCGCCGCCAAGTGGTGGAAAACACCCGCAATCTGCACCGTGCAGTCAACACCGATGTGGAGCAGGTGCAAGCGCGCCGCCAGTCGATCATCTCCAACCAGAGCGCGGTGGAAGCCACGGAAATCGGCTATCAGGTGGGCACGCGCAACATCGTCGACGTGCTGGACTCACAGCGCCAGCTGTACGCGTCGGTGCGCAACTACAACAACAGCCGCTACGATTACATCCTCGACAACCTGCGCTTGAAGCAGGCGGCCGGCACGCTCAACCCGGGGGATTTGCAAGATCTGGCGCGCTATCTCAAGGCTGACTACAACCCGGACAAAGACTTCCTGCCGCCGGACCTGGCCAAAGCCGCTGCCGAACAGCTCAAGGCCCGCCCCGGCTATTAAAATGTGGGAGCTGGCTTGCCTGCGATGCAGACACCTCGGTACATCAGGTACACCGAGGTGATGCTATCGCAGGCAAGCCAGCTCCCACATTGGGTTGGTGTTGTCAGTGTTTGATCAGTTTGTCCAAACCGTCCAGTAAACGCTTGAGCGCGCCCTGATTGGCCTGCATCACCTTGAGCCCCGCCTGCGCCATCTTGCGTGCGTCCTGGGGCAACTCAAACAACTGTCGCACCGCTTCGGCCAGCCCATCGGCATCGTCCACCTCTCGCAACGCCCCGGCGTCGCGCATCATCGCGGTGATGTCGAGGAAATTGAAGACATGCGGGCCCATGATCACCGGTTTACCCAGCGCCGCCGGTTCCAGCGGGTTGTGCCCGCCGGTCGGCACCAGGCTGCCGCCGACGAATGCGCTGTCGGCCAGGGCGTAAAGAAACAGCAATTCGCCCATGGTGTCGCCGAGCAGCACCGAGGTGTGCTCGGTAACCGGCTCGCCGCTGGAGCGACGCACGGTGGCAAACCCTTGCTGCACGCAGCGCTCAAACGTAGGGCCAAAGCGCTCCTGATGACGGGGCACCAGAATCAGCAGTGCATTGGGATAGTTCGCCAGCAACTGGCGATGAGCGGCCAGCACCACGTCATCTTCACCTTCGTGGGTACTGGCGGCGATCCAGACCGGACGCTCGCTGGCGCCCCATTGTTCACGCAGGGCAGCGGCGCGGGCCGTCAACTGCGGGTCGATGCTCAGGTCGAACTTGATCGAGCCGGTCACTTCCACGGTTTCAGGACGTGCACCCAGGCTGCGCAAGCGTTCGGCCTCGGTCTCGGTCTGTACGGCGAACAGGCTCATTTCTGCCAGCATCGGCGCCGTCAGCTTGGCAAATCGCGCGTACCCCTTGGCCGAGCGCGCCGACAACCGCGCATTGGCCAGCGCCACCGGGATACCGCGCTGGGCACAGGCGTGGATATGGTTGGGCCACAGCTCGGTTTCCATGATCACCGCCAGCGTGGGCTGGACGCGGTTCAAAAAACGCTTGGCGGCGCACGGTAAGTCGTACGGCAAATAGCAGTGCTGGATGCGGGGTTCGTTGGCGAACAACGCCTGGATCCGCTCGGAACCGGTGGGCGTCATGCAGGTGACGGTAATCGGCAGCTGTGGATAACGCTCCAACAAGCCGCGAACCATCGGGGCGGCGGCAATGCTTTCGCCGACCGACACCGCGTGCACCCAGATCCCGCCGGGCCGCATCACCGGAAAGCCATAGGAAAACCGCTCGCCCACCCGCTTGGCATAGGCCGGCGCTTTGCGCGCACGCAACCACAAGCGTAAAGCCACCAACGGCAGCGCCAGGTAAAACAGACAGCTGTAGAGAGTTCTATTCATGGCGGCGGAGTTTATCGGCTTTTTCAGTCGATCGCCTGCAAGCACTCGGCAAAACGTTTGGCCAGGAAGCGCGCGGCAGGCCCAAGGTGCTCGTCGCGGCGCCACACCAATTCCACCACCAGGGCGGGCGGGGTCCACTCGCTGGCCAATTCGACCATCTGTTGCTGGTAGGTCGGGTATTGCACGATATGCCGAGGCAGCCAGGCCCAGCCCAGGCCACTCATCAGCCATTCGGCCAATACGTAGAAGCTGTCGGCGCGCCACACCAGGGGGCTGGCCGCCTCGCTGCCGGGGTAGACGCTGGTCTGGGTCGACATCAGCAACTGCCGAAACTGGGCCAGGTGTTGGCACGTCACGTACTGCTCCTTGGCCAACGGGTGATTGACTCCGCACACCGTGACCATTTCCACGCTGCCCACCACCCTTCGCTCCAGGGCTTCGGGAATCTGGTCGTGATAGAACAACAGCCCCAGGTCCGCCTTGCGCTCCACCAGCTTGCGCGCCACATCGCCCTGGGCCGCGCTGGACAACTGCACCTCCAGCAGCGGGTAGTGCACGGCCAGCGCCTCCAGGCTGTCGAGCACAGGCTGGAACAACATCGCCTCATCCTGAGCCAGGCGCAGGCAGGCTTCCTCGCCGCGGGTCAACGACAACGCCCGGCCCGTGAGGCGCTCACACTGGCGCAGCACCTCACGCGCTTCCTCCAACAACACACTGCCGGCCTCGGTCAGGCGCGGTTGCCGGCCGCTGCTACGTTCGAACAGGACAACGCCCAAGTCAGCCTCCAGCAGGGCAATGCCACTGCTGACCGCCGATTGCGCCTTGCGCTGCCCACGCGCCACGGCAGAAAACGAGCGCTGCTCGGCGACGCTGACAAACAGGCGCATCTGCTCCAGATCCCATTGCACGCTCATGGCTCAACCCATCTCAATTCCAGATAGGTAATGACTTTACCCCATCTGGCGAACCTCTAGAATGCCGACCTTATCAAATGCGCATCACCTCGAGGATTGCCCCATGAATGCCGCCTACTACTACTTGGCCATCGCCATCTGCTCGGAAGTGATCGCCACCGTTTCCATGAAAGCCATCAAAGGCTGGAGCACCCCTATTCCGTTGTTGCTGGTGATCGTCGGTTACGGCGTGGCGTTCTGGATGCTGACTCTGGTGGTGCGCACCGTGCCGGTCGGCGTGGCATACGCGGTATGGGCAGGGATGGGCATCGTCATGGTCAGCATCGCGGCGCTGTTCATCTACGGGCAGAAGTTGGATGTGCCGGCGATGCTGGGGATGGGCCTGATTGTGCTGGGCGTGGTGGTGATTCAGCTGTTCTCGAAAACCGCCGGACACTGACCGCCACTCAACAGCCTGTATACTGCGCCTCTTGTCTTGAACACTGAGGTCGCCGATGCCATCCGTTATTTCCACCGACGTTCTGATTGTCGGCGCCGGGGTTGCCGGCCTCTGGCTCAATGCGCGCCTGCGCGGCCAGGGGTTTTCCACGGTACTGGTGGAAAGCGCCACCCTGGGCGGCGGGCAAAGCCTGAAGTCCCAGGGCATCATCCACGGCGGTGCGAAATACGCCCTGCATGGCGCCCTCACCGGCGCCTCCGAAGCCATTGCCGATATGCCGCGCCGCTGGCGTGAAGCCCTGGCCGGCAACGGCGAGCTGGACCTGTCCGGTGTGCGCGTGCTGTCCCAGGCACATTACTTGTGGTCGCCCGGGACGATTGCCGGCAACCTCACCAGCTTTTTCGCCAGCAAGGCCGTGCGTGGCCGCGTCGATCAGGTCAAGGGCGACGAACTGCCCCTGGCGCTGCAAGACCGTCGCTTCAAAGGCAAGGTCTACCGCCTGGCCGAGCTGGTGGTGGACGTGCCCAGCCTGATCAATCGCTTGGCGCAACTGGCTGGTGACAGCCTGCTCGCAGGTGTGCACATCGAACCGTTGCTGGAGGGTGACACCCTGGTGGGCTTGAAGGTCGATGGCCGTGAGATCCGCGCCCAGCGCATAGTCCTGAGCGCTGGCGGCGGCACGGCAGACTTGCTCGCCGCCCTGGGCCATAGCCAGCCGGCCATGCAAAAACGCCCGCTGCACATGATCATCGCCAAAGGCCCCGGCCTCAAGCCGCTGTACGCCCACTGCCTGGGCGGCGGCACCAAGCCACGGATTACCGTGACCACCCACCCGGCCGCGGATGGCAACTGGGTGTGGTACATGGGCGGTGATATCGCCGAGGCTGACGGTGTGGCGCGTACGCAGCAAGAACAGATCGCCACCGCGCAGAAAGAGCTCGCTCAACTGCTGCCCTGGATCGACATGAGCCAGACCCAGTGGGCCACCCTGCGGGTGGAACGCGCCGAGCCGCTGCAATCGGGGCTGAGCCGTCCCGATAACGCGTTCCTTGCCGAAGACGGCCGCCTGCTGGTCGGCTGGCCCACCAAACTGGCCCTGGCGCCGGACTTCGCCGACCGCGTACTACACGCTCTGGAGCGCGACGGCATCCGCCCAGGCGCCAATACCCCGCTGCCCGAGCTGCCAGCACCGGCAATCGGCCAACCCGTCTGGGAGCACCTGTTGCCATGAGCCTGCCAACCCTGCACGACCTGCATCGCCCCCTGGGCAGCACCGGCCTGCTGGTGTCGCCCCTGGGCCTGGGCACCGTCAAGTTGGGCCGCGACCAAGGGGTGAAATACCCCAACGGCTTTCAGATCCCTGGCGACGACGAGGCCCGCATGCTGTTGCGCCAGGCCCGCGAACTGGGCATCAACCTGATCGACACCGCACCGGCCTATGGCATGAGCGAAGAGCGCCTGGGGCCGCTGCTGCGTGACCAGCGCAAGGACTGGGTCATCGTCAGCAAGGTTGGCGAAGAGTTTGCCAATGGCGTGTCCCATCACGATTTCAGCGCGGCCCATACGCGGATGTCGATCGAACGCAGCCTGAAACGACTTGAAACGGATTTTATCGACCTGGTGCTGGTGCACTCCGACGGCAACGACTTGCATATCCTCAACGATTGCGAGGTTTACCAGACCCTGGCGCAGTTGAAGAAAGACGGCAAGATTCGCGGTTTCGGCTTCTCCGGCAAAACCGTCGAGGGCGGCGTGAAAGCGCTGGAACAGGGCGACTGCGCGATGGTCACCTACAACCTCAACGAACAGGCTGAGAAGGCCGTGATCGACTATGCGGCCGCCCACGGCAAGGGCATCCTGGTGAAAAAGGCGCTGGCCAGCGGCCACGTATGCCTGGAACCGGGAATGGATCCAATTCAGGCCAGTTTCACCTTGTTGTTCGCGCAAACGGGCGTCGCCAGTGCTATTGTCGGGACCATTAATCCGCTGCACCTGGCCCATAACGTAGCAACTGCTGCCCGGGTCATTCGTCAACTCTGATGCCGCCCACGCGGCCGACCCCGTCGCAAGAAGGAGCCGACATGCCGCGTACGCTCATAAGAAAGAACCCCAGCAACTTCAAGACACTGCCGCTGCACGTCGAAGCCACCCCCGAAGGCCTGAGCTACCAGAGCGTCGGCATGCCGCTCAACTTCGCCCAGACCCTGCAACGGCGCAAGCCGGTCGAGGTACCAGATGCCGAACGCTTCGCCCTGGAACTGGCGAACCTCGGCGTCTCGGTACGCCTGACCCTGCACTGGCAAAACAAGGACTACTGGGTGCTGGTGCGCCAACGCCGCCAGGACCGTGGCGACGTGGTGCTCAAGCTGATCTCCGGCTACGTCCCGGCCCATGAACTGAACCTGCCGCTGCACACCGCCATCCAGGAAATTGCCGAAGAGTGCCTGCTCGAAACACCCGAAGGCTGGCTCGGCGGGCGCTTCAACGACACCTGGCTGCCGGCGCCCTACTCCGCCGCCCTGCATTACCGCGAAGCCCTACCGTTTCGGCTCAGCCCCTTGTCCGGCGCCGCACGCCCGGTACGCTGCGCCACCATGCAACTGATCGAGCGCCCACGGGCCTACGTGCACCTGCCGACCGCCTCGCTGCAATTGATTTATGACCTGCGCCTGGAAGTGCCGAAGGAGGCCAAGTCCCTCAGTTTGTTTCATGTGGATGAGCGTTTGGAGGGCGACCAACTGGTGGCACGCCTGGATCGTCAGCGTCCGGACCTGTACTTGATGCCGCTCAAAGACGGCGAGCCGCTTGCAGAGTTGTATACCGTCAAGAAGGATCAGCTGTACCCGGCCAGCACGCGCGGCCTGTATCTGGCGGAAAGTTTTGCCCAGCAAGAAGGCTGGCTGGTGCGCGATGAGCGCATTCGCTGGAAGGACTGGCTCAGGCAGCAGGGCCTGGCAGAGCCGGAAAAAGACTCCAAGCTCAAGCGCTTGACCGGCAAGGCGCGGCAGATGCTGCGCAAGATCGTGCCGAAGAAAAGCTAGGGGCGAGCAGGCTCGCCCCACGGGGTATCACTCGTTGTTGCGGATCTTCTCGACAATCGCGGTGGTGGAGCTGTTTTCAACCAACCCCAGCACTTTGACCGTGCCACCGTAGGCACTGACGATGTCCGCACCGACCACTTGGTCGACGCTGTAGTCACCGCCCTTGACCAGCACGTCGGGCTTGACCTGGGCCAACAGATTTTCCGGCGTGCCTTCAGAGAAGCTGATCACCCAGTCCACCGCACCCAGGCCCGCGAGTACCGCCATGCGCCGGTCAACACTGTTGATCGGGCGGCCAGGGCCTTTCAAGCGGCTGACCGACGCGTCATCGTTGACCGCGACGATCAAACGGTCGCCTTGGGCACTCGCCTGCTCCAGGTACGTCACATGCCCGGCGTGCAGGATGTCAAAGCAACCGTTGGTGAACACAATGCTTTCGTTGTGAGCCCGGGCATCGTCAATCGCCAGCAGCAATTGCTCCAGGCCTAGCACACCGCGCTCCGAGCCTTCCGAGCGCTGAATCGCACGGCGCAACTCCGGTGCGCTGATGGCGGCGGTACCCAGCTTGCCCACCACAATGCCCGCCGCCAGGTTGGCCAGGGCCACGGCGTGGGGCAGTTCTTCACCGGCAGCAATGGAGGCTGCCAGGGTAGAAATCACGGTATCACCGGCGCCGGTGACGTCGAACACTTCACGGGCACGCGCTGGCAGGTGCATCGCCGGATGGCCCGGACGCAGCAGGGTCATGCCGTGCTCGCCACGGGTCACCAGCAAGGCGCCCAAGTCGAGATCGGCCATCAGCGCCGCGCCCTTGCTCACCAGTTCGTGCTCATCAGCGCAACCGCCGACGATGGTCTCGAACTCACTGAGGTTGGGCGTGAGCAGGCTGGCGCCTCGGTAAACCGAAAAGTCCTTGCCCTTGGGATCGGCCAGCACCGGAATGTTGCGGGCCTTGGCGGCCTGGATCAACACCTGGTGATTCTGCAAGGCGCCTTTGCCGTAGTCGGACAACACCAGCACCTTGATACCTTCGAGCAGTGCCTCGACCTGGTCGCCAAGGGCCAGGGCGTCGGTGGCGAAGGGTTCTTCAAAATCGATACGCAGCAACTGCTGATGACGGCTCATGACCCGCAGCTTGACGATGGTCGGCTGATAGGCGATGCGCTGAAACAACGCACGCACGCCGGCGCCCTGCAGGCTGTTGGCCAGGCTTTCGGCCGCTTCGTCGTCGCCGGTCACCCCCACCAGGGAGGCCGGGGCGCCGAGGGCGGCAATATTGAGCGCGACGTTGGCAGCGCCACCTGGGCGGTCTTCGATTTGCTCGACCTTGACGACCGGTACCGGAGCCTCAGGGGAAATCCGTGAGGTACCACCATGCCAGTAACGGTCGAGCATGACATCGCCGACCACCAAGACAGCGGCTTGATTGAATCGCGGCATGGACAACTTCATGGAGCAACCCACATACAAAATGAACAGGGGCGCGATATTAGCACAGGGTTTGCGATGGCTTGCGACCGCCGCAGGGCAAATGTGGGAGGGGATTTGCTCTCTGTAGGAGCGAGCAAGCTCGCTCCTACATTTCATTTACCCCGTGATGCCGGGTGGATCAGGTGATATCAGCCTGCACCGGTGCATCCAGGCCCATGGCATGCAGGCGGGCGTAATAGCCGTTCTGCGCCAACAACTCGCCATGGGTACCACGTTCGACAATCCGCCCGTCGTCCATCACCAAGATCAGATCAGCCTTCTCGATGGTGGACAAACGGTGCGCAATCACCAGGGTCGTGCGGCCTTGCATGACCTTATCCAGTGCCGCCTGGATGTGCCGCTCGGACTCGGTGTCCAGTGCCGAGGTGGCCTCGTCGAGGATCAGCAACGGCGCGTTCTTAAGCAATGCACGGGCAATCGCCAAACGCTGGCGCTGGCCGCCGGACAACAGCACACCGTTCTCACCCACCTGAGTATCAAAGCCCTTGGGCAACTGATCGATGAAGTCCTTGGCATTGGCATCCGCCGCCGCCGCTTCGACGTCGGCGCGAGGCGCACCGGCCAGGTCGCCATAGGCAATGTTGTTGGTCACGGTGTCGCTGAACAGGGTCACATGCTGGGTGACCTGGGCAATATGCTTGCGCAGGTTGAGCAGCTTGTAGTCTTCGATCTCGATGCCATCGAGCAGAATTTCACCGCTTTCATGGTGGTAGAAGCGCGGGATCAGGCTGGCCAGGGTCGACTTGCCACTGCCCGAACGCCCCACCAGCGCAATCATCTGCCCAGGCTCGGCGGTGAAGCTGATGTCCTTGAGCACATGGCGATCGGTGCCAGGGTAGGTGAAGTTCAGGTGACGCACTTCCAGACGACCGCTGACCTTGTCGCGTTCGAGAGTGCCGTGGTCGACCTCAACGTCTTCGTCCAGTTGTTCGAAGATGCTTTCGGCGCCCGCCACGCCTTTCTGGATGGTCGAGCTGACTTCCGAAAGTTGGCGGATCGGCTTGGGCAGCAAGCCCGCCAGGGNGATGTAGGCCACCATGTCACCCGCCGAGGCGTCGCCACGCAGGTACAGCACCAGGAACATCAGCACGGCCATGGCGGAGTAGATCACCAATTGCAGCGCCGGGGTGTAGATCGCCCCGGTGCGGGTCATGCGCAGTTGCTTGTTGGTGTTGCTCTGGCTGGCCTTGAAAAAGCGCTTCTGTTCGTAGACTTCGCCGCCGAAGCTGCGCACCACGCGGTAGCCCTGGATGGTCTCCGAGGCCACGTGGGTCACGTCGCCCATGGCCACCTGGATCTTCTTGCTCTGCTTGCGAAATTTCTTGCTGGCGGTACTGACCATCACGGCAATCAACGGCAGGATCGCGATCATTACCAAGGTGAGGCGCCAGTTCATGTACAGCAAGGAAGCGAACAGGAAGATCACCGTCATGCCTTCGCGAATCACCACCTTGATGGCATCGGTCGCGGCACCCGTGACCATGGTCACGTTGAAGGTAATGCGGGAAATAAGGTGCCCGGAGTTGTGGTTATCGAAGTAACGGTTGGGCAGCGTCAGCAGGTTGTTGAACAGTTGCACCCGCAGGTCGTGGACCAAACCCAGGGAGACCTTGGCCAACAGGTAGTTGCCCAGGAATGAACCCAGGCCCTGCCAGGCCGCGATCAGGATAATCAGCAGCGGCACCGCCTGCAGCAATTGCAGGTCGCGCAAAAAGGGCACGGTCGGGAACAGCACAGCTTCCGGATTGGAAAGACCGTCGACAAAGTACTTGAGGATGTAACCCAGCATCGGTTGGGTCGACGCGAAAATCAGAAATCCAAGGATACTCAACGCGAACAAGCCCATATAGGGCTTAACGTAACTGAGCAGGCGGAAGTATATTTTCAAGCTCGAAGGGCTTGCGCTCGGACTGGAGTCGGTCATATCACGCGGCGTTTTGAAAAAGGAGGCTGACTTTAGCACAGCTTCTCTGTTGTACTTGCACCCGGCGTAAGCCGCGGCCCGGTTGGATCCTACCGGCGACATTACTTAGCCACTAGCTTAAGATGGTCGGCTTTCTCTTTCTGGAATGGCTTTACTGTATGCACTCCAAGCGCCTTACCTATGGCTCAAATCGCGTTTTCGACTTCCTGGTCCTATGGATTTTGCCTGTTGGCTTGTTGCTGCTCCTGAGTGCACTGTTCTTTGTCGGCAATCGCAATGTACTGCACCGAATTGTCTACATCCTGTTCAGCGTACCGACCTTGTTTCTGTTGTGCATGCGTCCTCGGGAGTTCAAGGACCTGCTGCGCGAACCCCTGGCGATCGCGTTCCTGGCGTTCTCCGCCTGGGCGTTGACCAGTCTGCTCTGGAGCCCCGCGCCCAGTTCCGATACCGACCTGTTCAAGCGACCGCTGAATACCTTCATGCTGTTTGGTGGCTGCGGGCTGTTGCTGCATTACCGCAACGAATTGTTCAAACCGATCTTCTTCAGCGCTGCGGTGATTGCGCTGGTGGTGAGCCTGGGTAATCTGGTGGCGTTCGCCAAGGGCTATCAACCTGGCATGCGCATGATCGGTGGTCTGGGCGCCCTCGACAACCCGCTGCTCAGCTCGCACCTGTTTGGCTTTTTCACGGTGTACTGGCTATACGTCTGCATGACCACCCAGCGTCTCAACGTGCTGTGGTTCAGCGTACCGTCCCTGGCGATCATGACCGCTGCGGTGCTGGCGACCGGCTCACGCACGCCGCTGGTGGCGCTGACGCTGGCCATACTTTGGATGAGTTTTGTCAGCCGTAACCGCCGTGCGGCATTGCTACTCAGTGGGATGTTCCTAGGAGCTGTCGCGCTACTACTGTTTTACCCTGAATTGATCACCGAGCGGGGCACCTCATTTCGGCTCGAGCTGTGGAGTATTTCATTGCAGCTTATCGCCGAGCACCCCTGGATCGGACATAGCTACGACTCCGAGCTGTACCTGACCCTGGCAGAAGGCTATCAACTGCGCGAACCCCACAGCTTCGCACTCGGCGTGCTCTATTACGTCGGCATCATCGGTTTCATCCCGTGGGCCTTCATGCTCGGCTGGGGCTTGTATAAAGGCCTGCAGCAACGTGCACAGCCGCTGTTCATTCTGGCATCGTCGCTGCTGGCTTACGGCATCGGCGCAGGCCTGACCGAAGGCGGCGGCATATTGTCGCGCCCCAAGGAACACTGGTTCCTGCTGTGGATTCCCCTGGCAATTATCACTGGCCTGAGCCTCGCCCAACGCCACCGCAGCCTGCTGCGCATGAAGGTGCAGAACCTCAAGCCCGCGGCGTTTGAACAGCTGTGCAGCAACGCCCACGTGATTGAAGCCGATGGCCTGGGGCCCAAAGTCCTGCGCCTGGAGGACGGCAGTTTCCTCAAACTGTTCCGCCCACGCCGCTGGTACACCTCCGGCAGTTTCAACCCGTACTCCGAGCGCTTTGCCAGCAACAGCGAGCAACTGCGCACCCTGGGCATTCCCACGCCGCACATCCTTGGGCTCTATCGCCTCAGCGATGCCAGCAGCGCCGTGACCTACACACCACTGCCCGGCCTGACGTTGCGCCAAGCGCTGCAAAGCCTGGACAGCAGTCTGCGTGAGTCACTGGTGGAGCGCTTTGGCCGGTTCATGGCGCAACTGCACGAGCGCGGCGTGTACTTCCGCTCGCTGCACCTGGGTAACGTGTTGTTGATGGACGACGGTGAGTTTGCCCTGATCGACGTGGCTGACCTGCGCATCTACCCGTCTTCACTGCGTCACGCTCTGCGCCAACGTAACCTGCGCCACATGCAGCGTTATCCGCAGGACCGCAGCTGGCTGTTCGAAACGCACTTCGAACAACTGCTCAAAGGTTACGCCTCGGTGGCAAGCCCAACCGCCACTGCGAAAATCCGCGAGCAGGTCCAAAGCCTGTAAACACCTGTAGGAGCGAGCTTGCTCGCTCCTACAGGGTGCGGTGCCGGTTCAGCTCTTCTTGAGCGGCGCCAGATACAACCGCACCAGCCCCCGCAAGGTCTTGCGCCCCCAGAACTTCAAAGGGATCTGCTTGAGAATCTCCCGCGCCAACGGGCGGTCGCGGTCGGCGGTCTTGAGGAACATCGAGTTCAGGAAGTTGTAGCGAACCGCGTCATAGGCCGGGTGCTCGCTGAACTTCGCGTAGGTCTTGAGGATGTTCTGGATCATGTAGCGGTGGTTCTTGTACGTGTTGTTAGCGTGCTGGCGATACTTGGCCATCACCACGTCAAGGGCGTCGATGGTATAGCCCGCCGCCGTGATCTTCAGTTGGATCAGCAAGTCTTCCAGGGGAATCTGTGGGTCGAAACCACCGACCTCCTCCAGCACTTCGCGACGTATCAGCATGGTCGGCGCCGGTGGAAACGGTTTGCGGTCCAGGAACAGGTCGTCGAAATCCAGACAGCGAAACGGCACGTCGCGACGCTGTTTCTTCTCTGGGTGCAGGTTGCCATCCCCGTCGATCAGCTCGATATTGCCAGCACACATGCCCACCTTCGGCTTGCCGTCCATATACGCCACCTGGGTGGCAATACGGTCCGGCAACATGATGTCATCCGAGCCGAACGGTGCGATCAGGCTGCCCTTGGCGCGAGCAATCGCACCGTTCAAGGTGGCGCTGAGCCCTTGATTCTGCTGCACCTGGAAATCAAAGCCGTGCTCGGCCTGCAAGCGCTGGATGCGTTCGACGCTGTCATCCTTGGAGCCGTCGTCGACCACCAACAGCTCGATATTGGGGTAGGTCTGCCCCAGCACACTAAGAATACTTTGCTCGATGTACTGGCCATGGTTGTAGGAAGCGATGATCACCGAGACCAGGGGTTGTGGCTGATTCATGCTCTACCTACTTCACGCAAACCGGTTTCAATCAGGGTCAGGTACTTGTGCTTGAACTCGTCGAGGGTGTGGTTGGCCTCCAGATAGCGGAACACCTCCTCCCCCTTGGCGCGCAATTGTTCATCGCTCAAGGCCAGGTAAGTATCCAGGGCCGCAGCCAGTTGTTCGACATTGCCCGGGTCGTGGGACAAGCCGCCCGCGCCCTGCACCAGCGGCAGCATCGCCGGGCCGTTGGAGGCAATCACCGGCAGATGGCCGCTCATGCCTTCCAGCAAGGCCAGGCCCAGACCTTCGAACAGCGACGGCATGGTCCAGATATCGAAGCCACGCACGTACTTCATGCCGTCTTCGCGAAAACCCAGCAAGTGCGCACGGCCGGTCAGGCCCAGGCGCTCGATGTCGGCGCGCAGGTCGGCTTCGGCACGGCCGGAACCAATGATGCCCACCTGCGCCTCAGGGTATTTGTCCTTGAGCGTGGCGAAGGCTTGCAGCAGATGGGTATGACCCTTGATCGGCACGAGGCGGCCCAGGGCACCAATCATCCGTGCATCCATGGGCAGGCCCAAGGCCTTGCGTGCGTCTTCACGGGACAGCTGCAAAGCCTCTGCCTGGGGAATGTCGATCGCGTTGGTGACGTAGGTGGTGTTCTCACGGGTGAAGCCGCAGTTGAGGTCTACCAGGTAGTCCTTGACCGCTTCGGACACACCGACAAAGCGCCACGCCGGGCTGACCCAGCGCTGGGTCTGACGTCGACGGTAACCACGGGCGTACTCGCCAAAGCCGTGGGAGATGCCGATGCACAGCGGGATCTTCAACCAGCGGTTGAGCGACAGCATCATGTTCACCGACTTGAACCGGTTACAGATGACCACGTCGAACTTCTGCTCACGGCAGTATTTGTAGATCTGCCACATGGCGCCAAAGCGAATACCCTTGAGAGACTTCTCCGGCAGCTCGAAATAGTGGGAGTGCTCGGCCACGCTCAGGGGCTGGCCGGGCAGCGGGCGCCCACTGAGAAATCCGGAGGTCACCTCGAAACGCTCAGCCGGCAGGGATTTGACGATTTGCTCACCCAAGTCCGCGAAGTCATGGGTCTTGACGTTGTAGTCCGGCTGTAACTGCAAAACCTTGAAACGAGGCTTCATAACTCTCCATGCAGCGATCTGGCTACGGGCACGCAGCCCGGTAAAAAGGGCGGCAGGCGCATAACGGCCCGCCTTCAATCGGCTCTCAGTCCTGCTTCAGGACCCACAACAGCTCGTGGCGGCGCACGGCCTTGCGAAAGAATTCGTTCTCGCCATAGGGCGATGGACTACGGCCCGCCAGCAGTTGCTGCAACCACCTACGCACTCGACGCTTGAACGGCGCTGGCGGCTGCAGGTCGTGCATCATGCCCAGGGCCATGGCCTTGTCCTGCTGCTGGCTCAAGGCGAGGGCGAAACTGCACGGCACCAGCTCCACAGCGCCATCGAAACGCGGCGGCAATGCTACGCCAGCGCCGGAATCGCCCATGGGCCAACGGTCGTTATCATGCAGGTGATTGGCGTAGCCGAGCAATGTGTCGGGCTGCCACGCCAGGCCCTGCAAGGCTTCCAGCACTGCCGCATGGGCGCAGATATGGTCGGCGTGGGGGTCCAGCAACGGCGTGGGCAACACGATGACCTGGGGCCGCGCCTTGAGCAGCAGCGCCCGCAGATCGGCGATCAGGTTGTGCCAAGTCGGCGCGCCATCAGCATCGCCAGGCAGGGCAAAACCATTGAACTGGCGAAACAGTCGCGTATCGGCCAAATCGGCTTCGCGCGAGGCTTGAGGCTGATCCGGCGCGACCTGCATGGCTTGCAACTGCATGCAAAAGTAGCCCAATTGCACGCACTGCGCCTCGGGCACGCCCGCCCAGCGGGGCACGGCGACGCTGTCCCAGGCGCGCAAACGGCCCTTGAGGCGCGCAGCTTCAGCCTTGGGCAGGCCCATGTGCTGATAATGCTCGGCTTCGATTTCACCGGCGGTCAGCGTGACGATCCAGCTTTCAGTCGCCTGGCTGTAAAGGCTGAACGCAGCCAGCTCGGCATCGTCGGCATGGGGCGCGATCACCATCACACGTTGCTGGCGATAGTCGGGCTGGCGAAAGCGCCACAGCGTCGGCTGCCCCTTGATCCGGCAAAAACGCCCGCGCAAGTGGAGCTTGCCCGCCGCCAAGTCTTCGGCGGCGCCGGTCAGGTTCAGATAACGCCGCCCAGCGACGCCGCGTTCGAAGGTTTGCCGGTCCGGGCTTGCCAGGCCCAACAGGTCTACCGCAGGGTCGAAGAAACGCCCCAGCCAGGTACTTTTCAACTCAATGCCGACGATCAGGGTTTCCTCCGCCGCCAACGGCGCATCCAGCAACAGTCGGCCCGCCTCCAGGCGCAAGCCGGGTTGTTCGCTGCCGGCCGGGAACGCGTACTCATAGCTGTCTTTGGGCGAGTAAAACAGGTGATCGGCAAACCAGGCCTCATGGGCGGCCCACAACAGCACCGCAAGGATCAGCGGCAACCACCAGGCAACCAGTACGCCGGTCGCGACCAACACCAGCACGCCGATCAGCAGCGCAATACGTTTGTTACGCCGATGGCGCTTGAGCAGTTGCTGTTTGCGGCTCATACGCTGAACACCGGCACCGGGTTGCACCAGCGCTCCTTGTATTCACGGTCGGAACGCCCGAAGGAGAAGCGCAGTGACTTGTTCGCCGCCCGCGCCTGTTCCCAGGCACTTTGGGTATTGAGGAAACTCAGCACACTGCCAGGGCTGAATGCACGGGTTTCAGGGTCGACGCCGCCGTTGACATACTCGGCGCTGTACCACTCGTTGGACTGCACCTGATACACCAATTGCACTGCAATCGGCGCGTCGTTCAGAAACAGCACCGAGCCGAACAGGAATTCCTTGAGCAACTCCAGCACCTCGGCCAGACGCGCCGCGCCCGCCGCCGGGAAGCCCCAACGACGCTGGAACAGGTCGCAATAAATCGCCGCCAGTTCTACGCTGGAAAACTCACTGACCGCCCGTACCACGCCGCCCGCCTCTTCCAACAGGCGCAGTTCACGCCGCTGGTTATAGCGAAACTTCTTCGACAGGTCTTCGGGCGTACGCGCCATGGCCAATTGCTCGGCCTGAGGCTTGAGGGTGCTCACGCGCCCCTCGTTCAGCGCCGAGAGGTAGCGCGCACGGTGCCGTAACGGTGCCTGCGCATCGGCGGCAATCGGCAGGATGATCTCGGCGTTGCCCAGGTCAAACAGGCCTTTCTTGCCGCTGCGCTTGAGCACGTCCTTGGACAGCGCCAGGTCGCGCCCCCAGGTGGCGATCGCCCCCTTGAACTCACCACCTTGCTCCCAGCCCAGGTAGCGCACGGGTATCTGCGCCAGGCCGGCCAGCCGCTCGATCACCTGGGGATGGGTCGCCACGCTGCCGCCGTAACGCTGCCAGGCCTGGGCGTAAACCTCGGCCTCGACAGGCGCCCAGCCACGTTCACGCCAGCCCTGGAAGCGGTTCAGCATTTAAACCACGGCGTCATAAGGGTCCACGCCGTCCTTGACCACCAGGATGTCTTCCATGATCAGGTACTGCAGGTCCGAGCCGAAGAACATGTTCAGCGCGTCGGTCGGCGAGCAGATCATCGCTTCGCCACGACGGTTGAGCGAGGTGTTCAGGGACACGCCGTTACCGGTCAGCACTTCCAGCTCTTTCATCATGTCGTAGTAGCGCGGGTTGTATTCGCGCTTGAGCACCTGGGCACGGGAAGTACCGTCTTCGTGCACCACTTCCGGTACACGGGTCTTCCACTCTTCGGCGACTTCAAAAGTGAAGGTCATGAACGGCGCCGGGTGATCGACCTTGATCATCTGTGGGGCCACGGTGTCGAGCATCGACGGGCAGAAAGGCCTCCAGCGCTCGCGGAACTTGATCTGGTGGTTGATGCGATCCGCCACGCCGGTTGCACTTGGGCAACCGATGATCGAACGACCGCCCAACGCACGCGGGCCAAACTCCATGCGGCCCTGGAACCAGGCTACCGGATTGCCGTCGACCATGATCTTGGCAATGCGCTTAGGCATGTTCTCGATCTTGCGCCAGTTCGGCTTGCTCTCGTGCTTGGCGCACGCGGCAATCACGTCTTCGTTGCTGTAGGACGGGCCGAGGTAGACGTGTTCCATCTTCTCGACCGGTACACCACGAGCATGGGACACGTAGGCCGCCGCACCGACGGCGGTGCCGGCATCGCCGGAAGCCGGCTGTACGAACAGCTCTTTGACGTCGTCACGGGCAATGATCTTCTGGTTCAGCTTGACGTTCAGCGCACAGCCGCCGGCGAAGGCCAGCTTGCCGGTGTCCTTGAGGATGTCGCCCAGGTAGTGGTCGATCATCTGCAAGGCCAGTTTCTCGAACAGCGCCTGCATGCTGGCCGCGTAGTGGATGTACGGCTCGTCGGCGATGTCGCCTTCGCGTTTCGGCCCCAGCCACTCGATCAGTTTCGGCGAGAAGTAGAAACCCTTGCCCTTCTCTTTGTAGCGGCGCAGGCCGATGACATTGGCGTAGTCGGTGTTGATCACCAGCTCGCCGTTTTCAAAGGAGGCCAGGCGCGAGAAATCGTACTTGCTGGCATCGCCGTACGGCGCCATGCCCATGACCTTGAACTCACCGTCGAGCATCTCGAAACCGAGGAACTCGGTGATTGCGCCGTACAGGCCGCCGAGGGAGTCCGGATCGTAGAATTCCTTGATCTTGTGGATCTTGCCGTTTTCGCCGTAGCCGAAGAAGGTGGTGGCGTACTCGCCCTTGCCATCGATGCCCAGGATCGCGGTTTTTTCCTGGAAGCCCGAGCAGTGGTAGGCGCTGGAAGCGTGAGCCAGGTGGTGTTCAACCGGTTCGATCTTGATTTTCTTAGGATCGAAGCCCAGTTGCTCCAGGCACCAGACGATCTTGTTGCGATAGCGTTTGTAACGACGGTTGCCCATCAAGATCGCGTCGAGGGCGCGGTCCGGGGCGTACCAGTAACGCTTGGCGTAGTGCCAGCGCGCCTCGCCGAACAGGCTGATCGGGGCGAACGGGATCGCCACCACGTCAACGTCCGAAGGCTTGATGCCAGCCTGCTCCAGGCAGAACTTCGCCGACTCGTAGGGCATGCGGTTCTTTGCATGTTTGTCGCGTACGAAGCGCTCTTCTTCGGCGGCCGCAATCAGCTTGCCGTCGATATACAGGGCTGCGGAAGGATCATGGCTAAGGGCGCCGGACAGGCCAAGAATCGTCAATGCCACTGGGGTCTAGCCTCTTTTAGTCTGCATGCAGGCGCATCGCGCCTGAAAAAAGTGTGCCTCTCGCCTGGGCGAGAAACAGCTAAAGGGCGGGATTATAGCTTAAAAGCAGAGGGAAGCTGTTAGCGGCAAGCGCCGAGAGGGGCTAGCGGAAGATCTCGATGCTGCCGTCCTTGTTCTGGCGGTAGATCGTGTAAGGCAGCATCAGGGTGTCCATGACACCAGAGGCGACAAATTCAATCGCGATGATCGGGAAAGCATTGCCTTGGCGATCCAGCAGGCTTTGGTCCTTCAGGCTTTTGTCCGGTGCGGGCTCGCCATTGAGGGTACAAAAGCCGTAGATCACCCCACTGTAGATACGCGGCACGTTTTCGCAGTGACTGCGCGACTCCTTGAGATTCTGGCTGGCCACGGCATCCGGACGCAAGACGGTATTGATCGTTCCGCAACCGGAGGCCATTAACAAGGTTGAAACCAGCAGTACTTTGAAACCACGACTCACGGACTACTCCTTTCGCCCAGTAAATGGGCTGGGCAGGTGCTTTTATACCCATAGGCTTATGAACGGCCTGGACGCCAATAGATGCTGATATTACCGTCGGCCGATTGTCGATAAATCGTATAGGGCAAAACCACCGTATCGGCAACCGCGGACACCGCAATATCTACGAGCACGAAGGGTATGAGGAACCCGGTGGGGTCCGGGGCCGCGTGCAGCATGCAGAAATCAAACGCCACGCCGCTGTAAGCGCGGGGAATGGATTGGCAATAGGTTTTTACGAGCCTGAGTTCACGCGCCGTGTCGCCCTCTTTGCGCATGACGCTATTAACGGTTCCACAACCGCTTAATAACAGCGCAACGACAGTTATACCCAGCGCAGCCATTCTTTTTCTTTTCATATCCGAGCCTCGCAAACGGTCAGCCACGCTAGCACCGAGAGATTGGCTCATTCATGCGAGAAGCACCGCCACATTGCGTGGGAAAAATCCGAAATGGTAAAACTTACCTGACTGTTTAAACTTGCGCACTTTTTGCGCGCCTTCACTATGCGTGCCCGAGACTCTGGCTGCCTCATGAAAAAAACGCACGCTCGCTTTTCCCTCTTGCTGCCTGGCCTGCTGGCCTTGAGCACCACAGCGCAAGGCGAGGACTCGCCACTGATACTTGACCCCAGCGTGGTCACCGGTTCGCGCAGCGCCAGCCCAACGTTTGATTTGCCCTACTCCGTGGACGGCATCAGCCGCGAACAGATCAGTGACGGCCAACTCGGCATCAACGCCTCCGAAGCCCTGTCCCGCGTGCCCGGCCTGGTGGTGCAGAACCGCCAGAACTATGCGCAGGACCTGCAAATTTCTTCCCGAGGCTTCGGCGCCCGTTCAGCATTCGGCGTGCGCGGCATCAAGCTGGTCGCCGACGGCATTCCCGCCAGTACCCCGGACGGTCAGGGTCAAGCCGCCACCTTCAACCTCGACACCGCCGAGCGCATCGAAGTGCTGCGCGGCCCGGCGGCGACGCTGTATGGCAGCAACGCCGGGGGCGTGATCCAGATGTTCTCCCGCGACGGCGAGGGCCCGCCGCGCATCGGCGCCGAAACCCTGGTGGGCAGCGACGGGCTGAACAAGAACCACCTGAGCGCCGAGGGCGCGGCGAATGGCGCCGGGTTTGTGCTCGACGCCTCGCGCATGGACACCAACGGCTACCGCGATCACAGCAGCGCGCGCCGCGACCAGACCTTCGCCAAGCTCAATTTCCAGCCCGATGACGACAGCAAGCTGGCGCTGATCTACAGCAGCCTGGAGCAGAACGGTACGCAGGATCCACTGGGGCAGACCTGGGCGGCGTACAAGGCCGACCCGCGTTCGGTAAGCGCCAATGCGCTGAACTACAACACGCGCAAAAGTATCGATCATCAGCAATTGGGGATGAATTACGAGCGGTATTTCGGTGGCGCCACCTTGCAGGTCAATGCCTACACTGGGCGCCGTAGTGTGATTCAGTACCTGTCGATCCCCAAGGGCACGCCCGCCAACGAATGCGGCGGAGGCGTGGTGCAATTTGATCGAAAGTTCTACGGCGGCAGCGTGCGCTGGATGCAGCCCATCGAAAGCGCGCCTGGCGAGCTGATGATCATTACCGGCCTGGACTTCGACCAAAGCGAGGACAGCCGCCATGGCTATCAGAACTACAGCGGCAATGCCCTGGGCGTGAAAGGCCAACTACGCCGCGACGAAATCGACACGGCTCGCAGCCTCGACCCGTATATCCAAGCCAACTGGGCCCTCGACCGCTGGACCCTGCAAGCCGGCGTACGCCACAGCACGATGCAGATGGACGTTGACGACCAGTTCCTCAGCAATGGCGACGCCAGCGGCAACAAGACCTACCAGAAAAACACACCGTCGATGAGCGTGATGTATGCGTTCACCCCCGACCTGCATGGCTACATCAGCGCAGGCAAAGGCTTTGAAACCCCGACCCAGGCCGAGCTGGCCTATGCACCGGGCAACGCCGAGGGCTTCAACTTCGGCTTGAAGCCGTCTGAAAGTACGCAATATGAAATGGGTGTGAAAGCGCAACTGAACAACACGCGGATCAACGCCGCCGTTTTCCAGATCACCACCGAGGACGAACTGGTGGTGCAGCAATCCATCGGCGGCCGTACCAGCTACCAGAACGCCGGTCGCACATTGCGCCGCGGCTTCGAACTGGGCGTTGAAAGCCAACTGAGCGAGCACTGGAGCACCAGCCTCGCCTACACCCGCCTGCACGCCACCTACGACAGCGACTTTGCCAGCGGCGCCAACACCATCGACAAAGGCAACTACCTCCCCGGCGTGCCACAAACTACCCTGTTCGCCGAACTGAACTGGAAACCACGGGACTGGGTCAGCACCGCCATCGAGGGCCTGTACCGCAGCAAAGTCTACGTAGAAGACACCAACCAGCAACACGCCGCACCGGCCTACAGCGTCTTCAACTGGCGCGCACGGTTTGAGCAGAAGGTAGAGCACTGGACCTTTCACCAGACCTTGCGCCTGGATAACCTGCTGGATCGCCAGTATGTGGGGTCGGTAATTGTGGGCGACGGCAATGGTCGCTATTACGAAGCCGCGCCGGGGCGGTCGTGGTATGCGGGGGCTGGGGCGCAGTACCAGTTCTGAATGCAGCGCCTGGACGGGCGCCATCGCGGGCAAGCCCGCTCCCACATTTTGACCGCGTTCACAGATCAACTGTGGGAGCGGGCTTGCCCGCGATAGATTTAACTGCCGACACCCGCCTCTTTGGGCAAGCGCTGGTCAATCACCTGGTACAGCGCACTGCCCTGCGACCAGTTACGCATAAATCGCGCACGGTCTTTGGCATACGCAGGGGCGAAGCTGGACAGCGAACCGTGCTGGCACATCGCATCCAGGTCAATCATCGCCCAGCGCCCGTCGCTCCAGAACAGGTTATGGCCCTTGAAATCCCCATGGCTGATGCGCTCGCGGATCAGCTCGGCAAACAACTGGTCCAGCGCCTGCAATTCGCTCTCGGGCGCATCGCCGCTTTCAACATACGGCGCAAAGCGCTCGATGATGTCTGGCCCAGGCAGGTATTCGGTGACCAGGTAGGCACGGCTGCGCAACCACAGGAACCGTTTCTCCAGCACCGCCAGCGGCTTGGGCGTGGCGAAGCCCAGGAAGGCCAGGCGGTTGCCTTCGCGCCAGGAGTGCCAGGCGCGGCTCGGGCGCCAGAAGCGCTTGAGCCAATGGGCAAAGCCCTTGATGTTGTAGCGTTTGATCACCAGCGGCCGGCCAGCCACGTCGACCTTGGCCACGCTCGCCGCGCCACCGGTCTTGTACAGGTGCCCCTGGTCGAGCAACGCATCGGCCTGCTCCAGCACCGGCACCATGGCGGCTTCTTCTTCGCGGCGGATCGCACGCAAGCCAAAAGCGCCGCGCACCACGCTGAACAGCGTGCATTCGCGNCCGGTCTTGTCCAGGTAGTCTCTCAAACGCCAGGCGCTGACTTTACGCACCTGCTTTTCCAAGGCTTGCATTGGCAAGGCGTGTTCGCCGTTGGCCAGCAAGTAATACACCAGCAACTCTTCGGTAAAGGGCTCGAGGTTCTTGGGCAGTTGGGCGAAGAACACACCGAGGTTCTCCAGCACTCGATTGCGCGACAACGGCTTGCCCGCCTCTTCGACACGAATACCGGCGCCATCGATCAAATACAGCTTGCCATCCTTGCGCAGCAGGTTGTCCAGGTGCAGGTCTTCTTGCCACAGGCCCTTGGCATGCATCTGGGCAATCGCGCCCAGCGCTTCGGCGAGCACAGCGGTTTGTTCGTCCGCCAACGGCGGCAGGTTTTCGACGGCGAGCCAAGCGTCGGACAGGCTTTGGGCCCCCTCGATAAATTCAAACAGCAGCCAACCGCCCTCGCCGTCCTGCAAGCCATCGGCCAGCAGCAACGGCGTGGTCAGGCCCTGCTCAGCCAACAGGCGCACCCCCGTAAGCTCACGCTGAAAATGCCGCGCCGCCTTGTTGCCCACCAACAACTTGGCCAACACCGGGCGACCCCGCCACACGGCGGCGCCCACATAGCGCTGCCCCGGCAACACCCGCAAAAGGCTCAGCAATTGCAATTGCCCAGGGCCGGCGGCATCCGCCAGGTCGAGGGTCAGTGGCAGGCCGGGGGTACGCCCAGCCGTTTTCAGCTCGGATAAACGCATCAGCGGTTCTCCTTATGGCTGCGGCGCGCGGTCAGGCGCTGGTGCCAAGTGGACACCAGGGCACTGTCCTCGGGCTGCTCAAGGTACGCCGCCAGCAATTGGCGCACCTGCGCGTCCGACCATTGCGGCGCGCGGCGCAGCAGCGGTTCCAGGTCCTTGACCCGGTCACGCCAGCCAAACAGCAGCGGGCGGGTTTTCTCCAGGTCGATCAACTGCGCGGCATAACCCTCACCGGCAGGCTGCAGGAAAATATGCTTGGGGTAAAAACAGCCATGCACTTGCCCGACGCTGTGCAGATGACGCGCCAGCTTGCCGCACGCCAACAGGATCGCACTGTGCTGGGCTGCGCTCAATTGCGACCACTGCTCCAGCAACGAGTCCAGGTCATTCCAGCCATCCAGCGCACGGGTGAGCAGCATCGCCCGGCGCTCGCCCTTGACCTTGCGTTCACCGAAGAACGCCGCTTGCAGGGCCGGTATACCGAGCTTTCGATACAGGCTGATGTTGCGAAACTCGCGGGCAAAACTCGGCTCGCCGAACGGGCGGTGCAAGGTGCGCGTGAGGTAGTTGCTCTGGCGCTTGAGGTAGTAACCCTGCCCCTCAAGCTCCAGGCGATACACACTGCTCCAACCGTCGCCGCTGGTGTTCGGCTCGTCCACTGCATCCAGTTGCTTGGCCCACAGCGCGTCGAAGGTCGCCAGGCCGTTGCGCTCAAGCAGAGCGCGGTCTTCGGCCGCCAGGAAGTCACTCATTCGCGTCCCTCGAAAAACTTCACCACATGGCGAATTCGCTGTTTGTCCGACGCGGTCAGGTGCGCGCGCTGACGATATTGCAGGTAGAAGCGCAGGCGCTGGGTGGCCGACAAGTGATACTTGGCGACTTTGTCCAGGCAGGCCAGGTCTTTGGTGATGCGGTACTTGAGCCAGAAACCGCGCCAGAAATCACCGTTGGGGCAGTCGATCAGGTACAGGGTGCGCTGGTCGTCCACCAGCAGATTGCGCCACTTCAAGTCGTTATGGGTGAAGCGGTGATCGTGCATGGTGCGCGTGTATTCGGCGAGCTGGCGGCTGATGCCATCGACCCACCTGGGGTCTTTGAGGCGCTCATCGTGACGCTCGGCCAGCACCGACAGATCTTCGGTCTTGGGCAGTTCGCGGGTGATCATGGCGCCACGGTTATAGGCCAGGCCCTTGCGGTCCAGGCCCCAGGCCACCACGTCGGCGGTAGGGATGCCCCACTTGGCGAAGCGCTTGAGGTTCTGCCATTCGGACTTCACCCGCGGCCTGCCCAGGTAACGACGCAGGCCCTTGCCGGCACCTACGTAGCGCTTGACGTAATAATTGACCCCGCCACGCTCCACCCGGATCACTTCCGACAACGGGTCGCGGGTCAGCCGCTCGCCTTGCAGGGCGAACACCGCGTCCAGGCTTCCAAAGTCATCCGCCAGGGCGGCGTAGGCAGGTTCCAGATTCCAACCCGCCATCAGATCGCATCCCCGTATCGCTGTTTACGCGCATACAGCTTTGCTGCCATGCGTTCCAGCGCAGACAACAGCGCGGTTTGCTCTGCCAGGATCTGGCGCAGCGGCTGCTGGAAGTAGGCCTTGAGAAAACGCAGCTTGTCGCGCTGGGTCAAGCCGATCTCCAACGCGGAGTAATACAGGCCGGCCAGGTCTTTGTTGCGCCAACGCACGGGGATCGTCGCACGTACCTGGGCACGGTGCAGGTCGATCACCGACAGCTTGAGGTTGTCGACGCTGATAGGCCGGTCGGTGTGCAGCAGGAAATGGCACAGGTAGCAGTCACGGTGGTTGACGCCGCCGCGGTGCATCGCGCCCACGGTACGCGCCAGCTCAAGGGTCAAGGCATGCTTGATGGCCGGCACGGGCGGTTGCTTGACCCAGTCCAGGGTCAGGTCTTCCAGGCTGATGATGGGGGTCAGTTCCTGGGTGATGATGAACGAATGCTGGTCGGCCGGGTTGCTGCCTTTTTCACCGAACGCCACGGCGGTCATGGTCGGTACGCCAAGCGCCTGCAAGCGCTGGATCGCCACCCACTCCTGGCCCGCGCCCAACACCGGTAATTTGGCGGTGACCAGGTTCTTGAGGATTTCGCCCCAGCCGATTCCACGGTGGATCTTCACAAAATAAGGCTGGCCCTCGACCACCGTACGCAACGTACGGCGAGCGGCCAGCTCGCGGAACACCTGGCCTTCCAGCTTCTCGACCTCGGCGAACGCATCGCGTCCGGCCCAGAGGGTCTTGAAGGGTTCGGCTAGAATCAACTTCATCGGTTTGGCTCCGCCAGAATCAGGTCCGCAGCGTACTGCGGCATGCTAAAGAGGTCGGCCGTCTCGGCGAAGGCCAGACCATTGCGACTCCAGGTCGCACGCGCTTGTGGGTCGTCGAGCATATCGACCAAATACTGGTTGAGCTGGGTTTGCTCGAACGGCTCGTCCAACACCCGGCCGCTCTGGGCCTTGTCGATGTAGAACGCATAGCCGCACACCTGGCTCACCAGTACAGGGAGGCCGGCGACCACCGCTTCGACCAGCACCATGCCGGCCGCCTCGTTGTACGCAGGGTGAATCAACAGGTCCGCCCCCAGCAGGAAACGCGGAATATCATTGCGGCCCTTGAAGAACTGCACCTGGTCGCCCAGGCCCAGCGCCGCGCTCTGCAATTGGAATACTTTGGGGTCGTCCTGGCCGATTACAAATAGCCGGGTGCGTTTCTTCAGCCGCGAAGGCAGAGCGGCCAGCGCCTTGAGGCTGCGGTCGACGCCCTTGGTCTTGAACCCCGAACCGATCTGCACCAACAGCAGATCATCCTCGGCCAAGCCAAATTCAGCGCGGAACTCGGCGCGGATTTCGGCGGCGTTCGGCGGGGCGCGGCGGTCGCGGGCAATACCCGGTGGCAACAGGTGAAAACGCTCGGCCTGGGTGCCGTAATACTGGGTAAACAGCTGCTGCTGATGCTCAGACAACACCATGATCTGCGTCTTGGCGTTTTTATCGAACACGGCGCGCTCGTATTCGGCAAAGTGCTTGTAGCGCCCGAACCAGCGATACATCGGGTTGCGCAGGGTCTGGNCCTTGTCCTCGAACACACCGTCGGCGGCAAAGTACAGATCCAGCCCCGGCATCTTGTTGAAGCCCACCACGCGGTCCACTGGGCGCTTGGCCAGGTCGGCCTGGATCCAGGCGTAGAGCTTTTCGTTGCGACGGTGGTTGACCAAGGCCTTGACCGGCGCCACCAGCACCTCAAAGCCTGGCGGGATATCACCTTCCCAGATCAGGGTGTACACCCGAATGCTGTGGCCGCGCTGCTGGCATTCCAGGGCGATGCGCATGAAGTCGCGCTGCAGGCCACCGAAAGGGAAGTACTTGTACAGAACAAAAGCCAGTTGCATCAGTGCTGCTCCTCGGCCAGTAACAACGTGCTCAGCCGGCTTGCAACACGCTCAGGGTTCAAGCGCGTGAAGCACAGGGGCGACTCGCGGGCGATGTCGAACCGCCGCAGGTCGTCGGCAGTGGGTTGATAAGTGCACTGTTTTTGCAGGCAAGGCGCGCACGGCCAGTCGCTGGCCAAGTGAATCTGGCCTTTGCCGTAGGCACCGGTAAGGCCTGGGTTGGTGGGGCCAAACAGGGAAATGGTCGGCACGTCCAATGCCGCCGCCAAGTGGCCAAGGCCGGTGTCGACGGCCACGCAGGCACGGGCGCTCGCCAAGACACGGGCAACGCCCGCCAGGTTGAGCTTGGGCAACACTTCGGTGTTGGGCAGGCCGAGGGCCAGGCGTTCGGCCCGCGCCTTTTCGGCGGCGTTGCCCCACGGCAGCTTTACGTCCACGCCCAGGCGGCCCATGCGTTCGGCCAGCTCGCGCCAATAGGCTTCGGGCCAGTGCTTGGTGTCCCAAGTGGTGCCATGCAACAGCAATACGAACGGTTTTTTCGGCGGCAGGCCGAGCAGCTTTTCAACGCTCAGGCCGTAGTCGCCCAGGCGTTGGGGCAGGTCGTAGCCCAGGGCCACGGCAAACAGCTGGCGCAAGCGCTCCACCGCATGCTGCCCACGGGCCACGGCCAGGCGCCGGGAATAAAAGCGCGCAGCCAGGGGTTCACGCGCAGAGTCTTTGTCGAAGCCAGCGATGGGCGCCCGCACATAGCGCGTCAGCCAGGCGCTTTTGAGCAAGCCCTGGGCGTCGATCACCAGGTCATATTTGGTCGACTGCACCGCCTGCTTGAAGCGCCGCCATTCACCGCTCTTGACGGTTTGCCAGAGGTTCTTGCGCCAGCGGCGAATCGCCACCGGAATCACCTTGTCGACCGCCGGGTGCCAGGTGGGGATTTCGGCAAAGCCTTCTTCCACCACCCAGTCGAACCGAATGCCGGGAATCGCCCGCGCTGCGTCGGTGAGGGCCGGCAAGGCATGGATCACGTCGCCCAGGGATGAGGTCTTGATTACCAGAACCCGCAACTCAATGAACCTCGACCACGTCGCCCTGCAAACGCTGCAGGGCATCGGTTACCGGCTGGGGCAGCAACTGGCGCAGGCAGTTGTAGTGGCCGAAGCGGCAAGTACGGTCAAAGCACGGGCTGCAATCCAGGCCCAGGCGCACCACTTCGACCTTGTCGGCTAACGGCGGAGTGAAGCCTGGGGATGTGGAGCCGTACACGGCCACCAGCGGACGGTTCAGCGCCGCCGCCACATGCATCAGGCCGGAGTCGTTGGACACCACCGAGTCGGCGCACGACAACAGGTCGATGGCCTCGGCCAGGGACGTGTCGCCACTGAGGTTCACCGCCTCTTCACGCAGGCCGGGGATCAAGCGCTGACGAATGTCTTCACCCACCGAATGATCGTTCTTGGAGCCGAACAACCACACCTGCCAGCCTTCGCGGATCTTGGTTTCGGCGACTTTGGCGTAATGCTCCGACGGCCAACGCTTGGACTCGCCAAATTCGGCGCCCGGGCACAAGGCCAATACGGGCCGATCCAGGGTCAGGCCGAACTTGGCCAGCGCCGCGTCGCGGGTCACCGGGTCGATCTGCAAGCTGGGGCGCGGGTACGGCTTGGGCAGTTCAGTGCCCGGCTCGTAGGCCAAAGCCATAAAGCGTTCGATCATCAACGGGTAACGGGCTTTATCCAGGGTGCGCACGTCGTTGAGCAGCACATAGCGAAACTCGCCGCGCCAGCCGGTGCGCTTGGGGATACCGGCAAAGTACGGCACCAGCGCCGACTTCAGCGAGTTAGGCAGCAGGATCGCCTGGTCGTACTGGCCCGCCATGGACTTGCCGATACGTCGGCGGGTCGCCAACTCAAGGGCGCCGTGGCCGAGCGGGAAGCTCAAGGCCTTACGCACCTCTGGCATGCGCTCGAGGATCGGCCGGCTCCACTCAGGGGCGAGCACGTCGATCTGGCAGTCTGGATAGCGCAGGCGCAGGCACTGAAACAGTGTCTGTGCCATCACCATGTCACCGACCCAACTGGGCCCAACGATCAGAATATTCATGTAGTTTCCACAAACGATGCGGGGAGGCCTATGCCTCCCCGCCTCGATAATAACTGTAGATCGCGGTGCGCCAGGGAGCATCTTTATGTGGGAGCTGGCTTGCCTGCGATCGCATCACCTCGGCATCACTGATAAACCGAGGCGCCTGCATCGCGGGCAAGCCCGGCTCCCACCTTAATCCGCATCCCATATGAAAATTGGCGTCGCCAATCAGTCGAGTTTCAATTTAAGCCCAGCGCCTGCCAGATTCGCATCACCTGTCGCCGCTCGTCGGCGAACTGGTCCCCGGCTACCGTACCGGCCTCGTTCTGCAAAGCCTGGCGGTGCGCGGCTGAGCGATAAGCCTTGTACACTTCACGCAGCAAATGGGCATCGGCGGCGGGCATCAGCCCGACCTGCTCCAGGCCCTCCAAAATGCGGATATTGTCGGTGTAGCGCAGCAACGATGGATGTTGCGCAGACCACGCCAAAGCCGCGTATTGCACCATAAATTCAATATCGACGATACCTCCGGCGTCCTGCTTGAGGTCGAACAGCGCCGTGGCCTCGAAGGCATTGGCGCCCCTGCCGGCAGTCGTGGCCTTGGTGCCCAGGTTGTCACGCATCTTGGCACGCATCTCGCTGACCTCCTGGCGCAGCTTCTCCAAGTCCCGCTCACGCCCCAACACGTTAGCCCGTACCTGCTCGAACGCCTGGCCCACATCCTGGCTGCCCACCAGTACCCGCGCACGGATCAGGGCCTGATGTTCCCAGGTCCAGGCTTCATTTTGTTGATAGCGATCAAACGCCCCCAGGGAACTCACCAACAAGCCGGATGCGCCGGAAGGTCGCAGGCGCATGTCCACTTCATACAGCTGGCCAGAGTTGGTCTGGGTGGTCAGCAGGTGAATGATGCGCTGGCCCAGGCGTGTAAAGAATTGTGCGCCATCGATCGGCTTGGCACCGTCCGTCTCGGCCTGGGGGTCGCCGTCATGGATAAACACCAGGTCCAGGTCCGAACCATGCCCCAGTTCGATGCCGCCGACTTTCCCATAACCGACAATGATGAACCCAGGATCGCACAGGGTGCCGTCCAGGCGCTGCGGCGAGCCGTGGCGGGCGACCGTCTGGCGCCAGGCCAGGGCCAGCACTTGTTCAAGAATGGCTTCGGCCAGCCAGGTGAGGTAGTCGCTGACTTTCATCAACGGCAGGCTGCCGGCGATTTCGGAAGCGGCCACCCGCAGGCGGTGCGCCAGTTTGAAATGGCGCAAGGCTTCCATCTGCTGCTCAAGGTCATCTTCGGGAATGCGCGTGAGGCGCTCGCGCAACTCAGCGGCCAGTTCCGGCGCCAGCGGCGGCTTGAACAAGCGGCCTTCGTTGAGCAATTCATCGAGCAACAGCGGGAAACGGGTGATCTGTTCGGCGATCCACGGGCTGGCTGCGCACAATGTCAGCAGGCGACGCAGGGCGTCGGGGTTCTCGGTCAGCAACACCAGGTAGGCCGAACGCCGGGCCACGGCTTCCACCAGCGGCAACACGCGCTCCAGCACCAGGTCTGGGTTGGCATGTTCAACGGCCTGGGCCAGCAGGCGTGGGATGAACGCATCCAGGCGCTCACGCCCCAGGCGCTGCATGGCGCGCAACTGCGGGCTGGCGCGCAGGCTGGCCAAGGCCTTGAGGGCCTTGGGGGCATCGGCGAAACCGCCTTCACTCAGTTGGCGGCACGCGGCATCGTCATCCTGGGATTCCTCCCACAGTGGCAACCATTCACCGCCGACCACCAATTCGCTTTCTTCGCCCTCTTCTTCATCAGGGTCGGCAATCACTTGGCGAAAGTGCCAGTCCACACGGCCACGCCAGTACATCAGGCGCTCATGGAACGCGGCCCAGTCACTAAAGCCCAGCATAAAGGCAATGCGTGCCTGGTCTTCGGGGCCGTCCGGCAGCATTTGCGTCTGGCGGTCGGCAATCGCCTGGATCGCATGTTCGGTGTAGCGCAGGAACTCGTAACCGCTGCGCAGCTCGCTGATCACCGCCGCGGGCAAATAACCCTGGCCTTCCAGCGTGCCCAGCACGTTCAACAGCGGGCGTTGCTGCAGGCTGAGGTCGCGGCCGCCATGGATCAGCTGGAATGCCTGGGCGATAAATTCCACCTCACGAATGCCGCCCGCGCCCAGCTTGATATTGTCGGCCATGCCCTTGCGCCGCACTTCCTGCTGGATCAGTTGCTTCATGGTGCGCAGCGCTTCGATGGCCGAGAAGTCCAGATAACGGCGATAGACAAACGGGCGCAGCATGTCGAGCAGTTGCGCGCCAGCCGCCTGGTCGCCGGCTACCACCCGCGCCTTGATCATGGCGTAGCGCTCCCAGTCCCGGCCCTGGTCCTGGTAGTACTGCTCCAGCGCGTTGAAGCTGAGCACCAGGGCGCCGGCCGAACCGTAGGGACGCAGGCGCATGTCGACGCGGAAGACAAAACCGTCGACGGTCATCGGGTCCAGGGCCTTGATCAGTTTTTGACCCAGGCGAATAAAGAATTCCTGATTATCCAGGGCGCGCTTCACGCCCACCGTCTCGCCGCCTTCGGGGTAGGCGAAGATCAGGTCGATATCCGACGACAGGTTCAGCTCCACCGCACCGAGCTTGCCCATGCCGAGGATGACCATGTGCTGCGCCTCGCCACTGCGTGCGCCGGTCGGCGTGCCGAACTGGGCGCAGTGGCGTTGGTACAGCCATTGATAGGACTGGTCGATGCAGGCGTCGGCCATGTCGGACAGATCGCGACAGGTTTGCACCAGGTCGGCCTGGCGTGTGAGGTCGCGCCAGATGATGCGCACCTGCTGGCGCGTGCGTTGGCGGCGTAGCGCACGGCCCAGTTCATCTTCTGTTTCGGCCTGTTGCACGGCACCGGCTATCTGGCTGCACAGCTCGCCGGGCGCAAAGCCGCGGTCCAGCTCGCCCCAGGCCACCAGCTCCAGCAACATCAAAGGGTCACGAACACTCTGTTCAATGACGAAATCACTGGCGGCGCACACGCGGGCGAAGTCGGCCCACCGTTGCGGCGTCCACGCAGAAAGGCCATGATCGTCATCCAGCGCGGCCACCGCGTCACGAAATGACTGTTCGGCCCGGTTGGCGTAAGGCAACAGAATGGCCGGCAGTTCGGCCAGCGTTGGAAGGCTCATGGTCTATCCTTGATCGGCGTGTAAATGGCGTGTAGTTGTGAAGGCAAGAGCCATGCTCGGTGAAGGACTGTCGAACAAAGGTTAGAAATAGCTGAAATTAAATTAATCTTGGCAGGCAACATCAAAGTTTCACCTTTTCTTGTTCGCAATAGACCAACAATAACGATTATGCTCACCAGCAAGACCGAGCCATACGCTCAGTCTTGTGTAGTTTTACTACTCGTATATACATTCGAAAGGCTGAAATGGCCGACGATTTGTAGTAAAACTACAGGACGCCGAAGCAACCTTCGGCCATCCAAGAATTTATGTCGTCTGCCCACAAGGCCAGTCGCAAACTTCAGGCAACCGATTCTGGTAGCCTTTCCGCCCTGGAGCAAGCCATGCAAGACCTCGATCCCGTCGAAACCCAGGAATGGCTGGACGCCCTGGAATCGGTTCTCGACAAAGAAGGCGAAGACCGTGCTCACTACCTGATGACCCGTATGGGCGAACTCGCGACCCGCAGCGGCTCGCAACTGCCTTACGCCATCACTACGCCATACCGCAACACCATCCCCGTTACCCACGAAGCACGCATGCCTGGCGACCTGTTCATGGAACGCCGCATTCGCTCGCTGGTACGTTGGAACGCCATGGCGATGGTAATGCGCACGAACTTGAAAGATTCGGACCTGGGCGGTCACATCTCCAGCTTCGCTTCCAGCGCAACCCTGTATGACATCGGCTTCAACTACTTCTTCCAGGCCCCGACCGACGAACACGGCGGCGACCTGATCTACTTCCAGGGCCACACCTCGCCAGGCGTCTACGCCCGTGCGTTCATGGAAGGTCGCATCAGCGAAGAACAAATGAACAACTTCCGCCAGGAAGTCGACGGTCAGGGCCTGTCGTCCTACCCGCACCCTTGGCTGATGCCTGATTTCTGGCAATTCCCGACCGTTTCCATGGGTCTGGGCCCGATCCAGGCAATCTACCAGGCACGCTTCATGAAGTACCTGGAAGCCCGTGGTTTCATCCCCGAAGGCAAGCAGAAAGTCTGGTGCTTCCTCGGCGACGGCGAGTGCGACGAGCCGGAATCCCTGGGTGCCATTTCCCTGGCCGGCCGCGAGAAGCTCGACAACCTGATCTTCGTCATCAACTGCAACCTGCAGCGCCTCGACGGCCCGGTTCGCGGCAANGGCAAGATCATCCAGGAACTCGAAGGCGTGTTCCGCGGTGCTCAGTGGAACGTGACCAAAGTCATCTGGGGCCGNTTCTGGGACCCACTGCTGGCCAAGGACGTCGACGGTATCCTGCANCGTCGCATGGACGAAGTCATCGACGGCGAGTACCAGAACTACAANGCCAAAGACGGCGCGTTCGTTCGCGAGCACTTCTTCAACACGCCTGAACTCAAGGCGATGGTTGCCGACCTGTCCGACGACGAGATCTGGAAGCTCAACCGTGGCGGCCACGACCCGTACAAGGTCTACGCGGCGTACCACGAAGCGGTCAACCACAAAGAACAACCCACCGTCATCCTGGCCAAGACCATCAAGGGTTATGGCACTGGTGCCGGCGAAGCGAAGAACACCGCGCACAACACCAAGAAAGTCGATGTCGACAGCCTGAAGTTGTTCCGCGACCGCTTCGACATCCCGGTCAAGGACGAAGAGCTGGAGAACCTGCCGTTCTTCAAGCCGGAGCCAAACAGCGCCGAAGCCCGCTACCTGAGCGAGCGCCGCACTGCACTGGGCGGTTTCGTGCCACAGCGCCGCGCCAACAGCTTCAGCGTGCCGACGCCAGACCTGAGCACCCTCAAGGCTATCCTTGACGGCTCGGGCGACCGTGAAATCTCCACCACCATGGCCTTCGTGCGTATCCTCGCGCAATTGGTCAAGGACAAGGACATCGGCCCGCGCATCGTCCCGATCATCCCGGACGAAGCCCGTACCTTCGGTATGGAAGGCATGTTCCGTCAGTTGGGCATCTACTCCTCCGTCGGCCAGCTCTACGAGCCAGTCGATAAAGACCAGGTGATGTTCTACAAGGAAGACAAGAAGGGCCAGATCCTCGAAGAAGGCATCAACGAAGCGGGCGCCATGAGCTCCTTCATCGCTGCCGGTACTTCGTACTCCAGCCACAACCAGCCAATGCTGCCGTTCTACATCTTCTACTCGATGTTCGGCTTCCAGCGTATCGGCGACCTGGCCTGGGCAGCAGGCGACAGCCGTACCCGTGGCTTCCTGATCGGCGGTACCGCCGGCCGCACCACGCTGAACGGCGAAGGCCTGCAACACGAAGACGGTCACAGCCACATCCTGGCTGCCACCATCCCGAACTGCCGCACCTTTGATCCAACCTACGGCTATGAGCTGGCGGTGATCATCCAGGACGGCATGAAGAAGATGACCGAAGAGCAGCAGGACGTTTTCTACTACATCACCGTGATGAACGAGTCCTACCAGCAGCCAGCCATGCCGGCCGGTGTGGAAGAAGGCATCATCAAGGGCATGTACCTGCTCGAAGAAGACACCAAGGAAGCGGCCCACCACGTACAGCTGATGGGCTCCGGCACCATCCTGCGTGAAGTGCGTGAAGCGGCGAAGATCCTGCGCGACGAGTTCAACGTCGGTGCCGACGTATGGAGCGTCACCAGCTTCAACGAACTGCGCCGCGACGGCCTGGCCGTGGAGCGCAGCAACCGTCTGCACCCTGGCCAGAAGCCAGCCAAGAGCTACGTCGAAGAGTGCCTGGCCGGCCGTAAGGGTCCAGTCATTGCCTCTACCGACTACATGAAACTGTTTGCTGAACAAATTCGCCAGTGGGTCCCGTCCAAGGAATTCAAAGTCCTGGGCACCGATGGTTTCGGCCGCAGTGACAGCCGCAAGAAGCTGCGTCACTTCTTCGAAGTCGACCGTCACTTCGTGGTGTTGGCAGCCCTGGAAGCCTTGGCTGACCGTGGTGAGATCGAACCTAAGGTGGTGGCTGACGCTATCGTCAAGTTCGGGATCAACCCGGAAAAACGCAACCCACTGGACTGCTGAGGAGATTTTTTGTGAGCGAACTCATTCGCGTACCTGACATCGGCAGCGGTGAAGGTGAAGTAATCGAGCTGTTTGTGAAGGTCGGCGACACCGTCGAAGCCGACCAGAGCATCCTGACCCTGGAGTCGGACAAAGCGAGCATGGAAATCCCTGCTCCCAAGGCCGGCGTGGTCAAGAGCCTGAAAGTGAAGCTGGGCGACCGCCTGAAAGAAGGCGACGAACTGCTGGAACTGGAAATCGAAGGCGCTGCTGATGCAGCCCCTGCGGCCGCGGCTCCGGCCGCCGCTGCACCTGCACCTGCTGCTGAAAAGCCTGCCGCTGCCGAGGCTGCTCCAGCCCCGGCCGCCGCACCTGCCGCCGCGACCGTCCAGGACATTCACGTCCCGGACATCGGCTCGTCGGGCAAGGCCAAGATCATCGAGCTGCTGGTCAAGGTCGGCGACACCGTCGAAGCCGACCAGTCGCTGATCACCCTGGAGTCCGACAAGGCCTCCATGGAGATCCCATCGCCGGCTGCCGGCGTAGTGGAAAGCATCGCGGTCAAGCTGGAAGACGAAGTCGGCACCGGTGACTTCATCCTCAAGCTCAAAGTACAAGGTGCTGCGCCAGCCGCCGCACCAGCACCGGCTGCTGCTCCGGCGGCCAAGGCTGAAGCGGCACCTGCCGCTGCTGCCCCTGCGCCGGCCGCAAAAGCCGAAGCTGCGCCAGCCCCTGCGGCGGCTGCACCTGCGCCAAGCGGTGCCAAGGTTCACGCCGGCCCAGCCGTGCGTCAGTTGGCCCGTGAATTCGGCGTCGAGCTGAGCGCTGTTGCAGCCAGCGGCCCGCACGGCCGTGTGCTGAAGGAAGACGTGCAGGTTTACGTCAAAACCATGATGCAAAAAGCCAAGGAAGCTCCGGCTGCCGGCGGCGCTACCGGTGGTTCGGGCATTCCGCCGATCCGCACCGTGGACTTCAGCCGCTTCGGCGAAACCGAAGAAGTGCCGATGACCCGCCTGATGCAAATCGGCGCGGCAGGCCTGCATGCCAGCTGGTTGAACATCCCGCACGTGACCCAATTCGACCAGGCCGATATCACCGACCTGGAAGCGTTCCGCGTTGCGCAGAAAGCCGTGGCCGAGAAGGCCGGCGTGAAGCTGACCGTACTGCCACTGCTGCTCAAGGCCTGTGCACACCTGCTCAAGGAACTGCCGGACTTCAACAGCTCGCTGGCGCCAAGCGGCAAGGCGATCATTCGCAAGAAGTACGTGCACATCGGCTTTGCGGTCGACACCCCGGATGGCCTGCTGGTACCGGTCATCAAGAACGTCGACCAGAAGAGCCTGCTGCAGCTCGCTGGCGAAGCGGCTGCGCTGGCTGCCAAGGCCCGCGACAAGAAGCTCACCCCGGACGACATGCAGGGCGCCTGCTTCACCATCTCCAGCCTCGGCCACATTGGCGGTACTGGCTTCACGCCAATCGTCAACGCGCCGGAAGTGGCGATCCTGGGTGTGTCCAAGGCCACCATCCAGCCTGTGTGGGACGGTAAAGCGTTCCAACCCAAGCTGATGCTGCCACTGTCGCTGTCCTACGATCACCGCGTGATCAACGGCGCCGCGGCTGCGCGCTTCACCCAGCGCCTGAGCCAGTTGCTGAACGACATCCGCACCATCCTGCTGTAAGTCGCATGGCCTTCCTGTTACCGGGAAGGTCCTTGCCACACCGATTTCCGAGCGCCACGCTCGTACCTCA
>C687J26845_10000226_pt1 | contig 37669 bp, 28 predicted proteins | sample RifCSPlowO2_12_FD_26845 | JGI IMG/M metagenome (IMG submission 26845)
TCGATGGCCGATGTGATGGCCGCGCCCGTACAGGCGACCAATCCACCGGCGCAGGATGTGCCGCCAAGCTTGTTACCACCGCCGGCAGATGAAGAGCCGGTGGATGACGAGCTGCTGGAGGTTTTCGTTGAAGAAGCCGGCGAAGTGCTGGAAACCATTGCCGAGTATTTACCGCAATGGCGGGCCGACAACCAAAACAAAGAAGCGCTGAGTGAAGTTCGTCGCGCCTTCCACACCCTCAAAGGCAGTGGTCGGATGGTGCGCGCCCTGGTGATTGGCGAGCTGGCCTGGTCGATTGAAAACCTGCTCAATCGGGTGCTTGAGCGCAGCGTGCAACCTGGCGAGGCCGTACAGCAGGTGATCGCTGATGTGGTTGAGTTGCTGCCCGAGCTGGTCGATGAATATGCAGCCAAGGCGCAACGTCAGCGCGATGATGTCGATCTGCTGGCAGCCACTGCCCATGCCATCGCCAAAGGCCAGCTGCCGGCCAGTGCGTCAGATGACGCCGCCGCTGAATTACTCAGCGCGGCAAGCGAGGAGTTGCAACTCACTGCGCCAGTCATTGCCGTTGCTGACGAGGGATTGGACGAGCAACTGCTCGAGATCTTTCGCAATGAAGCCGAAACCCACCTCGATACCCTGGTGGCGTTTCTAGCCGACTGCGCGCAGCTGTTGCCGCAGCCGGTCACCGACGATTTACAGCGGGCGCTGCACACGCTTAAAGGCAGTGCCTATATGGCCGGCATTCTGCCGATCGCAGAAATTGCCGCACCCTTGGAAAAACTGGTTAAAGAGTGCAAGTCCCATCTGATTCCAATGGATTTGGCCGAGGCTGAGTTGCTCAGCAGCGCCGAACAGTTGTTCCGCCTGGGGCTTGAGCAGCTTGAAAGTCGGCCTTTGGCGCCGATTGCAGGTGCCCAGGAGTTTGTCGCGCGGGTCCAGGCGCTGCATCAAGAGCGTTTGGCTACGGCAGAAAACTTGCGGCAAGGCGAGTCGGGGGAAAGCCGCGATCCGCAGCTGATCAATATCTTCCTTGCGGAAGGCATGGACATCCTGCTGGATGCCGAAGACTTGTTGCGCCGCTGGCGTGAACACCCCTCCGAGCAACAAGAACTCGGCGCTCTGCTCAATGAGCTAAACACCCTTGAGCGTGGCGCGCAGATGGCCGAGCTGGGGCAAATTGAACAGATTTGCCAGGCTCTGGTAGAGGTTTACGGCGCCGCGCAAGAGGGTCGTTTGGCCGTCAGCGAGCAGTTCTTCGATGGTGCAGAAAATGCCCACGAAGCCCTGGTGCATATGATGGATCAGGTGGCCGCAGGCCTGCAGGTGAGCGTGCAGCCCGAGCCGCTCGCCGCGCTCAAACTGTTGCTGACGCAAACCTTAGAGCCCGAGACCCTGGCATTGCTCGAGTCGCCTGAGCTGCTCGAAGTGGTTGAACTAGACGCCGAGCAGGCGCCAATCGAACTGCCGGAGCTGCTGTCGCAAGCGACAGAGGAAGCCTTGGCCGATGCTGAGCTGAGTTTTGCGCCTGAGTTTGATATCGCCGAATTTGAGTCGCTGATTGATGCTGAAGTCGCTGAGCCAGTGATCGAAAGTCCTGCGCCTTTAGACGCTGCACCCGCGACGATGCCGGTGTCCGCGGAAGCTTTTCTGGACGAGGAAATGGTCGCCATTTTCCTCGAAGAAGCGGTAGACCTGCTGGAAAGCGCCAGCCAGTCGCTTGACCGCTGGTTGCTCGAACCAGAGAACCAGCGCGCCTTGTCGTCGCTGCTACGTGACCTGCACACCCTCAAAGGTGGCGCGCGCATGGCCGAGATCCGGCCCATCGGCGATTTGGCCCATGAACTGGAGTCCCTGTATGAGGGCTTGGTTGATCGGCGTTACAGCTTCTCGCCAGCGTTAACCGGCTTGTTGCAACAAAGCCATGACCGTCTGGCGGTGTTGCTTGAGGAGTTGCAGGCGCAACGGCCGATGGTCGAGCCGCTCGAACTTATCGAAGCGATCCGCTATTTTCGGCAAACCGGCAGCACCCAAGGCTTGCCAACGCTGGCGGCCGCGCAACCATCTGCAGCCGAAGCCGAAGCCGAAGCCGAAGCCGAAGCCGAAGCCGAAGCCGAAGCCGAAGCCGAGCTGCAGCCTGCTGTGTCGCTGGATGATGAGTCCATCGAACTGATGGATCTAGACACTCCAGAGTTCATGGCGCTTGCCGATGAGTCCGAGGTTGAAGACGACTTGTCGTTCGAATTGCCGGCCGTTGACCTTGAGGCAGTTGCCGAGGCCACTGAAATTGAAGGCTCAAGCCTAGGTTTTGCAGTGGATGAGTTCGAAGACCCTGAGCTGCTGATTGCTGAAGCAGAGGCAGACACAGACAGCGAGCCACTGCTCATTGACGAGCAAACTGCGCTTGAGTCCTTCCTCGAGCCGGTTGCCGATGAGGTATTGGTCGCAGAGTTCGACGAGCTGGCCGCGGACCAAGCTGCAGCGCCAGCGCTGACCGATGAAACGCCACAGCTGCTCGAAGTCGCCGCGCCTGAGCTTGCCGACGAAGTCGAAGTGGAACTCACCGCAGTCGCCGCCCAGGCAGTGGTTGAGGATGAGCGCGATCCGGAGTTGGTCGAAATATTCCTCGAGGAAGGTTTCGACATCGTCGACAGCTCGTCGGCGTCCTTGCAGCGCTGGATGGACGACGTTAATAACAGCCTTGAGTTGGAAGCCCTGCAGCGCGATTTACACACCCTTAAGGGTGGGGCGCGGATGGCTGAAATTCGTGAGATCGGTGATCTTGCCCATGAGCTGGAATTTCTTTATGAAGGCCTGGGCGATGGCCGCCTGCGCGCCAGCCCTGAGCTGTTTACGCTGCTGCAGGACTGTCATGACCGGCTCGCGCAGATGCTTGAGGCGGTGCGTGATAAGCAAGCGGTGCCATCCGGCACTGACTTGATTGAAACCATTCAGCATTTCCGCGCCAATCCCGAGCAGCACCTGAGCATGCCGGCCAGCGTGCATCTAAAAGCGGTGGTTGAAGAGCACGACGACAGTCCGGAAGCTGACATTCTCGATATCTTTCTGGAAGAAGCCGACGACCTGCTGGAAGGTCTGGAAAGCGCCGCCGGACGCCTGGAAAGCTCCGCTGACGATGCCGCCCCGATTGACGACATGCTGCGGATTTTGCACACCCTCAAAGGTGGTGCGCGCCTGGCTGGGCAGAAGCGTCTCGGCGATTTGAGTCACGATCTCGAACAACACTTGAGCGAGGCGCAGCAGCAAGGTGCGCCTTGGCCAGAAAGTTTGTTTGTCGATGTGCAGTCGGGTTTCGAGGGCTTGCAGGTCGAAATCGAGCTGTTGCGCCAGCAACTCTATAGCAGCAGTGAGGCGGTGCCTGTTACGCCAGCGGCTGCAGCGAGTCTCGAAGAGATCGCGGCTCCAGCCAGCGTCTCGGTGCCGCGTGCCGAACTCAGCCTGCCGATCATCGCCGCCAGCGCCATGCCGGCCAAAGTCGAAGTGGCCAAGGTGTTGCCCTTTGTGCGGCGCGCCCAAGAAGCTGCGTTGGAAGCTGCATCCCGGCGGGCTCCGCAGGAGTTGGTCAAGGTGCCGGCCGATCTGCTCGAAGGCCTGGTCAACTTGGCGGGGGAGACCTCGATCTTCCGCGGCCGGGTTGAGCAACAGGTCAGCGATGTCAGTTTCACCCTCGGTGAAATGGAAGCCACCATCGATCGGGTGCGCGACCAGTTGCGCCGTCTTGATACCGAAACCCAGGCGCAGATTCTCAGCCGTTATCAGGAAGAAGCCGAGCGGGTCGGTTATGAAGATTTTGACCCGCTGGAAATGGACCGCCACTCGCAGTTGCAGCAACTGTCGCGGGCGCTGTTCGAGTCGGCCTCCGACTTGCTCGACCTGAAAGAAACCCTGGCTGCGCGTAACCGCGATGCGGAAACCCTGTTGCTGCAACAGGCGCGGGTCAACACCGAATTGCAGGAAGGCCTGATGCGCACCCGCATGGTGCCTTTCGATCGGTTGGTGCCACGGCTGCGGCGGATCGTGCGCCAAGTGGCCGGTGAGTTGAACAAACAAGTCGATTTCGTCGTTGGTAACGCCGACGGTGAAATGGACCGGGCCGTGCTGGAGCGCATCGTCGCGCCGCTGGAACATATGCTGCGCAACGCCGTCGACCACGGCATTGAGCCGGCAGAGGTCCGCCGCGCCGCGGGTAAATCCGAGGTCGGCAATATTCGCCTGACCCTCGGCCGTGAGGGCGGCGACATTCTGCTGACCCTGGCCGATGACGGCGGCGGTATTCGCCTCGAGGCGGTGCGCCGTAAAGCCATTGAGCGCGGCATGCTGGATGCCGACTCCGACCTGACCGATCACGAAATTCTGCAGTTTATTCTCGAAGCCGGCTTCAGCACGGCGGAGAAGGTCACGCAGATTTCCGGGCGTGGCGTCGGCATGGACGTGGTCCACTCGGAAGTTAAACAACTCGGCGGCTCGATGAGCATCGAGTCGACCCCGGGCGAGGGCACCCGTTTCCTGATTCGCCTGCCCTTTACCGTGTCGGTGAACCGCGCCTTGATGGTGTTGTCCGGTGAAGACCTGTACGCCATCCCGCTGAACACCATTGAAGGTATCGTGCGGGTCTCGCCCTATGAGCTGGAAGCCTACTACGGGCCCGATGCGCCGCGCTTTGAGTACGCCGGTCAGACCTATGAGTTGAAGTACCTCGGCGACCTGCTCAATAACGGTCAGCAGCCCAAGTTGATCGGCCAGAGCCTGCCGTTACCGGTGATTCTGGTGCGCTCCAACGAGCACGCCGTGGCAGTGCAAGTGGACAGCTTGGCCGGCTCGCGGGAGATCGTGGTGAAGAGCCTCGGTCCGCAGTTCGCCGGTGTGCATGGCGTGTCGGGCGCGACCATTCTCGGCGATGGCCGGGTGGTGATCATTCTCGACCTGCTGGCGACCATTCGGGTCTTGCATGCCCATCTGTTGTCGCAACTGCAGCCACGTTTGGCCGGAGTTTCCACGGCAATCCCTGAGGTTGAAGCGGATCGGCCGGTGTTGGTGATGGTGGTCGATGACTCGGTCACGGTGCGTAAAGTGACCAGTCGCCTGCTTGAACGGAATGGCATGAACGTGATGACCGCCAAAGACGGCGTCGATGCCATCGCGCAGTTGCAGGAGCGCAAACCGGACATCATGTTGCTGGACATCGAAATGCCGCGCATGGACGGTTTCGAAGTGGCCACCCTGGTGCGTCACGATGAACGTCTTAAAGACCTGCCGATTATCATGATTACCTCGCGTACCGGTAGCAAACACCGGGATCGAGCCATGTCGATTGGCGTCAACGAGTACTTGGGTAAGCCGTATCAGGAATCCTTGTTGCTCGAAACGATTCAGCAGTTGGTTACCAAGCATGACTGAGCGAACTGCTGCCCGCATCGCGGTATTGGCCGATACCTCATTGCAGCGCCATGTGCTGCAACAAGCCTTGGTGGCTAACGGTTATACCGTGGTGTTGAACACCGATCCGGCGCGCCTCGACGAGGCGGCGCTGGCCGAGTGTGAGACCGATCTGTGGTTGGTCGATTTAGCCCAGACCGAAGACTCACCGCTGGTCGATCACTTGCTTGAGCGCGCCAGCGCGCCGGTGTTGTTTGGCGAAGGCCATGCACCGGAGCGCCACTCGGAAAACTACCCGCGCTGGGAGCGGCGGTTGTTTGGCAAGCTTAAAAAATTGGTCGGCGATCCGTCCCAAGGGGTTGGTCGTAGCCTTGAGACGCTGATGCTCGATACCCAGCGGCCCGCCCGCCTGGAACTGCCGCAGGCACTGGCCAATACCCCCTTGATTGCCGGAGCACCCGCCAAGCAGGTGTGGCTGCTGGCGGCCTCTATGGGTGGCCCGGTGGCAGTTAAAGAGTTTCTCGATGCGTTACCCGGTGGCTTGCCGGTGGGCTTTGTTTACGCCCAGCATATCGACGCCAGTTTTGAGACTAAGTTACCGCAAGCGGTCGGCCGTCACAGTCAATGGCAGGTCAATCTGGCCCGCCACGGCGATTTCGTGCGGTGTGGCGAAGTGGTGGTGGCGCCGATTAATTTCGAGCTGGGCTTTGCCGACGATGGGGCGATGCAGATTGCCGATCGCGGTTGGCCGGAACCCTATAGCCCCTCGATTGACCAGATGATGCTGAATTTGGCCCAGCATTTCGGCCTGCAATGCGGTGTCATTGCCTTCAGTGGCATGGGCAGCGATGGCAGTGCGGCGGCCGCTTACGTGCGTCGTCAGGGCAGCGAAATCTGGACCCAGCGGGCGGACAGTTGCGCCTGTTCGAGCATGCCCGACAGCTTGCGCGAAGGCGGCTACAGCGCGCTCTCGGGCTCGCCCCGTGAGCTGGCCGAGGCGCTGGTTAACCGCTTGGTTGGTCAGTGCAGCTAAATACCCGAATCAGGAAGGTCCCATGAGTCAAGCCGTCGCCAGCCCCACCCCAGCCACTCCCATCGCGGCCAACAGCACCCTGACCGGGTTGATGGTGCCGTTGACGGACCGCACCCTGTTGCTGCCCAACGTCGCGGTGGCCGAATTACTGCCTTACCGTGCTCCAACATCCACCCCAGGCATGCCGGCGTGGATGTTGGGACAGATCGCCTGGCGTGACCTGCGTTTGCCGTTGTTGTCCTTTGAGGCCGCCTCCGATGGGCAGTCGGCCATTGGCCCCAATACCCGCGTCGCGGTGATCAATGCCTTGGGTGGTCGCCCGCAGGTTAAGTTCTTGGCGCTGCTGGTGCAGGGCATTCCACGTTCGATCAAACTGGAAAGCAACCTGGCCCGCGCCAATGTGCACCTGGCACCGCTGGAGTTGGATGCAGTCAGCATCGGCGATGGCGTGTTAAAGATTCCCGATCTGATTGGGCTTGAACAACTGCTGGCCGATGCTGGGCTGATTTAACCGCCACTTTACTCTCGCCGCTGTGCCGCGGTTAGATTCTGGCACGTGCACCTGAGGTTCTGCCCGCCGGTGCTCAGCCGCAAAGCGGCGGGCGAGTCAGCGTTGTTCAGGACAAGCGGAAATGGGCGACCTCTGCGCGCATCGCGGTCGCCAGCTGCGTCAGGGTCTGCGCGGCCTCGGCCGCCTCGGTCGCCGCCGCACTGTTGGCTTCGGACATCTGCGCCACTTGCTCGACGCGAGCGGCAATCTCGTTGCTGGCACTGCTTTGCTCTTTTAAGGTGGTATCAATCACCAGCAAGGCGTCTTCGACCAGTCGGGTGCTGGCGGTAATCCGGTCTACCGCTTCGCGGGCCTGTTCGGTCGACACTTCCACGCCGCCCACCTGATCCACCGCCTGCGCCATCCCGGCCACCGCTTCGGCGGTACGGGTTTGGATGTGTTCGATCATCTGGGCAATTTCCTGGGTCGCTCCGCTGGTACGCTCCGCCAGTTTGCGCACCTCATCCGCCACCACGGCAAAGCCACGGCCTTGTTCGCCCGCCCGCGCCGCCTCAATGGCGGCGTTCAGGGCGAGCAGATTGGTTTGATCGGCGACGCCGCGAATTACCTCGACTATCCCGCTGATACGCTGTGAGTGCTCACCCAGTTCGCTGATCATTTTGGCCGTGAGCCTGATGCTGGCAGCGATAGTACGAATCTCGCCAGCCGCTTTTTGAATCGCCTCGACGCCCTCTTGCGACAGCTGCTTGGCGTTGACCGAGGCCCGGCCGGCCTCGCCGGTGTTGTTGCTGACATGGCCGATGCTGACGGTCAGCTCTTCCACTGCCGCGGCCATGGCTGCCGAGCTGTCGCTTTGTCGGCTGGAGGCCTGGGATACCTGGTTTGAGCTGCCGGCCAAGGCTTCGGCGGCGTTGGCCAGGTCGTCGGCATGCTGGCGGGTGATGCTGATGGTCTTGTGCAGGGCTTGTTGCATCTGCGCCAGGGCGCTGAGCATTTGCCCGGTTTCGCCCCGGCCACCGCCTGCGATGGGCGCCGCCAGATTCGCCTGGGCCACCGCTTGGGCGGCGGCCAGGGCTTGGGCCACGGGCCGTAAGATACTGGCGGCGACTCGCCAGCCGATGGCCAGGGCCAGACCGGCGATCAGGCTGATGCCTGCCACCAGCCCGTTGCGTGCGCTGCGCTGTTTGGCAATCCGGGCGGCGATATGCTCATCGAGTTGCTGCATGGCCGCGTTGACTAGCTGGTACTGGACGTCGATGGCTTGGGTGAAGAAGGCGATGTATTCCGGCGCCGGGTAAGCGAGGCTGTCCAGCGCGGCAACCTTGCTGCGCGCCAGTTCGGTGGCGTCACGGGCGCTCTGGCCGGCGTCGCTGACGAACGCCGTTAGTTTTTCCTGCAGGCTGCGATCGGCGGTCTCGGCCTTCTTCAAGGTGTTTTCCATCCGGCCGATACCGTCAGTGGCGGTGGACAGCAGGCTGTACATGATGGCTTTACCGTCGGCATCGATCTGCCGGGTCGCCAACAGGCCCGCGCCCTTGGCCCGCAATTGACCGAGATTTTCGGCCAGGGTCGGCACGTCAATGTAGACGGCGCGCATCAGGTAATAGGTGTCCGCATCGGGGTCGAGGGAAAGGCCGTACTGGTCGGCGATCTGTTCGATGACTTTCAGCAGGTAGACGCAGAGCGCGGTGTGCCGCTGATAGCTCTGTTTCACATCAATGCGGCGCCCAGCAACGTCATCGCGCAGCGCCGTCCAATCGCTGCGGGCCTTGTGCAACTGGGTCTGCAGATCGCCCGACTGGTCGTGCAGTTGGGACTCCAACATTCCCAGCGTCTGCTCGGCTTGCGCCTGCTTGTCCTGTCTTTTGTCGGCCAACTGCCCAGCGCCCAGGAAGGCCGCCGAGAGCCCGCGGTGTTGTTGTATCTGCTGGAGCAGCGCCAGTGCCACCTTGCCGGGCTCGATGCCCCGTTGTTCCTGCAATGAGGTGTCGATTACGCGGTTGCTGTCGCGGCTATAGAGATAGAGCGGAGGCAGGAACAGCAGGGCGCACAGAGTGGCCAAAATCATGAATTTCTGCCAAAGCATGAGTTGATCAAGAAAAGCTGGCCGCATGGTGATCTCGCTTTAGCAGTGCCGGGTTTCGAATGGATTTTTTCAGTGTAGTGGGCAAATGCCTGACCACCGGGAGGCGGCGGTCAGTGGCGATGGATGGTGAGCGTCGAGTCGGCCATTTGGCTTGGGGCGCAGGCGGCTGGCGTCGCTTTGGGCCGGCGCAAATCGCGGCGGTGCGGCTAGAAATCCCCCCACAGCTGCTGCGCCAGCGCCAGTGCCACCACCGGCGCGGTCTCGGTGCGCAAGACCCGCGGGCCTAAACGTGCCGAGTGAAAACCGGCGCCTTGCGCCTGCATGACTTCGGCGTCATTCAAGCCGCCTTCCGGGCCAATCAAAAAAGCCAGTGATTGCGGTTTTCCGTGGCTGGCCAGGGGCTCGGCCACCGGGTGCAGCACCAGCTTGAGCTCGGCCTCAACGCTGTGCAGCCATTCGCTCAAACTGAGGGGCGGATGAATCACCGGCACGGTCGAACGGCCGCATTGCTCGCAGGCGCTGATGGCGATTTGTCGCCAGTGGGCCAAGCGCTTGTCGGCGCGCTCATCGCTTAAACGTACTTCGCAGCGCTCGCTGACGATCGGGGTGATGGCGTTAACCCCCAGCTCGGTGGCTTTTTGAATCGCCCAATCCATCCGTTCACCACGGGATAAGCCTTGGCCGAGATGAATGCTCAGGCTCGAATCCGGCTGGCCGGGTAGGCACTGGGTGAGTTGCACGCGCACCTGTTTTTTGCCGACTTCAGTCAGCTCGCCCTGGTACTCCAGGCCCGAGCCGTCAAACAGTTGCACGCCGGCGCCGACATTCAAGCGCAGCACGCGGCTGAGGTAGTGTGCCTGGGCTTCCGGTAGGGCGTGTTCGCCCAGGCTTAGGGGGGCGTCGATAAACAAGCGTGACAGTCTCATCGCGGATCTCGGTAGTCAGGGGGCGGTGTGCGGGCTAGGTGCTGTGCTTAACAGGCCGTTGAAAAGTGTAGCGAGCGACGGTTAGGCAAGGCGAAATCGGCCGAAAAAGCGCAGTTTACGTGTTGTAAATGAGCATTTTGAGGCCGGTTTCAACGCCGCATAGCCTAGCGCAGTCGTTTTTCAGCGGCCTGTTAGCCCGGGTCTCGGTGGTTGGGGTGCAGGTCAGACAGTACCGCAACGCTGATGCTGTCGCGGCAAGCCAGGTCGATGCCTTCGCTGGCCACCTCGGCAAGAAAATCGATTTGCTCAGGCGTAATCACGTAGGGCGGCAGAAAATACACCACATTGCCCAGTGGCCGCAGCAACGCGCCGCGTTCCAGGGCGTGTTGATAGACCTTCAGGCCGCGTCGCTCTTGCCAGGGGAAGGGGGTCTTGCTGGCTTTGTCTTGCACCATCTCGATGGCCAGGGCCATGCCGGTCTGGCGCACTTCGGCCACATGAGGATGGTCGACCAAGTGCGCGGTGGCGCTGGCCATGCGGCTGGCCAGGGCTTTGTTGGCTTCGATGATGTTGTCGCTTTCGAAGATATCCAGGGTCGCCAACGCCGCCGCGCAGGCCAGCGGGTTGCCGGTGTAGGTGTGCGAATGCAGGAAGGCGCGTAGGGTGGCGTAGTCGGCGTAAAAAGCCTGGTAGATATCGTCGGTGGTCAGCACCGCCGCCATCGGCAAGTAGCCGCCGGTGAGCGCCTTGGACAGCACTAAAAAGTCTGGGGTGATGCCGGCTTGCTCGCAGGCGAACATGCTGCCGGTGCGACCGAAGCCGACGGCAATTTCATCGTGAATCAGGTGCACGCCGTAGCGGTCGCAGGCTTCGCGCAGCAAGGTCAGATAGATCGGGTGATACATGCGCATGCCGCCGGCGCCCTGGATCAGCGGCTCGACTATCACCGCGGCCACTTCATGGTGATGCTCGGCCAGGGTTTGCTCCATGGCGGCAAACATGGTCCGTGAGTGTGCTTCCCAGCTGACTCCCTCGGGGCGCAGGTAGCAGTCCGGGCTTGGCACCTTGATGGTGTCGAGCAGCAAGGATTTGTAGGTTTCGGTAAACAGCGACACATCGCCCACCGACATGGCGGCGATGGTTTCGCCGTGGTAACTGTTGGTCAGGGTGACGAAGCGTTGCTTGGCGGATTTACCGCTGTTGAGCCAATAGTGAAAGCTCATCTTCAGCGCCACTTCGATACCGGAGGAGCCATTGTCGGCATAGAACACCCGGTTCAGCCCGACGGGGGTGATCTGCACCAGACGCTCCGACAACTCGATCACCGGTTGATGGCTAAAGCCGGCCAGCATCACATGCTCAAGGTTATCCAGCTGGTCCCGGATGCGCTGATTGATCCGTGGATTGCCGTGGCCAAACACGTTGACCCACCAGGAGCTGACGGCGTCCAGGTAGCGCTTGCCGTTGAAGTCTTCCAGCCACACGCCGTCGCCGCGCTTGATCGGAATCACCGGCAGGCGTTCGTGGTCTTTCATCTGGGTGCAGGGATGCCACAACACGGCCAAATCCCGTTGCATCCACTGATCATTGAGGTTCATGGGCGTGTGCTCCTTTTGCAATCGGCCAAGCCTATCAGATGCGCGCGGGCGGGTTCGCGCCACCGCGTCGGATACGTCTGGCCCGCGTATCTGTGCAGGCGTATCCTGCGCGCCGTGGTTTTTTAATTGAGCCTTAGCTCTGCAGGGGTTTGCACATGATGGCCGGTTGGTTGCGCGCATCAGCGCTAGTGGTAGTGGGTTTGTTCGGCGCCCAGGCGCAAGGCCAAGAAAAACCGCCGGTGGCGATTGTGGTGGGTGGCGGTTTGTCTGGGCTGTCGGCGGCCTATGAGCTGCAACAGGCCGGTTGGCAGGTGACTCTGTTGGAAGCCAAAGCCAGCATCGGCGGTCGCTCGGGTCTGGCGGCCAGCGAGTGGATTGGCAGCGCCAAGGCGCAGCCGACGCTGAATGGCTACCTGGAGCGCTTCAAGGTAAAAACCCAGGACGCCCCGGATTTCGTCCGCGTGCCGGGTTATCTGATCAATGGTCAGTATTTCAATTTTGCCGATCTGGAGAAAACCAAGCCGGCCACTGCCGCGGGCATCAAGGCCTATGAGAAAGCCTTGGATCAGCTGGCCGCGTCCATGGACGACCCGCTCAAGCCTACGGCCAACAGCGCGCTGTTTGCCCTCGATCAGCGTAATGTCGCCGGCTGGCTCGACCAGCTGAAGCTCGACCCCACGGCGCGGCAGTTGGTTAACCAGCGGATTCGCGCCCGCTACGACGAGCCTTCGCGGCTGTCCTTGCTGTACCTGGTGCAGCAGGCGCGGGTTAATCGCGGGGTTGCCGAGGGCGACCAGCGCGCCGCCCGTTTGCCCGGTGGCAGCCAGGTGTTGGCCCAGGCGTTCCTCAAGCAGTTGAAGGTAACCAAGACCAACTCGGCGGTGTCGGCGATCATTCAGGATAAAGACGGCGTAACCGTTAAGGCCGGCGCCGTTGGCTACCATGCCGACTACGTGGTGATGGCCGTGCCGCTGCGGGCCTTGGCGAAGATTCAGCTGCAGCCGGCCTTGGATGCGCCGCGGCAGGCCGCGCTGCAAGGCACCAACTACGGCTGGCGTGACCAGATTTTGCTGAAGTTCAAAACCCCGGTGTGGGACAGCAAGGCGCGTCTGACCGGCGAGATTTACAGCGACCAAGGCCTGGGCATGCTCTGGATCGAGCCGGCGATTAAAGGTGGCGCCAATGTGCTGATCAACCTGTCCGGCGACAACGCCCGTTTGCTCAAGAGCTTTGGCGACCGGCAAGTGGCTGATCAGGTATTGATCCGTCTGCACTCCTTTTATCCGAAGGCGCGCGGTGCCTACAGCGGTTATGAGATGCGCCGTTACAGCGCCGATGCCGGTATCGGTGGCGCCTATCTGGCCTTTGGTCCGGGGCAAATGAGTCGTTTCTGGCAACTCTGGGCGCAACCGCAGCAACGCCTGGCCTTTGCCGGTGAACATACCGATGCGCTCTATCCTGGCACCCTGGAAGGCGCCTTGCGCAGTGGTAAGCGCGCCGCCGAGCAGCTGCAGGCGCTTAATGACGGCAAAACCGCCGAGCCGGCCAACACGCCAACAGTGGCCGCTAAGGGCAAGCCAGGGGCAGAGCAACCGGGCTTTTTCAGCAAGCTGTTTAACTAACGGCTGCCGCTCTAGCGCCGGGCGCTTGGGGTACAAGCGGCAACTTAAAGGCGCTGTGTGCGTTATAGGTTGAAGACCGATTTCGTAGTGGGCCTCAGCCCACCCTACTGGCCGCCATGCAGCCCTTGAACTTTGCCGTCTTGCAGCTCTGCGCTGAGGCTGTCGAGGGCCACGGCCGCGCTGAGGAACACCTGGCCGCTGAGCGGTTTGAGCAATAAATCGCTCTGCAGCAGGCGGTCCATCAGCGGCCCTTTCACCTCGGCCAGGTGCAACTTAATCGAGCGGTTGAGCAGGTTACGATTGAGTTCGGCCAGGCTGTAGAGCGCGCTGGTGTCAATCAGATTGACCGCCGACAGCACCAGCACCACATGTTGGGTCTCGGCCTGCAGCGACTCCAGCACGCGGTCGCTGATCAGTTCGGCGTTACCAAAAAACATCCCCGAATCGATCCGCAGCAGCAGAATCTGCGGATGGGTTTGCGCCGTGTGGCGTTTGATATTGCGAAAGTGTTCGCTGCCGGCAATCCGCCCGAGCACCGCAATGTGCGGCTGACTGGCCCGCCAAATCAGGCTGCCCAGCGACAGCATCACGCCAATAATCACCCCGCTTTCCACCCCCAGCAGCAATACCCCGGCCAGGGTGGCCAGCCAGGCCACGGCATCGCTGCGATCAAAGCGCCAGGCTTGCCGTGGGGTGTCGAAGTCGAGCATGCCGAGTACCGCAATGATGATGCTGGCGGCCAGCGCCGGCAGCGGCAGCAAGGCCAGCCAGCCGGTGGGCACGCACAGCAGCAGCGCCATCAGACAGGCGCTGATCACGCTGGCCAGCGGCGTATTGGCACCGGCGGCGTAGTTAACCGCCGAGCGGGAAATACTGCCGGTCACCGCAAAGCTGCCGGAAAACGCGCTGGCCAAGTTGGCCGCGCCCAGGCCCAGCAGTTCACTGTTGCTGTTGATTCGCTCACCGCGTTTTTGCGCCAGGGTGACGGCCGCCGATTGGCTGGACAGGAACACAATAAAAGCGATCAGCAAGGATGAGCTCAGCAAGCTTTGCAGTTGCGCGAAGTCCAGACTCGGCAGGCCTAAGCTGGGCAGTCCTTGGGCCACCGGGCCAAGCACCACCACACCGGCATGCTGCAAGTCCAGCTGCCAGACGCTCAGGGTCGCCACCGCCAGCACCAGCACCGGTGCCAACTTGCTCAGCATGGCGGCGCGCTTGAGGCTTAAGCCGAGTTTGCCGAGCAGTGGCGCCAGCCGCTCCTTGGCCAGCCACAGGGCCAGCAAGGACAACAGGCCGATGCTGGCACCGGGCAGATTAAGGGTGGTCAGCGAGTCGCCCATCAGCGCTTTGAACTGGCTGGCGCCAATCAGCAGCGCCGCTCCCGTGGTAAAGCCGCTTAACACCGGGCGGCTCAAAAAGTGCGCAAGAAAGCCCAGGCGCAACAGCCCGCAGAGCAGCAAGACTAGACCGGAGATCAGCGCCATTTGCGCGGCCATCGCCACATACAGGTCCGAGCCGCTGGGGGCCAGCGCGGCCAAGGAGGTGGCGGTCATCAGCGAGGTGATCGCCATGGGGCCAACCGACTGCACCCGGCTGCTGCCAAATAACGCATAGGCCAGCGCCGGTAAGATGCTGGCGTACAGGCCGATGATCGGCGGCAAACCGGCCACCACGGCATAGGCCATGCCCTGGGGCACCATCATCAGCACCACGATGAAGCCGGCGCTGAGGTCGCCGCTCAGCCATTGCGCGCGGTAATTTCTAAGCCAAAGCAGCATCTGCGGGGTCCTTGCTGAGTCTTTGTTATGGATAGGGTCATCGTTGGCTGCGCTACTGCGCCGGGTAGGCCTGGGCCGCGCACAGTTTAGCGCCGTCCTGCTGGGTTTAGGCTGCGGCGGCCCAAAGTCGGCGGGTCAACTATCGTTTTTCTTGATGTTTCTGAACAATAATTTGGGCTTTTAATCGATAGATTTATCGTTAATCTGTACACAATCTGTTTTCTGGACGTTTTGGCAATGCAGTGGCGTAACTCTCCTAATAGCTATGGTTTGGTCAGTATCTCGGTGCATTGGCTGGTGGCGCTGGTGTTCTTCGGTTTGTTTGGGCTGGGGCTGTGGATGGTCGAACTGGACTACTACAGCGCCTGGCGCAAAGCCGCCCCCGAGCTGCACAAGAGTATTGGTCTGCTGCTTTTTGCGCTGATGTTACTGCGGCTGCTGTGGCGTTTTCTCAGCCCGCTGCCCGTGCCGCTGAGTAGCTACAGTCGGCTGATCCGGCTGGGCGCCAAGCTCGGCCATGGCCTGCTGCTGCTCGGCCTGCTTGTGCTGATGATCGCCGGCTACCTGATCTCCACCGCCGATGGTCAGGGTATCAGCGTGTTTGGCTGGTTCGAGGTGCCGGCGCTGCTCAGCGGTCTGCCGAATCAGGAAGACCAGGCCGGGCTGGTACATGAGTATCTGGCCTGGGCGCTGGTAATTTTGGCGCTCTTGCATGGGCTGGCCGCCTTGAAACACCACTATCTCGACCGCGATCTGACCCTGCTGCGCATGTTTGGGCGCGGCGCGACTAATTCTCAACCCGATAAGTAAGGAAGCATAACTATGTTGAAACGAACCCTCGTTGCCCTGGCGCTTGGCTCGGCCTTGTTCAGTGCCACTCAGGCCATGGCGGCGGACTATGTGATAGATAAAGAAGGCCAGCACGCTTTCGTCAATTTCAAGATCAGTCACCTGGGTTACAGCTGGCTGTACGGCAGCTTCAAGGATTTTGACGGCAGCTTTAGCTTTGATGCCAGCCAGCCCGAAGCCAGCAAAGTTAAGGTCAGCCTGAACACGGCCAGCCTCGACAGCAATCACGCCGAGCGCGACAAGCACCTGCGCAGCGCTGACTTCCTGAATGTCAGCAAGTACCCGACCGCGAGCTTTGAGTCGACGGCGGTGAAATCCACCGGCACCGGCACTGCCGATATCACCGGCAACCTGACCCTGAACGGGGTGACCAAGCCGGTGGTGATCGCCGCCAAGTTCATCGGTGAAGGCAAGGACCCTTGGGGTGGCTACCGCGCCGGCTTTGAAGGCAGCACCAGCTTGCACCTGAAGGATTTCGATATTCAGAAGGATCTCGGCCCGGCGTCCCAGGACGTGCAGCTGATTATTTCGGTCGAAGGCGTGCGTCAGTAAGAGCCACAGCTTTACGCGGCGCCAACAAAAACGCCGGGCCTATCAAGTGATAGGCCCGGCGTTTTTTATTGCCGAAACTACTGGCTGTCGCGGTTACGCGTCAGCAGGGCCGGGCGTTCGCTGCGTGGACGGCTGGGCAGTTGATCGAGCTGCTCGGGAGTGGGCAAGCGATCGCGCTTGGACTCTTTGTGCACAATCACTGGTTGGCTGTCGCGGCTGCTTCTCACGGCTGGCTCTTGGCGTTGCGGCTCACCACGGGACGAGTCGCCACGGGATGAATCACGTGCCGCGCCACTGCTGCGCGATTGACCGCCACGCCCGCCACCACCGCTGCGAGCTGGCCCGCCAGTGCTGGCGCCGCCGCCAGTACGCCCACCGGCGGCGGCCGGACGACGACCTTGGGCGGGTTTGCCGTCTTGGCTGCGGGCTGGCTGACCTACCCCATTGCTCGCGCTTGGACCGCTGGCGGCGGGGCGCCGACCACGGTTTTGCTGCTTGTTCTGGTTCGGGCTGACGTAGTCAGCGCGGTTGCCGAAGTTGTCCACGTCGTCATCACGAAATTCGTCCGGCGCGCGGTCCGGACTCGGCCGCGGGATGGCGGTCGGTGCGGCACTGCTGCGCGGTTGGCGTGGCTCGCGCGAGGCGGGTTGGCTGCGACCCTGGCTGGCGGGTTTGTCCTTGCCGGTGTCTTTGCCTTTGTCTTTACGACCGCCGCTATGCCGCTCGCCGCCACCGTTGGGGGTGTTCGGGTCACGCGGCTCACGACTGCCACGACCACGCACGTCGGGACGCTCGCGCACTTCTGGGCGTTCGGCTTCCACTGTGCTGGAGTCAAAGCCGAGCAGGTCGCCGTCGGCGATTTTCTGCTTGGTCATCCGTTCGATGCCCTTGAGCAGCTTCTCTTCGTCTGGTGCGACCAGGGAGATCGCCTCACCACTGCGCCCGGCCCGGCCAGTACGGCCGATGCGGTGCACGTAATCTTCTTCGATGTTTGGCAGTTCGAAGTTGACCACATGGGGCAGTTGGTCGATATCCAGGCCGCGGGCGGCGATATCGGTGGCTACCAGAATCCGTACCTGATTGCTTTTAAAGTCAGCCAGGGCTTTGGTGCGGGCGTTTTGGCTCTTGTTGCCGTGGATCGCTACCGACGACAGGCCGTGCTTGTCGAGAAACTCGGCCAAGCGGTTGGCGCCGTGCTTGGTGCGGGTAAACACCAGCACCTGTTCCCAGGCGCCGGCGGTAATCAAGTGCGCTAACAGTGCGCGCTTGTGGCTGGCCGGTAGGCGGAACACCCGTTGCTCGATGCGCTCAACCGTGGTGTTCGGCGGCGTGACTTCGATGCGCTCTGGGTTGTGCAGCAGTTTGCCGGCCAGATCGGTGATGTCTTTCGAGAAAGTGGCCGAGAACAGCAGGTTCTGGCGTTTGGCCGGCAGACGGGCCAGGACCTTTTTCACGTCATGGACAAAACCCATGTCGAGCATGCGGTCGGCTTCGTCGAGGATCAGCGTTTCGACCCGCGACAGGTCGACGCTGCCTTTGCTGGCCAGGTCGAGCAGGCGGCCAGGGCAGGCGACCAGTACGTCGACGCCACGGGCCATGGCCTGCACTTGCGGGTTCATGCCGACGCCGCCAAAGATGCAGGCGCTGACAAACTTAAGATCGCGGGCATACAGCTTAAAGCTGTCGTGCACCTGGGCGGCCAGTTCGCGGGTCGGTGTTAGCACCAGTACGCGGGGTTGGCGTGGGCCGTGGCGATGTTCGCGGTCCGGGTGGCCGCCTGGAAACAGGCGCTCCAATACGGGCAGGGCGAAGCCGCCGGTTTTACCCGTACCAGTCTGGGCCGCTACCATCAGGTCGCGACCTTGCAATACTGCAGGGATGGCCCGCAATTGCACTGGTGTAGGTTCGGTGTAGCCGGCAGCCTCGACGGCGCGGACTAAAGCCTCGGAGAGACCGAGGGAAGCAAAGGACATGAGTAATCCTGTCTGAGTAACGAGCTGAGCTCGATAGGGCGATGGTGTCTGGCATGAGGCGCTCTGGTAGAGCACTCCCGACCGGTCCTACTGGGCAAAGGTGCCGAGTGTCCGGGCGCAAGCCTGACGGGAGCCCGGAGTATAACAGAGCAAGGTGGCTGTGCGACTAGTGGCCACCCATCGGCTTGCTCGGCACGGGCGCAGCGCTTCGGCTAGCGCTCCGGGCCTTGCGCGGGCGTCAGTTGGACAGCTTGAGGTTGTGCCAGATCGCCAGGCTCGGTTCGGCCTGGTTGAGGGTATAGAAGTGCAAGCCCGGTGCGCCGCCGGCCAGGAGCCGCTCGCACATCTGGCTGATGACCTGTTCACCGAAGGCCTGGATGCTCTCCATGTCGTCCGCGTAGGCTTCCAGCTGCTTGCGAATCCAGCGTGGAATCTCGGCGCCGCAGGCGTCGGAGAAGCGCGCCAACTTGCTGTAGTTGGTGATTGGCATGATGCCCGGCACTATCGGGATATCGATGCCCATCTGGCGTACCCGCTCGACGAAGTAGAAGTAGCTGTCGGCGTTGAAGAAATACTGGGTAATCGCGCTGTCCGCGCCGGCGCGGGCCTTGCGTACGAAGTTGGCCAGGTCATCTTCGAAGTTGCGTGCCTGCGGATGCATCTCCGGATAGGCGGCGATTTCGATATGGAAATGATCGCCGGTTTCACGGCGGATAAATTCCACCAGCTCATTGGCGTAACGCATCTCGCCGCTGGCCATGCCCATGCCGGAAGGCAGGTCGCCACGCAAGGCGACGATGCGCTGGATACCGTTGCTTTGATACAGCTTGAGCAGGTTGCGCAGATCTTCTGCACTGTCGCCCACGCAAGACAGGTGCGGTGCGGTCGGCACCTTTATTTCGCCATCCAGTTGCAGCACGGTGTTCAGCGTGCGGTCACGGGTGGAGCCACCGGCACCATAGGTGCAGGAGAAGAAGTCGGGGTTGTAGCTGGCCAGTTGACGCGCCACGCTCATGAGTTTTTCATGGCCGGCGTCGGTCTTGGTCGGGAAGAACTCGAAGCTGTAGCGGCGTTCTTGAGACATAGGAGTTTCCAGTTAAAACAAGCCAGGCTTGGGCGTAGGGTGGGCTAGCGCCGCTGCCACCTGAGCCATGGCTCGCAGTGGTATTCGTGCGGCGCGTAACCCGCCAAGGTTGTCGATGGGCTACGCGGTTGCGCGGCCCAGCCTACGAACTTGGCGTTTTATTAGTAGCGATACGCGTGGGGCTTGAACGGACCTTGCTGCGGCACGCCGATGTATTCGGCTTGCTTGCTGGTCAGCTGGGTGACGACGCCGCCAAAACCCTTGACCATTTCCAGCGCGACTTCTTCATCGAGCTTCTTCGGCAGCACTTCGACCGTCAGGCGAGCGGCTTTCTCGGCGGCTGGCAGGTCGGCGAACTTGGCGGCAAACAGTAGAATCTGCGCGAGCACCTGGTTGGCGAACGAGCCGTCCATGATCCGGCTTGGGTGGCCAGTGGCGTTGCCCAGGTTAACCAGGCGGCCTTCCGACAGCAGGATCAGGTAGTCATCGTTCTGGGCGTCGAAGTCGTTCGGGCCGGTGCGGTGAACCTTGTGCACCTGTGGCTTAACTTCTTCCCAGGCCCAGTTCTTGCGCATGAAAGCGGTATCGATTTCGTTGTCGAAGTGACCGATGTTGCACACCACGGCACGCTTTTTCAGCGCCTTGAGCATGTTCGAGTCGCAGACGTTGTAGTTGCCGGTGGTGGTCACGATTAGGTCGATCTTGCCCAGCAGGGCTGCGTCTACGCAGTCTTGGCTGCCATCGTTGATGCCGTTTTTGAACGCCGAGACCAGCTCGAAACCGTCCATGCAGGCTTGCATGGCGCAGATCGGGTCGACTTCGGTGACCTTGACGATCATGCCTTCTTGGCGCAACGACTGGGCCGAGCCCTTGCCGACGTCGCCGTAACCGATGACCAGCGCTTGCTTGCCGGACAACAGGTGGTCGGTGCCGCGCTTGATCGCGTCGTTCAAGCTGTGACGGCAACCGTATTTGTTGTCGTTCTTGCTCTTGGTCACCGAGTCGTTGACGTTGATGGCCGGGATTTTCAGCTCGCCGCGGGCCAACATTTCCAGCAGGCGGTGCACGCCGGTGGTGGTTTCTTCGGTCACACCGTGGATCTTGTCGAGCATGGCCGGGTATTTCTTGTGGATGATTTCGGTCAGGTCGCCGCCATCATCGAGGATCATGTTGGCGTCCCATGGCTGGCCATCTTTGAGGATGGTCTGCTCGATGCACCACTCGTACTCGGCCTCGGTTTCGCCTTTCCAGGCAAATACCGGAATGCCGGCGGCAGCGATGGCGGCAGCGGCTTGGTCCTGGGTGGAGAAAATGTTGCAGCTCGACCAGCGCACTTCGGCACCCAGGGCTACCAGGGTCTCGATCAGTACGGCAGTCTGGATGGTCATGTGGATGCAGCCGATGACCTTGGCGCCTTTGAGCGGTTGCTCGCCGGCATATTTGCGGCGCAGGCCCATCAGTGCCGGCATTTCGGATTCGGCGATGATGGTTTCGCGGCGGCCCCAGGCAGCCAAGCTGATATCAGCAACTTTAAAATCGGTAAAACCGGCAGGCGTAACAGCACTCATTGTGAGTCTCCATTCGTTCATAAGATTCGAATGGGCGCCGTTGATGCGTCTAAGAAGCCGCTCGGTTGAGCAGCTTCAAGCCCTGGTGAGCAGGGCAACGCCCCATCCGAGCCTGACAGTTCATGGGAGACATGAAGCTGCTGCAGCGCCCCTCGGACAGGTGGCGGGAGCGTGCAGGCAGAGCCTGCACGCAGAAAACTTGGCAATTATAGCCAAGCGTCGCGCCTTAGCCCAAGGTTTTCTGCTGTGCATACTGAGCTATTTGCCATGCCCATAAGGCGCTTGGGTCATGGTATTGCGCGGGGCTTTTGGGCAGTCTGTGGGCTCTAATAATCAATAAATGGAGTTGCCATGACAATTGCTTACTGGTGCGTGCTGATCGCCTTGTTCCTGCCGTATCTGGGCACCGGCTATGCCAAGTTTGCCGGAGGAGGCTTTGGCCCTGAGGCGAATCGCGATCCACGGGCCTTTCTGGCCACCCTCGAAGGTGCCCGCAAGCGTGCCGCCAGTGCGCAGCTAAACGGCTTTGAGGTGACTCCGGCCTTCGCCGCCGCGGTGATCATTGCCCACCTGGCCGGTGGTGCCGAGCAGTCAACCCTGAATGCCTTGGCCGTCGCTTTTGTGATCAGCCGCGTGCTGTTCACGCTCTGCTATATCCGCGATCTGGGCACGCTGCGCAGCCTGGTGTGGGCTGTGGGCATGGGCATTATTGTCAGCCTGTTTGTGGTTGCTTCCTAAGCAAACTGTTTAACGGCGCTGAATACGCGGATACTGGCGGCCATTTTGATGACCGTCAGTAGCCGCCATGTCCCGCAACGCTTTGTTTCCCTCTAGGTTGTTTGTTGTCCTGCTGGCCTGCTTGAGTCTGGCTGCTTGCGAGCCGGTCGATCCGAACTCGCCGCTGGGCAAACGCAAAACTATCTTCAAGAAAATGCTCAAAACCAGCGAGCAACTCGGTGGCATGTTGCGTGGCCGGGTTAAATTCGATGAGCCAGCCTTTGCCGCCGGCGCGAGCAGCTTGTCGACCTTGTCGCAGCAGCCTTGGCAGCATTTTCCTCAGGTCAAGGATGAAGGCAAAAGCAGCGCCAAGGATGAGGTCTGGAACAACCAGCTGCGCTTTAACGAGCTAGCCAAGCAGCTGCAAAGTGCCACCGCCAACCTGGCGCTGGTCAGCAGCCAAAAACCACTGATCCCGAGCAATGTGGCCAAGCCCTTCAAGCAAGTCGAGAACGCCTGCGAAGCCTGTCATAACGAGTTTCGTGATTATTGAGGTGCCAGCCCGGCATCAGCGACGCTAAGGACGGTTTAATCGTCAGGGAGACGGATCATGCAATTAACTCGGCGCCCAGCAACCGAGCACGACCTCGCAGCCATCTGTGCTTTTGCGCCCAGTGCGCAGGAGTTGTTCTTCTTCTATCCCAAGGCCAGTCACCCACTGACGCCGCAACAGTTGCAAGCGGCGATTGATCAGCGCAGCGATTCAACTGTGGTTGAGCTGGACGGTCAGGTGGTGGCATTTGCCAACTTCTATCGTTGGGAAACCGGCGGCAGCTGCGCCATTGGCAATGTAATAGTGGCCCCCGGCGCCCGTGGACGTGGAGTGGCGCGCTATCTGATCGAGCAGATGATCGCTATTGCCTTTACCAGGCATCAGGCTGGCGAGGTGACGGTGTCGTGCTTTAACCAAAACCTCGCCGGTTTGTTGCTGTACCCGAAACTGGGCTTTACGGCCTATGGGATTGAAGAGCGCCAAGACAAAAGCGGCCAGCGCGTTGCGCTGATTCATCTGCGGCTGCCGCGGCGGTTGGCTGAGTAGCGCCGCTGCTGTTTCCTGTTGCAATGTGCGGTACTTAAAACCCCTCGACTCCCGCCGCCTGCAACTGTGCGCGCAGGGCCATTAGCTGGGGCTGCTGGAAGAAGGCGCTGAGTTGCTGGGCGCGGCGGGCGCTGATGCCGGGTTCGGTTTGCCATTGTTGTGGGCTGCGCCCGGCCAGCTGCTGCCAGTTGTTCGGCAGCTTGGCGTTGCCGGTCGACGGCAGGCCGAGGGCCCGCAGCCAGCTCAAGAAGGGCCGCCGGGTGGCGGTTTGCACGCTGCGGCTGAGGTTTGCGGCGCTGCGGAGGCCGAAACCTGGGGTGGCGCTCAGTTGTTCCGGGCTCAGCGTTAGCCAATCGAGCAGACCGTTGAGCTGTTGGGCTTTGAGCAGTTTGTCCCAGCTGCCGGGGCCGACGCCGGGCAGCGCCAAGCCCTGTTTACCGCTGAGCCAGATCAGCCGGGCGCGAAACTGGCTGGCGCAGGCGGGGCTGGATTGCCAGCAACTGCCAGCGTGGTAATCGGCGGGATTGGGCACGGCCAGTTCAGCCCGTTGTGGATTGCGCCAGACCACGCTGTCGAGTCGCGGAATGGTCAGGCCGGCGAGGGCGATGGCGACTCGATCGCCGGGGCGGATGTCCAGCTGTTGCCAGCGCTGCAGCGAGCCGAGGCTGACCCGGCTAATGCGGCGATCATCCAGGCGCAGCGGTTGCAGGCTCAGCACCGGGGTGATGCGCCCGGTACGGCCAATCTTAAACTGCACCGCGCGCACCTCGGCCAGCGCTTGGCTAATGGGGTATTTCCAGGCCGCCGCCCAGTCCGGCGGCGTGGCTTGCCAGTGCTCGGCGGCGGGTCGCGTGCTTTGTTTGAGCACCACGCCGTCGCTGGCAAACGGCAGCGCGCCGCGATACCAGGTGTCGCGCCAGTGCTGGGCTTGCTCGAAGCTATTGATCGGCTGGCTGAGTTGCTGCGGCGGCTCAAAACCCAGGGCGCGCAGGCCTGCGAGGCGCTCGGTCATGCTGGCAGGGCCGGCGGGCCAGTCCCAAATAAACAGGTCGATTTGTCCGGCGTCGCTAGCGCTGAGCTGTTGCCGTGCCATTAATCCTGCGACTTTGCCACGAGCACTGAGGCTGCCTTCTTTGGCCTGAATATGCCCAGGCAGGCGCCAGTAGAGTTCGCCCTGCACAATCAGTTTGCCCGTGCTGGCCAGCGGCCGCGCCAATGCCGGGATGCGCCGGGCGTTGGCCGTCCAGTCTTGCCCGCTGCTGCCGTCGCCACGGCTGATGGCCTGTTGCAGTAGTCCGTCTTGAAACACCAGGGTTACCGCCACGCCGTCGACCTTGGGTTGAATCCACAGCTCTTGATGCGTGCTTATCCATTGGCGCACGGCGGTTTCATCGGCGAGTTTGTTTAGGCCGGTTTGCGCGACGGGATGGTTGAGCGGGCCGCCACTGTTGGCCAGTGGGTTATCGGTGTTGTTGCTGGGAAAGCAGCTGCGCAAGCGTTCTAGCTGGTTGCGGGCTTGGTCGTAGAGTTCGTCGGCAACCAAGGAAACGCCTTGGCGATGGTAGGCATCGTCCCATAGCGCGGTTTGCTGGCTGCGCTCAGTCAGCTCGGCTTGCGCCTGGGACGGGCTTAGATCCGGGCAGTTAGCGGCGAGTATTGGCGGGGTCAGCAGGCAAAGGGATAAAACAAGCCAACGTGGCATCGAGAGCATCCTTGCTCGGGGGAGTGATGCTTGCAGCCTAGACGTTGGTCGGGCGTTTGCTGCGCGGCGCCGGTTTGTTACCCGTTAAAAGGCTATGTGCCTGTTAAGCGCCACACATCTAGTGGGAGGGGCTTTAGCCGCGACCCGCGACACTCACTGGCACACCGCAAGGCATCGCGGCTAAAGCCCCTCCTACAAAAGCTGCAGCCAGCGCAATACATAGTTGGCGCATGGCCAACAAAAAGGCTCTGTACCAGTTACGTGTTGAATGCAAAACGTAGGGTGGGCTTTAGCCCACCAAGGCCCTTGTCCAGCGCTGGTGGGCTAAAGCCCACCCTACAAAACAGGGGCTACAACACATAACTAGGACAGAGCCAACAAAAAGCCCCGCACAGGGCGGGGCTTCGGGTGTTGCTGGCAGCCTTACAGGCCGGCGGCGCTGCGCAGTTCGGCGGCGCGGTCGGTTTTTTCCCAAGTGAAGGTGGTGAAGGTGTCGCCACCTACAGTGACTTCTTGCGGGATGCGGCCGAAGTGGCCGTAAGCGGCGGTGGCCTTGTACATCGGGTGCAGCAGGTCGAGCATTTTGGTGATGGCGTAAGGGCGTAGGTCGAAGTGCTCACGCACCAGTTGGACGATTTTCTCGTCGCTGATCACGCCGGTGCCGAAGGTGTTGATCGAGATCGAGGTCGGCAAGGCCACGCCGATGGCGTAGGACACTTGGATCTCGCAACGCTGGGCTAAGCCTGCGGCAACGATGTTCTTCGCCACATAGCGACCGGCATAGGCGGCCGAGCGGTCAACCTTGGATGGATCCTTGCCCGAGAACGCGCCGCCGCCGTGACGGGCCATGCCGCCGTAGGAGTCGACGATGATCTTGCGGCCGGTCAGGCCACAGTCGCCCACTGGGCCGCCGATGACGAACTGGCCGGTCGGGTTGATATGGAACTGGGTGTCCTTGTGCAGCAGTTCGGCCGGCAGCACATGCTTGACGATCAGCTCAATCACGCCTTCGCGCAGGTCGGCGTATTTAACGTCCGGGTTGTGTTGGGTCGACAGCACCACGGCGTCGATGCCCACCACCTTGCCGTTCTCGTAGCGGCAGGTGACCTGGCTCTTGGCGTCCGGGCGCAACCACGGCAGCAGGCCGGATTTGCGCGCTTCGGCTTGGCGCTCGACCAGGCGGTGGCTGAACACGATCGGCGCTGGCATCAGCACGTCGGTTTCGTTGCTGGCATAACCAAACATCAGGCCCTGGTCACCGGCGCCCTGGTCTTCTGGCTTGGAGCGGTCAACGCCTTGGTTGATGTCGGGCGACTGCTTGCCGATGATATTGATGATGCCGCAGGTGCCGCCGTCGAAGCCGACTTCGGAGCTGTTGTAGCCGATGTCGATGATCACGTTACGGACCAGGTCTTCCAGGTCGATCCAGGCGGTGGTGGTGATTTCACCCGCCACAATCGCCACCCCGGTTTTCACCAGGGTTTCGCAGGCCACGCGGGCGTGCTTGTCTTCGGCGATGATGGCGTCGAGCACCGCATCGGAGATCTGGTCGGCGATTTTGTCCGGATGTCCTTCAGACACGGACTCGGAGGTGAAGAGGGAGTATTCGCTCATCGGGGCAGTTCCTGTTCTATCTAACGGTGAGGGCGGCCAGAGGGCGTCGGAAATGACGCACCTGAATCTGGAAGCCGTTACGTAAACCTAGGTACACACTTTCTTCGGGCATCAGCCCCGCGGCACTGGCCCAGCGGGCCAGGTCGTCTTGCTCAAAGCCCAGCCAAAGATCGCCGCAGGCATCGCGGGCCCAGCTCTGGTTGTGGCTGCATAACTCGGTGATCAGCAAGCTGCCGCCGAGATTAATTCGTGGAGTCAGTTGTTTGATCGCTTCGGCCGGCGCGGCAAAGTGATGCAGCACCATGTTCAGTACCACGCAGTCGGCGCTGGCGGCGGATTGGCTCAAGGCGTCGAGCAACTCTAGCTGAACATTGGCCAGGCCTTCGCGCTCGCAGCGTTGACGGGCCAGTTCGAGCATCGCCGGGCTGTTGTCCAGCGCCGTCACCTGGGCAAAGCGGCGTGCCAGTTCGGGCAGAAAACCGCCGTCGCCGGGGCCGACTTCCAGGGCCGTGGCGCTGCTGGCAAAGTTCAGTGAGTCGAGCAAACCGAGCAGGCTGTCGCGGTACTGCGGCAGGCTGGCGATCAGGTCTTGCTGGGCCTGAAAGCTGTCGGCGATCCGGGCAAAAAAGTCGTGGCTGGCGGCGGCGCGCTGGCTGTGCACGACGGCGATGCGTTGTTGCACCTCGGCCGGCAACTCTAGGGCGTCGACTTCATCGAGCAAGGCGGCGTGCAATTTGCCGCAAAACAGCTCGGTCTGCGCCAGGGCGCGGCGATAGAAAATCGCGTTGCCTTCGCGGCGGGTGGCCACCAAACGGGCCTGCGCCAGCACCTTTAAGTGGTGGCTGATGCCCGATTGGCCGGTGGCAAAAATCTGCGCCAGTTCCAGTACGCCAAAGGAATCGTTGGCCAGCGCCCGCAGCACATTCAGGCGCAGCGGGTCGCCGCCGGCCTTGCACAGGCTGGCGAGCTCATCGCTGGCTTCGAAACGAAGTTGGGGTACGCGTAGATTCATGAGCGGCAGTTTAGGCCGCGCTATTTATCGCCGCAAGACCAATATCAAAAAGTTTTGATATTGGTCTTGCGGCCCAGGCCGGCCGTTGACTGCCTCTATTTGCGCGCAAAGTGGCGGACTGAAGGGGCTTTGCCGCGACAAAAACGGCCGTAGCGACCATCTGTGATTGCCCCGCTGGGCTTGCTGGGCGAAAATGCCCGCCTTTTTATCCTTTAAGGTCGCTGAGACTCAGTGTCTCAACGCCAGCCCAGCCAGGAGATAAGCAATGCCCAGCCGTCGCGAGCGAGCCAATGCCATCCGCGCCCTCAGCATGGATGCTGTGCAGAAAGCCAATAGCGGCCACCCCGGCGCCCCCATGGGCATGGCGGATATCGCCGAAGTCTTGTGGCACGACGTGCTGCAGCACAACCCGGCGAACCCGGACTGGGCCAACCGTGACCGCTTCGTGCTGTCCAACGGCCACGGCTCGATGCTGATCTACTCCTTGCTGCACCTGACCGGCTACGACCTGTCGATCGACGACCTGAAGAACTTCCGCCAGCTGCACAGCAAAACCCCGGGCCACCCGGAGTTTGGCTACACCCCAGGCGTTGAGACCACCACCGGCCCGCTCGGCCAAGGTCTGGCCAATGCCGTGGGTTTCGCCCTGGCAGAAAAAGTGCTGGCGGCGCAGTTCAACCGCGACGGGCACAACATTGTCGACCACCACACCTACGTGTTCCTCGGTGATGGCTGCATGATGGAAGGCATCTCCCACGAAGTCAGTTCGCTGGCCGGCACCCTGGGTCTGGGCAAACTGATCGCCTTTTACGATGACAACGGCATCTCCATCGACGGCGAAGTTGAAGGCTGGTTCACCGACGACACCCCGAAACGCTTCGAGGCCTACGGCTGGCAAGTAATCCGTCACGTCGACGGGCACGATCCGGAAGAGCTGCAAATCGCCATCGACACCGCGCGCAAGAGCGAGCAGCCGACGCTGATCTGCTGCAAAACCGTGATCGGCTTCGGCTCGCCGAACAAGCAGGGCAAAGAAGACTGCCACGGCGCCCCGCTAGGCGCCGATGAAATCGCCCTGACCCGCGCCGCCCTGGGCTGGAAATACGGCCCGTTCGAAGTACCCAGCGCCATCTACGCCGAGTGGGATGCCAAAGAAGCCGGCGCCGCCCGTGAAGCCGAATGGAACCAGCGCTTTGCCGCCTACGCCGCCGCTTACCCAGAGTTGGCCAGCGAATTCAGCCGACGCATGCAGGGCGAGTTGCCGGCCGATTTCGCCGCTAAATCCGCCGCCTATATCCAGGAAGTCGCGGCCAAGGGCGAAACCATCGCCAGCCGTAAGGCCAGCCAGAACGCGCTGAATGCCCTCGGCCCGTTGCTGCCGGAGTTTCTCGGTGGTTCGGCCGACTTGGCCGGCTCCAACCTGACGTTGTGGAAAGGTTGCCAGGGCGTGTCGGCTAACGACGCCAGCGGCAACTATATGTACTACGGCGTGCGTGAGTTCGGCATGAGCGCGATTATGAACGGTGTCGCCCGGCATGGCGGCTTCATTCCGTACGGCGCGACCTTCCTGATCTTTATGGAATACGCCCGCAACGCGGTGCGCATGTCGGCCCTGATGAAGCAGCGGGTGATTTACGTGTTCACCCACGACTCCATCGGCCTGGGAGAAGACGGCCCAACCCACCAGCCGATTGAACAGCTGGCTAGCCTGCGTGGCACGCCGAACCTGAACACCTGGCGTCCGGCGGATGCAGTGGAATCGGCGGTGGCCTGGAAGTCGGCGATCGAGCGTAACGACGGCCCGTCGGCGCTGATCTTCAGCCGGCAAAACCTGGCGCACCAGAGCCGCGATGCCAAGCAATTGGCCGATGTGGCCCGTGGCGCTTATGTGTTGAAAGACTGCAGCGGTGAACCTGAGTTGCTGCTGATAGCCACTGGCTCGGAAGTCGGCTTGGCCGTGCAGGCCTATGACGCGCTGACCGCTCAAGGTCGCAAAGTGCGGGTAGTGTCGATGCCGAGCACCAGCGTGTTCGATGCCCAGGACGCCGGTTACAAGCAAGAGGTGCTGCCGCTGCAAGTCAGCGCGCGGATTGCCATCGAAGCCTCCCATGCGGACTTCTGGTACAAGTACGTCGGCCTGGAAGGGCGGATTATCGGCATGACCAGCTTCGGCGAATCGGCTCCGGCCGCGGCGCTGTTCGAAGAGTTCGGTTTCACCCTGGAAAACGTTCTGGATACTGCCGCCGAACTGCTGGACGTCTAAGCACCGCTTAACGGTGGATGACTTCGGTCATCCACCCTAGGGTTGCTTCCCCACGAGATCGCCATGTCCAAACGCCCCTATAAAATCGCCCTCAACGGTTACGGCCGCATCGGTCGCTGCGTGCTGCGCGCGCTGCACGAGCGGGGCGCTGGCGCTGGCTTGGAAATCGTCGCGCTGAATGATCTGGCCGATCAGGCCAGCATCGAATACCTGACGCGCTTTGACTCCACCCACGGGCGTTTTCCCGGCGAGGTGCGAGTCGATGGCGATTGCCTGCATATTCAGGGGCAGTGCGTGAAAGTGCTGCGCCAGAGCACGCCCGAGGCCATCGATTGGGCCGGGCTGGGAATCGATCTTTTGCTGGAATGCTCCGGGCAATACACCACCCGCGAGCAGGCCGAACGCTTTATCAGCGCCGGCGCGCCGCGCTTATTGTTGTCGCAGCCGATGACCAGCGAGGCGGATATCGACGCCACCATCGTCTACGGCGTCAATCAGCAGCAGCTGACGGGCAGCGAGTTGCTGGTCTCCAATGCCTCCTGCACCACCAACTGCGGCGTGCCCTTGCTCAAACTGCTGAATGAGGCGGTGGGCTTGGAGTATGTGTCGATCACCACCATTCACTCGGCGATGAACGACCAGCCGGTGATCGATGCCTACCACCATGAAGACCTGCGCCGCACCCGGTCGGCCTTTCAGTCGGTGATTCCGGTGTCCACCGGTCTGGCCCGTGGTATCGAGCGGCTGTTGCCGGAACTTGTCGGGCGGATCCAGGCCAAAGCTGTGCGCGTGCCGACGGTCAATGTGTCCTGCCTGGACATCTGCCTGCTGACGGCCCGCGACACCACGGCCGCTGAGATTAACCAGATCCTCCGGGCGGCGGCTGAAAGCGGCCCGTTAACCGGCTTGCTGGCCTACACCGAGTTACCCCACGCCAGTTGCGACTTTAACCATGACCCGCATTCGGCAATTGTCGATGGCAGTCAGACCCGCGTTTCCGGCCCGCGGCTGGTGAACCTGCTGGCCTGGTTCGACAACGAATGGGGCTTTGCTAACCGTATGCTGGACGTCGCCGAGCACTGGCTCGACGCCGCCCAAACACCTTCAACCTAAACAGCCCCGAACAGGACTGCAGCCATGACCACGCCGTTTAACACCATCGTGAAGATGACCGATCTCGACCTCGCAGGTAAGCGCGTACTGATCCGCGAAGACCTCAACGTGCCGGTAAAAGACGGCGTGGTCAGCAGTGCCGCACGGATTCTCGCCTCCCTGCCAACCATCAAACTGGCGCTGGAAAAAGGCGCGGCGGTGATGGTCTGCTCGCACCTGGGGCGCCCGACTGAAGGCGAGTTCTCGGCGGAAAACAGCCTGGCGCCAGTGGCGGCCTACCTGTCCAAGGCCCTGGGCCGCGACGTGCCGCTGATCGCCGATTATCTGGCTGGTGTGGCGGTTAAGCCCGGCGAATTAGTTTTGCTGGAGAACGTGCGCTTCAATAAAGGTGAGAAGAAAAACGCCGATGAACTGGCCCAGCAATACGCCGCCCTGTGCGACGTGTTTGTGATGGACGCCTTCGGCACCGCCCACCGCGCCGAGGGCTCGACCCATGGCGTGGCCAAGTTTGCCAAAGTCGCCTGCGCCGGCCCGCTGCTGGCGGCCGAACTGGACGCGTTGGGCAAGGCCCTGGGTAATCCGGCCAAGCCGATGGCGGCCATCGTGGCCGGCTCCAAGGTGTCGACCAAGCTGGATGTGCTCAACAGCCTGAGCCTGATTTGCGATCAGCTGATCGTCGGTGGCGGCATCGCCAATACCTTCCTGGCCGCTGCCGGTTATCCGGTGGGCAAGTCGCTGTATGAACCGGACTTGCTCGACGTCGCCCGCGCCATCGCCGCTAAGGTCAGCGTGCCGCTGCCGGTGGACGTGGTGGTGGCCAAGCAGTTTGCTGAAGATGCCGAGGCCACCGTCAAGTTGATCGGCGAGGTGAGTGCGGACGACATGATTCTCGACATAGGCCCGCAAACGGCCGCGCAGTTTGCCGAGCTGTTGCAGTCGGCCAAGACCATTCTGTGGAACGGTCCGGTGGGCGTGTTTGAGTTCGACCAGTTCGGCAACGGCACCAAGGTGTTGGCCCAGGCCATCGCCGCCAGCCCGGCGTTCTCGATTGCCGGCGGTGGTGACACCCTGGCGGCCATCGATAAATACGACGTGGCGGCGCAGATTTCCTATATTTCCACCGGCGGCGGTGCTTTCCTCGAGTTCGTCGAAGGCAAGGTGTTGCCGGCAGTCGCGGTGCTGGAGCAGCGCGGCAAGGCCTAAACGGCGCGGCGAGCAAGTCAATTGAGCCAAAGGATTAAGCCAATGAACAAGCAGTTAGTCCTCCTGGCGCTGGCCGCCAGTGTCGGCGGTTGCGTGATTCAGCCCGAGCCGACCACGGCCTGGACTCGTTGGGTTTGCGACTCGCAAGTCGAAGTCTACTGGCGGCCGGATGCGGCGCTGGAGAACGGCATGGAGGTGCGCCTCGGCGCCGGTGACATGCTCTATCACCTGACCCCGGAACCCTCGGGTTCTGGTGCGCTCTACAGCAACAGCGTGCTGGCCTTTCACACCAAGGGTGACGAAGGTCTGCTGTACTGGGTGGCCAATAATGATTTGATCGGCCGCGGCTGCAAGGCACCGGGTAAATAATTTAAATCGCGCCGGCGTTAGGGTCGGCGCGCAGAGCTAAAACCTTTAACGGAGAATGCAAACATGGCACTTATCAGCATGCGTCAAATGCTCGACCACGCCGCCGAATTTGGCTATGGCGTGCCGGCGTTCAACGTCAATAACCTCGAGCAAATGCGCGCCATCATGGAAGCGGCGGATAAGACCGACTCGCCGGTGATAGTCCAGGCCTCGGCCGGCGCGCGCAAATACGCCGGTGCGCCGTTCCTGCGCCACCTGATTCTGGCCGCGATCGAAGAGTTCCCGCATATCCCGGTGTGCATGCACCAGGACCACGGCACCAGCCCGGACGTCTGCCAGCGCTCGATCCAGCTGGGTTTCAGCTCGGTGATGATGGACGGCTCGCTGAAAGAAGACGGCAAGACCCCGGCCGACTACGACTACAACGTCCGCGTGACCCAGCAAACTGTCGCCTTTGCTCACGCCTGCGGCGTCTCGGTAGAAGGCGAGCTGGGTTGCCTGGGCAGCCTGGAAACCGGCATGGCCGGTGAAGAAGACGGCGTCGGCGCCGAAGGCGTGCTCGACCACAGCCAGATGCTCACCGATCCGGAAGAAGCCGCTGACTTCGTCAAGCGCACCCAAGTGGATGCCCTGGCCATTGCCATCGGCACCAGCCACGGCGCCTATAAGTTCACCAAGCCACCGACCGGCGACATCCTCGCCATCGATCGGATCAAGGCGATTCACGCCCGCATCCCCAACACTCACCTGGTCATGCACGGCTCTTCGAGCGTGCCGCAAGAGTGGCTGGCGATCATCAACCAGTACGGCGGCGACATCAAAGAAACCTACGGCGTGCCGGTTGAAGAAATCGTCGAAGGCATCAAGTACGGCGTGCGCAAGGTCAATATCGACACCGACCTGCGCCTGGCCTCCACCGGCGCCATGCGCCGCCTGATGGCGACCAACCCGAGCGAGTTCGATCCGCGTAAATTCTTCGGCGCTACAGTCACGGCCATGCGCGACATCTGCATCGCCCGTTACGAAGCCTTCGGCACCGCGGGCAATGCCTCGAAGATCAAACCGATCAACCTCGAGGCGATGTTCCAGCGTTACGCCAAGGGCGAGCTGGCCGCCAAAGTCAACTAAGCCTTAGCTGTCACTCACAAAAAGCCCGCTCTTGAGCGGGCTTTTTGCATTCAGGGCCGGGCGTTTAGCAAGGGCTGCAGAAACTCCAGGATGGCCGCCTCGACCCTGGGTGTGTCGCGGGGCGAGAGGATGTCGCCGGCCAGCACGTGGTGCGAGTCATCTTGGCTGTCGGCCAAGGCCAGCAGCTGCTTGGGGCGGGAGCCAAAACGGGCAAACATCTGCACGCCGGCCTCGGGGCTGACCACCTGATCCTCGGTGGAGTAGATCTGCAACAGCGGGGTGTGGATCGCCTCGACCGGCAGTTCGCGCACGTACTCCACCAGGCCCATCATCGGCAGCAAGGCCTGGGTCGGGAAACGATGTGTCCAATACTGCGCCTGGGCGGCATTGCGCGGCTGCCAGTGGTGCTCGGGGCCGATCAGCAGTGGCGCAAAGTGTGTGGCCCAGGGCCAGGTCAGCACTTGCGCGGCGCGGTCTTTGGGGGCGAAGTTGGGCGAGATCATTACATAGGCCAGCACGTTCTGACTCTGTGACTGAGTCGCCAGCCAAGTGGCCAGGGTGGCGCCGGTGGAAGTGGCGATTACCAGCACCCGCTCGCCCAGTTGCTGACCGATGTGCAGGGCTTCCTGGCTGTCGTTGAGCCAGTCGTTGACGCTGGCCTCACTCATCGCCGCGCCGCCACGGCCGTGGCCACTGAGGCGGGTGTAAAACAGGTTGGCGCCCAGGCGCTGGGCCACTCGATCGCTCAAGGGCGCGGTCTCTTGCCGGGTGGCGGAAAAGCCGTGCAGGTAAATCACCGACAGTGGCGTTTTGCGTTGGTCGGGGTGCGCCCAGACGATGGTTTTTTCCGTGCCGGGAATGATGTCGGGGTAGCGCGCTTCGCGGTCCGCCAGGTAGCGGTCGAGGTCGGCGGGCAGCTGCAGGGGCTTGAGCTGGGTGCTCACCTCGACCCGTGGTCCGGCGCAGAAAGCGGCTAGCAACGCGCTGGTTATCAGCAGCGATACGGCTAAGGTTTTGTGCATTGGCGTACTCGGATTGGGAGTGTTAACGCGGTGTGGCCAGGTGGCTATAGTTAAGGCACCGCAGCGTTTGTGTGCACTCTAGGGTTCATCTTTCACTATGCCCATAAAATTCAAACACTGGCTGTTAGCGATCAGCCTGATGGGGTTCGGTACGGCGGCCTTGGCGGCGGAAAAAATTCAATTGCTAACCTACTACACCTCGCCGCCCTTTGCGGTCGACGGCGTGCCGGCGGCGGGCAGTTATACCGTGCAGCTGGCGCAGTGGTTAAGCCAATGGTCGGCCGGGCGTTTTGAGTTTGTGCCCCGCCAAGTGCCGCGACTGCGGCTTGATCATATGCTGGCCAATCCCGAGTGGCGCGGCGTGGTGGCCTGGGCTAATCCGCTCTGGTTTCCCGGTGCTGAGCAGCAAGGCTTGCTCTGGTCGTCGGTGCTGATGCGTGACCGTAACCTGCGGGTGTCGCGCCAGGCCGATAAAGTGCTATTTGCCGGCGGGCATCCGCTGCGAGCGGCTCGCTTCGGCGGTATCAGTGGGCATCAGTATCGGTATTTAGAGGCTGAGTTTCGCAGTGGCCTGTTGCTCCGCGAAGACGCGCAAAATGAGCTGAGCAACGTGCTGAAGTTGCAGCACAAACGGGTCGATTTAATTCTCTTGCAAGCCAGTTCCTTGCCCTACCTGCGGGCCCAGTTGCCCGATTTTGTTCGGTGGGCCTATGTCGACCCACAGCCGCAGCTCGAGTTCGAGCGGTTTTTGTTTACCAGTCGCAACAATCCCGACCTGTTGGTGTTTCTGAACCAAGCACTGCCCAACTTAGTCCAAACCCCAGCCTGGATTCAGGCGTTACAACCGCCGGCGCGGTGATAAACTCGCGCCCCGCTGGGTTATTCGTTTTGCTTGAGATCGATGATGCTGAAAGTGTGCTGTTGGTTGCTGCTGTTTTGCCTGGGCTCTGCGCAGGCGCAAACCCTGCGGGTGTGTATTGGCGACCTGAGCAATCCGCCGCTGACCTTCGTCGACCATGATGGCCAGGCGCAGTACCTGATCCGCCAGGCGGCCAACCGGCAAGGCTGGACGGTGAAGTTTGAGCCGGTGCCGTGGCGCCGTTGTCGGGCCGGGGTGGAAAGCGGCCGCTATCACGCCGCTGGCACTGCTACCGCAACACCGAGCAATCGCGAGTTTATGGTCTTCCCGCTGCGCGCCGGCCAGCTCGATGAAAACCTGGCGCTGGGTGAGTTCAAAGTGCTGGTCTATCGTGCGCGTGGCACCGCCGCCGATTGGGACGGTCAGCGTTTTACCGGGCTGCAGGCCCCCGTGCTCTACAACGCCGGCTTTGTGGCGGTGGGCGATCGCCTGCAACAACTCCAGGTGGCGCACGACGACAGCGCGCAAACCATCCACCAAATGATGCAAATGCTGCTACACGGTCGCGCCCAGCTCGCGGCAGGCCAGGCCGCTTCGGTGCAGCTGGAGCTGCAAAAGCCTGAATTCGCCGAACGCATTGAAGTGCTGCCAGCGCCGCTGCTGCGCGCCGGCTTGTTTTTGGGCGTCAATAAGCAGTTTTATGGCCAGCACCCGCAGGTTATCGAAGCCATCTGGCGTTCGATTGGTGAGGTGCGCAACTCTCCAGAGTGGTCAGAACTGGCGCCGCAGTTGGCGCACTGAGCGCCAACCTTGCTGCAGGCCCATGGCCGGGCCGAAAATAGCCCCAGCCCTTAGTTAAACTGTCGACCCCGGCACTCTCACGCTGCCCGCGTGGCGCATTTTGTAGGTTGCAATGAACCCGCTCAAATACCTCAAAGCCTATCCGCCGCAGCTGCAAGCCCAGGTGCAGCAGTTGATCGCCAGCCAGCGCTTGGGCAGTTATCTGAACGAGCACTACCCGGCGCGCCATCAGGTGCAGAGCGACAAGGCCCTGTACGCCTACACCCAGGCGCTTAAGCAGGAGCACCTGCGCAATGCGGCGGCGATCGACAAGGTGTTGTTCGACAACCGCCTCGACCTCACCCACCAGGCGTTGGGGCTGCACACGGCGATCTCGCGGGTGCAGGGCGGCAAGCTCAAGGCCAAGAAGGAAATCCGCGTTGCCGCCCTGTTCAAGCAGGCCGCGCCGGAGTTTTTACGGATGATCGTGGTGCACGAATTGGCCCACCTCAAAGAGCAGGAGCACAACAAGGCCTTCTATCAGCTCTGTGAGTACATGCAGCCGGGTTATATGCAGCTGGAATTCGACCTGCGCCTGTACCTGACCTGGCGGGATTTGCCGGCCAGCGCGCCGCCGGCATAGGGCAAAGCCGGTGGGCTGGGCTAACCTTGAGCAAGCCCCGCCCGTTCAGACCCTGTGAAAACGACTGCGCTCGGTTAGGCGGCGTTAAAAGCGCTCTGAGTTAGAGAGAACTGCAGGTGAGTGAAGGATCATCGGCCCCCGTCAGCCCTGAACAGGTCGCTGCCAAGCGAGGTTTTGCCGTGAGTGCTGGATCGTCGGACTACGCCATTTATCGGCAAGTGGTCACTCAATTAATGAGTGGCGAGGAGCAATTGCCCAGCTTGCCGGCCATCACCCTGGAAATTCGCCGCGCCTTGAGCGATCCAGAGGTGACGCTGAGCCAGCTCAATCGGCTGATCAGTCGCGATCCGGCCCTCAGCGCCATCTTGATGAAGTACGCCAGCAGCGCCTTGCTGCGCAGCCAGGTGCCGCCCAAGAGCCTGCTCGACGTATTGCGGGTGCTGGGCATCGCTCAGGTCGACCGGATCACCATGGTGCACAGCGTCAAGAGCCTGTTTACCTTGCACAGCCCGGCGCACAAGAAGCTGTTTCTGGAGGCCTGGGAGCGGCTGGTGCTCAAAGCCAGTTGCAGTGCGTTTCTGGCCCGGCTGGTCGGCCATGTGCCGGCCGATCAGGCGCTGCTGGCCAGTTTGCTCAGCGAGGTGGGCACCTTGGCGGTGCTTTCGGCGTTCAAGCATGCCGCAGAAATCCCCTCGGCCGAGCTGTATTACAAGCTCTGCCGTGAGTACAGCAAGTCCCTGGGGGTCATAGTGCTGAAGAAGTGGGCGGTCGATGACGCCTATATCAAGGTGATCCGCCATGCCGGCGACTGGCAGCATCAAGAGCGCGCCGAGGTCGAGTTGGTGGACCTGATCAACCTGAGCTTGTTTCACGCCATCAAGCAGGTCGGTCGCAGTCAGGACCTGCCGCCGCTGACCGAGCTGGCCGCCTACGGCAAGTTGCCGGCGCCGCTGGACTTTATCAGCGACACCGGCGAGCTAAGCCTGCTGGTCAATCACCGCGCCGAGATCGAGGCGATCGCCGCGACCTTGCGTTAGCTGGTGTCTGCGTTAGTGGTTGGAGCGCAGCCTGTAGGAGCAACTGTCTTGCTCATGCGCTCACCGACTGCCAGGAGGTTCCATCTCGGAGCATGGCATTGAGGCGGATGAGTAAGACCCGCATGCAGGCG
>C687J26845_10000233_pt1 | contig 37255 bp, 36 predicted proteins | sample RifCSPlowO2_12_FD_26845 | JGI IMG/M metagenome (IMG submission 26845)
AGGCAAAAACAGGCGAGGACGCGGAGTTTACGAGTTGTAAATGAGCAGTCCGAGCCTGTTTTTAACGCCGCATAACCGAGCGCAGTAGTTTTCACACAGCCGCATTGCCCGGCGTTTTTGTTGGTCACGATAAACTCAACTGGAAGTCATCGGCATCCAGATAAGCCGGAAAACGTTCGCGATAAGCAACCAGTTCGCTACCTTTGAGCGTCACCTGGAATACCCCATCCGCCGCCTCGGCCGCCAGCAGGGTATCGCCCTGGAAGTCCAGCACCTGGCTGTCGCCACTGTAAGCGAAGCCTTTGCCATCCTCACCGATGCGATTGACCGCCGCCACGTAGCACAGATTCTCAATCGCCCGCGCCGGTAGCAGACGGTTCCAGTGCATGCGCCGCGCCGCCGGCCAGTTGGCGGTGTAGAGCAACAGGTCGGTGTCCTGCCCATCGCGGCTCCAGACCGGAAAGCGCAGGTCGTAGCAGATCAGCGGCCGCACCTGCCAGCCCTTCACCTCCAGCACCACTTGCTGTTCGCCGGCCTGATAATGCTTGTGCTCGCCAGCCATGCGAAACAGATGGCGCTTGTCGTAATAGGCCAGGCTGCCGTCCGGGCGTGCCCAGAGCAGGCGATTGCGATAACTGCCATCGCTCGCCTGAATGATCAGACTGCCGGTGATTACCGCACCCAGGCGTTGCGCTTGCTCGCGCAGCCACTGCGTCGTGGGGCCGTCTTCGGCTTCGGCCAACTCGGCAGACTGCATGGAGAAGCCGGTACTGAACATCTCCGGTAGCACGATCAAGTCGGCACCTCGGGCTTGCGCAAACAAAGACTCGAAGTGCGCGCGGTTGGCCGTAGGGTTCTGCCAAACCAAGTGGGTCTGCATCAGTGCCAGCTTAAGATCCGGCAACAGACTTATATCGCGCACAGCCGTTCTCCCGCCGCCAGCAAGGTTTCCTCACGCTTGGCAAAACAGAAACGCACCAGACGCATCTCAACCGGCGCCTGCTGGTAGAACACCGATACCGGAATCGCCGCCACGCCATGCTCACGGGTGAGCCATTCGGCCATGGCCACATCATCGAGATCAGGACGAATCGCGGAGTAATCCGCCAATTGAAAATAGGTGCCGGGGGCGCGAGTAAAGCTGAAGCGTGAGCCAGCCAACTGATCGCAAAACAGGTCGCGCTTGGCTTGATAGAAGGCCGGCAGCTCGCTGATGTGCTCGGGATGCTGCTGCATGAAATCCGCCAGCGCATGCTGCAATGGCGTCACCGCGCAGAAGGCCACGTACTGATGAATCTTGCGCAGCTCGGCGGTCAGTACCGGCGGCGCCACCACGTAACCGGTTTTCCAGCCGGTGACGTGATAGGTCTTGCCAAACGAGCTGACCACGAAAGCCCGCGCATACAATTCGGCATGCGCCAGCACACTGGCATGCTGGGCGCCGTCGAAAACCAGATGCTCATAGACCTCATCGCTGATCAGGTAGATGTCGCGATCCCGAATCAGCGCCGCCAACTGGTCTAAATCGGCACGACTGAGCAGCGCGCCGCTGGGGTTGTGCGGCGAGTTGATAAAGATCAGTCGGGTACGCGGGGTGATGGCGTCGTTCAGGCGCTGCCAGTCGATGGCAAAGCTCGGCAGGGTCAGCGGCACATGCACGCAGCGCCCACCCGCCAGCTCGACCGAGGGCTCATAACTGTCGTAGCAAGGGTCGAACACTATGGCCTCGTCACCCGGCCGAATCAGCGCCTGTACCGCGCAGAAGATGCCTTCGGTGGCGCCGGGTAGGATGGTTACTTCGGCCTCGGCGCAGACGCTGCGGCCATACAAGCCGGCAATCTTGACCGCCACCTGTTCGCGCAAACGGGGCAAACCGGTCATCGGTGCGTACTGATTATCCCCCGCGCCCAAGTGCTGAACGGCGGCGGCCAACAAGGCTGGCGGGCTGGCAAAATCCGGAAAGCCTTGGGACAAATTCAGTGCACCAGTCTGCGCAGCCAGTTGTGACATGCGGGTAAAAATAGTGGTGCCGACATTCGGCAGCTTGCTCTGCAGCATTTAACCCTCCGATGAGTAAACCCAGATCTCTTAGTCTGTGGGCGTTAAACCAATAATAAAACAGCCACAAAAAAGGCGCGGAAGCTAATGCTCTGCGCCTTGTTGTTAACCTTCCCGACTGCGACCAAGCCGTCCATTCGAACGGCGCCAGCACCGCAGATCACAGTGCAGCCTGATCAAAGCTGCTCGAATTTGACTGACGCGAATTAAATCAAAATGACTTGTTAATAGAGACAGTTAACGCCTGGGTAGTCACACGCCCCGCATAGTCACCCGAGAGCACACCGACGGTTTCATAGCCATCCGAGGTGTTAACAAAGGGTTCGGAATAATCGGTGGTTTTATTTTGCGTCACTGCATAGCTATAACTTGCATCCACGAACCAGGACGGATCAAAGAAATAAGTAGCACCCACTACCGCGGCGCCGCCATATAACCACTGAGTACTGGAGATACTGGTAGGCGAACCGGTGATATCTGTATGCCCGCCATCAATATCGGCAAAACCAATGGTATCGGAAAGCTCGGTTTCGGTTTGCGTCAAGGTCGGGCCGACACCAAAGTACACAATGCTCTGCTCAAATGAATGCCCAATAAAGGGAATCAAGCTCATCTGCTGCTTAATACTGGCCTGATAGGAGCGAACAAACACATTACCGGTAAACGGCGTGGGGATTTGATCCGCCAGATCGGTAAAGGATCCTGCCTGCGGAATAAGGACAACTTTATTGGTAGCGGTTTTATTTAAGTAGCTGTAAGAAAACTTAGCCCCCCACAACCAGTTACTGCCGGCAAAGTGCTGAAAATAACCGCCTTGGAGTACCGGCGCCGAGGTGGACTGGGTGTCTAGCGACACATTGGTAGATCCACCGGCGGAACCCACCGAGACTAAATCCCCAGTTTGCGCATCATAAACATTCGATACACCTTGTGAATAGTTATGCGGACTACCGAAATCGACCGAGTTATAACTGCCACCCAAGCCAACAAACAAAGCGCTGTCCGGGACCGCCTGCGCTTGAGTGGCAATGGAAAAACTTAATCCCGCCACCAGCAGAAATATATTTCTCATGCTTTACCCCTGTTAGTCGATTGGCAGCATGCCAGACATATAGTCATGTCCTTATCTGCGCCTACTCAGTAGCCTTCCTTCTGGAGTAAGCGAATAACAGGGGAAGTCGACAGAGCGCAGACCACAGCTTTTAGTCGTTACCAATCACCGCTATCACAGCAATGACAGGTTATGCCGCTATGCGGCAACCCCCACCTTACTGCCTAGTAAGCCTTAGCGCTTGTCTTTACGTTTTTTATCGGCTTTTTTGTGGTGCGTCATCATCCGCCGCTTCTTGTTGACCTGGCGATCGGTGAGGGAGTTTTTCTTGCCTTCAAACGGGTTCTCGCCACCCTTGTATTCGATACGGATCGGCGTACCGACCAGTTTCAATACGCGGCGATAGGTATTTTCCAGATAGCGCGAATAAGCCCGCGGAATCTTGTCGACCTGGTTACCGTGGATCACGATGATCGGTGGGTTAGCACCACCCAAGTGGGCATAACGCAACTTGATCCGCCGACCATTGACCATTGGTGGCTGGTGCTCACTGACCGCATCTTCGAGAATCTGGGTCAGGCGGTTAGTCGGCCAGCGGGTGATGGCGGACTTGAACGAAGCCTGCACCGAGCCATACAGATGGCCGACACCGGTGCCGTGCAATGCGGAGATAAAGTGAATATCGGCAAAGTCGACGAAGAACAGTCGGCGCTGCAGTTCGACCTTCACATAGTCGCGCTCGCTGGGCTCCATGCCGTCCCACTTGTTCAAGGCAATCACCAGCGCACGGCCGGTTTCCAGCACAAAACCGAGCAGGTTGAGGTCGTGGTCAACCACGCCCTCGCGGGCATCCATGACGAAAATCACCACGTTGGCGTCCTGGATCGCCTGCAGGGTTTTCACCACCGAGAACTTTTCCACCGCCTCGAAGATCTTGCCGCGCCGACGTACACCGGCGGTATCGATCAGGGTGTACTTTTCTTCATCGCGCTGAAACGGGATGTAAATACTGTCACGGGTAGTGCCGGGCTCGTCATAGACGATCACCCGGTCATCACCGAGCATGCGGTTAACCAGGGTCGACTTACCGACGTTCGGCCGACCGATGATGGCGATCTTGATGCCATCTTTCTCGCTTGGGCCGGGGATCAGCTTGGCCTCTTCGCCTTCGGCAACGATTTCGCCTTCCAGCGCTTGCAACTCAACCGGGTCTTGCGGGAAGTCGACCAGCGCCACTTCCAACATCTGGGTAATGCCGCGGCCATGGGCACCGGCAATCGCCAGTGGCACGCCCATCCCTAAGGGGCTGAACTCGGCGCGGGCCAGATCAGGGTCGATGTTGTCGACCTTGTTGACCACCAGGAAGGAGCGTTTATTGCGCTTGCGCAAGTGCTCGCCAATCATCTGGTCGGCGGCGCACAACCCGGCGCGGGCGTCGACCATAAACAACACCACATCGGCTTCTTCGATAGCCAGCAAGGATTGCTCGGCCATCTTCGCGTCCATGCCGTCTTCGTCACCAGAAATGCCGCCAGTGTCGATCAGGATATAAGTCCGCCCCTGCCACTTGGCCTCACCGTACTGGCGATCACGAGTCAGCCCCGCAAGATCGCCGACAATGGCGTCACGGGTTCTGGTCAGGCGGTTGAACAGTGTGGACTTGCCCACGTTGGGGCGGCCCACCAGGGCGATTACCGGAACCATTGGCTCCTCCAGCAAAATATCTAAAAAACACAAAGGCCGCTGCCGTAAACGGCAGCGGCCAAACACAAGTACACAGCTTAGCGGATGGTCAGTGCGACCAGCTCTCCGCTATTACCAAACACATACATCCAGTCACCAACCACTAGCGGGCGAACCCGCACGCCATCGCTATCGATCTTCTCGCGACCAACGAAGTGGCCATCAACCTGGCTAACCAGATGCAGATAACCCTCGAAATCACCGAAAACTACGTAGCTGGAAAACACTTCTGGCGCCGACAACTGCCGGCGAGCCAAGGCATCGTTGCTCCACAAGGCCGAGGCCGAGCGCTCATCAATACCTTCAACTGTGCCACTGGCCAGGCTGACATAAACGCTGCCAAGGCCTTGAGCCAAACCCACGTAACTGGACGCTTCGCGCTGCCAAAGCACGCGGCCGCTGTTGACATCCAGACCGGCAACCCGACCTTGATAGCTGACAACGTAAAGAGTGTCGCCCGCCAGCATCAGGTTGCCGTCGATATCGACCACCCGATCCAGCTCGGAACGACCTTGCGGCACAGCAACTCGCTGCTCCCAAACCGGTACGCCACGCTCAAGATCAATAGCGACCACTTTGCCGGTGGAGAAACCGGCAATGGCCAAACGCGAAGTCAGCACCGGTGCACTGGTACCGCGCAAGGTCAGTACCGCAGGGGGATTTTCGTAAATCCAGCGCTGGTTACCGGTGGCCGCATCAAAACCAATCAAGCGATCATCTTGAGTTTGTACCACTACGACATCGCTATTCACCGCTGGCGCCGAGAGCACTTCGCTGGTCACCAGCGACAACCACTTCTGCTCACCAGTGGACTGATCCAAGGCGATCACTTCACCTTTGAGGGTACCGACCACAACCAAGCCCGAGCCAACACCTATAGCGCCGGAAACTGGGCGTTCAAGGTCTTGCTTCCACAGCACATCGCCGCTGAAACGATCCATGGCCACCACGACGCCTTCGGCATCGGCAGCATAAATATGATCGCCATCGACTGCCGGGGTCAGCAAGTTATAGGACTCACCCTGGCCATCACCAATCGAGCGATTCCACTCGCTCTTCAACTCGACTTCAGCGGTGAAATCCGGCAGTTCGGCTGGAGGCAATTCCTTTTTGCTGTTGCTGCTGCAACCCACGACCATTACGGCCAGGGCCAGCAATGCGGCATTCTTCCAGCGCATCACGTTATGCATCCCCTTTGGCTAGATCGTCGATCTTGATTTGCAAGCCGCCTACTGCCGCGTCAGCACTCAGCGCCGCCTTGGCTTTCTGATAAGCCACTAAGGCTTCATCGCTACGCTCAAGCTTGACCAATAAATCGCCTTTAAGCTCTTCACGACTGGCCATATAAGCCTGATCCGCATCACCGGCGAGTAGCTTCAATGCCTCTTCGGCCTTACCTTGCGATGCCATAACCCGCGCTAAACGCTGACGCGCCAATTCGGCCAAGGTGCTATCGGCGGGCTTGTCTAGAACGGCCTTAAGCTCGGTAGCCGCGTCATCGAGCTTACCCGACTCCACTGCAACCTTAGCCAACAGCAGGCTGCCGTACTGGCTGTAGTGCGTGCCAGGGTATTCGCTTTTGAGCTTGCCGGTCAGCTCAGCCACTTTGCTGGCGTCGGGCTGAGCGTTGGTAACCAGGCTGGTTTCCAGCAGTTGCTGATACAACACCGAGGCACCTTGCGCCTGATTGACTTGGTATTTTTGCCAAGCCTGCCAGCCAAAGACCACCACCAACGCCAAGGCGCCACCAGTCAGCAGCGGCTTGCCATTGCGTTGCCACCAATCAAGGATTACCGCGAGTTCTTCATCTTCGGTACGCGAGGTCACTCAAATACTCCTTTTCGCTGAATGCTCAAGCCTGCAAGCAGGCCGCTAGCTGCTCGGCAAGAGCAGTCCAGCTGATATGTTGTTGTTCGCCATTACCACGCAATGGCTTGAGCGCGACGGTCTGTTGGGCCAACTCGTCTTCCGCCAAAATCAGCGCAAACAAAGCACCACTCTTGTCGGCTTTTTTAAACTGACTCTTGAAGCTGCCGGCACCGGCATTGACCTGCAAACGCAAATTCGGCAGCTGATCACGCAAGCGCTCCGCCAAAACTAACGCGGCAAGTTCAGCCGGCGCACCTAAGGCGCAGAAATACACATCAACCTGCCTAGCCAGTGCGGCTGGAACTTGCTCCAGGGCTTCAAGCAGCAAGACCAAGCGCTCAATACCCATGGCAAAACCAACACCCGTAGTAGGTTTGCCGCCCATTTGTTCAACCAGGCCATCATAACGGCCACCGGCACACACAGTACCCTGGGCGCCGAGTTGATTAGTCACCCACTCAAACACGGTTTTGCCGTAGTAATCCAGGCCACGTACCAGCTTGGGATTGAGCACATAAGGAATACCCGCAGCATCCAGACGCGCGGTCAGACCGGCAAAGTGCGCGACCGAATCGTCGTCAAGATGATCAACCAGTTTCGGCGCATCCATCAGCAAGGCCTGAGTTTCCGGCACCTTACTGTCGAGAATTCGCAGCGGGTTAGTGGTCAGCCGGCGCTTGCTGTCTTCATCCAGCTGATCCAGGCGCGCCGACAGAAACTCAACCAAGGCTTCGCGATAATTAGCCCGCGCCGCACTGCTACCCAAGCTGTTCAGCTCCAAGGTCAAGGCCGGACGAATGCCGAGCAACCCCCACAACCGCCAGGTCATGATGATCAACTCGGCATCGATGTCCGGGCCGTCGAGGTTAAATACCTCAACGCCAATCTGATGAAACTGCCGGTAACGACCTTTCTGCGGCCGCTCATGGCGAAACATCGGGCCTATGTACCAGAGCTTTTGTATCTGACCGCCGCCGGTGATGCCATGTTCAAGCACGGCGCGCACGCAGCTGGCAGTGCCTTCCGGGCGCAGGGTCAGGGAGTCGCCGTTACGATCGTCAAAGGTATACATTTCCTTTTCAACGATGTCGGTGACTTCGCCAATCGAGCGCTTGAATAACTCGGTGGCCTCGACAATCGGCATGCGAATTTGCCGATAGCCGTAACCGTCCAACAAGCGGGCAACTGTGCTTTCAAAATAACGCCAAAGCGGTGTTTGCTCGGGCAAAATATCGTTCATGCCACGAATGGCTTGCAGCGTCTTGCTCACAAAAAATCCTTAGAAATACGGGCCAATAACGGCTCAACCACGGGCGATTACGGCCGCATCAGCCGCGACCTTTTCGGCCGCTTTCTGGCGAATTAGCGCTTCGAGCTGATCCACCAGATTCTCATTAGTAAACTTCAGTGCCGGCTTGCCATCGATATACACCAAGTTACTCGGTGAGCCGCCGGTCAAGCCAATATGAGCTTCTTTGGCCTCGCCCGGGCCGTTAACCACACAGCCGATTACCGCGACATCCAACGGCACCAGCAAGTCTTCCAAGCGACCTTCGAGTTCGTTCATGGTTTTCACCACATCGAAGTTTTGCCGCGAGCAACTTGGACAGGCAATAAAGTTGATACCGCGCGAGCGCAAGCGCAACGAGCGGAGAATATCAAAACCAACCTTGATCTCTTCGACCGGATCGGCCGCCAGCGAGATGCGGATAGTATCGCCAATGCCATCGGCCAGCAGCATACCCAGACCAACCGCCGACTTTACCGTGCCCGAACGTAAGCCACCGGCTTCGGTAATGCCCAAATGCAACGGCTGATCAATTTGTTTGGCGAGCAAGCGATAGGCCTCAACCGCCATAAACACGTCGGAGGCTTTAACACTCACTTTGAACTCTTGAAAATTCAGGCGCTGCAAGTGCTCGACGTGCCGTAAGGCTGACTCAACCAAGGCTGCCGGGGTCGGTTCGCCGTATTTCTTTTGCAGGTCTTTTTCCAGTGAGCCGGCATTCACGCCGATGCGGATCGAAATACCGCGATCACGCGCAGCATCGACCACCGCTTTAACCCGGTCTTCCCGGCCGATATTGCCCGGGTTGATGCGCAAGCAATCGACCCCAAGCTCAGCGACGCGCAATGCGATGCGGTAATCAAAGTGGATATCGGCCACCAACGGCACCCGTACCTGCTGCTTGATCTTGCCGAAGGCTTCGGCCGCGTCCATGTCCGGCACGGAAATACGCACGATATCGGCGCCGGCGTCTTCAAGGCGACGCACTTGGGCGACAGTCGCGGCCACATCGCAGGTATCGGTATTGGTCATGCTCTGCACGGCAATGGGTGCATCACCACCGACCGGCACCGAGCCCACCCAGATCTTACGGGAGACTCGTCGAATAATAGGGGATTCGCACTGCATCAGTTACTGACCTAGTTTCATGCGGGCTGTCTCGCCGCTGGTATAAGGCGCCACGTCGACTAGCTGCCCGTTATAACTAACCTGCGCGCCACGGGCGAAACCCAAACGCAGCTCAAGCGGTGGTTTACCGGCCAACTCAAGGGTTTCACCCGCGCGTTTCAGGGCGCTAAACAGCACCTTGCCATTGGCATCGGTTAACTGCGCCCAGCAGTTGGCAGTAAACCGCACACTAACCAAGCCATCACCCGAAGCTTGCGTGGGCGGCTGGCCTTCGTTCGACGCAGGGACTGCCGCCTGACCAGCAACTGGAGCAACGGATACTACCGGAGCAGGCATAGTGCCGTTCAACACTACGGCGCCCGGCAGAGCAGCGCCCATTGCTGCGCTTGACGGAGCACTAAGAGGCGCTACTTCTGGTTGCGCCGCAACTTCTGGCGCCACTTCAGGCAATGCTAACTCAAGGCTTTCTTGGCCTGCGGTTACGGCCTGATCTTCAGGCTCATCGAGAGGGTGAATTTGCGTGCTGCCGTCCGCGCCCTCAACCTCAATATGCTCCAGCACATTGCTAATCGAGGCATCCATGCGCTGGCCCTGGGAGCGGTCTTGCCACCAAAAATAACTCGCCAGCGCCAACGCCACCAAGAGCAGAAAACTAACCACCCTCAACAAGTTTTGCGCAACGTGTGCAGGCTCTTCAATTCGCCCCAGCGCATGCACACTACTGCCCGCAGCGTTGCTGCCGGTTAGTTGGTCAAAAGCCGCAACCAAAGGCTCTTGATCAATACCAAGCAGTTTTGCATAAGTGCGAATATAGCCGCGAGCAAAGGTGTTGCCGGGCAACTTGGCAAAAGCCCCAGACTCCAAATGCCCCAGTGCCTGTACCGTCAGATTCAACTTGACGGCGACATCCGCCTGCGACCAATTTTTATTTTCGCGCGCTTTGCGCAGCGTCTCGCCAGGATTGATACCTGCGAACGCAAGAATTTCGGGGTCCAGCACTTTCATCGTTGCTCCAGCACGTATTGCTGATACTCAGGGCTACCCGGATACAGGCGCTTCAACTGCAGGCCAAGGCTGGCGGCCTTATCACGATCTTCGAAAATCCCGGCAAGACGACTGCCAAGCAACAAGCTGCGCGAATTATGCTCGGACACCACGATATAACTTTCGTAGTAACCCTTGGATTGCACAAAATTCTTATCCTCATAGGTGAGGATCGACATCTCCAGCAACGCTGTAGATTGGCGGACATTCAAGCGCAGGGCACGCTCAAAATACAGCTTTGCCTGATCGCGCTGCTTCATCTTCAAGGCGGTCAACCCCATATTTTCAAAAACCCTGGCGCGCTCCTGATACAGATTGTCCTCGGAAGCCTGTTTGAAACGCTCCATGGCCTCGGGGTAACGTTTTTGCTCAAACAAAAAACCGCCGTAGTTATTCAATATGCGGCTGTCGTCAGGACGGGCAGACAGCGCTTTACGAAACTCCTCGTCCGCCAGTTCCGTTTCAAGTTCAGCTTGAAATACAACCGCTAAAGCCACATGAGCATCCGCACTCGACGGATCAAGATCAATGGCCTGCTTCAGTGGTGTTTTTGCACCCGCAGTATTTCCCTGCTGCAAATAACCAATGCCGAGTGCGATATAGGCATCCCGCGCTTCGTCTCGGCCTTTGTCCGTTTTCATCGGATTAACATCACCAGTGGTCACACAACCGGTCAGCAGCGTGAACAGCAACGGCAGTAGCAACGCAGGGCGCAGAATCATCGAGAACATCCCTTCAGACGGATTTGGTGGCGGTCAGCGACTGATCTGCTTCGGCACTCAGCTCACGCACGGCAATATAGCGCTCGCTGCGGCGGGTACGGTCCATCACCTGACCGACCAACTGCCCACAAGCGGCATCGATATCCTCACCGCGCGTGGTGCGCACAGTGACATTGTGCCCGGCCTTGTACAACAAATCCTGAAAACGGCGGATGGCATTGTTGCTCGGCCGCTCATAACCAGAGAAGGGAAACGGATTAAACGGGATCAGATTGATCTTGCAGGGGAAATCCGCCAGCAGCGCGATCATCTGTTCGGCATGTTCAGGCTGATCATTAACATCTTTGAGCAAGGTGTACTCGATGGTCAGTACACGCTTCTCGCCGAGCCGCGATACATAGCGCCGGCAAGCGGCCAGTAGCATTTCCAGCGGGTATTTCTTGTTGATCGGTACCAGCTGATTGCGCAATTCATCATTGGGCGCGTGCAGCGACAGCGCCAAGGACACATCCAGCACCTCGCCCAACTTGTCGATCATCGGCACTACGCCGGAAGTCGACAGAGTTACCTTGCGCTTTGAAATACCGTAGCCCAGATCGTCCATCATGATGCTCATGGCGGCGACTACGTTATCGAAATTCAGCAGCGGTTCACCCATCCCCATCATCACCACGTTGGTGACGGCACGGTCGACTTTGGCCGGGACACTGCTAAATGACTTATTTGCGAGCCACACCTGACCTATGACTTCCGCAGCGGTCAGATCGCTATTAAAACCTTGTTTGCCGGTGGAGCAAAAACTGCAATCCAGCGCACAACCCGCCTGCGAAGATACGCACAGGGTGCCGCGATTGCCTTGGGGGATATACACCGTCTCGACGCAACTGCCAGAGGCCACGCGCACCACCCACTTACGGGTGCCATCGGTGGAGATATCCTGACTGACAATTTCCGGACCGCGAATCTCAGCAAGGTCCTTGAGCTTTTCGCGCAAAGCCTTGCTGACATTGCTCATGGCGTCGAAATCATCGACACCAAAGTGGTGAATCCACTTCATGATCTGACCGGCGCGAAAACGCTTCTCTCCAATAGAGTCGAAGAAGTTTTCCATTTGCTGCTGAGTCAGCCCCAGCAGGTTGACTTTTGCAGTCACGGCAGCGCCTACAGATACAGTCATGGTTTCACCCTCGCTGGATTCGCTTAGCGAATGCGAGCGCACACCTCAGTGGCGGCGAAGAAGTACGAGATTTCGCGAGCGGCAGAAGCTTCGGAATCCGAACCGTGTACGGCGTTTTCGTCGATGGAAACGGCGAAATCAGCACGAATGGTGCCGGCTGCGGCTTCTTTAGGGTTGGTAGCACCCATCAGTTCGCGGTTTTTCAGGATGGCGCCTTCGCCTTCCAGAACCTGCAGAACCACTGGACCGGAAACCATGAAGGCCACCAGGTCTTTGAAGAAGCCACGAGCGCTGTGCTCGGCGTAGAAGCCGCCAGCTTCACGCTCAGACAGCTGAACCATCTTCGAGGCAACAACGCTCAGGCCAGCCTTTTCAAAACGGCTAACGATCTCGCCAACTACGTTCTTGGCAACTGCGTCGGGTTTGATGATGGAAAAAGTACGTTCAACAGCCATGTGAAACTCCAAATTCTAAGAATTACAGCGAAAAATAAACCCGCAAATTATACGCGGGTTCCAGTTAAATGCGTAGCGCTGACTCTGCCGCCGTCAGTCCGCCTCTTCAATCCAAGCCGCCTGAATCGCCTCGAGGACTTTCTCACCACCGCGCTGCGGGTCATCGGCAAAATCCGGCAAAGCCAGCACCCAGCGATGCAAATCGACAAAATTGACGTAACGCGGGTCAACGTCCGGCTTGCTTTCAGCCAGCTCGATGGCGATATCCAGCACATCGCTCCATTGCAGACTCATGACTGACTCCTCAATGCTTTTCAGAAACCTGATTAAGGGTGTAGCGGGGAATTTCCACGACCAGATCAGCCGTACCAACCAACGCCTGGCAGGACAACCGCGACTCAGCCTCTAAACCCCAGGCCTTGTCGAGCATGTCATCTTCCAGCTCATCGGAAGGCTCCAACGTGGCGAAGCCCTCACGCACAATCACATGGCACGTGGTGCAGGCGCAGGACATCTCGCAGGCATGCTCGATCTCCAGACCGTTACGCATCGCCGCAGCGATGATGGTCTCACCCGGCACACCCTCAACTACCAAACCGTCGGGGCAATGTTCAGCATTGGGCAGAAAAATGATCTGCGGCATCAGTTATTCCTCAATTTCATTCAGACGACGACCGGCCAGCCCGGCTTTTACCGTGGCATCCAGTCGACGCGCGGCAAAGGCATCTGTTACTTGGGTTACACGTTTGGTCTGCTGCTCAATGGCCGCACCATCGCTACCCACCATCAATTCACTCAACAAGCGCATCTGCAACTCGATTTCTGCGCGCTCACACGCTTCCAACAAACGCTCGCCGTCCATTTGCAGCGCGGCCTGCACAGCCACCAGCAAACGCTCGGCATCGACTTGCTGCTCACGCAGTACGCGAGCGACCTTGTCGTCACTGGCAAACTTGAACGAATCCTGCAGCATGCGGGCAACTTCGCCATCCGTCAGGCCGTAGGAGGGCTTGACCTGGATAGTCGCCTCGACACCCGAACCCAGTTCGCGCGCCGCGACGCTCAGCAAACCGTCGGCATCCACCTGAAAGGTCACACGAATCTTCGCCGAGCCCGCCACCATCGGTGGAATACCGCGCAACTCAAAGCGCGCCAACGAGCGGCAATCACTGATCAGCTCGCGCTCGCCTTGCAGCACATGAATCATCATGGCCGTCTGGCCATCTTTATAGGTGGTGAAGTCCTGGGCCCGCGCCACCGGAATAGTGGTGTTGCGCGGAATGACTTTTTCCAGCAGACCGCCCATGGTCTCCAGACCCAGCGACAGCGGGATCACATCCAACAACAGCAATTCTTCGCCATCGCGCTTATTGCCGGCCAAGGTGTCGGCCTGAATCGCCGCGCCAATGGCGACCACCTGATCCGGGTCGATATCGGTTAGGGGCTGACGGGCAAATAATTCCGCCACCGCCTCACGCACACGCGGCACCCGGGTCGAGCCGCCAACCATGACCACCGCCTCGACCTCAAGCAATTCAATCCCGGCATCGCGCACCGCACGCCGACAAGCCTTGAGGCTGCGCGCCACCATCGGCTCAATCAGTTCGACAAACTGCTGGCGGTTCAGCTCGCCACTCCAGTCGCCATGCTTGACCGTCACAGATTCAGCAGCACTCAAGGCTTCTTTAGCGACGCAGGCGCTGTGCAGCAAACTGCGCTGCTGACCCGGAGCAATATCGGTCGACAGACCAGCTTCAGCGATGATCCAGCCGGCGATGGCATGATCGAAGTCATCGCCACCCAGCGCGCTGTCGCCGCCAGTAGCCAGCACTTCAAAGACGCCGCCAGTCAGGCGCAGAATGGAAATATCGAAGGTGCCGCCGCCCAGGTCATAGATCGCCACCAAGCCTTCGGCTTGCTGATCCAGGCCATAGGCCACGGCTGCGGCAGTGGGCTCATTGAGCAGGCGCAGTACATTCAAACCGGCCAGCCGTGCGGCATCCTTGGTGGCTTGGCGCTGGGCTTCGTCAAAATAGGCCGGCACGGTAATTACCGCACCGACCAACTCACCACCCAAGGTCGCCTCTGCACGCTGGCGCAGGACTTTAAGGATATCGGCCGACACTTCTACCGGGCTTTTCGGGCCCTGCACAGTATCAATAAAAGGCATATGCGACTCGCCGCCGACAAAGCGATACGGCAGCTGTTCACCGAGCTGCTTAACATCGGCCAGGCCGCGACCCATCAGGCGCTTAACCGACAACACGGTATTCAGCGGATCTTGCGCGGCGGCTTGTTTGGCACTTTGGCCCACTTCGATCTGCTGCGCGTGATAGCGCACCGCCGACGGCATCAATAAACGCCCCTCGGCGTCTGGCAGCGCCTCAGCCAAACCGCTGCGCACGGCAGCGACCAACGAATTTGTGGTGCCTAAATCAATCCCCACCGCCAGACGGCGCTGGTGCGGTTGCGGGCTTTGTCCGGGTTCAGCGATCTGTAGTAAGGCCATACGTGTCTGACTATGAGGCGCGCCGCATAAGCGACAGGCAGGTTAATCGTCAAGGCGCTCTTCTAGCTGGCGCACTTCATAGGAGAGTTTGTCGAGAAACTGCATGCGCCGCACCAGACGTTCAGCCTGCTCACGACTGGCCGGCACATCCCAACAGCCAGCAAACTGTTGATTCAATTCATTCTGGGCCAGCTTCAGCCGCTGCTTAAAAGCTTCGACGCCGGCCAGATCGGCACTGTCCTGCAAGTCTTCCAGCTCTTCGCGCAACTGCATTTGCTGCAAGAGAAACGCCGGATCCTGCACCGTCACTTCCAGCGGCAGCTCACTGCCACTCAAACTGAGCAAATAGCGGGCACGGGCCGAGGTATTTTTCAGTACCTGATAGGCCTCATTCAGGCTCGCCGAATGCTCCAACGCCAAACGCTGCTCACGCTCGCTACCATCGGCAAAACGGTCGGGGTGAACGCTACGCGCCAGCTCACGATAACGCGTAGCTAGCTGCGCTAGATCCAGCACAAAGGCAGGTTTGAGTTCAAACAGGGCAAAATGACAAGGACTACCCACAAGCGCCTCAGACGTTAAAGCTTTCGCCGCAGCCGCATTCGCCACGCACATTGGGGTTATTGAACTTGAAGCCTTCGTTAAGACCCTCCTTAACGAAGTCGAGCTCAGTGCCATCCAGATAAACCAGGCTTTTCGGATCGATAATCACCTTGACGCCGTGACTCTCGAACACCTGATCCTCAGCAGCAAACTCGTCAACAAACTCCAACACGTAAGCTAGGCCGGAACAGCCGGTGGTGCGCACCGCCAAGCGAATACCGTCACCTTTGCCGCGCCCATCCAGCGAGCGGCGCACATGTTCGGCCGCCGCGACAGTCATGCTGATAGCCATCGACAATCTCCTTAGAGCAAGCCTTTCTTCTGCTTGTAATCGCGAACGGCCGCCTTGATAGCGTCTTCCGCCAGTACCGAGCAGTGGATCTTCACTGGCGGCAGGGCCAACTCTTCGGCCAACTGAGTGTTCTTGATGGTTTCAGCTTCATCCAGGGTCTTACCCTTCATCCACTCGGTGGCCAGGGAGCTGGAAGCGATCGCCGAACCGCAGCCATAGGTCTTGAACTTGGCATCTTCGATGATGCCCTGCTCGTTAACCTTGATCTGCAAACGCATCACGTCACCGCACGCCGGTGCGCCGACCATGCCGGTGCCAACATCTGGATCTTCCGCATCCATCTTGCCGACGTTGCGTGGGTTCTCGTAGTGGTCAATGACCTTTTCACTGTATGCCATGCTGGTATTCCTCTCTCAATAGGGTGCCGTGTGCGGCGAAATTAGTGTGCCGCCCATTCGACCTTGGACAGATCGACACCCTCTTTGAACATATCCCACAGCGGCGACAATTCGCGCAGCTTGGTTACCGCCTCGCAGACTTTCTGCGCGGCGTAGTCAACTTCTTCATCAGTGGTAAAACGACCGAAGGTGAAACGAATCGAGCTGTGCGCCAGCTCATCGTTACGCCCCAAGGCGCGCAGCACATACGACGGCTCAAGCGATGCCGAAGTACAAGCGGAACCTGAGGAAACCGCCAGATCCTTGAGCGCCATGATCAGCGACTCACCCTCAACATAATTGAAGCTGAGGTTGAGATTGTGCGGCACCCGCGAGGTCAGGCTGCCGTTCAGGTACAGCTCTTCGAGATTCTCGACCTGCTTATAGAAACGATCGCGCAAGGCGGCAATTCGCGCACCTTCTTGCTGCATTTCCTCTTTGGCAATCCGGAACGCTTCGCCCATGCCAACAATCTGGTGGGTCGCCAAGGTGCCAGAGCGCATGCCGCGCTCGTGACCGCCGCCGTGGGTCTGGGCTTCCAGACGCACTCGCGGTTTACGACCAACATAGAGCGCGCCGACGCCTTTCGGGCCGTAGGTCTTGTGCGCCGAAAACGACATCAGGTCGACTTTCAGTGCCGCCAGATCAATCACCACCTTGCCGGTCGACTGCGCCGCATCGACGTGAAACAACACACCACGAGAACGAGTCAACTCACCGATGGCGGCAATGTCGTTGATGGTACCGATCTCGTTATTGACGTGCATCACCGAGACCAGAATGGTGTCATCACGCAGCGCGGCTTCAACCATCGCCGGGGTGATCAGACCGTCTTCACCGGGCTCGATGTAAGTGACTTCAAAGCCTTCACGCTCAAGCTGACGCATGGTGTCGAGTACAGCTTTGTGCTCAATACGGGTGGTAACCAGATGCTTACCCTTGGTCGAGTAAAAGTGCGCAGCACCTTTAATGGCCAAGTTGTTCGATTCGGTGGCGCCAGAGGTCCAGACGATTTCGCGCGGATCGGCATTAACCAGATCAGCCACTTGGCGACGACCATTCTCGACCGCCTCTTCAGCCTTCCAGCCGAACACATGGGAACGGGACGCCGGGTTACCGAAGTTACCGTCCACCAGCAGGCATTCACTCATTTTTTGCGCAACGCGCGGATCTACCGGCGTAGTCGCTGAGTAGTCGAGATAAATCGGTAATTTCATAGCGTTTCTCCGTATTCAGGCAAACGTGCAACTTAATCGATAGCGGACGCTTCAATCTTGTCCAAGCGTGCAGCGCCAGTGCTACAGCGGCGCTGATCCTGGCGCGATGCAACTTCCTGAACTTCATGTCGACTGACTAGGTCAGCCAAGCTGATGCCGCTGAGAAACTGGTGGATCTGCTGACTTAGGTCGCACCACAAATGATGGGTCAAGCAGGTGTCACCGGCATGGCAATCACCTTGACCCTGGCAACGCGTGGCATCCACCGATTCATTGACCGCATCAATAACCTGCGCCACCTGAATAGCTGCCATCTCCCGCGCCAACTGATAACCACCGCCGGGACCGCGCACGCTGGAGACCAAATTACCGCGCCGCAACTTGGCGAATAATTGCTCCAGGTAAGACAAGGAAATGCCCTGACGCTCAGAAATATCGGCCAAGGATACCGGACTGCGCTGCGCATGCAGCGCCAAGTCAAGCATGGCAGTAACGGCGTAACGGCCTTTGGTGGTCAGGCGCATGAACAGGTCCCACAGGATCGCTGATTTGCGCAGATTATCCGATTCCCGAGTATTTAAGTCAACTATAAGACCTATCGATTTACTCGGGATTAGCGCCCATCAGGATGCGCATGGTAACAAAGCACCATCACCCGCGCATTAAGGCGCTGACTTACCGGCCTCATCCTTGACCTCGGCAAAGTCCTCATCGCGCAGGCTCGGCAAGTCTTTGCCGCAATAATCACTGCCGAGCGCCTTCAGCGCACCGCACATGCCTTCCAAGCGACCGTCAACTGCCTGCAGATGGTCGAGCAACTGACCAATGGCGCGGGCGATCGGGTCCGGCATATCTTCACTCATGCCGTAAGCGTCGAAGCCAATTTTGTCCGCCAGCGCCTGGCGCTTAGCCTCTTGCTCATCGTCCCGAGCATCACGTTTGGCGATGATCCGTGCCGGAATACCCACCGCCGTCGCGCCCGCCGGAACCGCCTTGGTCACCACCGCATTGGAGCCGATCTTGGCGCCCGCACCGACGGTAAAAGGTCCCAACACTTTGGCACCGGCACCGACCACCACGCCATCTTCCAGGGTTGGATGACGCTTGCCCTTGTTCCAGCTAGTGCCGCCCAAGGTCACACCTTGATAGAGGGTGACGTCATCACCGATCTCGGCAGTTTCACCAATAACGATACCCATGCCGTGATCGATAAAGAAACGCCGACCGATTTTGGCTCCCGGATGAATCTCAATCCCGGTAACCCACCGAGCAAAGCTGGAGAGCATGCGCGCCAGCCATTTCCAGCCAGCCACCCATAATAAATGCGTCAGCCGATGCAGCCACACCGCATGCAGGCCGGGGTAGCAGGTCAACACCTCGAAGGTATTGCGCGCCGCCGGATCACGATGAAATACGCCTTGAATGTCTTCGCGCATACGATCAAACATTAGTCATCTCTCCGCTTATAAACTTCACCGCGGGCGACCTTCTGGGTTTCAGTCAGGATGCCACGCAGAATATTCATCTCCAGCTTACTGATATTGCTGCGCCCATACAGGCGGCGCAAACGCGACATCAGATGGCGCGGATTGTCCGGATCATGAAAACCGATCTGCACCAAGGTGCTTTCCAAGTGGGTGTAAAACCGCTCCAACTCATCTGCCGTTACCGGCAAGGCACTCTGCTCGGCATGGGTTTCCAGCTTGGCCATCTTGGTTGGCTGCCCCTGGGCCGCCAGCCAAGCCATGCGCACCTCATAGGTAAGCACCTGTACAGCAGTCGCCAGATTCAACGAACTGAACTCAGGATCGGACGGGATATGCACATGAAAGTGACAGCGCTGCAGCTCATCATTGCTCAGTCCGGAATCTTCACGACCGAATACCAGCGCCACCTCGCCAGCCTGCTCAAGCTGCTCCATACAGGCAGTCGCGCACTCACGCGGATCCAGCAGCGGCCAGGGAATATGCCGATCGCGCGCACTGGTGCCGAGCACCAAGCTGCAACCCTCCAACGCTTCCTCCAGCGTACCTACAATGCGGGCGCCGTCGAGAATATCAACCGCACCGGCGGCCCGTGCCACCGCCTCGGCGCTGGGAAAGTCCTGCGGCTGAACCAGTACCAAGCGGCTCACGCCCATATTTTTCATGGCCCGCGCGGCACCACCGATATTGCCGGGATGACTGGTATTGACCAACACCACACGAATATTTTGCAGCACGAGCAGGCCCACGCAGACGCTAAAAGGGAGGAAATCTTACAGAAGCCCCCCAGCTAATACCATGCAAGCTATCGTGCCGCTCTTTTTACCTTGGGCTTTTCTGCTAGAATGGCCGGCTATCTTTATACAACCAGGTGAAACCTCCATGCAGCCAATGCTGAATGTCGCACTGCGCGCAGCCCGCAGCGCCAGTGAACTGATTTTCCGCTCCATCGAGCGCCTGGATGTAATCTCGGCTGACGAGAAAGATGCCAAGGACTTCGTTGCCGAACTTGAATTGACTGCCGAAAAAAACATCATTCAGGCACTCAGCAAGGCCCATCCAACCCACGGCTTTCTCGGTGAAAAAACCGGTTTGACCGCCGGCAAAGGCGAAGGCGCTGACTACCTGTGGATCATCGACCCACTGGACGGCACCAGCAATTTCCTGCGTGGCGTACCGAATTTCTCCGTCAGCATCGCCTGCAAATACCGCGACCGCCTCGAGCACGCAGTAATTCTCGACCCGGTCCGCCAAGAAGAATTTACCGCCAGCCGCGGCCGTGGCGCCGCACTCAACGGCCGGCGCATGCGCGTTAGCGCCCGCAAAGGGTTGGAAGGCGCACTGCTGGCCAACAGCTTCCCGTTCAGCCCCAGCCAACTGGATAACCTGGACAGCCACCTGGGCATGTTGCGCGATTTGAGCGGCGAAGTTGCCGGCATCCGCAGCGCCGGCTCCATCAGCCTCGACCTGGCCTACATTGCCGCCGGCCGCTTCGATGCGGCCTGGGCGTTTGGCCTGACCGAGTGGGACATGGCCGCCGGCGTGCTGCTGATTCAAGAAGCCGGCGGCCTGATCAGCGACTTCAACGGCGGCCACGAATTCCTCGAAAAAGGCCACATAGTGACCGGCAACACCAAGTGCTTTAAAGCGGTACTGACCGCCATCCAGCCACACCTGTCGGCCGCGCTAAAACGCTAAGCCACCCAGGTCAAAAAAACCGGACTCGCTCCGGTTTTTTTTCGCCCACAAAACCAGCAACAGCGGCGCGCTAGACGCCAGTTACAGCAAGCTGAAATACTCAAGCCATCCGTAGGGGCTGCGCCCTTCCCGCTTATCTGTCGGCAGATCAAATTTTGCGCAAGAATAAAAAGAACCAACCCGCAAACACCGCCAGCCCCGCAACTCAACCAGCCTCAACAGGTCGCAGTCAGCGCTGGGTTTGGCTACTGGCTGCGACTGTGTTGCTGATCGGCGCCAGCGCCGGCTATCTCGCCCTCCAGCAACCGAAACAGGCGCCCAAGACAGCTATCACCAGCAGCAAGCCGCCAGTGCCGACAGAGTCACCAGCAATAACAGCCACAATCGACCAGGCCGCCCCCAGTTACGGCGGCACCGAGACTTGTAGCGGCTGCCACAGCCAGCAACACGACCTGTGGCAAGGCTCGCATCACGACCTGGCCATGCAAGTCGCCACGCCCAAAACAGTACTGGGCGACTTCAACAAAGCCCACTTCAGCTACAACGGCATCACCAGCACCTTCTTCAGCCGTGACGGCAAATTCTTCGTCAATACCGACGGGCCGGCCGGCAAGCTGGCCGACTTCGAGATCACATACACCTTTGGCGTCACCCCGCTGCAGCAATACCTGGTGGAGTTTCCCGGCGGCCGCCTGCAAGCCTTTGGCATCGCCTGGGATACCCGCCCGAAAGAAAAAGGCGGGCAACGCTGGTTTCACCTTTATCCCGAGCAAAAGCTTAAAGCCGGCAATCCCCTGCACTGGACCAGCATCGACCAGAACTGGAATTACCAGTGCGCCGACTGCCACTCCACCAACCTGCAAAAAAACTACGACGCCGCCAGCAAGAGCTTCAATACCCAATGGTCAGAGCTGAATGTTGGCTGCGAAGCCTGCCATGGCCCAGCCTCCAACCACCTGGCCTGGGCCAAGCATGAACCCGGCAGCGAACACTTCAGCGGCCCCGGCAAAGGCTTGGCGGCAGTCCTGGATGAACGCCGTGGTGTCAGCTGGCTGAGCGAACTGAGCACCGGCAATGCCACCCGCAGCGAACCACGCAAAAGCAACAAGGAAATCGAAACCTGCGCCACCTGCCACTCGAGGCGCGGACAGACCAGCGACAGCTTCGTCCACGGCCAACGCTTGGCCGACAACTACCGTCCCGCCCTACTGGACGACGGCCTGTACTGGCCCGACGGCCAGCAGCGCGACGAGGTGTTCAACCACGCCTCCTTCCTGCAGAGCAAAATGTTCGCCAAGGGTGTGACCTGCAGCGACTGCCACGAACCCCACTCGCTGAAACTGCGCGCCGAAGGCAATGGCGTTTGCGCCCAGTGCCATCTACCGGCCAAATACGACAGCCCCAAGCACAGCTTTCACCCACAAGGCTCGACCGGCGCCCAGTGCGTGAGTTGCCATATGCCGACCACCACCTACATGCAGGTTGACCCGCGCAACGATCACTCGCTGCGTATCCCGCGTCCCGATTTATCGGTGACCCTCGGCACGCCGAATGCCTGCAACAGTTGCCATGCCGACAAGAAACCCCAGTGGGCGGCCGCCAAGATCCAGCAATGGTATCCCCACCCACCCGCCGGCCATCAGCGGTTTGCCGAGGCCTTTGCCGCCGCCAGCCAGGGCTTTCCCGGCGCCGATGCGGGTCTATTAGCGGTGATCGGCGATGCCACGCAACCGGCCATTGCCCGCGCCAGCGCACTCTCACGACTCAGTGCCAGCCGCGATCAGCAAACGTTCACCCTACTGGTCGACGGCCTGTATGACGACAATGAAATGGTCCGCCAAGCCGCCGTCGAAACCGTCGAACGCGTCGCCCCCAATATGAGTTCACAAGCCCTGCCACCGCTGCTCGCCGACCCGGTACGTGGCGTGCGCATGGCCGCCGCCCGCGCCCTGGCCGGCGCCCACGAAGCCAGTCTGAAACCGGCCAATCGCCAAGCCTTTAAACAGGCGCTGGATGAATACATTGCCGCCCAACTGTTCAATGCCGATCGGCCGGAGTCGTTGACCAACCTCGGCGCGCTGTATGCTGAGCGCGGTGACGCCGCCCAAGCCGAAGCCTATTTCCGTCAAGCGCTGGCCCTGGACCCCTTCACTCCAGCCGTGGTCAATCTGGCCAGCCTCTATCAAAGCCAAAGCCAAGAGCCGCAGGCCGAGCGCGTGCTGCGTGACGGCCTGGTCCGCAGCCCACAAGAACCAACCCTGCATCACACACTCGGCCTGGCCCTGGCCCGACAACAACGCCTGCCCGAAGCGGTCAGCGAACTCGCCTTGGCCACCCAGCTGGCGCCCGAGCACCTGCGTTATCGCTATGTGTACGCCGTGGCGCTGAACAGCACCGGCAAAGCCGCAGCCGCGATCAAGGTGCTGGAAGCCGCCCATAAAGACTTCCCGCAGGATCAGGAAGTGCTGCTCGGGTTGATCACCTTCAACCGCGACCTGGGCGACAAGCGCGCCGCCAAACGCTGGGCCCAGGCATTATTGGCACTGTCGCCCAACGACAAGGGCATTCGCCAACTGCTCGATTCCCTCGAGCAGTGACCAGCGCCATCACCCCAGGATGCCGACCATGACCAGCGCTGCCACCAATTCTGCCCCCGCTCCTGCCGTCAGCCCGGCCGCCCTGCGCGAGCTGATCGAAAGTCGCCGGGCGATACGCCGTTTCAGCAGTGAGCCGGTGCCCGAAGCGGTGATTCGCGACTGCCTGGAGCTGGCCGTACTAGCGCCCAACTCCTGCAATTTGCAGCCCTGGAGTTTTCAGGTGATCCGCGACCCGCAGTTGCTCGGGCAACTGCATGGCGTGTGCATGCAGCAAAATGCCGCCAAGGCGCCGCTGATCATCGCCGTGCTGGCGCGCCCGGACACCTGGCGCCAGGCCTGCGCAGACGTCATCCATTACTGGCCCGAAGCCGAAGTGCCGCAGCGCATTCGGCATTTCTACAGCAAGACCGCGCCCTTTCAGTACAACCAAGGCCCGTTCGGCCTGCTGGGATTTTGCAAACGCCAGCTGCTGCGGCTGGCGGCCTTGCGCAAGCCGCTGATGCGCGGCCCCAACAGCCACGGGCAAATGCGCTTATGGGCGGTGAAGTCCACGGCCCTGGCGGCGGAGAACCTGATGCTCGGTTTTCAGAGCCACGGCTACGCCAGCTGCCCGATGGAGGGCTTTGACGAAGTGCGCTTGCGCAAGGTACTGAAAATCCCACGCCACGCCCTGCCGATCATGCTGCTGGCCGTCGGCCGCGCCACCGACAAAGGCGTGTACAACCCACGCCTGCGCTTTCCGCTGGAGCAACAGGTCACCTGGCTGTAACACCTCAGTGGCTATCACCACACGCCACCGCGACATAGCGCTCTATCACGCGTAGTTATAGTGCTGGGTAAAGCGAGACGACCGGTCATATGCTTAACCCATGACTAGCATTCGACTCGACAAGCGTGACCTGATCCTCGCCAAAGGCGCCGCGGTAATGACCCGTCGCGGCTACCACGGCACCGGCGTGCAGGAGATAGTGCAGGCGGCGGGAATCCCCAAGGGCTCCTTCTACCACTACTTCGCCAGCAAGGAAGACTTCGCCCTGCAAGCGCTGAGCTTTATTTATCAGCCGCGCCTGGCCCGTTACAGCGAAGCTCTGAGCAACCCGGCCCTCAGCCCACGGGCGCGGATTCTGGCCTACTACAGCGAGTTACTGCTGCACTTTCGCCAGCAACAACGCCTGGAATACCACTGCTTCATCGGCAGCCTGAGTTTTGAGATGAGCGAGCTGCTGCCGGCCATTGGCGAGCAGGTCGAGGCGATTCTGCAAGAGTCGGCGTTGATTCTGCAGCGCTGCCTGGAGCAGGCCCAGGCGGCCGGTGAACTGCCCAGCGATGAAGACTGCAGCAATCTGGCCAGTTTTATCGCCAATGCCTGGCAAGGCGTGCTGACCCGTTTAAAAGTCGGCAGCCAGACCCAGCCCGTGGAAAATTTCGTGCAACGCCTCGAGCTACTGCTCAGGCCCTGAGCTTTTACCTACTAGTAGCCATTTACCTATTTAACGAGACGACCGGTCGCCTGGCCGGCAAGAGGAGCATCTATGACCGCCCCAACCGCAGCCCTGTTCAAGCCCTTTCATCTGGGCAACCTGACCCTGCCGACCCGCGTGGTGATGGCGCCCATGACCCGCTCCTTCTCCCCGGGCGGCATTCCCAACAGCAAAGTGATCGAGTACTACCGCCGCCGTGCAGCGGCCGGTGTTGGCTTGATCATCACTGAAGGCACCACGGTCGGCCATCAAGCCTCCAACGGCTACCCGAACGTGCCGTGCTTCTACGGTGAAGAGGCCTTGGCCGGCTGGAAAAAAGTAGTCGATGCCGTGCACGCCGAAGGCGGCAAGATAGTCCCGCAGCTCTGGCACGTAGGCAGCGTACGCAAACTCGGCACCGAGCCGGTTGGCGAAGTCCCGGCCTATGGCCCGATGGAAAAACTTAAGGATGGCAAAGTGCTCGTTCATGGCATGACCCAGACTGACATCGACGAAGTGATTGCCGCTTTTGCCCAGGCCGCCCGCGACGCTCAGGCGATCGGCATGGATGGCGTGGAAATCCACGGCGCCCACGGCTATCTGGTCGACCAGTTCTTCTGGGAAGGTAGCAACCAGCGCACCGACGGTTACGGCGGCAGCCTGGCCAACCGCTCGCGCTTTGCCATCGAACTGATCCAGGCCGTGCGCGCCGCCGTGGGCCCGGAGTTTCCGATCATCCTGCGGTTTTCCCAGTGGAAGCAGCAGGATTACACCGCACGCCTGGTGCTGACCCCGGAGGCTCTGGGCGAATTCCTGCAGCCGCTGTCGGACGCCGGCGTGGATATTTTCCACTGCTCGACCCGCCGCTTCTGGGAGCCTGAGTTCGAAGGTTCCGAGCTGAACCTGGCCGGCTGGACCCGCCAACTGACCGGCAAGCCGACCATCACCGTCGGCAGCGTCGGCCTGGATGGCGAGTTCCTGCAGTTTATGGTCAACACCGACAAGGTCGCCCGACCGGCGGATCTTGGCGCCCTACTGACCCGTCTGAACAACCAGGAGTTCGACTTGGTGGCGGTCGGCCGCGCCCTGCTGGTCGATCCGGACTGGGCGGTAAAAGTGCGCGATGGTCGCCAGGGGGACATCCTGCCGTTCAGCCGCGAAGCCCTGATGAAGCTGGTCTGAGCCGACCAAGCAACCCCAAGTGCGCGGCAGAAGCTCTGCCTCGCATTCTCAGCCTCGCTCACGCGGGGCTTTTTTTGGTTAACTGTTGAGCACCGCAAACCCCGCCTACAAAAGAGCTAGCGCCTGGCGCAGCAGTTAATCGGCACATAGCTTTTTTGCGCATGATTTTGTCGACCCGAGGCCGTAGAATCGCCGCCTTTACCTCGCCGCGAGTCTGTCATGTCCACTCACCTACTGCGCCCGCAAGGCCAATTCCCCTACGCCGGCTTACCGCGGCGCCTGGCCGCCATGGCCTATGACGCGCTGCTCAGCCTGGCCCTGTTGATGGTGGTGACCTTCGCCTACCTGATGTGTCTCAAGCTGATTTACGGCGAGGCGCAGCTCAAAGCCATGAGCGAAGCCGGTGCCCTGAATGGCGACCCGCTGCTGTCAACCTTGCTACTGTTCAGCCTGTTCGCCTTCTTCGCCAAGTTCTGGACCCACAACGGCCAAACCCTGGGCATGCAGGTCTGGGGCGTGCGCGTGCAAAACGCTGATGGCAGCGCAATTGACCTGTGGCAGGCGTTGCTGCGCTTTCTGCTGGCGATCATCTCCTTCCTGTGTTTTGGCCTGGGGTTTTTCTGGATGCTGGTCGACAAACAAAAACGCAGCTGGCACGACATCTATTCCGGCAGCTGCACGGTGCAATTGCCCAAGACGAAATAATTCGCCTATCAACATCCAGTAGGCGCTTTAGCCGCGGCAGCGACCCAATAGCAGCTAAAGCCCCGCCTACAACGCAGGCATAAAAAAACCGGCAGTCAATGCCGGTTTTTTTATGGGCGCACAACCTGCCTAATCAGCCGGCCCGGCGCAGCAGCCAGACCCCGGCGACACTACACACCGCCGCCGGGATCAGCACCGCCAGCAAGGGCGGGAAGCCAAACACCAGGCTCGAAGGCCCGAGCAGGTCTTGCACTATCTTGAACACAAAACCGACCAGCACTCCGGTAAACACTCGCTGTCCGAGGGTCACCGAACGCAGTGGACCGAAGATAAAGGAGATCGCCATCAGCACCAAAGCGGCAGTCACCAAAGGCTGCAGCACCTTGTTCCAGAACGCCAGCCAGTAACGGCCATTGGCCAAGCCCTGCTCGGCCAGGTAATGGATATAGCTCCACAGCCCGGTCACCGACAGCGCCTCTGGCTCCAGCACCACGGTGCCGAGCAATTGCGGACTGAGCTCAACACTCCAGCGCTCGCTGGCGCTGTGCAGCACCTCACTGGATTGCTCATGCAACTGGGTGGTGGCGACATCTTCCAGCTGCCAGTGATCGCCCTGATACAGGGCGCGGCGGGCGAAGCTGGCGGCTTGCAAATTGCGCTGCTGGTCAAACTGGTAACGAGTCACCCCAAGCAACACGCCATTCGGTTGCACGGCGTTGATGTGCACGAACTCATCGCCCTGGCGATGCCACAAGCCGCGTTTGGCGCTTTGCGCCTCACCGCCGCCCTGAGCCATGGCGCGATTGGCCTGGGCCAGATTCTCGCTCCAGGGCGCAACATATTCACCGATCAAGATGCCCAACAGCATCAGCACCAGCATCGGCTTCATCACCGCCCAGACGATCCGCCCGATCGAGACCCCGGCGGCGCGCATGATGGTCAGCTCACTGCTGCTAGCCAGATTACCCAAGCCGATCAAACAACCAATCAAGGCGGCCATCGGCAGCATTTCATAGACGCGCCGCGGCACCGTCAGCAGCACCCATTCGGCCACCTCAAGCAAACCGTAAGACTCGCCCACATCGCCCAGTTCATCGATAAAGGAAAACAACAACGACAGGCCGACGATGATGCCGAGCACAGCCAGAATGGCGAAAAACACACTGGTGCCTATGTAGCGATCCAACTTAACCATGGATCACCCCCGACACCGCGCGACGTGCCGACCATTTGAGCCGCAGCGGCTCCCAGTACAACAAGGTCAAGGCCAGCAGCAGGAATATCCCGTGCACCCACCACAGCCCCAGTTGCACCGGGATTTTGCCTTTATCCAGCGCACCGCGCGCGGCCACCAGCAAGGCCAGATAAGTCATATACAAGAGCACCGCCGGCAACAGTTTAAGAAAGCGGCCCTGGCGCGGATTGACCCGCGACAGCGGCACCGCCATCAGCGCCACGACAAACACCAGCAAGGGAATCGACAAGCGCCATTGCAACTCGGCGCGGTCCACCAGATTGTCACTGCCAAACAAATCGCCAGTCGGCACCGCTTCACGCTCACCGATTTCCTCACTCACTTCGGGCTTGGGCAACAACACGCCGTAGGTTTCATATTGAATTTTGCGGTAGTCGGCCTGGCCCGGATTGCCGTCATAGCGATAGCCGTTTTGCAGCACCAGATAACGGCTGCCGTCGGCCTGAATCTCTTGATGGCCCGTCTCGGCCACCAGCACGGTGATCCCGCGCTGCTTGTCGCCGGCCTTGGACAGACGCTTGTCGGAGATAAACACCCCCGACAACTGGCTGCGATCGGCGCTCAATTGCTCGGTGTAGGTGACCCGCGAGCCTTTACGAATCGACTGAAAACGCCCCGCTTCGAGGGTGTCGAACTCGGTCATGGCCGCTTGTTTATTGAGAATCCGCGCCACCTCGGTCGAGCCTTGCGGCGCCAGGCCAAGGCTCAACCAAGCGACCAGACAGGCCACGCCAGTGGCCGACACCAGGGTATAGGCCGCCAACCGCTGCTGGCTGACTCCGGCGGACGACAGCACGGTCATTTCACTGTCCAGGTACAGCCGCCCGTAGGCCAGCAGCACCCCGAGAAACAGCCCCAGGGGCAAAATCAGCTGCAAGAAACTCGGCAGCTTGTAGGCCATGATCAAAAACAGCACCGTATGGTCCAGCCGGCCTTCGGCCGCTTGCGCCAGGTACTTGATAAAACGCCCGCTCATAATAATGACCAACAGCACCGCGCTTACGGCGCCGGAGGTCAGTAACAGTTCGCGGGATAAATAACGGAAGACGATCAAACCGGACACTCCAGGGTTGTCAGGCTCAGGTGGCTACGCTCAAACTAGCCACATTGTTGCCGGCTCGCCGTAAGGCGCAGCACCAAAAATCAGCCGGCATTATCCTGTAATCCCGACTCTTTGTCTTGGGGACACCTCGCTATGCAATTTCTGGTTAAAAGCAGCCCTGTCGCAACCCTGAAAACCGCCACCCTGGTCGTTGCCATTGGCGAAGGCGGCACGCTCGGCTTAACCGCCAGTGCCCTCGATGCGGCAGCCGGCGGCGCCATCAGCAACCTGCTCAAGCGTGGCGATTTGACCGGCAAGCTCGGGCAAACCCTACTGCTGCACAGCCTGCCGAACCTTAAAGCGGAACGCGTACTGCTGGTGGGCAGTGGCAAAGAAGCCGAATTAACCGACCGCCAATTGCGCAAATTGGTCAGCGCCACCCTCAACGTACTTAAAGGCTTGGGCGGCAGTGATGCGACCCTGGCCCTGGGTGAACTGGCGGTAAAAGGCCGCGACAGTTACGGCAAAAACCGTTTAATAGTTGAAGCTTTGGCCGATGGCGGCTACTTATTCGAGCAGTTCAAGAGCAACAAGGCCGAGCCACTGGCCCTGAAAAAGATCACCCTGCTGGCCGACAAGAGCGAGCTGGCCGAGGTTGAGCGCGCCAGCCTGCACGCCCAAGCCATAGCCAGCGGCATGGCCTTCACCCGCGACCTGGGCAATTTGCCGCCCAACCTCTGCCACCCGAGCTACCTGGCCGAACAAGCCAAGTCCCTGGGCAAGGCGCACAAACAGCTGAAAGTCGACATCCTCGACGAAAAACAACTGAAAGAACTGGGCATGGGCGCCTTTCTGGCCGTGGCCCAGGGCAGCGACCAGCCACCCAAGCTGATCGTGCTCAACTACCAAGGCGGCAAGAAAGCCGACAAACCCTTCGCCCTGGTCGGCAAAGGCATCACCTTCGACACCGGCGGCATCAGCCTGAAACCGGGCCTGGGCATGGATGAGATGAAGTACGACATGTGCGGCGCCGCCAGCGTGCTCGGCACCTTGCACGCGGTACTCGAGCTGCAATTGCCGCTCAATCTGGTCTGCATCCTGGCCTGCGCCGAGAACATGCCCAGCGGCGGCGCCACCCGCCCCGGCGACATAGTCACCAGCATGAGCGGGCAAACCGTGGAAATTCTCAACACCGACGCCGAAGGCCGTTTGGTGCTGTGCGACGCCCTGACCTATGCCGAGCGCTTCAAGCCGCAAGCGGTGATCGACATCGCCACCCTCACCGGCGCCTGCATCGTTGCCCTGGGCAGCAACACCTCGGCCGTGATGGGTAATGACGACGCGCTGATCGAACAGTTGCTCAGCGCCGGCAAGGCGGCCGACGACCGCGCCTGGCAGTTGCCGCTGTTCGAGGAGTATCAAGAACAGCTCGACAGCCCCTTCGCCGACATCGCCAACATCGGCGGGCCAAAAGCCGGCTCGATCACCGCCGGCTGCTTCCTGTCGCGCTTCGCCAAAAAATACCACTGGGCGCACCTGGACATCGCCGGCACCGCCTGGATCAGCGGCGGTAAAGACAAAGGCGCCACCGGCCGGCCCGTGCCGCTGCTGACCCAGTACCTGCTGGATCGGGTGTAGTGCTACAGGCCGCTGAAAAACTACTGCGCTAGGCTATGCGGCGTTGAAATCAGTCTCAAAATGCTCATTTACAGCGCGTAAACTGCGCTTTTTCGACTGATTTCGCCTTGCCTAGCCGTCGCTCGCTACATTTTTCAACGGCCTGAGGCAACCCGTCGACAAGTTATTGCATCGCTTCAGGAGCTGCACATCGATCATGGCTCGCATAGAGTTTTACGTACTGCAAGGCAGCCAACCGGCGGGTCGTCTGAAGATGGCCTGTCAGCTGGCCGCCAAAGCCTGGCGCGCCGGTCTGCCGGTGTTTTTGCGTGGTGCCGATGCCGCGCAGTGCGCAGAGCTGGATGAGCTGCTGTGGCGATTTAAAGGTGAAACCTTTATCCCGCATAATCTCTACCAGGACGCGCCGAACGCCCCGGTGGTAATCGGCCTGGATCAACCGCCAGCCACCCCGCAAGGCTTGCTGATCAACCTGAATCCGACTATTTCCGAGGGCTGCGAGCACTTCAGCCGGATTATCGAGATAGTCAATCAGCAGCCGGAACAGCTCACGCTGGCCCGCGACAATTTCCGCCTTTACCGGCAACGGGGTTACGCCCCGCAACGAGTCGAGTTGTAGCCCTAGGTTATGGACAGTCAGAAACCAAGCAAACCGGGCAACCTGCTTAACGACCTGGAATCGATCCGCCAGCTGCTTGAGCAAAACCCGCTGGAGCCGCCACTGCTGACCGAGTCGATCGACCCCAACTCGATCCCGCTGCTGTCGGAAATCGTCAACCCCGCCGACCTCGGCGCGCCCTTGTTTAGCCGCCCGGCGCCAGCCAGTCAGCCGCCAGAGGCCAGCAGCGCAGCCACCCCAGCTCAGGTCGCCAAGCCGACAGCGCCGCCACCAAGCCCAGCCCCCGCACCGGCAACTGCAACTGCAACTGCATCAGCACCCAGCCAGGCGCAGAGCGAAACTATCAGCGAACAGTTGCAACGCAGCCTGCACCCCGCCGCCCTGGAGCTCAATCGCCTCGACCGCGAACTGCGCACCGCTGCCCAGCTGATGCTGCAAGACATCATCGACGACTTCGTGCCACTGATCGAAGCCGAGCTGAAAACCCGCCTCGACGCCCACCTCAACCAATTATTAAGCCAACGCAAACGCTAGCAAGCCCGCGCCCACAGCGCCGGTCATCCCCGTTATACTGGTCGGCTTTCCCGAATAGCTGCCAACAGGGGCCCAGCGCATGGACAAAACCTACCAGCCGCACGCCATTGAAACTTCCTGGTACCAAACTTGGGAGGCGAACAACTACTTCGCCCCACAAGGCGCAGGCGACTCCTACACCATCATGATCCCGCCGCCGAACGTCACCGGCAGCCTGCACATGGGCCACGGTTTCAACAACGCGATCATGGATGCGCTGATCCGTTTTCGCCGCATGCAGGGCCGCAACACCCTCTGGCAACCAGGCACCGACCACGCGGGCATCGCCACGCAGATGGTGGTCGAACGCCAACTGAGCGCCGACGGCATCAGCCGCCACGACCTCGGTCGCGAGAAATTCCTGGAAAAAGTCTGGGAATGGAAGGAAGAATCCGGCGGCACCATCACCCGGCAGATCCGCCGTCTGGGCAGCTCGGTGGACTGGTCCCGCGAGCGTTTCACCATGGACGACGGCCTGTCCGAGTCGGTCAAAGAAGCCTTCGTGCGCCTGCATGAAGACGGCCTGATCTACCGCGGCAAGCGCCTGGTGAATTGGGACACCAAGCTGCACACCGCGATTTCTGATCTGGAAGTGGAAAACCACGACGAGAAAGGCAACCTGTGGAACCTGCGCTACCCGCTGGCCGATGGCGCCAAGACCGCCGATGGCCTGGATTACCTGGTGGTGGCCACCACTCGCCCGGAAACCATGCTGGGCGACTCGGCCGTCGCGGTAAACCCGCAGGACGAACGCTACCAAGCCTTGATCGGCAAGTTCATCGAGCTGCCGCTGGTCGGTCGACGCATCCCGATCATTGCCGACGACTACTGCGACCCGGAGTTCGGCACCGGCTGTGTGAAGATCACCCCAGCCCACGACTTCAACGACTATGAAGTCGGCAAGCGCCACAACCTGCCGCTGTTCAACATCTTCGATAAAAACGCCGCCGTACTGGCCAGCGCGCAGATTTTCAACTTCAACGGCAGCGTCAACAGCGAGCTCGATGGCAGCTTGCCAGCGCAATACGCAGGACTCGACCGCTTCGAGGCCCGCAAGCAAATAGTCGCCGCCTTCGACGCCGCCGGCCTGCTGGTCAGCGTTGACGATCACGCCCTGAAAGTGCCGAAAGGCGACCGCTCCGGCACCATCATCGAGCCGTGGCTGACCGATCAGTGGTACGTGTCGACCAAGCCTCTGGCCGAAAAAGCCATAGCCGTGGTCGAGAACGGCGACATTCAGTTCGTGCCCAAGCAATACGAGAACATGTATTTCAGCTGGATGCGTGACATCCAAGACTGGTGCATCAGCCGCCAGCTCTGGTGGGGCCATCGGATTCCTGCCTGGTACGACGAAGCCGGGCAAGTCTATGTCGGCCGCGACGAGGCCGAAGTGCGCGCCAAGCACAACCTCGGCGACCAGCCGCTGCGCCAGGACGAAGACGTGCTGGACACCTGGTTCAGCGCCGGGCTATGGACCTTCTCCACCCTCGGCTGGCCCGAGCAGACCGAAGCACTGAAAACCTTCCACCCGACCGACGTGCTGGTCACAGGTTTTGACATCATCTTCTTCTGGGTTGCCCGGATGATCATGCTGTCGACCCACCTGACCGGCCAAGTGCCGTTCAAGACCGTCTATGTGCACGGTCTGGTGCGCGACGGTCAGGGCCAGAAGATGTCCAAGTCCAAGGGCAACGTGCTCGATCCGCTGGACCTGATCGACGGCATCGAGCTGGACGCGCTATTAGAAAAACGCGCCGGCGGCCTAATGCAGCCGAAGATGGCCGAGAAAATCGCCAAGCAAACCCGCACCGAGTTCCCCGAAGGCATCGCCAGCTACGGCACCGACGCCCTGCGCTTTACCTTCTGCTCCCTGGCCTCCACCGGGCGCGACATCAAGTTCGACATGGGCCGGGTCGAGGGTTACCGCAACTTCTGCAACAAGCTGTGGAACGCCGCCAACTTCGTCATCGAGAACACCGATGGCCAGGACACCGGGATTAACGGTGAAACCGTCGAGCTGTCCTCGGTGGACCGCTGGATTATCTCGGCGCTGCAACGCACCGAGCAGGAAGTCACCCGCCAGCTGGACAACTTCCGCTTCGACCTGGCCGCCCAGGCGCTGTACGAGTTTATCTGGGACGAGTACTGCGCCTGGTACCTGGAGCTGGTCAAACCAGTGTTGTGGGATGAGACGGCCTCGGCCGAGCGCCAGCGCGGCACCCGCCGCACGCTGATCCGCGTGCTGGAAGTGACCCTGCGCCTGGCGCATCCCTTTATGCCGTTTATCACCGAAGAAATCTGGCAGCGGATCAAGGCCCAGGCCGGCGTCAGTGGCGAGACCATCATGCTGCAGCCGTGGCCGATGGCCAATGAGTCGCGCATCGATGCCGCCGCCGAAGCCGATATCGAGTGGGTCAAAGCGCTGATGCTCGGTCTGCGGCAGATCCGTGGCGAGATGAAAATCTCCATGGCCAAGCGCATCGACATCATCGTGCAGAACGCCAACAGCGAAGACCTGCGCCGCCTGGCCGATAACGAGCCACTGCTGAACAAACTGGCCAAGCTGGAATCGGTACGGGTGCTGGCTGCGGGTGAAGAAGCGCCGATGTCGGCCACTGCCCTAGTCGGCGACATGCAAGTACTGGTGCCGATGGCCGGGCTGATCGACAAGGACGCCGAACTGGCGCGCCTGGACAAGGAAATCCAGCGCCTGACCGGTGAAGTGCAACGGGTCGGCGGCAAGCTGAGCAACGAAGGCTTCGTCGCCAAGGCGCCGGCCGAGGTGCTCGACAAGGAGCGTGCCAAACTGGCAGAGGCCGAACAGGCCCTGGGTAAGTTGGTAGAGCAACGCGAGAAAATCGCCAACCTCTAAGCGCAACACCGGCCAAACAAGGCCCGCCTCGGCGGGCCTTGTGCTATGTCGTCCGGTTGTCTGCCCAGCACTGACCGGCACCGAACACAGAGGAAACTACCGATGTACGCATTGATGGCGCTGATCTTTGTCCTGGGCTACCTGTGCATTGCCTTCGAACACCCCCTGAAAATCGACAAGGCTGCCTCGGCCATCCTCACCGCAGTGATCTGCTGGACCCTGCTGGTGCTGGGTGCCGAGAGCATCTTGCCGCTCACCGGAAGTGCCGCTGGGCATGCCGTGACCGGCGAACTGCGTCATCACCTGGGGGAAATTTCGGAAATTCTGTTCTTCCTGATGGGCGCCATGACCATAGTCGAGCTGATCGACGCCCATGAAGGCTTCAAGGTGATTACCGACCGTATCCGCACCAGCAAGCGGGTGCATCTACTGTGGATGATCGGCCTGATCACCTTCTTCCTGTCTGCGGCCCTGGACAACCTGACCACCACCATCGTCATGGTTTCCCTGCTGCGCAAACTGATCAAACAGCAGCACGACCGCTGGTTCTTCGCCGGCATCGTAGTGATCGCCGCCAACGCCGGCGGCGCCTGGTCACCGATTGGCGACGTGACCACCACCATGCTGTGGATCGGTAATCAGGTCAGCGCCAGCGGCATCATTAGCCAGCTGTTTATCCCCAGTGCCGTCTGCCTGCTGGTGCCACTGCTGGTGTTGAGCTGCACCATGCAAGGCGAGTTGCAACGCCCGGACGCAGTCGACGACAACGAGACCAGCAGCGATCCGGCCAGCGCCTTCGAGCGCAATCTGGTGTTTGGCTTAGGGATTGGCGCCTTGCTGTTTGTCCCGGTGTTCAAGAACCTGACCCAGCTGCCACCTTACATGGGCGTGCTGCTCGGCCTCGGCGTGCTCTGGGTGGTAACCGAAGTCATCCACCGCGGCAAGAACGCGGAAGACAAGCACCCGCTGTCCGTGGTCGGCGTACTGCGCCGCATCGACATCACCAGCATCCTGTTCTTCCTCGGCATCCTGCTGGCCGTGTCCAGCCTGGCCACCGCCGGCCATCTGCTGCAGATCGCCAGCCTGCTGAAGGACAGCCTGGGTAACGTCTACGCCATCAACATCGCCATCGGCCTGTTATCTTCAGTGGTCGATAACGTGCCGCTGGTGGCTGGCGCGATCAAGATGTACCCGTTGGTCAGCCCCGAGGCACTGGCCGCCGCCGGCAGTGAATCCGCCTGGCTCAGTCACTTCGTCGCCGACGGTGCCTTCTGGGAGCTGCTGGCCTACTGTGCCGGCACCGGCGGCAGCTGCCTGATTATCGGCTCGGCCGCCGGCGTAGCCGCCATGGGCATGGAGAAGATCGATTTCATCTGGTACCTGAAAAAAATCAGCCTGCTGGCCCTGCTCGGCTACCTGGCCGGCGTCGCCACCTATATCGGTATCGCCAGCCTGAGCTAACAGCCCAGCCTTCGCAGGCCCTACGGGGCCGCGCGGCACTCCCGGAGAAGTCCATGGAAACCAGTAAAACCCGCAGCAGTTTCTACCGCCGTCTGTACGTGGCCTGGCTGATCGACAGCGGCGCGGCCTGCAGCGTGCCGGCCCTGATCGCCGCCACCGGCATGCCGCGGCGCACCGCCCAGGACACCCTGGCCGCGCTGGCGGAACTGGATATCGACTGCGTCTTCGAGCAGCACGACGGCGAACGCAACAACGCCGGTCACTACCGCATCCAGAACTGGGGGCCGATCAACCGCGACTGGATCGCCAGCCATCTGCCCAGCATCAAGGCCGTGCTAGGTTACAACTGATGGCACTCACCATGGCCGCCCAGCAGTAGCCGCGCCGGACTCAGCCCCAGCTACATTCGAGATGATCAAGAGCCTTTTCAGCATGCGCGATACCCCCAGCAACAACGCCGCCAGCCCAACAACCAGCGAGCCGGCGCCGCTTCACCCACGTAATCGCCATCAAGGCCGTTACGACTTCCCGGCGCTGATCAACAGCTGCCCGGAATTGGGCGCCTTTGTGATCAGCAACCCTTACGGCAAACAAAGCATCGACTTTGCCAACCCGGCCGCCGTGCGGGTGTTCAACCGTGCGCTGCTGCAAGGTCTGTATGGCATCGCCCATTGGGATATTCCAGACGGTTATCTGTGCCCGCCTATCCCTGGCCGGGCCGACTACCTGCATGGTTTGGCCGATTTGTTAGCCAGCGATAACGACGAATCCATCCCCTGCGGACCGGCGATTCGCGTGCTGGACATCGGCGTTGGCGCCAACTGCATCTACCCGCTGCTGGGCCACAGCGACTATGGCTGGCGCTTTGTCGGCAGCGACATCGACGCCGCCGCCCTGGTCGCCGCCAATGCCACAGTGCAGGCCAACCACTTGGCGGCCGCCATCGAACTGCGCCAACAACACAATCGTGGGCAGGTTTTTGCCGGCCTGTTAGCGGATGGCGAACACTTCGAGTTGACCCTGTGCAACCCGCCGTTCCACGCCAGCGCAGAAGAAGCCGCCAGCGGCAGCCGGCGTAA